>Ga0208626_1000230_pt1 | contig 21094 bp, 17 predicted proteins | sample LakWasMet10_HOW4_2_FD_183860 | JGI IMG/M metagenome (GOLD analysis project Ga0208626, IMG submission 183860) | Freshwater sediment methanotrophic microbial communities from Lake Washington under simulated oxygen tension - Sediment Metagenome... | ecosystem: Environmental > Aquatic > Freshwater >... | reverse complement strand
AAAAATAGAGCTACAAATGACTATGATCGACCAAGTCACCAGAGGCTTAGCATTACACGGTGCGGTATCTCTAATCGGTATCATGAGCTCGCCTCTATAGAGTTTGTTGGCGGATGTCGGACAGCCTGCGTATTTTTAATAAATGATCTGCTGCTCTTTCAACGCATTGTAAATATCATCGAGCGTCGCTTGATCGGTATCGAAAAGCTTATCTGCGAAATCACCACCGTCAACTGCTAAGCAAATCAAACCGGCATGTTTAATTGCATTAATCAGTGACGCATCCGGCGTTTCCAGTACTGTACTGGCATGGCCGGTATCAAACAGCTTTCTTTCCAACTGATAAGCCGCATCAGCAGCGTTGGCTCCAGTTAAAGCAATGGCTGTAGGCACTTGGCTAAATCTTGCTGCGCGTTCTTCAACGCTCACCGGCAGTAAAGCTTCATCGTCATGAACGCCGATTATCATCCCAGCACCCACCGTGCCATTGGTCAAGCGATCAATGATGATAAACGAGCCGGTACCTTTGTGAGTTTTGTAAGCATCAAATACGACTGGTGCGTTGACCGATAACGTACAAGAACCGATTTCATTCAATTGCAAGACGCTGGCGTCGTGGTGTTCCAAAGTATTGACATCAATACGGTGATGAATCATCGCAATAGAACCGGACACGCTACGAGTGGCAAGCTTAACCACATATTGTTTTCCTGGCGTCATGGCTTGCTCGGCCATCCAGACAATATGGGCCTTGAATTTATCAGCTATCGTTGCACTAATTTGTTCTTTGCCTACCAGTACATCGCCACGACTAACATCGATCTCATCTTCCAGCGTTAAAGTAACTGCCATCGGCGCGAAGGCCCGTTCTAGCTCGCCGTCATAAGTGACAATGGCTTTAATGGTGCTGCTTTTACCGGATGGCAACGCAGTTACTTGGTCGCCTTTACAAAAAATTCCCGAGGCAATCGTGCCGCAAAAGCCGCGAAAATCAAGGTTTGGACGATTCACATACTGCACAGGAAAGCGTGCGTCAGTAAAGTTGCGATCATTGGCGATTTCGATACTGTTTAAGGTTTCCATCAAGGGCGTGCCGGTAAACCAAGCCATATGTTCACTAGGATTAACAACGTTATCGCCATCCAATGCCGACATCGGGATAAAACGAATGTCGTGCAAATCCAGCGTCTCAGTAAACGCTAAATAATCTTGTTTAATTTTATTAAACGTCGCTTCACTGTATTCGACCAAATCCATTTTATTGATCGCAACAATAATGTGCTGAATGCCTAATAACGAGGCAATGAAACTGTGGCGTTTGGTTTGAGTTTGCACGCCATAGCGTGCATCGATCAAAATAATAGCCAAATCGCAAGTTGAAGCACCGGTGGCCATGTTGCGAGTGTACTGCTCGTGCCCCGGTGTATCGGCAATGATGAATTTACGCTTGGAGGTAGAAAAATAACGATAGGCAACATCAATAGTAATGCCTTGCTCGCGTTCCGCCTGCAAGCCGTCAACCAACAATGCCAAGTCGATTTTACCGGCGCCGGTGGTACCGGATTTAACGCTGTCGGCCTGAACCGCAGCCAACTGGTCTTCGTAAATCATTTTTGAATCGTGCAACAAACGCCCGATCAGCGTACTTTTGCCGTCATCGACATTGCCGCAGGTTAAAAACCGGACTAATTCCTTACGTTCGTGTTGCGCTAAATACGCGTTTATATCGGTACTGATTAAATCGGATTGGTGGGACATGGTTATTTTTTGATCAAGTTTTAGAATTCCAGTGGTAATTGTTATTTTTTACCACACCATTGTTTTTCACACGGAATACCGTCAGGTCGTTCACCTGCTCTACCGCCATCCATTTTGGTATTAGGGCAGTTATTTAGAAAAAACGTAGCTTCTTCACAAGAAGTCATTTGTGAGCATAGTGTTCTACCGTCGCAGCGATACTTATTTGATTTGTTTTGCGAAGGTTTACCTATGATAGAAGTTGTTGCAATGTTTGATGAACGTTTAAGTTGCTCTCCCCTAAGGGCATCCACATCAATGGATTCACGTTCTTTAGTGCTACAGGCCGTATCCGAAAAAGTAACACGTCCTAGGTTATCTTTACATTTATAGACACCACCATAACTGCAATTTACGAAAAATATCGCCAGTAAGACAATGAATGTTTTGAGTAACATGATGTAATTTATAGTCTTAGGTGAGCAATGGTAATGCGTCTTATAAAAATGAATTGTGATTAATTAAAAATAACCTTCACGCTTTTTCTGCTCCATGGATCCGGCTTGATCATGATCAATCAAACGGCCTTGGCGTTCAGAAGTCGTCGTCAACAGCATTTCCTGAATAATCTCCGGTAGCGTCGTGGCATTCGATTCAACTGCGCCGGTCAATGGGTAACAACCCAAGGTACGGAAACGCACTTTTTTCATCTCCACTTTTTCATCGGGGCCGATAGGCATGCGCTCATCGTCGACCATGATCAGCATGCCGTCACGCTCTACCACAGGGCGTTCTTTGGCAAAATACAAAGGCACAATCGGGATATTCTCCAGGTGGATATATTGCCAAATATCCAGCTCGGTCCAGTTAGACAACGGAAACACACGGATGCTTTCGCCTTTGTCTACTTTGCCGTTGTAGATATTCCATAACTCCGGACGCTGGTTTTTCGGATCCCAGCGATGATTTTTATCACGGAATGAATACACCCGTTCTTTGGCGCGAGATTTTTCTTCGTCACGACGAGCACCGCCGAAAGCGGCGTCAAACTGGTATTTATCCAAAGCCTGCTTGAGGCCGTCAGTTTTCATCACATCGGTATGTTTTTTACTGCCATGCGTGAATGGCCCGATACCCTGATCAACACCATCCTGATTAATATGGATCAATAACTCCAGCCCCAACTCCTTAATCATTTTGTCCCGGAACTCGATCATTTCCTTGAATTTCCAGGTGGTATCCACGTGCAGCATAGGGAAAGGCGGCTTGCCGGGATAGAACGCTTTCATGGTTAGATGCAGCATAACGGCAGAGTCTTTGCCGATCGAATACAACATCACCGGACGTTCGAATTCTGCAGCAACTTCGCGAATAATGTGGATGCTTTCGGCTTCCAACTGTTTAAGATGTGTGAGTTTAAAATCAGTCATATGTCCATTGCGGTTGTGTGTGAGCCTTTAGGAGCTTGTCTGCCGTCAGGCTTGAATAGTAGCGCGGTCGATTAATGCTGGGCATTTTAATTTGAACACTCGTTTAATACCAGAATTGCTTACATTGTGGCAGAGCTTTTGCTACGCCCAGTGGATGTTAATGCCCTAAACTGGCATGCACATTTATCTTAGTGGCATAGCGTGCCGGCCAATAAGACGCGAGCAAAGATAACAGTAAAACCAAGCCCAGCCATAGCCAGACGGAAGTAACAGAAAACCTAAAATCCAGTTGCAGCCCCAGCATGATTTCGCCGAGTTTGTGTGACAGCGGCTCCGCTACAGCATAAGCAATCGGAATGCTGATCGCCCAGGCCAACAGACCATGAAATACGCCTTCTAGTAGAAACAGGCTGAAGATGGTTTTTGAACTTGCGCCCAGCGCCCGGCACACCCCGATTTCCCGGGTGCGCTGTAATACGCTGATCGCCAGGGTGCCGGCAAGACCTATCGCGCCAACGCCGGCAATTAAACTGGCCAAACCCAGCAACATGCTGGTAATGGGTTTAAATTGATTAAGGCTGAATTGGCGTTGTGCCAGTTTGGAAACAGTAGTGTAAACATCCAGCGGAATGTGCCGATCCTGAAAAAGCCGCTTTAGTGAATCGGTATACTGTTTTTCTTCGGTTATTGAGCCGATATTTGCCGACAGCAGTGCAAAGGAATTGATTTGTGTGCGGTGGGTGAGATTTTCAATCGTGCTCAAGGGCACGTAAACCGGCTCTACGGTATAAGTTGATCCGACAAACCAGCGGTACAGTCCGATTACTTGCCAGTCTTGGTTTTGGTCGGTCGCGGTTAACCCTGCATCTAGCTCCGTTCGGGTTGAGCTTGTCGAAACCAGCCCTTCGACAAGCTCAGGGTGAACGGTATTTTGGGGTGGGGTGAATAACTTGACGGTGATGCTATCGCCAACATGAATATTGTTTAATTCCGCCGTTGCCGCATTCAGTACCAAGTTTTTTTGTTGGTAATCGTTGTCGGTCAACCAACGGCCTTCAACAATTAACGGTTGATACATTTTGCTAGTCTCAGGCAGGGCAATCAGTTGCGCGCCCAGGCTGCCGGACTGACGCAACAATTGTCCGTTATAGATCAGCTCGGCAGGCAATCGTTGCCAAAACTCCAGCGCCGTGGTTTGTGGATTGGTATTAACTACTTCCTGAATTAAAGAAGTAGATTGGTCAGCGCTAAATCCTAGCCGCACCGCATAGCGGCTGCGTGCCAGTTCATTGTCTAAAGTAAGATTTACCGACGCAATCAAGCTGAGGATCACCATAAACAACACCCCGGTAATAATCAGTACGCATTGCGTCCAAAACAAGCGGGCTTTACGCCTAAACAGGTTGCCCAATGCAACTGCGTAAAGCGTCGGCAAAGCAATGGAAAGCCTGCGTTCCAGCCACACATCAAAGCGGTCGCCGGCAAAATCCGAGCCCAGCCCGTAACTGGCGATAGCTTGACGCACTGACATTGATGCCCCACGCCAAATAGGCCAGAATGAGGCCAATATCGGTGCCAGCAGGCCGCCGATACACATAACGGTAATCGCCCGGTAAGAGAATGCAAAACCTGGCATTTCGACATTGAATATATCCAGTAACCAGCGGCTACTAAAAAACGCTCCGGCCAGACTGATTGGCATCGCCAACATCAGCGCGAGCATCGCCAAAATCAACACTTCGGCAAGATAAATCTTCGCAATCATCCAGCGACTGGCCCCGATCGATTTCATGATACCGATTTGGTCGGTTTGCTGAGTGATCAAAGCAGTAACGGTGTTAAGAATCAACACTGAACTCAGCGCCAATGATGCCCAGGCCATCACCGTTAAGATCAAGTTAATTCCTGAAAAAAACGCTCGCCCCCAATGTTTTAGAGGATCTTGCAATAGAGTGGCGTTGACGCCGATGCCAGACTGGCTCAAATAGCTGCGAATATTGCCAGCAACCAAACGGGCTTTTTCCTCGCTATAAGGTTCGCTGACTTGCACCAATACTTGCCGAAAACTGTGCGGTTTAATGCCAAATTCCGCCGCACTGCCTGCATCGATAAAAAAATGCAGCTGGCCGCCGAATGTAGGTGGCTTAACAAATGGGTGACGTATGATGCCGTCGACATCAAAGGCCACAGGCCCTGTTGGTGTTTCAAATTCGATTTTATCGCCCGATTTAAGTTTGCCGGCAATTCCTGTTAATCGTTCTACGGCCAAATGCTGTCCTTGCGGCCAACGTTCCGATAATAAAGGCATCTGATCGTATTGTTGGTTGTGATAATCGGGCCGGAACACGACTGTGCCTGTCTGCCAATCTGGGTTATTGGGCATTTTGTAGCGGGCGGTAAATTGCGTGAGTACATCAACGCCTGCGACATCGGCAAGGGTTTTTATGTGATTAGCCATCGCCAAATCGGCATCGGTTTTAAGAATCAGGTTGATATGCGAAGGCTGCGATTGGCGATGGGCGGTGTCCAAATGGCTCAGCTGCAAATCGATCATACCCAGCAACATGCCGATAATCAGGATGCCAATAGTCAGGCTGGAAATTGACAGTAAAGTGCGCGCTTTGTGGGCCGTCAGATCGGCAATGACTTTATGCCAAAGACGATTCAATGACTTTGCCCTGCGTTTTTCGAAACCGACGTGGGTTGATCTTCATGAATGCGGCCGGAGCGAATCACAATTTTTCGGCTTGCCGATGCTGCCAGCTCATCGTTGTGGGTCACCATTACCAGAGTTTTACCTTGTTGGTTGAGTCGTAAGAACAGTGCAAATACATCATCAGCAGTTGCCGCATCCAGATTGCCGGTCGGCTCATCGGCAACAATCAGTTGCGGATCATTCGCCATCGCCCGGGCAATGGCTGCACGTTGTTGTTGTCCGCCCGATAACTGGCTGGGCAGTTGCTGCCATTGATCGCTTAGTCCTACTAAATCCAGTAAATGCCGCGCCCGCTCCAGACGTTCGCGCCTAGGCAACTTGGCGATAAAGTCCATCGGTAACAATACATTTTGCAGCAGACTTAACGACGGTAATAATTGAAAAAACTGGAACACAATCCCGACATTGGCACCGCGCCATTTTGATAATTGTTCTTCACTTAAACGATGCAAGGCGCTGCCGCTAACGTTAATTTCTCCCTGACAGGGATGATCAATGCCGGTCAGTAAATTCAGCAAGGTAGATTTACCATTACCCGAAGGCCCAACAATCGCAACAAATTCACCGGCATCAATAGTCAAGGAAATGTCATGCAAAACCGTTTGCGTGGTCTGACCCAGTGTGTATGTTTTGTAAACATTATTGAGCTGTATCAGATTGGCCATAAGAGTGATTAACAAGATTGGGTTGGTCATTTAGACTTTAAATTCTATCATGCGTACACACTCGGCACGCCAGACCGGCTTTTTCACTTAAGTTTAAGTTTAATGACCCAAACTCAATTAATTTGGCTAGTCCTCGGGCTTGGCTGGACGCTGATAGAAATCGTAATTGCCGTAAAAACACGCGTACATTTTTCCAGTGCTGGGGAACACCCATACCGCTCTGAGGGCTTGATTTGGGTTGCAGTGATAATCGCAGTAGTGGCCGCACTTTGGTTTAAACAAAAACATTGGGCGCCGTTGCCGATTGAGATTTTTTATCGCCAAATGGTGGCTATTCCTTTTTTTATCAGTGGTTTGGCATTACGCGCAAGTGCATTACTAAATCTGGGAAAATTTTTTAGTACCACCGTCATTACCCACTCAGAACATCAGTTAATCGAAACCGGCCCTTATCGTTGGCTGCGTCATCCGGCTTATACCGGCTTGCTGATTAGTTTTTTTGCTGCCGGGCTGGCAATGGGCGATATGCTGGCCTTGCTGGTTTTATTGGCACCGATAACTTTCGTTTTATATCAACGTATTCAAATTGAAGAACAGTGGCTGCTGGGGCATTTTGGCGAAGCTTACGCGGTCTATTGTCAGCGTACCAAAGCCCTTATCCCCTGGCTTTATTAAGTTGACTATTACGTTTGTTAAAGCATATTCAACAGTCGACAGCTTTTTCCACAAACAACAATTTATAAACATGGCAAAAACAAAACATATCGTTATCGTCGGCGCAGGCCCGGGTGGTCTGTGCGCAGGGATGCTATTAAGTCAACGCGGCTTTAAGGTATCGTTATTTGATAAAAATTCGGAAGTCGGCGGTCGCAACCGGCCGATTCATTTGGATCAGTTTGTCTTCGATACCGGCCCGACCTTTTTGTTGATGAAAAATGTGTTGGATGAGATGTTCGAGTTGTGCGGCAAAAAAAGCGAAGACTATCTCGACTTTGTAAAACTGGACCCGATGTATCAACTGCTGTTTGGTGATCGGGCCGTCAATGTATATTCCGACCACGACAAGATGCGCGCCGAACTGCAAAGCAAATTTGCTGAAGGCAGCGCCGGTTTTGATCGTTATCTGGATAAAGAGGGTAATCGGTTTCGTAAGTTGTATCCGTGCATTAAGCGCGATTACACCAGTCTGACATCGTTTTTATCGTGGGATTTAATTCGTGCGCTGCCGCATCTGGCACTTAATCACAGTGTTTTTTCCAATCTGGGCAAGTATTTCCGGGAAGAAAAAATGCGTCTGGTGTTTTCTTTTCAGTCCAAATATCTCGGCATGTCGCCATGGGAATGCCCAGCATTATTTACCATGCTGTCTTATTTAGAGCATGAATACGGGATTTATCACGTGCAGGGCGGGCTTAATAAAATTGCCGAAGCGATGGGTAAAGTGATTGTAGAGCAGGGCGGTGAAATCCATACCAACTCGCCGGTGGCGTCGTTAGTGATTGAAAACAAAGTCGTTAAAGGTGTGCGTTTAGAAGACGGCAGGCAAATCGACGCTGATGAAGTCATCGTCAATGCCGATTTTGCCCACGCGATGACCCATTTGGTTGAGCCCGGCGTGTTAAACGCACATAGCCCGGAAAACTTAAAAAAGAAGCAGTATTCCTGCTCGACCTTCATGATGTATTTGGGTTTAAACACCCGCTACGACATTCCGCATCACAACATCGTCTTCGCGCATGACTACACCACCAATATCACCAATATTTTTAACAAAAAAATCTTGAGTGATGATTTCTCTTTTTATGTGCAAAACGCCTCGGTAACTGATCCGACTTTAGCGCCGGCAGGACAATCCGCGCTGTACGTTCTGGTGCCGATGCCCAACAACCAAAGTGATATTGATTGGGATGAAACCTGTGCCCGCATGCGCGAGCAAGTGCTGGATACGATGGCTAAGCGCTTGGGGTTGACTGATATTCGCGAACAAATCGCCTGCGAAAAAATCATTACCCCGAAAACTTGGGAGACTGACGAAAACGTTTTCATGGGCGCAACGTTTAGTCTGGCGCATAAATTTAGCCAGATGTTGTACTGGCGTCCGCGCAATAAATTTCAGGAGCTTGATAGTTGTTATCTAGTTGGCGGCGGCACGCATCCAGGTAGCGGCTTGCCAACCATTTACGAGTCCGCACGCATTTCGACAAAACTGATTTGCCGGAAATACGGCGTCAATATTCAGGAACCTAATCGCAGCACTTGGATGTAAACATGGCTGAGCAATTGCAGTCGATTTCTGCCTTGGATGGCAGAATTCTAAACACTTACCCAGTGACAACCGATGCTGAAATCAATCAGCAAATGGCTGCCGCGCGATTAGCAGCAAAAACGTGGGCGGCTTATTCGGTGGCTGAGCGCCTTAAGCTGTTATCGGCATTACAGGCTGTCATTCTGGCAAACGTGGATGCCATTACCGACACTCTGGTGGACGTCACCGGCAAAGTCAAAACCGAAGCCTTGTTGGGTGAGATTTATCCGGTGTTGGAACTGCTGTGTTACTATCAAAACCATGCCCAAAGCATTCTTGCGCCTTGCCAGGTCAGCACTTCGCCGTTGGCATTTCCTAATGCGTCAGCACAATACGAGCGCCGTCCTTATGGCGTGGTGGCGATTATCTCGCCGTGGAATTTCCCGTTTCAACTGACTTTAAACCCGCTGATTACTGCGTTGGTATGCGGTAACGCGGCCGTTATTAAAGTCTCCGAGTTATCTATTCCGGTCGGTGAATTGATCGTTGATTTACTGAGTCAATTGCAATTACCGACGGGCTTGATTCAACACACCATCGGCAAAGCGGAGGCCGGGCAAGCGTTAATCGACTGCCGTCCGGATTTGGTATTTGCCACCGGCGGTGTCGCTGCCGGGCGCGCGATTATGGCAAGAGCGGCGCAACATCCGATTCCGGTGATTTTAGAGCTGGGCGGCAAGGATGCCATGTTGGTATTTGACGACGCCAATTTTGCCCGTGCCAGCAAAGCCGCGTTGTACGGTGCGTTCAGCAATAGCGGCCAAGTGTGCGTGTCGGTGGAACGATTGTATGTGCAGCAAAATTGTTTTGATGAATTTTTAAGCAAGCTGTTGGATGGCTTGGCTGGTCTAACTGTCGGTCATGGTGAAGTAGGTGACTTGGGCGCACTGACTAGCCTCGAGCAATTTGCAATCATCGAAGCCCATTACCAAGATGCTTTGGATAAAGGCGCGCAAGCCTCCGGGTCGTTACAGTTAAATGGCCGCTATTTGCAGCCAGTAATTCTCTGGGACGTCACCCATGACATGCGCATTATGCGTGAAGAAACCTTTGGCGCGTTGTTGCCGGTGATGGCATTCGCCGATGAACAACAAGCAATTAACTTAGCCAACGACAGCGATTACGGGCTCAATGCCAGCGTCTGGAGTAACGACATCACTAAAGCCGAGCGCGTCGCCAGACAGTTACAAGTCGGTAACTGGGCGGTGAACGATGTGATTAAAAATATTGGCCATCCCGGTTTGCCGTTCGGCGGCGTCAAAAACAGCGGCTTTGGTCGTTATCATGGGGCAGAAGGTTTGCGCAGTTTCACTTATGCGGTGGCAGGCTTGACCAGTCGTAGCACTCTCAATGATGAGCCCAACTGGTTTCCGTATTCTGATCTGCGTTACCGGCAAATGCGCGGCTTTGTCGATTTTATGTTCGGCAGCGGCAACCTATGGCAACGCATCCAGCGTAACTTGACAGAATTGCAGGCGTTTCGCGGTTACGCCGCCACCAATTTTCGCCAGCACTGGCGCAATTTTTTGATATTTCTAAGCAACAAGAGATAACTATGAATAAAAAACAACACATCGTTGTCATTGGCGCTGGCTTAGGCGGTTTGTCTGCGGCTATCTCACTGGCGACGGAAGGTTTTAGCGTTGATTTGCTGGAAAAAAACGACAAGGTCGGCGGCAAGCTGAATATCCTTGAAAAAGACGGTTTTACCTTCGACTTGGGGCCATCCATTTTGACCATGCCGCACATTTTCCAGGCGCTGTTTGATCGTGCCGGCAAGAACATGGCTGATTACATCAACATCCAAACCGTTGAGCCGCATTGGCGCAATTTTTTTGAAGACGGCAGCACGCTGGATTTAAGCTCTGATCCGGTAATTATGAAACAGGAATTAGACAAACTAGGCCCCAACACAGCCAAAGAATTCGAGGAGTTTTTAGCCTATTCCAAAAAGCTCTGCGAAATCACCGAGCAAGGCTATTTTGCCCATGGTCTGGATTCCTTCTGGGAGTTACTTAAGCACTACGGCCCGGTGCGCAGCTTGCTGGAATTCGATGTATTTCGCTCAATGGATCAAGGCGTGCGGCGCTTTATTAAAGATCCAAAATTAGTCGATGTACTCAATTACTTTATTAAATATGTCGGCTCATCGCCTTACGATGCCCCCGCATTGATGAACTTGTTACCGTATATCCAGTTCGGTTATGGCCTGTGGTACGTCAAAGGCGGCATGTACGGCATTGCCGAAGGCTTGCAAAAACTGGCCGAAGAGCTGGGCGTGAATATCCGGGTGAACTCGGAAGTTGCCGAAATTCAGCAACACGGCGGACGCGCCACGGCTGTGCGATTGCTGGATGGCACTGTCATTTCAGCGGACATTGTCGTTTCCAACATGGAAGTCATCCCGGCATACAAAAAACTACTCAACAATGAAAAAGAAGCCAAGCGGCTGCAGCGTTTTGAACCCAGCTGTTCAGGCTTAGTGTTGCATTTGGGCGTTGACACCATTTATCCGCAGCTTGCGCATCATAATTTCTTTTATTCCGATCATCCGCGCGAGCATTTTAATGCGGTGTTTCATGACAATAAATTGTCCGATGATCCAACTATTTACTTGGTCGCCCCGGTTAAAAGTGATCTAACTCAAGCACCGCCGGGTTGCGAAATCATCAAGATTTTGCCGCACATTCCACACCTTAATCCGGAGCAACCGCTCACTGCAGAAGACTATGCCGCACTGCGCGAGCGGGTGTTGATCAAGCTGGAACGAATGGGGTTGACCGACTTAAGAAAACACATCGTTTGTGAAGAATACTGGACGCCGATTGATATTGAGCAACGCTATTACTCCAACCAAGGCTCGATTTACGGCGTGGTCGCGGATAGATTTAAAAATCTGGGTTTTAAAATACCGCAACGCAGCAAAGACATCAGCAACCTGTATTTTGTCGGCGGCAGCGTTAATCCCGGCGGCGGCATGCCGATGGTAACGCTATCCGGCCAATTGGTGCGGGATAAAATTTTGGCGGATTTGAAGAGTTGATATTAGCGAGTAGGGTACGCACCGCGTACCAACTTCAAACATTCCTTATCAAAATCACCCCAAAAGGTACGCAGTGCGTACCCTACCTAGTTTGACTTTCATGCCGATTCCGTTCGCCCTGAGCTGGTCGAAGGGCGAACGAAATCAGCACAACGCAACTGATTTTTTTAGGCAATAAGTTTGATGGAGATTTCAGTTGTTATTCCCACCTACAATCGCTGTGGATTATTGCGTCGAGCCTTGTTATCAGTAGTTGCGCAAACCTTGCAGCCTATTGAAATCATAGTGATTGATGACGGCTCTAGTGATGATACCGCTGTGATGATTCATGATGAATTTCCACAGGTAAGCTATTACCGTCAGGAAAACGCCGGTGTTAGTAGTGCTCGAAATCTTGGCATACATCACGCAACAGGCGATTGGATTGCCTTATTGGACTCCGATGATGAATGGTTGCCTGAAAAACTGACCAAGCAAGTTGCCGCGTTGATAGCCAGTCCTGAAAGCAAAATTTGCCATACCGAAGAGCAATGGATACGCAATAGCGTTCGCGTTAATCCCGCCAAACAATACGCCAAACCCGGCGGCTGGATATTTAAAGACTGCCTGCCGTTATGCGCGATTTCACCGTCTACCGTAATCATTCATCGTTCGGTATTTGATGATGTCGGGTTGTTCGATACCAGCTTGCCCGCCTGCGAAGACTATGACTTGTGGCTGAGAATTACCGCCAAGTATCCGGTATTACTGATTGCAGAGCCGCAAATAAAAAAGCACGGCGGTCATCAAGATCAGTTATCGCAACAGCACTGGGGCATGGACAGGTTTCGGATAACTGCCTTGCAAAAAATCATTGATGGTAATCAGTTATCAACTGAAAACCAGCAAGCGGCAGTCGGCATGTTGTTGAAGAAAACGGAAATTTATCTTAACGGTGTGACAAAACGCGGCAAGACAGAGGAGATGGATTATTACCGGCAGTTGATTGATCGCTATATTGACTGAGATTTGCCCCGGCTGACATAGGTTCGACCCGGGGCTTGCTAACCTTACCGGCTTAGCTAGAAATTAACATTAAGATTGGTCATCCATACATTGTTATTTTGATCAGCTACTGGCGAATTTTTCCACACATGTTGGTATAAATAACCTGATTCAACTTGAAACTCCGGCGCAAATCGATAACCGACCCCCAGATATAAGCGGTTTTGCTGGGTTCCGGTTTGCAATTGGGCATTGTTGGCATTGTTGTTAAGATTGAAAAATATTTCTTCAGAGGCAATGACAGACCAGTGCGACCCGCCAGGAATCAATTGTTCTACTCGAAGACGTGTGCGCCAACGGATGCTGGGATCGGTATTTCGAGGCAAAAAACGTTCCTCCAGTCGATTGCGAACCTCCCATATAAATTGCTTGTCGTTGGCGGTGTCTTTCCAGGTAAATCCTTGAAAAGCGCGGTTTTCAATCAGGTAGGTGTCCGAGTCAGGCGTGATGGAATCGGCACTCATTAAATAGCCCGTCCAAAGAGTCGCTTTGTCATTGATCGCCCAGCCAATGGCGGGCCTGATCATCATGGCGGTAAGGTTTGACATGTCATTGCCGACACGCGGCTGAAGTTCTAAAAAACCACGCAATTGCTCGGTCAGTTTTACGTTTAGATTAACTGGAATCCACGCTTGAAAATCTGAGTGGGGAGCTGCTTTTAAATTGGTACTGACCAGTAAAGCCGCAATCATGAAAATTTTAATTCGCTTGGGTTGTCCCGTAAACGACATGCTTTGTATCCTTGGCGATGCTGCCAAATAATGGTTTTAAGTGGGGCTAGTTTAGCTGAGTTTAACGTTAGGGGCACAAGATAGAGGTCCCTAACATTAAACGTAGAGAGCGCGTTGCGTGCTTACCGCACGGAATGCGCTGCGCAACAATCCGACATGCTGCACGAGCACATCCGAAGACCGATCCCGCAATGTCACCGTAAAGAAATAGGTTCCGCCCGCAACGCGGTTCCGTCGATACAACACCATGCCATTAACGCCGATGAGTTTGATATTTGGTAGCCCGTATGTAGCGCAGCGAAATACGGGGATCAGCACATAATTGTAGACAAGCAATAACCCAAGAACCATTTGCCATGCAAATACGAGTTATTTGAGGGGGTGTTGGTATTGGGGGCCAGAAATGTTAATTGCGGTAGGTTATTCAGATCAATCGGAAACGATTAACCCAGATTTCGCAAAGCTGCATCCAGGCTACTCGCTGACCCCAGTTATTCATTGTGTGATTGCAAGACCTGATCCCATTTTTTCGGCTTTATCGCGCCAGTTCGTGTTGAATGATTGGTTAGCCGTCGGATTTCTTCTTCAGGACATCTTTAATGGTGTTTGCGACATCCGAGTAAGTTCCTCTTGCGAGACGTTCTCGCTCAAGATCAACAGTCGTTTGATCCTTTCCAAGTATAAAATTGCGCTCTGTCTTAGAAAGATCTTCGACAACCTTGCTACGAAGTGCTAAGTCGTCGAAACGCATCGTAATGTGCAGGGCCAGTTGCCTAGATTCGATGTTTGTTATTTCATTTTGAAAATACTTAATCTCAGAAAGACTTTGCTTGTAGAGTCGAAGAAAGAAATAGGCAAATATCTCAATAAGAACCACCAGAGAAATTCTTGGTAGAAAATATGCGATCAATTCCTGAGGTGACTGTGTAACTGGGGAATAGAAAACTGAGTAGCCAAGTACAGATAGCCCAACTAGAGTTGTAAATATTCCAAGGATTAGGTTCAGGTTGCCTCGTTTGGCTAAGTCTTGCACTTCTCGCCCTAGCCTTCGAACAATTTGGTCGAAAAGTTGTTCTAATGACTCTTCTTTAAAGCGTGAAGAGACGAGTTCGCGAATACCTGTAACATAAGTCTGAAGGGCATCTGATTCAAGTTTTGCCTGTATGCTGGCTAGAATCCTTGCTTTATCAGATTCGCTAAACTCGATAGTCGATTGCTTCGTATCCTTAATCGTTGCAAAGGCATCAGAAAGCCGTTCATCTATATAAAACCTAAGCCGAGCATAGTTTTCGCTCGTGTCAGAGTTGATTCTGGAGCTTGGTGTAGATTGGAGATAGGATAGCGCCGACATGGCAACAGCTACAATCGGAACAGCAAAAAGAGCGACGCGATATAAGGGGCCTTCGATAGTATTGTGAAAGAGAAAATAGCCAGCTACTGAAGCCAACAATGTTGTGGTAACAAAAGTTATGGTTAACATTTGTCGCTGTTGTAATTTTTTTTGATAAAGATATCGCTCGTAGTCGCGAGCCTCTTCTTCCATGCGCATGCGTCGCTCTAGCTCTTCTCTTAAGAAACGACTTTCGGTGTTTTCATTTTCTGTCATAGAAGCTCCATAATATCGTGTGTATGCGTGTTGACAAGCAAATCTGCCTATACAAGAAGATATTGCCGGCCTTTCCGGGCACTTTTGCTTTAATAATTAGAAAACCGCTCATAATTGCCTCGATAACTTGATATTAGCCCTAAAAGCAGGCAAATTTGCGCCTCACTATAGGTGGTAATGACTCTAAGTCAAGCAAAAGCGCGGCTACCTTACTGGATGAAGTTCGCCGCATTATGGGTATGAAGCATGATTCTGTGCATACCGAACATACCTATTGCGATTGGATTAAGCAGTTTGTGAAATTTCACCGTATGCTTGAAAAGCAGGCACTGTTCGAAGTTAGCGAGGCGAAAAATGAGGCGTTTTTAAGCTATTTAGCGACCGAGCGCAATGTTGGCCTTGACGCAAAATCAGGCGATGAATACGCCGGTGTTTTTTGTTAAGCGCAGTTTTAGGTTTAATCAAACGGCTCTCGGGATCATTATTCAGTTATTCACTTTGCGGGTTGGTAGAATTCCAGGTGAATCGTCAGATTAATAATAAGGTGTCTTTTTTGCTTTCATCACAACTTATCGAATCAGTATTAACATCCAAAAATTCCGTTGGGCGAGTATATGTCGCTTACAGCGGCGGAGTAGATTCCCATGTCTTGCTGCATTTATGCGCTTGCACTTCATCCTTAAAAGACAAAATCACCGCGGTCTATGTGCATCATGGGTTGCAGGCAGCGGCTGAATCGTGGCCGGAGCATTGCCAAAAAACCGCTGCCGCTTTGGGTGTTGATTTTAAGGGGCTGCGGGTGAATGCCGGAGCGGCAACCGGCCAAAGCCCTGAAGAGGCGGCTAGAGATGCACGTTACTCGGCTTTTAAAACGCTGCTCAAAGCCGGTGATGTGCTCCTGGTGGGACAGCATCGGGAGGATCAACTGGAAACGGTGTTGCTGCAATTGTTTCGCGGTGCAGGTTTGGCGGGGCTGTCCGGGATGCCGGAACGAATGGCGTTGGGTGAAGGAGTGCTGTTGCGGCCATTTTTGAATATCAACAAACAAGCCATCAACGACTACGCCCGGCAGCAGCAATTAAGCTGGGTGGAAGATCCCACTAATCAATGCAGCGATTACGACCGCAACTTTTTACGCAACGATGTTCTGCCGCTGTTAAAGCAGCGTTGGCCTGCTATCGATAAAACAGTAGCGCGTTCGGCTAAGCATTGTGCTGACGCGCAGGAACTGGTTAATGAAGTCGCCGGACAGTATTTTGACTTGGTTTTTAATCAAGCAGACCAGACGCTGATTATGAGCCAATTAAATTTACAGTCATTAGCGCATCAGAAGCTGATTATTAGGCAGTGGTTTGCACAAATTGGTTTAAAAATGCCTTCTCAAGATCTGGTGGGTCGAATTCTTGATGAAGTCGTCGGCGCCAATGAGCAAAGCGCTCCGCTGATTAGTACCCAAGGTTTTAAAATTCGTCGCTATCGAGACAAGTTGTATTGCTTGCCGCAAGCCGTCATAGAAATTCAACAAGCTAAAAGCTGGCCGAATCAGCAGCGGTCTATCACTATCGGGAATCACCAAGCACTGAGCTGGATTGAATCTTCCACTGGCATTTTGGCTGAACATTGGCATGCCGCCCAAATAGAAATCAAATTTCGTAGCGGCGGTGAGAAAATTAGGTTGTACGGCAGAACAGGTCATCACTCGCTGAAAAAACTATTTCAGGAAGCAGGTATTTCGCCATGGGAAAGAGAGCAAATGCCGTTGATTTATTTAAATGGCTGCCTTGCTGCCGTGGGTGATTTATGGATTAGCGCAGAATTTTATGCTGAAAATCCGACTGCTTGCGTGCGTGTGGTGTGGCAAAGACAAGAATCAGACCCGAAAGACAATGACGAAGTCGCTTTAGTCGATTAAAATGGGCGGCTTGTTAGGGGAATAAGCACGGTTTATATCACCCCTGCTTTAAGTGATTAATCCAAAACATTAATCATTGTGCCCAGATCTTCATCAGCTCTTCTCAGGCGTCTTAATCTTACATGACCAAATACATTTTTATTACCGGCGGCGTTGTTTCATCACTTGGTAAAGGCATTGCTGCTTCTTCGCTGGCCGCCATTTTGGAATCACGCGGTCTCAAGGTCACTATGACCAAGCTGGATCCTTATATTAACGTTGATCCGGGGACGATGAGTCCATTCCAACATGGGGAAGTATTTGTTACCGAAGACGGTGCAGAGACTGACCTGGACTTAGGCCATTACGAGCGGTTTTTAAAAACCACAATGGCCAAAAAGAACAATTTTACCACCGGGCAAATCTACGAAAGTGTGTTGCGCCGGGAACGTAAAGGCGAATACTTGGGCGCGACCGTACAAGTGATTCCCCATATCACCGATGAAATTAAGCGCCGCGTTTATGAAAGCGCAGTAGGTAAGGACATTGCGCTGATTGAAGTGGGCGGTACTGTTGGCGACATCGAATCCTTGCCGTTTTTAGAAGCTATTCGGCAAATGCGCGTGGAATTGGGGGCCGATAGATCATTGTTCATCCATTTGACGTTGGTGCCTTATATCCGTTCCGCCGGGGAAATCAAAACCAAACCCACGCAGCATTCCGTAAAAGAATTACGCACTATCGGTATCCAACCGGATATTTTGATTTGCCGATCCGAGCAACCAGTGCCGATCGCTGAGCGCCGTAAAATCGCGTTGTTTACCAATGTCGAAGAAAAGGCGGTTATTTCTGCGGTTGATGCCGATTCTATTTACCGCATCCCGCTGTTATTGCATGATCAAGGCTTGGATGACATCGTCGTTAACAAGCTAAGATTAGACGTGCCGCCTGCAGATTTAAGTGAATGGAAAGCGGTGGTTGACGGTTTAACCCAGTCTGTCAACGAAGTGACTGTGGCTGTCGTCGGCAAATATGTTGATCATTCAGATGCTTATAAGTCATTAAATGAGGCATTAATTCATGCCGGTATTCGCACGCTTAACAAAGTTAAAATCAAATATATCGATTCCGAACTGATTGAAGATGAAGGCGTGGGCCGATTAAAAGATGTCGACGCCATTCTAGTGCCGGGCGGTTTTGGTGAGCGTGGCGTGGAAGGTAAAATTGCCACGGTCAGATATGCGCGTGAAAATAAAATCCCTTATCTAGGTATTTGTTTAGGCATGCAGGTGGCGGTTATTGAATTTGCCCGTGATGTCGCTGGTCTTGAAGGCGCGCACAGCACCGAGTTTTTGCCTAAATCACCGTACCCGGTCATCGGCTTGATTACCGAATGGATGAATGAAGCCGGTCAGTTGGAAATACGCGATGAAAATACCGACTTGGGTGGCTCAATGCGTTTAGGCGGCCAGCAATGCCGTTTGCAACCGGATTCGTTGGCGTTTCAGATGTATCAAAAAGATGTGATTACTGAAAGACATCGTCATCGTTATGAATTTAATAACCAGTATTTACAGAAACTGGAACAAGCCGGAATGCGTTTTTCGGGCAAATCTATTGATGGCCGCTTGGTTGAGATGATTGAAATCCCTGATCACCCTTGGTTTCTGGCTTGTCAGTTCCATCCCGAATTTACGTCTACACCTAGAAAAGGCCATCCGCTGTTTTCCGGGTTTATCGTCGCCGCAGCTGAACATAAAAAGGTATCCGCAGTATGAAGTTATTCGATTTTGAAGTAGGGTTGGACCAGCCGTTTTTTTTGATTGCCGGTACGTGTGTCATTGAAAGCGAACAAATGGCTATCGATACCGCGGGTTACCTGAAAGAACTCACTACCGAGTTAAACATTCCGTTTATCTATAAATCCTCGTTTGATAAAGCCAACCGCTCTTCGCATGAGTCATACCGTGGCCCCGGTGTCGAGCAAGGCTTGAAGATCCTGGAAAAAGTCAAACAGCAAATTCAAGTACCGGTGTTGACCGATGTGCATGAAGATACGCCATTGGCAGAAGTTGCCTCGGTAGTGGACATCATGCAGACGCCTGCATTTTTATGTCGCCAAACCAATTTTATTCAGCAGGTTGCCGAGCAAGGTATTCCGGTCAATATCAAAAAAGGCCAATTTATGGCGCCTTGGGACATGGTGCATGTTGTCAATAAAGCCAAGGCGACCGGCAATCAGCAGATTATGGTTTGCGAACGCGGCGTCTCGTTCGGCTATAACAACCTGGTTTCCGATATGCGTTCGTTGGCGGTAATGCGCGACACCGGTTGCCCGGTGGTGTTTGATGCCACGCATTCGGTGCAATTGCCAGGCGGGCAGGGGACTTCTTCCGGCGGTCAACGCGAACATGTGCCGGTATTGGCACGGGCTGCAGTCGCAGTGGGCATTGCCGGACTGTTTATGGAAACGCATCCTGATCCAGCCAAGGCTTTAAGCGATGGTCCGAATTCATGGCCGTTGCACAGAATGAAAGAATTACTGGAAACTTTAGTGACCATCGATCGTGCGGTTAAAGCGACCGCATTTATTGAAACAACGTTATAAGGAATCATCATGTCAGCAATAGTAGATATTCGTGCCAGAGAAATTTTGGACTCACGCGGCAACCCCACTTTGGAAGCCGAAGTTACCTTAGCTTCCGGTGCTGTAGGCAGCGCGATGGTGCCGTCAGGCGCGTCGACGGGCGAGCGTGAAGCAATTGAGCTGCGTGATGGTGATAAATCCCGTTATTTAGGCAAAGGCGTTTTAAATGCTGTTGCCAACGTTAACACCGAAATTCGCGATCTTCTGATCGGCGTCGATGCTGCCGATCAAGCCGCATTGGATAATAAAATCATTGCGCTGGACGGCACCGAAAGTAAAAGCCGTCTAGGCGCCAATGCTCTACTAGGTGTTTCTTTGGCGGCAGCTCATGCCTCTGCAAAAGATGCCGGTCTGCCTTTGTACCGCTATTTAAATACTACCGGTGAATTCATTTTGCCGGTGCCGATGATGAACATCATCAACGGCGGCTCACATGCCGATAACAGTGTTGATCTACAAGAATTTATGATTTTGCCGGTAGGCGCGCCTAATTTTCGTGAAGCTATTCGTTACGGCGCGGAAGTATTTCATAACTTGAGTAAAGTGTTGAAGTCCAAAGGCTTGTCGACAACTGTCGGTGACGAAGGCGGATTTGCTCCGAACCTGTCTTCCAACGAAGAAGCCATCAGCGTCATTTTACAAGCGATAGAACAAGCGGGTTATAAGCCGGGCGTTGATATTTACTTAGGCCTGGATGCAGCCAGTTCTGAATACCACAAAGACGGCGTTTACAACCTGGCAGCTGAAGGTAAAACTTACAATTCAGCGCAAATGGCCGACTTTTTTGTCGACTGGGTGGATAAATACCCGATCATCACTATCGAAGACGGCATGGATGAAAATGACTGGGCCGGTTGGAAGCTGTTGACCGAAAAATTGGGCGGCCGTATCCAGTTGGTGGGTGACGATTTGTTTGTAACCAACCCGGCTATTCTGCAACAAGGTATCGACCAAAAAATCGCTAATTCTATTTTGATCAAAGTTAACCAAATAGGCACTTTGACTGAAACTTTAGCGGCTATCGACTTGGCACATAAAGCGTCTTATACCGCAGTAGTTTCACACCGTTCCGGCGAAACCGAAGATACTACTATTGCTGATTTAGCAGTGGCTAAAGGTACCGGACAAATCAAAACCGGCTCATTGAGTCGATCTGACCGTATCGCCAAATACAATCGCTTGATGAAAATTGAAGAAGAATTAGGCAGTTTGGCTAAATACGCAGGACGTAGTGCATTTTTTAAATAATGAGTTACTGCTACAACCTTAAAGTAACTAA
>Ga0208626_1000227_pt1 | contig 21362 bp, 16 predicted proteins | sample LakWasMet10_HOW4_2_FD_183860 | JGI IMG/M metagenome (GOLD analysis project Ga0208626, IMG submission 183860) | Freshwater sediment methanotrophic microbial communities from Lake Washington under simulated oxygen tension - Sediment Metagenome... | ecosystem: Environmental > Aquatic > Freshwater >... | reverse complement strand
ATAAAGCATATTATTTTTTGGTTGCTTATCGCCGGTCTTATTCTGCTGTTATTTTCAACCCATGTGATCGCCGAAGATTCGTTTAAGCAACAACGCGAATTAATGATTGAAAACATCAAAGCCGAGTTGACGATAAGCGACGACTTTCTAAGCCAGGCATCGTTTGATGAATTGGTTTTTGCCGCGCTGCGTAAGGTACCAAGACATGAATTTGTCCCCGAAAATCAACGCGTTCATGCCTATGAAAACCGGCCGCTGTCGATAGGCTATGGTCAGACCATTTCCCAACCGTATATCGTCGCGATTATGACGAGCCTGCTTAATCTAAAAAAAACTGATCGCGTATTAGAAGTCGGCACCGGCTCTGGGTATCAAGCGGCCGTACTTGCTGAGCTTGCCGGCAGCGTATACACCATAGAAATCATTGAAGAACTGGGTAAACAAGCGGTTAACAACCTTAACCGAACAGGCTACAAAACTGTCCATACTCGAATCGGCGATGGTTACTCCGGTTGGGAAGAGGCGGCGCCTTTTGACGGTATTGCCGTTACTGCTGTTGTTAGCCAACTATCGCCGTCGCTCATCAAGCAGCTCAAACCTGGTGGCCGCATGATTATCCCGGTGGGCAAAGCGCTTGCGCCGCAATATCTGGTGTTAGTGACTAAAGATGCCGACAACAAAGTAAGCACGCGACAAATTGTGCAGGTCAGTTTTGTGCCGCTCACCGGTCAGCATTGACCCAAGTAGCCGTTCTGTTCAGGCCAATACTGTAGTCAGAAGCTGATTCCGGCGACTGGTAGTGCAAGCCGATCCCTTTAAAGGAATCTCTAAAAATTGCACTTCGACATGCTCAGTACCCACAGGGCATAAATGCGAACGGTGATCTATTTAAATCAGTGACTTATCCGTTCGTGCTGAGCTTGTCGAAGCATGAATGGATAATTTTTAGAGACTCCCTTAAGAGCGAGATGCCATTGAACAATCAACTGCTAACACCCCACTGGGAGCATTTTGAACACGATGCAGATATTGGCATACGCGGCATTGCGCCAACGCTTGCGCAGGCATTTGAACAGGCAGCGGTTGCTATGACTGCCGTTATGACTAATCCAGAGCCGCTAACAGAATCAAATGCGGTGGTGATAACGTGTAACGCGCCTGACAATGAGCTGCTATTGATGGATTGGATCAACGAGTTGATTTACCAGACTGCCGTGCATCGTCTACTGTTCAAACGTTATCAAGTTGAGATTGCCGATAGCAAATTATCGGCGATAGCCTTTGGTGAAACCGTTGACCGGCAAAAACATCAAATTGCCGTCGAAATTAAAGGCGCTACGTTTACTGAATTACATGTCTACCAGCAGCCGGGTTGCACAATGTGTGGTCGATGTTTAGTGGAGCTAATTTATGGATACCAGTCAATTTAACCAACGCGACGAAACCTGCTGGGAAATCCGGCCGACAGGCGCGATGCGCGTTCCGGCAATTATTTATGCCGATGCACAATTGCTGCAGGAGTTGGATCAAAAAGTATATGAACAGATCACCAATGTCGCGACCTTGCCGGGTATTGTTGAAGCCGCCTACGCCATGCCTGACGCGCATTGGGGCTACGGCTTTCCAATCGGAGGTGTCGCTGCGTTCGATCCGGAACAGGGTGGTGTGGTATCGGCTGGCGGTGTGGGATTTGATATTTCCTGCGGTGTCCGCACCTTGCATACCGGTCTGAACATTGCAGAACTAAGGCCGCGTAAACAGGCACTGGCGGATGCGTTATATCGCACGGTACCCGCCGGTGTCGGCAGCAGAGGCAAGATCCACTTAAACCATAAAAGCATGCAAGGCATGTTGACCGGCGGCGCGCAATGGGCGCTGGATCAGGGCTTTGGCGACGAGCAGGATCTGGAACGTATCGAAGAACACGGCTGTATGGCCGGTGCTGAGCCGCACTATGTTTCCCCCAGAGCCCGCGAACGGCAAAAAGACGAAATGGGTACGCTCGGGTCGGTTTCCCTAAGTGAGATTAAATCACCATAAAGTTGTCAAAGCAATTGTTATTTTATCGCTATTCTTACCAACCTCCGCACTCTTACAGATAGAGTACCTCATAAAGTAACTATAGCATCCGCGTGTAAGTTAATTGCTATGCGAGATTCCCATCAGTCAAGATGTCCACCGAAAATGACAGCAAATAGCAAGTAAGTTTCCATTAGTAAGTCTGAATAAAGTGGCAGTTGTGGGTCGAACTGCTATATTGAAGAAAGATAAATCTCGGCCTTTTTATCATTTAAAAATCATAACAGATCTTACGGCCCATTTAATATTAGTGTCCACTAGGTTCTGTTAACGTCTCATCAAGAATAAATCTATTGGTAAGAATTGTGACATCAAGATGATGGGATGCCATTCTTGGCTTGAAAATAACTAAGAGCCATGACGAAATTAAATTCAAATAACGTATTTTAAATTAACTAATTGATAAATTTAGATTACTTTTTTAGACCAAACTTCAACAGAACTAAGTCAAATAATGGCTTTGTTAGCTTAATCAGCGGAACTTCATAAGCAATTCTCTTATTCTGTTATTTAATTGAGTCCAGCTGCATAGTCATTATTCTTTCAAAAATCTGCTTACGCTCATCGTCATTCAACTGATAATACATTCTAAGCATGGCGGCGATATCATCATTTTCCTCATATAAATAAGAGCACGGTACTTTTAACACCGTAGCCAATCGCCTAACCATTGCATAGTCCGGTGCATGCTTACCTTTTTCATACTGATTGACACGAGCGCTCGCTGAAAATTCATCGATTCCCGCCAGAATTCCTAACGTTTTTTGTGGTATTCCTATTCTTACCCGCGCTTCTTTTAATCGTTTTGGTAGTGGTGGCTGACGCTCTGTTTTTTCGCTCACTTTCAATTTCCATACAAAAGTAAGCTAAGAGAATCTTAGTTTTTATAGTAGAATGATACTAAGGAATCCTTAGTATTAATTTGCCCATTATTTATTTTTTAAATTAATGGCGTAAATTTTTTATAAAGAATTACTCAAAATAACCATCTAAACAAAATGATCATAAATGGGCACTTGCATCCAGCGCTTGGATTTAACCCTGATCCAGATGCCTAAAGATAATGCGTAAACGATGAATTTCTGAAATGCATAAGTTTTAGAGCGAGGGCCAGTGAGTGTGCCTAAATTTTTTGTTTTTGCCTTAATAAATTTATTTATTTATTTTCTTTGCTTTGCCCCTGACATGCTCCTAGACACTAACAACTTAGATCCGCTTTTATCTAAACTTAGTCATTCTGAAATTGAAGAATTGGTTCTGCGCTATTGTTTTAGTGACGATTCCGCAACTGAACTCGTTAACAGATATGGACTTAACTGCGAACCACGTAAGCTATTAAAAGCGCTCCCGTTAGTGATAACGGAGCGTGATTGTGCCTATTGCCAGCAGAAGATGGTGCGCAAAATTCGAAGCAAAACATCTAAGCAAAAACCAAGTGAGCCTTTCTGTCAAAACTGCAAACATAGTCAATCAAGTCATTGCAGCTGCTTTCATTGTAAGAAGCTGGAATTTTCCCAACAAAATTCTGCCTCATTAAAAGATGCCATTATTAAATGCCTTGAAGCACAAGATATTACTCAGCCCTTACACTTCGCTGATCTGTCTTTAAAAGATGCTTTATATCTAATCACGCTGATGCGTTCTTCCCTCATAGTGTCTGAAGGTCATATAGGCCCTTTTACTCAAGTTCCGCCATTATCACCCCATGATAAGAGCATCATTTTTAATCATCTTGTGGAACGGGAATTAATCACCCTCAGTGCCAAGTCAGATGATTCAGCATTTATAGTGATTGATAATATATTTCAAAACTTCGATTTAATGGCGGCAACATGGAACGTTCATCTTAATAACGTTGAAGAAACGCTAATACAGTTAAATCAGATCATACAAAGCGCAACCTGGCCTCCTGCATGGCGTCATCAGATCAAAGCGGTCTGGCTGGAAATTGCCTTGTTAGAGTGCAGTGAATTTCTAGAATTTCTGGCAGATGAAAGAAAGTTTGAGCTTAATTTGACTGACGAGTTAAAAAATAATTTTTTAACTCTGTTGCGGGATTATTCAGTCTCCCAGTGTTTTTCATTGATGCGAGACGCTGTACGTGAAGTCTCTGACAATGTTGTCAAAGAAACCCTATCTAGAAACGATGCTGGCAATCATATTCTTCAATATTGTTTTCAGGCAATGAAAAAACCCTATGTCTATACTGAAAAAACCAGACCCTACACCATAGCTCAATCGCAACTGAGCTATGTGTTTCATTATGAGTTTTTAAGCACTGGCGAAACTGGTTTTTCGGCTGTCCCGCATGGCATAAATTAATTATGTTTAATGGCAAAAGGCATTGGGTTCAAGTAACGCTTCGCTTCCTGCCCAAAATTGTAAGTAATAACCACGCTTTCTCTTTGATGCGAATAGTAACGTGCGCCCCTGAAATCCGGACAATAATTTAAGAGGGTAGCTATGCCAATTTATAGATTTATACCCGTACAAGATGAACCCGAAGTATCGATACGCGATTGGTCAATTCGAGAAGTGACAGGTGATGATAGAAGTGATAAAACCCAGCACATCGTTGGCTACATTGCCAGCCGGAATTCGGGGCGAGTCACATCAGCGATCCAGTCGTTTGACCGCTCTAAGATGTGCATTACAACCAACAGCGGTCGACTCTATTTCTTAGTGGGGCCGCCCGGTTTTAACCCCGGTATTGAACATGTTTGGTTGAACTGGAAAATACGTTACCAAATTCGTGAAGAAGTTGACGTAACGAATCAATATTGGCGTCTGCATTAACAATACTATTAAAAGTTAGGGGTAAATCAACATACTGGATTTTTTACTTGTCGGGCAGTAGTCGACCCCTAGCGGTCATTGGTCATTGGTCATTGGTCATTCGCTTTCGTGAATGTCGGCTCGCAGTTCATTTTGCTGACAGTCAAATTTCTGGCATTTGGAATTCCAAAATAACTTGTATTTAGTTTGTACCTATAAGTATTTGTACGTATTGTGCATTTAGTTTGAAGTGATAAAGTTTTTTAACGGTTGGAATTGAGGGAGATGAGGCATTTTGGGATTATTTATTTTCGTCAGCTGAAACTATCTGCTAATCCGCCGTAATGCTGTTCCAAATACGATCAGAAGTTGGAAAAGCACCCTGTACTCGGCTATGTGCTGAGAGTCATCTGATTTATTTAACTTAAGAGGAGCTTACCTTTTATGAAAATAAATATTCCCACATTGAATGCCCAGCAGGCAAACATCGAAACCATTGATATCGGACAGGTCGTAATAGGCCCTATAACCGTTGGTAATCTGACGCTCAGCAACGCAGATTTCACTATGTCGGCTGCTAAGGGTGTGTTGTCTGACGTGAAGGTTAGTATTTCTATTGATATCTCGGTTGAGTGGCACGTTCATGTCGGACTACCGGATGGGATTCCTGACATAGATATCGGTGATACATATGATCTCGGCTCGATTGGTTTCGGACCGATAAGCATCGGCAACGTTGTGATACCGGGGCTCAATAATATCAAGCTGAATATTCCAAGCCTTACGGCTCAAGATATTACTTCTGCACCGAGCAGTCCTGTGACCATACAATTGAAAAAAGTTACCGGGGATACTATCAATGCGGCTAATTTTACTTTGCCATCGGCAGGTTTTTCCCTCGCCGGCATAGCGCTTACCTCAGCTCAGGCTAACGGCCTTGAGGTTCCAACCGCGAACTTAAATCAGGCAACAATCCGACATCTCCACGGCGAACCTTTGCAAATTCCCTCGTTCGAGCTCGGCAATTTGAATGTGGCGGCTGCCCAGATACCTGAAATAAGCAGCTCAGCCCCCCTTGATATACCTGCTATTTTGCCAACCCAGTCGCCAGGCTTCGACGCAGGCATATTGAGGCTGTATCTGCACCTAACTCCGTCGGCGCTTATGCATATCGACCACATGGAAATCACTAATGCAAACGCCAGCGCCACAGTCAATAATGTCGTGCTGAATAACGTGACTCTTCCGTATGATGTTATGAATCTCAAACTGTCCGATATCGGAATAAATACCTTAACAATTCCTTCAATCAATATTGCCTAATGGGGGCGAAGATGGACACTAAGGATACTGCCAAAGTTGTGATGGTTCCGGTAAAGCGGTATGACATCAACCTCTCGCTCGATGACATACTCATCCCTCTTACTAAAACCGTAAATAATATTACCGCTACAAAACTCCATCTAGGGGAAGATGTTGCGCCACATTTTCTAAAGTTTCACGATCTCGTTACTCAGCTTCATGAGGTTGTCACACTGATAAATCGGATTGACCCGAGTCTATTGGCCTCACATCCTGCGGAGACACCCAAAGAAAATAAATAAACTGATGCGTGAACAAAATGGACTTGCGGCGCCCCGTGATTTGATAAGAATATGGGGAAAAGAAAATTGATTGTGATTTTGTGACATTTTTAAAGGCCTGCTATCGAAAGTATGTTCGGCAAGCTTATGAGATTGGGTCCGGTGTGCAGAAACGAGAAGAGCTGATACACATTTTACATGTATCAGCTCGTTTACTCTACACTACAAATGCAGTGTGCTATTTTCCGTCGTCGATGATGATTGATGTTGCATAAGTTACACCATTTAGGATGTATCCTTTGTTTGCATCCGCATCATATCCAACTACTGGCGCTTTTGCTTTACCTTTGTAGGTTACTTTTGCGCAATCCAGCAATGTGACTACCTTACTACCAATGGTCAGTTGTTTACCATTAACAGCAGTCAGTTTTGCGTGAATATCCTGCGCTGATTTTGCACCTGCTGGTACGCTGCAAGTCAACGGCGCTGGTGCAGCAGGGGTCACACAAGTGTTAGTCGCGGCATCCAAAACCTGTGGAGATACACAAACAGGAACAGGAGTTATGCAGGTGTTTGTGGCTGCATTACGCACTTGTGGAGCAGCACAAACTACTGGCGGAGTGACACACGTATTGCTTGCGGCATCCAATACCTGAGGTGCTACACAAACAGGAACAGGAGTGACACACGTGTTAGTAGCTGCATCGCGCACTTGTGGAGCAGCGCAAACAACTGGAGCAGGTTTAACTGTAACCGTTGTTGGAATACACCACATCGGCGTACCGTTCAAACCGCCTTGAGCTTGGCCATAAGTCCCTGTATAGCTAATTAGACCGCCAACTGGAAAAGAACCGTTAGTCAATCCTTGCAAGAAGCTATAAGTAACGCCAGTTTGCGGGACAGCAACGTTAGTCGTTGGAGTTCCAACGTAAGCCGCACTCACTAGTGTGCCATCAAAAGCAATCATCTTTGTCAATCTAGCGGTCACACCCAAGATTGTTTCATCAGTGCCTGAGCAGGCTTGTGCCACAGGTGCTGGATCAATAACCAAAGTTACCGTGGTGTTGCTACTTTGTCCGTTGTTGTCATTCACTGAAATTGACACAGTGTAAGTACCGGCTAAGGTTGGAATACCCACGAGTGTGTTAGTCGCATCCAGAGATATTCCTAGTGGAAGTCCGGAAGCAATGACTGTATAGGGACCAACACCTCCTGCAATATCAACCCGAATTGGTAAACCACCAGCAGCCAAATCCGCAGCACTAGGAGAATATTCCACACCTGCTGGACTGCTGTATGGGTTGGGTAAATAAACACTTAAACCTGGTGCAATTGCAGCAACGTTGGCAACGCAATGTTTAGTTGCATTATTAACAGTACCAGAATAGGTCAACAGATTATTCGCAGCAAACGCATCAGCAGCCGTTAACGGAGCCGTGAAGGTCACAGTTGCAGGCAGATCAACAGTTATGCCATTGTTTGCAACGCCACCACTAATTTCTGCGGAAGTAACTGTAGCGCTACTCATAATGCCGTTATTGCCTGTACAAGCGACTGGAGCCGGTATCACTGGTGGAACTACCACCGGCGCTTTACTGACAACTAAGCTTGAACTGGCTGCGTTTTGAGTGAAGCCCAAACTGTCTTTAACAGACATGATAATTGGAAATGTTCCATCTACGGTTGGCGTGCCTGCCAAAGTATCATTAACAATACTCAAACCCGCTGGAACAGCACTGACTGTAGAGTAAGTTTTTGTACCGTACCCACCAAGGACTGAGAAAGGATAAACATAAGCTGATCCAACCGTTGCGGGATTGAACGCTACGTTGAATGCCATTGCTGAATCCGCAATGTCAATCGCCGTTGAAGCTGAAATAGTTGTCTGATTAGTCAGATCATTTGCAGTAATAGTCAACGGAAAACTACCCACAACAGTGGGTGCACCACTAATAGTCACTTTGCTTCCAACAGTTGCGTAAGTCAAACCGTCAGGTAAACCAGTAATAATAACCTCAAGTGTATCTGCCGCAACAATCGGAGTCACGTCAAATGTGCTGGTATAGGTTTGACCGACAATTCCACCTGCAATAGAGGCGTTAATGGTTGGTGCGATGGGCAGTGGTGGCGCTGGCGGAATGACTCCGTCAAAGTTCACACCGACCATTTGCGCGCCCAAATACTTACCTACAGTCGATGGCGGCGTGGGGCTTCCAGAGGTATCGACACCGGTTATGGCCTCGTGTGTTTCAGGATCAAACGCACCATTGTAGGCGTAGTATTCAAAACGGTAAGCAATACCAACTGCACCTGGATCAAGTGCAACACCAGTCAAATCAATGGTGCCGTTCGCTCCGCCACCTGTTGCATTAGCATCGTATTGTAGCCGTTGCCATTCGATTTGGGTTTGGGCGTTCTGCATCAACGCATTATTACCCATCAGGTCTTCAACAGCGATATTATTCATAAAGCCCGTTGCTGTAACTTTAACCCAGCGTGGCTCACCAAACTCATAAGCGTTAGGCGCAGGTGCGGCCATAACGGCATGAATAGCGGCGGCCGGTGGTTGGATAACGGCAGCTGGTTGCGGTGCGATGTTAATCTGTACGTTTGGCACAGTGGCTTCAACTGGCACAACATTCAAATTACCTGGAGTCGGTTCAACCAACCAATGATAACGAACGACCGGAGTTGGCACGTAAGTACTGACACCAAAATGATCACATGGATAATTTGGGCCATAGCCGTTTGGGCCTGGAGCGCCAAGTGGCCAGCAGCTATCTCTTGGCGATACCGGCAACGTTCCTGATGGGGTTGATTTGGTCAAATCCTTATAGGTGACGCGGACACCTGTTGCTGTAGTGCTAACGACAGGAGCACCATATCGTTCCATGCCCGGCCAACGATTGGCCGCGCCAAATAATGATGAAATATCACTTTTCTGGATTCCATCAATCTCAATTTCAAAACCATGAGCTACCTGACCGGTATCATTAATAACATCAAAGTTTGCCAATGGGCCATAAGTACCAGCAGTTGCAGTTAGCGAAAAGGCAAGCAGTGTTGCCGCCAAAGGTAGTTTCATAGATCCTCCTATTTTTGAGGTTGATAAAAATACTGCTGAAGAAACAATAGTCAGCAACATGAGAACACGGTGAAGCATCCCTTCGCCATACGAAAATAAATTCAACCTTAAATTAAATTCGAGTTAAGGATCGACGGATGATTAGATCAGCTTTAGCCCTAACAGTTTTACGGCAAACTGTTTAACAGGCTGAAAATGTTTGTATTGTTTTTTGCACAATTAAAAACAAGAAAGGACCTGTCGGCCCTTTCTGTTCAAACAATGTATTGATTATTTGCCATCATCAACAATCAAGGAGGTGCTGTAGTTAATACCATTAATGGTATAACCACTCTTCACTTCTGCATCAAATCCAATCCCGAAAGTAGTAGCTGTACCCTTGTAAACTACTTTAGCGCAGTCGGGTATAGTGACTACTTTTGTTCCGATTGTGATGTTGCCAGCTCCAGTTGCAGTGATAGCTGCATGAACGGTAAAGCTCTTTGAACCAGCTGGTTTAGTGCAAGTTTGACCAGTCACTGCCGAACTACTGATAACAATAGAACTTTTAACTTGTTTACTTGTACCCAGCAAATTAGTCGCTGTTAAGGTAACAGGATAGGTACCGGCAGTCGTTGGTGAACCAACTATTTGATTGCCATTTAAAGCTAAACCAGCAGGAAGACCAGTAGCTGTGAAGTTGAATGGACCGTAACCCGTTGCAGACAAATTCGCAGTGTAGGCTGTATTGACCGTGCCCCCTGGTAAACTCGGTGCAAAGCCAATGCTTTGATCGACAACAGTCAATTTCAATAATTTTGAAATTGAAATACCCTGCGCGTCAACTGCTGTAATGGTAACGTTACTAGCCCCCAGAGTTGTCGGAATACCAGTGACATTCACACCATCAAAGCCCAAGCCGACGGGTAAACCATTTACTGTCACATTGTAAGGCGCAACACCTAAAGTGATGGTTACCGGAGTTGAATACATCAATCCTGCGGTAGCATTTGGTAATGATGAAGTTGCAATAGTGACGCCACTAATAACCGCTGTACAGCCTGGTGTACTTGCGGCTGCGTTGGTTGGAACAAGCGCATACGCTTCCGTAAGCCCATTATGACTACCTGCTCCGACAATCACGCCGGCGTCATTGATCGAAAATACGTTATCAATATTATCTGGGGTATTAACCAGCGCCGGAACGACATTAGCATCTAATAAACAGTTTTGACCATTGAGTGAATTAGGCGCATCGGGTATAAAAATGGAAGAATGAGTTCCATTGGTTGCTCCATTAATCGTAACCCAACCATTATTATTAACGTGAACACCCTCACCATCCCCTAAAGTAACGGTGGTTCCGGTATTCAAATCGTGCAGACGGGCAATGCGAGGAGAAACAGCATCTGCTGTGCTAACACCCGTCACTAAACCCGCATTATTAATGCCCTCAGCGAAAGACCATCCGGAGTTTGCAGCTAAAGAAAAACCTGGAATCGGCTTGCTGGTATTACCTTGCCAAACAACTGCGCTTTCAGCAACGGCGAAATTATTCCCATATCCGACCACAACACCCGAATCATTGATAGATAGAGGGAAAACCATATCCGCTGGATTGCCATCTGCCAGGACCGGTTGAACTAATGAAGTCATTTGAGCCTGACCGGGCGTATAAAGATAAGCGATTTGCGGTAAAGCCGCATAAGGATCCATCAAATAACCGGCAATCAAACCAGAAGAATTAATATCGGCAGCAGAATCGATATAACCCGGAGTCGTGGCTAAAGGAGCCGGGGCCTGTAGCATCAGACTATTGGCAGTATTGGTATCGTAATAGAAGGAATGCTGTGTTGCGCCAAAATTGGTATCCGGCGTTCTGGCCCAGCCAACTACTAGACCGCTGTCGTTGATGGCACTAGGGTTGTTAATATCAGGGCAAAGACCGGGCGATACTCCAATACAGGGTTCGTACTGTGCATTTGATAATTCTGTATTGATAACTCCAGCTGGTGTCCAGACAGCGCTATGCGACCAAGTAAGCCCTTCTGAAATATACCCAGTAATCCAACCCTTGTTATTAATATCCGTCGCGATGCTTCTTGTCGATGCAGTGGGGGGATTGGCTGTATTCCCAAAGCCTAACCATATTAGATTATAAGTTGGAACCGCAGCAAAAGCTGGCAATGTAGCTGCAAAACCGGTGACGTAAAGTAATGCTTTTATAGCCTGATTAAGATTCAAGATGTTTTCCTCTGTATTTTTTAAACAAAGAAGTAAATTCTTCCGAATTGGAATATGAATTTACCGCGCAGGAATTGAGCGTTGAATAACGTGAACCAATTCCAAAAATTGTAAAAATTTAAACAGTGAAAACAGGCGGCGCGCGGGGGGAGGCTAGATTGAAAAATCGAGATCGTTTGATGGGGTCCGTTTGAACAACAAAAGCACACGGTATTTCTTGCAATGCAGAAAAAAGCAGTACAAATGATAAAGCGATAAAAATTTGTAAAGTATCGTTAGATAAATAACGTCGTTGATTTTCTTTTACACCGGCACTGACGGAAATGATTTCACCTTCGTGATAAAAAGGCGCAATCATCACTGAACCATTTTCAAGCAAAGTATCAATTTGCTCAAATTCTGGTAAATGAAATGATGAGCTCAAGTTCGTTCCATCATTTTTATGCGCATGAATCAGCGGTGCAACTAACTGTAGCAGCACTAAAAAAATCATGAAGGAAAGACGAACTTGAGAAATCATAAGAAATAATGGTTGAATCAAATGAACTCAGATAATTTGATTCAACCATTTAATAGAAGAAATCTATAAAAGTCTACATATTTACCAGTAGTTTTTTAATTGGCGAATTCAAACTAGAAGAATTATTTACACTTTTTAGAAAACGGTAAATGCGGGTTTTAAGCTGTAATAATAAAACTATTTTTCGATTAGCAAAAATTTAGCAATTTTGAACGACCAGACGTTACTTAAAAAGTTTAATCTTATCGGCCCACCTGCCATTCATTTCTTTGGTCCTGATCAGCAAAAGCGCACTACTGCTCGGGTCATTGGCTATATGAAAGCTGAACAATTTCTGCTTCAAATTAGGGCGGCTCAATAATTCACTAACCAAACAGCTGAAGATCTCTAGCTTGTCTTTCAATGAGTGTAATACAGAGCCATCCTTTATAATCCACATTGAATTGTGATTAATCAAAATAAGGATAAGCTCCATATCCATGCTGAATATGCTCCGTTTCTTGTCCGCCCCTCCCGATGTTAACCTTATTTACGTTGATTCTTACAACCCTACATGGGTTACTGTGTCAGTGCTTCTGGCCATCATCTCTTCCTACGCGGCCCTGAAAGCGTCTTCACGCATTGAGCATCAATCTGATACGGCTTCAAAACTGACGTGGACATTAATTAGTACGTTCATATTAGGGGTCGGAATCTGGTCAATGCATTTCATCGGCATGCTGGCTTTAAGCTTGCCCTGTAACATCCATTACGATCCGTTCATCACCCTGATGTCGATGCTTCCTAGCCTCCTGGCCAGCGGTGTTTCCTTGGGTGTAATCTGGCATCATGGCACCAGATCGCTTCCGCCATGGGGTGCTAGCCTCTTGCTTGGCACTGGCATTGGCATCATGCACTATACCGGTATGGCCGCCATGCGACTGGATGGCTTCGTGGGTTATAACCCTTACTTGTTTACACTATCAATAATAGTGGCCATCGCCCTGTCTTACCTTGCATTACGAGTAAAAGGTCAAGAGGTTAATCCGAATACAAGGCACCATCTGCTCGTTGCGGTGATCTTGGGTAGTGCGGTCTCAGGAATGCACTATACGGCAATGTCCGCGGCCTATTTTGTCAGGGGCCCTATCTCTATTGAAATTCCGCCCACTGATTTAACCAGTAATACCTTAGCCATCCTAATTGCCTTAACGACAATTTTTCTTGCATTAACAGGATTGGTTCTGGCTGCTGTTTCAAGTAATAGAGAAGTGACTAAGCAGCTTCGTGACAACGAGCAACGTTTGAAGATTGCAACCGATTCCGGTCAGGTCGGCATTTGGGATTTTGACTTGCAAACCAATGCTCTGATCTGGGATGAGACCATGTTTAACTTGTATAGGGCGCGCAAGGAAGATTTTTCTGGGGCTTATGATGCCTGGTTAACACGACTCCATCCAGAAGATATGGCAGCAGCCGAAGCCGCCCTCCAAGACGCGATTGCAGGCCGCCGAGAGTTCGCAACTGAGTTTCGTATCATTGGTCCTGATGGAGAAGTTCACTATATCAAAGGACATGCTCATGTGATCAGGGACAAAACGGGTAAGCCATTACGCCTCATAGGCACTAATTGGGACAATAGCGACCATGCCATGACCCAGCAACAGTTAAAATTTGCCCATGCGGCGATTAACAAAAGCAGGAGCTCATTTTTCTGGGTTAACAGTAAAGGTAAGCTCATTGATATCAATGATTGCACCTGCCAAAACCTTGGCTATCATCGTGAGGAATTGATTGGTCAGTCTCTTTGGTTATTCGATCAAAGTTTTCCTGCTGAGTCATGGCCTAAACAATGGGCGGATCAAAAACACGCAGTGACACGCACCTTTGACTCCTTGCATCTGCACAAAAATGGCTCTGTTTTTCCGGTAGAGATCACAGCTAACTTCATCAAGGTTGATGGCGAGGAGTACTGTTTTTTCTTTACCCACGACATTACCGACCGCAAAGCGGCCGATGCACAAATTAAACAACTCGCCTTCCATGACCCGCTCACCTTGTTACCCAACCGCCGGTTATTGGAAGAACGACTCAAGCACAGCATCAATGTGGAGCGACGTGAAGGCAAGCAATTGGCATTGCTGATGCTTGATTTGGATCATTTCAAGGCGGTCAACGACAGTCTTGGTCATCAGGCCGGTGATGAATTATTGCAGCAAGTGGCTGTACGGATAACAGAAAGACTGCGAGAGGTCGACATCGTCGCTCGTTTAGGAGGTGATGAATTTACTATATTACTGGAAGATATTTCCCAACCTGAAGATGCCGCACGGGTCGCCGATGAAATCATAACCTGTTTAACAAAACCCTTTAGCCTGAGTCAATGCGACCATATCCAGATTGGGGCCAGCATTGGTATCAGTCTGTATCCACTGCACGGAAGCAATCCAGACATCCTGATGGATCATGCCGATGCCGCACTGTACCAAGCTAAAGATGCTGGACGCGGCTGTTTTGCTTATTTTTCTGAAGAATTAACACTGGCTGCCCAAGAACGCATCGCCTTGGAAATACGACTACGCCGGGCGATTGAGCAAAATGAGTTACGGGTATTTTATCAACCGCAAATGGATATTTTGAGCGGCCGCATCGTCGGTGCCGAAGCCTTGGTACGCTGGCAAGACCCGATCAACGGCTTACTTTCACCGATATATTTCATCCCGGTTGCAGAAGAATCAGGGTTAATCATGGGTATCGGGGAATGGGTATTACGTGAAACCTGTCGACAAGGTCGACAATGGCTGGATGCTGGCTTACCGCCTATCACCTTGGCGGTGAATGTTTCCCCGCACCAATTTCGGCGCAGCAACCTGAGTCAATTGGTAGCTACTGTGTTAGCTGAAACTAATTTCCCCGTTCATCTACTGGAATTGGAAATCACTGAAACCGGTTTGATGGAAAATCAAGATCATGCGTCCGCTATTTTAAATAGCCTGCGGGCCCAAGGCTTACGTCTTGCCATTGACGACTTCGGTACCGGTTATTCCTCCCTTGCGGCACTGAAGCATTTCCCTCTGGATGTGCTTAAAATTGATAAGAGTTTTATTGACGAGATTCCATTTAATAATGACGACATGGAAATTGCAGCGACGATTATTTCGATGGGACATACCTTGGGGTTTAAAGTCTTGGCCGAAGGGGTTGAGACACCCGAGCAACTGGCATTTTTAAGGGAACATGGTTGCGATACTTATCAAGGTTTTATCAAAAGCTGCCCGATACCTGCGGAAGAATTTGTCGAATTAGTGCAGCATCAATAGTGGTACTTAAGCCTGATGGCGCGAAAATCCTGTTTGAGTCTAATTATTTAACTGCGACAAATTGTCGCAGTTTTGATAGACAGTAGAATTTATTTCAAATACAATCTTACCCGTTGAGCCAGATTGCCTTGATTCAAAAGGGTCGGCATCTCTCAATAGGAGGGGGTAAGCGACCAGTACTAGGGTAATAAAACTATAATAATCGCTAGAAATTAAACTACCATTTTAATGGTAGTCATCCACAATAAAATATAATAAATACCGGATGAGGCCCACTTATAGTGGGCTTTTTTATGCGTGTGTATTTTTGGTCAGTTATCCAACAGGTCGATTGTGCATAGCCAACCGTTTTCAAGTTCAAAGCTATTTTGCTTAGGCCTTTCTTGTCCCTCTCACCCTAGCCAACGACACAAATTCTTGATAAGGCCAGTTGAAGGGGAATCGTTGCACAAGGCTATCTTTTGGTAAATCAATTAACTAAGCGGCAATAATATAATCGGCTGCTATAGGAATAAGACCTGCCAATCAAAAAACTATTTTGAAATATTTTCAATGACTGGTTGTGGCCGTTTGGTTGAGGTCGCCAACGGCGGCTTTGTGGCCCTCCAGTTCCAGAATCTGGCTTCGGCCGACTGGCGGCTTTGGAGAAGCGAGAGTGGCAAAAATGGGGCGACTACTGCCCGACAAATTAAATGCAGTATGTTGAGTCCCGCAAGGTGAGTAATAGTAGGTCATTACTTTTATTGAAAACTACGCTAGGTAGCATGCAGCTTGCCATTTTAAATATAAAATGCCGCATTACCTCCTAACTAATTTTTAATGGTATTAAATTTTCAATCTTAAATTAATGTAGACGCCAATACTGGTAGGTCACATCAACTTCTTCCCGAATTTGGTAGCGTATTTTCCAGTTCAACCAAACATGTTCAATACCGGGGTTAAAACCGGGAGGCCCAACAAGGTAATAGAGTCGACCGCTGTTGGTTGTAATGCACATCTTTGAGCGGTCAAACGACTGGATCGCTGATGTGACTCGCCCCGAATTCCGGCTGGCAATGTAGCCAACGATGTGCTGGGTTTTATCACTTCTATTACCGCCTGCCACTTCTCGAATTGACCAATCGCGTATGGATACTTCAGGTTCATCATGTACAGATACAAGTCTATAAATAGGCATAGCTACCCTCACTTTATGCTGTTTAACAGCTTCAAGTGTATTAAAATTATTTAATAAATTACTAACAGCTACTGCCTATAGTCCTTTCATATTATTGGGTAAGCGAATAAGTGCCACCGGTGTATTAAGCCCCTCATCGCTAGCTTTCAAAATAAAATCATATAGTACATAGTTCACCATGCTGCGTGGGCAATTTAAGTTTCGCCGAAACGCATTGACTACCCAATTCTGGGCTCTTGCTTTGTCTGCCCATCGCTCACAAGCACCAATCATATATTTTGCTGCCTGTCGCTCTGTAGCAGATTGTTTAACTAAAAAATCAGCGGCATATTGAGCACCAGAATGAATAATGCGAAAGCATTGCCCCACCGAGAAATCTTCCAACAGATTTCTGATCAAAGCGTCTATGCCGTGTTCATTTTCATTAGGAAACCTTCGTTCACTGGCACAGAACACATAGAATTCTTTACATTCTGCAAATGCTAGATCAAATACCAGCGCTATCAATTGCTCATACCATCGGACAGGCCAATTGCCGTGAGTGATTCGGGTTTCAATATCATTTATCAGCTCAGACGAAACGGTTTTGGGTAGGTGCCATTGTGCCGCTGAACTTATCGCTAGTTGATTAGCTAGGAAAGAATAGTTTTTTGAATTTGATTGTTCAGAAATCTGGAGTAACCCCGCATCAACGAGACTGGTCAATATTTCTTCCGTAAAATCCCCCGATGGGGCAAGCGGGGCTGACGATTTTTTTGAAGGGCTTAACGACAGGCCATTTGGGGTTTCCGCGCTGCCATAGCACCTTAACAATGATAGTAGGGAGACTGTTTGTTTTAGCGTTAAATCAGCGGCCTTAAATGGTCCATGGGGTATTTGGGAGTTCATCTTAGGGAGCTTTACTGATAAGCGGCGAACATTATTCTTATTAATTTCTTTGCAGTAAGAACACACACAGCTTCCCTTTACTCGATGTTTGCAATGCAAGCATCGTAGGCCGAATTTGTATTCATTCCGAATAGCGTTTCTGGAAATTCTCGGTAAAACCATCATCGCGCCACAATTTGGGCAACGCTCCGAACTCAGATCAGGCGGAAAAAGGGTATATAACTGAACAGGTAAGCAATCCACATTAAATCGCCGAATCAAGTCAGATACCGGATTTTTTGCGTAATACTCGTTGATCAAATTAATGACGTGCTCTGGCGTTAAATGAGCTAGTTTCGGGTGAATGATTGAATCTGACATGAAGCAATACAGTCGGAGGAAAAAGACAAATAATAACTGATTTTTCTAATTTGTCACTCATAGAGCGTGGCCTCATAGCATCCTAGTCAGTAGCATGAAATTATGCATGACAAAATCTCATCGATGCCTGACCCACGAATACTCTTCGGGGAGCGCCTTATTCATTTACGTAAATTACGTGGCTGGTCTCAGGAACGTTTATCCCTGGAAAGCGGGGTCGCGCGAAGTTATTTGGGAGGCGTAGAGCGAGGGCAACGCAATATTGCCTTAATTAATATATGCCGATTGGCGGAAGCCCTATCGGTTTCTCCAGCAGAGTTGTTTCAATTTGAGGCTAAATAGTTTCTTTTATTCCACCCACTGTCGAAACGATTAAAAGAAGCGCGGGTAAGAATAGGAATACCACAAAAAACGTTAGGAATTCTGGCGGTTATGCAGCTGGACTCAATTAAATAACACAATAAGAGAATTGCTTATGAAGTTTCCCTGATTCAGCTAACAAACAAATCCCTTATTTGACGAGTGGTACGAGCATTAAAATAGATTTATCACCACCGAAAAAATCACAGCAATTTCTAACACAATCGGAAGCACGTAAAGGTATGGATTATGCTTTATCGCTAAAAACAGTGCTTTAACGTTGCCACCACCAGATGAAAATTGCTTCTCTGCCTCAAAAGCAGGGGAGTGACTTACTGATTGAGATGAAGAAGGTGAGCTATTTATTAAAAAATTATCGTCGTCGAAAATAGAATCAAACAATTCGTCCAGCTTTTGTTGATTATCAAAAAGACCATTTAAGATTTCTCTATTCATGGCAACAGTACTCATGACATTTACCTCCGACAGACGCGTTCGATTTGGATAATAGACTAGCTAAACTTCCGCCGATAAAATGTGAAGGACTTCATGAATGGGGTATTTCTTAGATTGATGGCTGAATTGGACGCAATAGGCGAATTTGCGGTTTCGGCCATTACCCGACCGTCGGGGTAACTTTCCAATTTCAATAGTTAAGGCAATCTTTGCCCCAGTTGACTGTCAGTTATTCGGCGATCAATTTGACATTATCACTTAGTCACTTCGGCCATTAAGCCGACAGATGATTTTCTGAGCGAGCGTCGCATTGTTGCAGAAGAGCTGTCGGTTCAAGTGTTGTATTGATATGTTTAGCACATTCGGAAGCAAAAATTTGCAACATGTGGGTCTTTGTTTTTCTGTGGACTTCGGTTTGTTGCAAAATTTACCCTATGCGCCACAAAATAAAATACGGCATATGACACATTTATATATGGCATATGCCGTATTTTGCAAGTTTACTAAAATTTTAATGTACCGAAAAATGAGTTTAAGTCGTTGAAATCTCGGCATAATCCGACATGATAAAAATCAGGTTGCTAAAAATAATGATGGTCCGAAAATTGCTAATTGGTAAGCAGGGAGATTTTTATATGGACATTTTTTTATCAATCCTGAGAAGGCACTACGAATATGAACAATAAAACAAAACTTTCTACTGCTATTGCCTCGGTGATTGGCGGCTTGACCTTAGCTGTTGGAGGAGTGTCAAGCGCCTCGGCCTCCACCACCATGTACAATTTGTACGACAACAACGGCGCAACCCCTTGCGCGCCCTGCAACGCCTACGGCCAGCCGGGGGGCGTGTTTAACGCTGATGGCGGCCAAACCGACGGCTGGGTGTGGGGAGGCCCAACTCCAGCTAATTCATATATGGGCGGCATTTCTGGAGGCAACCCCAATGCTGCCACCCCAGGTTGGGTAGGTACCAGTGGGGCAACCACGACACCTTTCAATTATGTGGGCGCAGTTTCCCTCAACTGGGGCATTCATCTGAATTCAACCACCGATTCTGGACAAATCTCCAATGCAGATTCGCTGAGTCGGTATGGGGTATCGGCTAATATCGATACCGCTAAAGGCGCTTGGTATGACAACGGCAGCCCCACTGGTCAAGGCTGGAAACACGATCTCGACATAGGCTTGTTCCAGTCGGCTGTGACCACGAATTTGCAACTGGATATACACGGTGTCAATTTAAGCGGTACCAATTACGGTTTTACCATCTTTCAAGGCATGACCAGCAACAACAGCGGTTATGTTCATCATGGGGCCTGGAATCAAAATGCCAATGGCACTCCACTGCCTAGCGATATTGGATTCACACTCGGTGATATAGTAGCCACAACCGATATTTCCGGAGCGACCCCCGTCAATCTCAACCAGATTCAGTTCACCGCTCAAGCAGGTCAAATTTACACCATTATGCTGGGGGGCGTCAGAGATGGTACTTGGTACGATACGACTGATGGGTATGTATTGAATGTTGCCGCCGTTCCTGTTCCCGGTGCTATTTGGCTTTTCGGCTCTGCCTTGGCTGGATTTGGCTTCTTTGGTCAACGTCGCAAAAGCAGCTAAGGATTCCGCAAAAAAATAACTTCCCGATTTTAATGTTTTGTAGGGGGCGAATTTAATCATACCCTTGGGTATTGGCCACGAGAAGTATCATCTGCGAATGAATTCTCCATACAAACGGTTCAGGGAAACTATTTGCGACCAAATCCTAAATAATATCTTAAAGCTTCATAAAGGCCGCAGTTGCGGCCTTTTTTTATTACAAAACATACCCTTTGTGCGACAAACAATGGCTAGTAAAAAAGCTAGAGCTGACATTGGAATTTTTCACCCGATGCAAGCTTAGGGTTGGTTGAACTCAGTGATAAGTGGTTTTCCGGCGATGAATCTGAAGAGAAAACGCTCCCCCCCTAGCTGCCATTGGACATCCGTCTTCTTGAATGACGGCTCGTAGTTCATTTTTCTGACTGTCGGATTTCGCCAGGTACACCAATAGCAGCAATTATTTCATCAAAAGCGACCACCCGAAAGTGGTCGCTCATAAGGATGGAAATACTGGGTTAAACTTCGGTTTGTTCCGAGATCTCTAGTGCATCATCGACTTCGATGCCGAGGTATCTGACGGTACTTTCCAGCTTTGAATGTCCAAGTAGCAATTGAACTGCTCGCAAGTTTTTGGTGCGCCGGTAAATCAGCGTGGCTTTAGTCCGACGCATGGTATGGGTTCCATAGGCTGCCGGATCAAGTCCAATCGATTTGACCCAGTTCTCTACAATACGTGCATATTGCCTTGTCGATATATGGGGAGAATCATGAATCCGGCTCGGAAACAGATACTGATCTGAGCGGAGATGGGCTAGGCTAATCCACGCAGATAAAGAATCGCGGGTTTGCTCGGTGATTTCGAACTGCACTGGTCTATGCGTTTTTTGCTGCATGACCATAGTCCGCGATGACACTCTGTTGCCTTGTGCCACATCGCAGACCCGTAGTTGCACCA
>Ga0208626_1000222_pt1 | contig 21904 bp, 18 predicted proteins | sample LakWasMet10_HOW4_2_FD_183860 | JGI IMG/M metagenome (GOLD analysis project Ga0208626, IMG submission 183860) | Freshwater sediment methanotrophic microbial communities from Lake Washington under simulated oxygen tension - Sediment Metagenome... | ecosystem: Environmental > Aquatic > Freshwater >... | reverse complement strand
AGATTCTCGCCGCTGCCTTCGGCGCAGAAGCCTTCATGATCGAGCAGCAGCGCCTCGTCATAACCGTTCGCTTTCGCTTCCTGCAAGGCCAGGATCGAGTTGATATAGTTGCCGTTCGCCTTCGCCTTCAGCATCGTGCTGTTCACATGATTGCGGGTATAGGACGAGGTCCGGATCCGGATGCCTTTTTCCATGTTGTCCGCGCCGAGATAAGCGCCCCAGGTCCAGGCCGCCACCATCACGTGCACCTTCAGATTGTCGGCTCTGAGCCCCATGCCTTCGGAGCCATAGAAGCACATCGTGCGGATGTAGGCGCTGTCGAGATTGTTGTTGGAGATCGAACCGCGTTGCGCCTCGTTGATTTCGTCCTTGCTGAACGGCATCGGCATGTTCATGATGTGCGCGGAGCGGAACAGGCGGTCGGTATGCTCCTTCATCCGGAAGATGGCCGGGCCTTTTTCGGCATGGTAGGCTCTGAGGCCTTCGAACACGCCGCCGCCGTAATGCAGCGTGTGGGTCAGGACGTGAGTCTTCGCATCGCGCCAGTCAACCCATTTCCCATCCAGCCAGATAGTGCCGTCTCTATCGTCCATCGTCATCTCGGATACTCCAAAGTGTGCTTAAATGATTGTTTATTCGTAAAATTCGCCCGCTGGGGCTGGCTCGCTGGGGCATACGCTGCCGGCATGGCGGTTTGCGCAGGCGGGGAAGCGGCAACCCGGCGTAAAGGGCAAATTGTACTATAAACTCGGCGCCGGCCATACCGGGATTCGGTAAAAGGTTGATGCGGCGCGATTTTTGGCATCAAGGAAATAAATAAGCAGGCACTCAGCGCACCAGCAAATCAGCACCGAACCATTCGACCAGCACGCTGCGGTAATGCTCGGATTTTTTGACTTGCAGATGTTCGAGAGGATTCAGGTTGTCGGTCAGCAGCACGCCGCGCGTTTTGTCGACCTGAAAGGCACGCTCTCTGAGCCAGTCGATCTGATCGGCAAACAGCGACTTGGCTTCGAGGTCGATAGGCTGCTCGGAGGCCAGAAAAATGAAGTCGTTGAAATCCTTGCCAGGCTCCGAGATGAACAGGTTTTGCTGCGGGAAGACCTGATCGATCGTTTTGGCGACCGAAGGCAGCGCCCGATTGTCCCGGCTTTCCGCAAAGCTGACAAAATTGACCGCCAGGATGCCCCGCTCGGACAGCAGCCCCTTCAGCTGCCGCAGGGTCTCGACCGTCAACAGATGCGAAGGCTCCGAGCCGCCGGTGAAACAGTCGTGAATAATCAGATCGTAAGGGCCTTTGAGGTGGCGGATTTCATAACGCGCATCGCCGATGATGTTTTTGCCGGCCGGGTTGAAACCGAAATAACGGCTTGCCGCCCCAGCCACCGCCGGATCGATCTCCAGCGTATCGGTCTCGATGTTGTAGCGGTCACGCAGCACTTCGACCATTTTGCCGGCGCCGAGTCCCACGATCAATGCGCGCTTCATGCCGGGCCTGAGCGCCGGAATCAGGCCGACGATATCCTGATAGCTGAGCCGGTTGCTGCCGTCGCTGATGCCGGCCGCGCCGATCATCGACGCATCGGAGGTCAACATGCGCAAATTGCGCGCCGGCTGGTCGATCACGCGGACCCAGCCGTATAGGCTTTCTTCCTCCGATAAAACCTTGAATTTGTCGCCGCCCTGATGCAGATGGCCCGCATCGACGATCTTGGGCAAAAGACCCAGGCCGATCACCAATAAGGACACGCTGGAAATGATCGCCGAAGGCATGCCGAGGTGCTTCTGCTCGAAAACGGCAATCACCACCGCCAACAGCAGCAGGAGCACGCCGGTGCCGATGAAGATTTCGCGCGATCCGACCAAAGGGAACAGATAGAAGCCGAGAAACAGCGTCCCCCCGACGCTGCCGAGGGTGCTGACCGCATAGATCGACCCCACGCTGGAACCGACGCCGTCCAGGCGCGAGGTCGCGAGTTTGATCGCGAACGGCCCGACCATGCCGAGCATCGTCAGGCTCGGCATGAACAGCACCAGGGCGCTGGCCAGCGCGCCGAAGCGAAGCCCCAAGGGATCGGTTGCCAACAGCACCGGCCGGGTCAGCCAGGGAATCAGCAGGGTCAACACCGCCGCCAGCGCGATGATCAGCGACAGGCCGGCGCGCTGGGCCCGGTCGGCCCAGCGTCCACCGATGAAATAGCCGATCGCCAACGCCAGCATCGTGACCGAAATCAGCGACGACCAGACATACAGGCTCGCACCGTAAAACGGCGCGATCATCCGGGTACCCAAGAGTTCGATCACCATCACCGAAGCGCCGGTCAGAAACACGGTCAGATACAGACCGCTACGTTCGAGCGTATTAAAAACGTTGTTTGCCATTTCAAATTCCTTTATATGATTGCGGATTTGGCGATTATCAAATCCACTACATGCGTATTCAAACGCGCCGTTACTTCGGCATTTCCAGCAAGGTGCCGCCGGTCCCGCCGTTCACGTCGACCCAAAGATGCGGCAGGGCGAGCGACTCCAGCCAGGCCGGGCCCTCTGCCTCTTTCAGCATCGCAATGGTCGAGGCGCTGCCGGCCACCACGCAGAAATCGGCGATCACGCTGACCGACGCCAGATGCCTGACCGGCCAGCCGGTACGCGGATTCAAAATATGTCCGTAGCGCACGCCCTCGATGGTCAGGCAGCGCTCGTAATCGCCGCTGCTGGCCATCGCGCCGCGGGCCAATTCCACCGTTTGCAACAGCGCGTCTTTGTGGCGCGGATGGCGCACCCCGATCCGCCAGGGGCTGCCGTCCGCGCGCGGGCCGATCACCTTGATGTCGCCGCCCAGATTGATCATGCCGTGCCGGATTCCCGCCGACCAGCACAGGCCGGCGGCGCGGTCGGCCGCGTATTCCTTCACCACGCCGCCGAAATCGAGTTCGATGCCGGGCTGCGGAAATTCGAGAACCGGCGGCTGCCAGACGACTTTGTCCCAGCCGACTTTCGCGAGCAGCTCGTCGATCAAACCTTGCTCCGGCAAGGCGCCGCTGTCGAAGCGCCAGGCGCGCCGTAAAATTCCGGAGGTAATATCGAAGAGTCCGCCGCTCTGTTCATGGCAGGTGGCGGCATAGTTCAGCAGGCCGGCGGTTTCGGCGTCCACCGTGATGCGGCCGCCCGCCGCCGCGACGCGATTGATTGCGGAGAGAAAACTGTCCTCGCGATAGCGCGAATAGCGCGCTTCCAGGCGGGCGACATCGGCCATCGCGGCCTCGGCGGCGCGCCGGGCGGCTTCGCCCGTGTTCGCGAAAAGCTGAATCTCGCAAGGCGTGCCCATCGCCTTGAAGACTTGCCGGTAAAACTGCAAGGCTTTTAGTTTCCCGGCAATGCGTAACTAGAAGGCATAATGCCAAGTCGCCGACAAGGAGCCGTCGCGGTCCAGCTGATAACCGTTATAATCGGTCGCGACCGGCTGCAGCCATTCGACGCCCAGCGTGTTGCCGGCCAGATCGCCGCCCGGCACCGTCGCATTGAGGCCGAAGCCGACGTCCCAGAAGCGGCCGCCGTAATTCATCGGGTAGTCCATCGGTCCCAGCTGATCGATGTACTGGTTGAACTGACCATCGATTGCGCCTTGCACCGTATAGACGCCACGCACATTCGCCGACAGCCAATGCGTCAGACTGTAGCCGCCCCAGGCGGTAGACTGGAAAATATCGCCTAATCGATAGCCGGTTTCGCCGCTTTTTTCGAGCCGCTTGGTGCCGCTGAGCTGCGCGCCCCACGACCAGCTGTCGTAATTGCCGGTATAGGTCACGCTCGGCTTGAAATCGAGCGTGCCGCTGCCGAGCTGCATGCCGTAATGAATCAGGCCGCCGTCGGCCTGGTGGTTTCGGCGCAGTTCGATATCGACGTCACCGAACGGGATGCTGAGACCCAGGCCCATGTGCAGATGATGATGGCCGGCGTCGAGCACCTTGAACAAGGCATAGACGCCCATGTCGCTGATGCCGCCGGTTTCGTGCCCGTTTTCGACATGATGCGGAATATGCACGCCATCGTCCGGCGCGTCGCCGTCCGGCGGCGCGCCGGCCAGACGCCGCATCGTCATGCTCATGTCCATGAACTGCGGCATCACCATCAGGTTCAGCCAGTCGGTCGGCGCATACATGATGTCGAGCATGTGCATGTGCATCGTCATGCTGTTCGGCTTGACGAAACAGGAATTCGGCCCGCAGCCGTTAGCCACGATGGCTTGGTCGCCGACCAGATTCGAGCCGTGCAGCATGTCGCCGCCCTGACTGCCGTACATATAGCGGTAGCCGACCATGAAGCCGCCCTTGCCGAGCATGTGATCGAACATCACCCCGGCCGGCGCCATTGCGCCGTGCTGATGGTGATGGTGCGCATGGCTGCCGTGATCGCCGCTCGCCGCCAACGCCTCCAGGTTCACCTTCAAGGCGCCGTTGACAGACCAGTAATCGAAATCGGTGTAATCGCCCTCGCCGGCTCCACCCAGCTTCAGGCCACCCTGATGGGTGTAATATTCAAAGCCGAAATCGAGACCCACACCTTTCGCGAATTGCTTACTGAGCGTAATCCCGCCGCTCAGCGCGCCGAAACCGGACAAACGGTGATCGCTGGAAAAATTAGCCGGCAGCAGATTGCGGTTGAAGCTCCCCGAGTTATAGGCCTGCTTAGAAACCAGATAGGGGCTGTAAAAATCGGCCGCATCCTGCGAGTAATACCGGATTCTCGGCGTGACCGTCCAGCCGCGGCCCAAGGGCTGCCCCCAGTCCGCCTCGAAGGTATGCGCGTCGATACCCCAGTCGTCGAGATAATAGCGGTAATTGAAATGCAGGGCCGCGTCGAACGCCTCGATATAGTGTTTATAGCCAATATTGCCGTTCAATTGGTGCCGAACGTTCGGTCGCTGTTCGAGCAGGGCTTGAACGTTCGCGAAATAACCGTCGGGGGGCGCTAGAAACTGTTGCGCGGGATCGATGAACGCCACCTCGACAACCTTATAGGGATTCTCCATATAGCCGTTGCTATAGGTATAGCCGATGCCGGTTTCGATCAGCGCGTTCTTGTTCAGCACCTGCGTAAGGCCCAAATGCGCTCCCCAATCCTTGCGGTCGCCATGAATGATTTTACCTCCCTCCGCGGTTCTCTCGATCTGGCTGTCAAACTCTCCGGTATCGACATAGGGTAAAATATCATGATCCATCCTGGCTTTCGTATCGCTCGACGTATAGCTCAGGCCGCCGCTCACCGTGGTCAGTTTCTGGTTGAAATCGAGCCGGCCGCCCAGATTGACGAAGTGTGATTCATAGTCGTCTTCAAGGGAGATACCGCCGCCCACATCCGCCGCCGCTTCGTCCCACTCGTAGCCCAGCTTGAAGCTGCCTTGTTTGCGGGTTTCGGGAGAGGCCGAAGAGAGCGTATGCACCAGTTGATTATCTGTACCTCCGACCAATGCTCCGAAGCCGTCGGTGCGCAGCGGATTCAGTTGCGAATCGAAAAATAATTGGCCATTGATAATCGGCGTCGCTCCGCTGACGACATCCGGCGAAGCCGTGCGGTTACCGCGAAAATCCAGCGGCGCCGTCGCAACCGACGTCGCGCCAGACCAGGTATCCTGGGTATAATTGGCTTGGAACTTGACGCGATCGGTAATTTTGATGTTGCCGATGCCCTGCAACGTATCGACTTCGATAGGACGAAATGCACTTTCAACGCCGAATAGCTGTCGGTTTTCCTCCTGGTAATGACCGTATTGGACTTCGAACTGATCATCCGCCGCTTGCGCGGTATGGCACGCCAGTCCTGGCAGGGCCAAGGCGGCGGCAGTCAAGGCGCCGAGGGCGGATTGAGACGGGTTTGAGCCGACCAATGCGGCCTTATCTCCTTTAATAGCAGCCACAGCCGCCCCCCTCTGCCGAACTGACGCCCGAAGCCGCCTCACGGGCTCCATAACTATGCGCGCGCAATGCACTTTGCAGAGGGTACGGATCGGGCGCCATCTGCGGCTTGGCCAGATTGCCTCGTGCCCAAGGCGCAACCTCGGAGCATCCCGCCAAACCGGTAATCAAAAACGGCAAAATTGCCAACAGTATCTTTCTTCTCTTCAGCATGCAAAGACTCTCACCCATCGGCTGTATGAACTGCGAGCTATCAGCGGCTCTGCGGCGTCTCCGCCAGCAATTGCACCACTAATTTACGGACATCCTCGGCCTCTCCCGGCCGAAACCCGAGCTGAACATGACGTACGATGCCCTTACGGTCCACGACATAAGACGAAGGCATTGCCGTAACCTCAAATTTTTTGGCGCATTGCTCGTCCGTATCCGCCACGACCGGAAAACCGACCGGGTAGTTGCCCAAAAACGCCTTTGCATCTTCCGAGTTTTCATCCAGATTGACGCCAATGATCTGCAGGCCTTTATCCTTCAGCTCATTATGCATTTGATTTAAAAACGGAAATGATTTCGCGCAAGGACCGCACCATGATGCCCAGAAATCGACGTAAACGACTTTGCCAAGAAACTGCTTGATGCCATAAGTCGAGTTATCGCCGATGGCCGGCAATGAACAGTCCGGCACCGTGTTGCCCGACTCTATCGCATTAAGTGTTTGAATCGGCGCTGACGCCAGTAAGATAAAGAGCGGAACAAGCCCTGATTGCTTCATTTTTTATTCTATGTGAGTGGAAAATGGTCAGATATTGTTGCAAATATTTGCCCCGATGCCTATTGATCCTGGCGAATACTGACGGCCGTACCGGTAGCGGCGCCTTGCCCGGTTACACATTGATAATACAGCGTATAATCCAATGCGCCTGTTCCGGCTTTATCGACGGCAACAAAATAACTGCCATTGCCGCGAGCGATATAGCTCGCCGGACTGAAGGTCGTGTCTCCGCTAGCGGCATCGGTGCTGTTCGCCGCAGCCGAGCCCTTATAAACCTGAACGCTGAGCGCTGGGGACTCCGGCGTATTATTTTTGACTTGAATCGCCAGACCGGCCGTATCGGCGCCGTTAGCGGCCGAACAGGTGATCCGGTATCGGTCAACCACTCCAGGTCCGCCCCCCAAGGCCTGGTCCTGAGTATCCGCGTTTACGACGGGTGCGCTCCCAAGCACAGCCACCCATAGCGCCGCGGCTATTTTGAACAACAGTTTTTTCATAATGACGCCTTTCTTGCGCGTAGAGCGGAACCGATCATATCTGCCATTTCATGCGTTGTAAGACTCAATCCTTTCATCGTTTGTTAGCGGGCCAATAGCCTTTTACAGGCAGGAAACGATCGATGTCCGTTTTTGACGGCTGCACGGCGAGATCAAACCCGCTTCCGCACTGCCCCATCAGCGGATTGGTGACAAGATTTCGGTTCACGACGAGCGTCGGCCAGTAAGTACCGCCCGGCATGACCGCGGGATCGTCAAACAGCGTCGTCGTTTGCCCCATCCAGATATCGGCTCGATTGGGATCGGCCTTGCTGCGCTCGCACCAGTCGGCGACCGCAATCCGGACTTTCAGGCTTTTCGCGCATGAACCGGCTAAGAATTTCGGCGTCGATACCCGAAACGGCAGCACTGCCTCCGCCGTAAGATCGACTTTCCCTTTGTAGAACTGCAAAGCCCGGACCCGGCCGTTTTCGTCCACCACTTCGATCTGTTTTTTAAAGACGCTCTTGTTTTGGACCATCTCCGGAGACAGCGCCGGAAGTCCGCCAATGGCGCCTTCGATATGTTCGGCCAGATCCACCGGCGTTTCGGCACCCGTATCGGGGGCTATTTTATAGGCGACAGCATCGATATTATTAGGGAAGACCGCGCTGACGGCTTTTACCGGAAATAAGCGCCATCGTTGTTCGTCATCCTGGCAGCCGTGCGTAATCGCGAAACCGGTATAGTGCGTTTTTGATTCCACCGCCTCATCCGTCACATCCAAAGGCGGCAAATCCGTCGAAGGCGGGGGCTTGGGGTTAGGGTCTGTGCCCGGATCAGGGTCTGAATTAGGAGGAGGTGATTGCGCGCCTTCGTCTTGCAGCGGCACGAGGCTCGTGTCATCGCCTGTGTGAAGACCGCCGGCGGTTTTGCAATGGTATTCGAGCGAATAATTAAGGCTGCCGGCGCCGGCCTTGTCCACAGTAAGATAATAAACCCCGTCGCCGCCATTCAGAGGAACGGTGGGGCTGTATTGGGCGTTGCCTCCCGCCGCGTCGGTGCTGTTGATCGCAAGATCGTCTTTTTGCATCTGAATGCTCAGCAAAGGAGACGATGCGCTTTGGTTGATCACGCTGACCTCGAGCCGGGCACCGGCGCTATCCCCGGTTGAACAGGTCACCAGATAAAAATCGGTTGCTCCCGCCGCTGCGCCCAGCGATCCTGTCTGCGTATGGGCAAGCGCCGCAGGCACAAAACCGGCGGCGACCAGCAAGGATGCCGGAACACCGAGATAGCCAAAAGTTTTTTTCATCCTCTATTACCCACGCCGACAGAACCTCAGTTAAAACGTTCAGGGAAACGTTACTGGAAAAGCCGCGACGCCGCCAGCACATTCCTTAAAGTTAACCGCCGCACCACTTGCCAATCACAGACGCTTCTGCTAAAAAAATCCGCCTTCTCTTGCGTTTTACCCCTATCATCATACCTAAATCCTTATTTTTTTCATAATCCCTGCGCGCGCAAAAGCAGGGGGCCAAGGCGGCCTCCCTGCCTCATGCACGCATCCAGCCGCTAGGATTAACAGTTTCGCCAACGTGCTGACGAAACCCGCGCGGCCGAACAATGTCCCTCAACTCAAGAGGGATTATTTAGGCCAGTATCCCTTGACCGGCAGATAGGTATCGACTTCTGCATCGGACGGCTGCACCGCGATATCAAATCCTGCGCCGCAATTTGTTGTAAAATCGGTTTGCTGTTGCTGGGTGAAAGCGCGATTCACGGTCAGCGTCGGCCAGAACGGGCTGGTTTCCCAGTCATGCGGCATTACGCCCGGATCGTTGAATTTTGTGGTCAAATGGCCGATCCAGATGTCGGAGCGATTATCCTGGTTTTCATTGGTAGTCTTTTTGCAATAGTTTGCAATGGCGATACGAATCTTCAGACTTTTCGCGCAGTTAGGAACCGTTCCGCCATTTCCATCGGGGACGGTCGCAGTAAAGCTAGGTGCGGAGACTTTAAACGGAATCAGACCCACCGCGGTGGTATCCAGATTACCGTTGGTGAACTGTATGCCACGTACTGCGCCCTGGGCATCGGTAACTTCTTTCTGTTTTTTGAACACGTTCTTGTCCTGAATCATGCCGGGCGCCAGCGTGATGACGCCACCGTCGGCGCCGGAAATATAGTCGGACAGATCGATCGCAGTCTCGGCTTTAGTCACAGGATCGATTTTGACTGCCTGGGAGCCGGTGCCATTCGGGAATACCACGCTCTGCGCCGTTACCGGCAGTAACTTTTCCAGCGCCTCTTGGTTTACTTCCGCCGTATCCTGGCAACCGTGCCCGAGAGTAAACGCCGTATAAAGGCCTTTTCCTTCGGTTACAGTATCCTTGACACCAGTGTGAGCGTACGCAGTTTGTGCGACACCGCAAGCCGTCGCAACAAGGGCGCAAAGAGTCAGTTTTTTAAAGTTGTTAGTCTTCGACATTAGCTTTTTTCCTTGGTTTTTATTTTTTGAATCAATGCTCGTAAAAAAAGCGAGCCTGACCCCCACTCATATGGAGGCAATCTCCCCATCACAGTCCAAACAGGCTGGCTAGTTTATTTAAGCATAATTCATGCCAACTCTATTGATCGATAATCATCCCCTGCAACACCCCCGATACTGAACGTCCACATCACGGCCAGCCTACCCGCTGTTTTTTTCAACCTGTTGATATTCATTATTATTTCAGGCTTACGAAAAACGATGACGGAAGTTTTTGCCTGAATTCAATCGCCTGGTTTACCCGTAAAAAACCGCTCCGCTTTATGAAAAAATAAACAGCCCGCCGAAGAAATGCGTGATATAACCTAAAAATAGTGCGTCAAATAACATAGTTTAATTATCAACTGGCCGTCACTTCCTTCTGTCGCTTAACGTCCGCGGAAGAACATGCGAGCAGCGCACTAGGCCACTCAATACCGGCGACGAAGATAAGCCCTTAGTCGCAAATCGATTGTGTCATATGACACTGTTCAATTAGATCGAATTTTTCTAGCCTTCCATGATTTCGTCCCATAACGCCCCGACCTTGGCGCTCAGCGCGGTAACTTCGGAGGGCTCTATCACGGCACGTTCATCCTGCAGCACCAACTTGTGGCCGTAATCGCGATAGGCGCAATAAGCGGCCTTCAGGTTTTCCGCGCTATCCCTGGAAAGAAAACCGGCTTCGGCCAGGCCGTCCAGCTGCCTGATATTGTCGGAATAAGTCGTCAATGCCGGAAATTTTGCCGTCTGGCTCAAGACGCCGTACTGCACGATGAACTCGATGTCGGCGATGCCGCCCTTGCTTTGCTTCAGGTCGAACTTGCCGCTTTCCTTCTCGACCAGCGAGGCGCGCATCTTTTCGCGCATGTCTCGGACTTCTTTTTTCAATGCCTCGGCATCTCTCGGGAGGCTCAGGATCATATGGCGGACGGCTTCGTATTTGGCTTTCAATTTCGGGTCGCCGGCGATGAAGCGACCCCGGACCAGCGCCTGGTGCTCCCAGGTCCAGGCCTGATTTTTCTGATAATCTTCATAACCGTTGATATGGCAGACCAGAAGGCCGGAGTCACCGTTCGGACGCAGTCGCATATCGACTTCATACAACACGCCGGACAGCATCTTGGTGTCGAGGATGTGCCGGACCCTGAGGCCGAGCCGGCCGTAAAACTGGGCCGTTGAAATCGGCTTGTCGCCCAAGGTCAAGACATTGTCGTCAGCACAGTCGTAGATGAACACCAGATCGAGATCGGAGCCGTAGCCAAGCTCGATGCCGCCGAACTTGCCGAGGCCGATCACCGCAAAACCGCTGTGCATGCTGTCGCAACCGGGCGGAGTGCCGTGCTTTTGCACGAGCGCCAGCCAGGCGCGTTCGACGGTTTTTTCGACAATGCTTTCGGCGATATAGGTCAGGTAATCGCTGACCACCATCAAAGGGATCGCGCCCATCAGGTCGGCCGCCACGACCTTCAGCACCTGCTGCTGTTTGAACTGGCGCAGCAGGATCATCACCTGCTCCAGGTCCTCGGCATCGGTCGCATGCAACAGCCAATCCAGTTGCGCGGCAAGGTCCTTTTTGTTCAGCGGCGCGAACAGCGAGCGGGCGTCGATCAACTCATCGAACACTACCGGGTATTGCGCCAGATAGCGGCAGATCCAGGGACTGGCCGCGGCCAGCCGCAGCAACAGCGACAAGGCCTGCGGATTTTCGGACAGCAAGGTCAGGTAGACCGTCCTGCCGGCGACCGCGGTAAAAATCTCCAGTACGCGCTGGAAAACCTCGTCGGGCCGATCGAATTCCCGCATCGCCTCGAACACCTGCGGCATCAGGCGGTCCAGCACGGCCGCGCCTTTCGCGGTCAGCCGCCGCACCGGCGCCGCATCCTTGAATGCCGCAAGGTTTTCGAGCGTCGCCCGAGCATCGGCAAAACCGTAGGCCTTCAGCCATTCGGGGTCCTCGCTGTCGCCGTTCCAGACCAACCCCGCTTCCTCAGGGCTCTCCTGCCGCCCCAGCGAGAAGACCTGGCCGAACACCTCGTGTACGGCGCTTCTGACCCGGTCCAATTCCCGCTTGAAGTCATCCCAGCCGGCAAAGCCGAGCGAAAACGCCAGCGCGGCCCGCGCCTCGGAGGCGGCCGGCAGATCGTGCGTCTGTTTGTCCTGATATTGCTGGATGTGGTTTTCGACGATGCGCAGGAAGCGATAGGACTGCTGCAATTGCTCGGCGTCCTCGGCGGTCAGGAGGTTCAATTCGCCGAGGCGTTTCAACACGTCCATGATCCCGCGCACTTGCAGCGACTTTTCCTTGCCGCCCCGAATCAGCTGAAAGGCCTGGCCGATGAATTCGATCTCGCGGATGCCGCCGGGGCCGAGCTTGACGTTTTCCATCCGGTCCTTGCGCTTCAACTCCTGAGTGATCTGCCGTTTCAGCGAACGCAGTTCCTCGAAGGCGCCGTAATCGAGATAGCGCCGATACACGAAGGCTTGCAGCATCGCCATCAGCTGCTTGCCGGCCTCGAAGTCGCCGGCGACCTGGCGCGCCTTGATCATCGCATAGCGCTCCCATTCCCGAGCCTGGGTCAGATAATAGTTTTCCATGCCGTCGAAGGTCATGATCACCGCGCCGCTGTCGCCGTAGGGCCGCAGCCTTATGTCGGTGCGGAACACGAAGCCGTCGACCGTGATGTCGTCTAGCACTCGGACCAGGCTCTGGCAGAGGCGGGTGAAAAACTCGCTGTAGCTGGTCTCCTTGCGGTCCTGCAGCACGCCCTCTTCCGGAAACGCGAAGATCAGATCGATGTCGGACGAATAATTCAGCTCATAGGCGCCGAGCTTGCCCATGCCGAGCACGATGATTTGCATCGGCCGGCCGTCCCTGAATACCGGCGTCCCGCGTTTTTCGGCCGCCTGCCGGTAGAGGAAATCGAGCGCAAAGCGGATAGAAGCATCCGCAAGCTGCGACAAATCCATCAGCGTTTCCTCCAACGGCGCCCAGCCGGCCAGATCGCGCCAGGCGATGCGCACCATCTCGCGGCGACGGACCTTCCGTAGCGCCGACATCAGGCCGCTTTCGGAATCGACGGCCAGCGCATTCAGCTGGTCCGCGTAAAAATTCTCCTGATACACGCGGGTCAAATCGCCGGAGTCGATCAGATCGATCAGCAGATCCGGGCTCTTGCCGCATTGTTCGGCGACAAACGCGCTGCTGCACCAGACTCTCGGCAAAGACTCCGCCAGCGCGGGCGAACCCGGCAAGACAAGGTTCAGCTCGGCCAGCCTTTCAGTCATTTTTTGCAGATTGGCGGCATGAATTTCTTGCAATGCGGCCGGGACAGTCAGGGCGGATTCGACGGGATTCATTAGCGACTCGATACGGTAAACTTTGAAACCGGACATAATACCCATAAAATAGGCGGCTATGTAGGGCGCAGCCCTCCGCCCAGCAAAAAAAACGAGACATGCACGACGACGACCCGGATTACCTCCAGATGATTCTGACCAAGACCCGCAACGACCGGCAACTGGCTCTCACGATTTTCTCGCAGTTATTTGCGGAAATGCCGATGCAACTGGACGGCATCCAGAATGCGCTGAATCATCAACAATACGATCTCGCCCGCCAAATCCTCCATAAGCTGCACGGCTCGCTGAGTTTTTGCGGCCTCGAAAACATCCGGAAGCAGGCGCATAACCTTGAACAGTGCCTGGTCAACAACGATTACGGGATGATCAGCCGCTACTGGTTTCAGCTTCAACAATGCGTGTTTGAATTCACCGCCCAGCAGCAAACGCTGCTGGAAGCGTTGAGTCGAGAAGTAGTCGAGTAGGCTCGAAGCAAACGAGGCCAGTCATCACGTCTTTCCCCCACTCTTCCTGAATACGATCATGTCAGAATTTAATCCCACCCTCGGCTTCATCGGCATCGGCCTGATGGGCAAGCCGCTGACGCTGAGGCTTTTGCAGCACGGCTTTCGGGTCAACGTCTGGAACCGCAGCCCGGACAAACTGCAAGCTGTCGTCGAAGCCGGCGCCAAGGCCTGCGGCAGCATCGCCGAACTGGTGCGCGCTTCCGATGTGGTGATCACCTGTCTGGCCGATACGCAAACGGTCGAATGGGCGCTGCATCAGGGCATCCTCGATCAAGGCGCGCCGGGCAAACTGGTCATCGACCTGTCCAGCATCGATCCGAACAAAACCCGCGCCTTTGCGGCCCTGCTGCGCGAAAACTGCGGCATGGGCTGGGTCGATGCGCCGGTATCCGGCGGCGTCAGCGGCGCCGAACAGGGCACTCTGGCGGTCATGGCGGGAGGACTCCCCGATCATGTCGACATCGCCCGCCAGGTGTTGAAGCCGTTGTACAAACAACTGACCCACATGGGCCCGGTCGGCAGCGGCCAGACCACCAAAATCTGCAATCAGATGATCGTCAGCTGCAACATGCTGGTGATCGCCGAAATGATCGCGCTGGCCAAAGCCGCCGGCGTCGACGCGGAAAAAATCCCGGCAGCGCTGGCCGGCGGCTTTGCCGACTCGAAGCCTTTACAGATCGCAGGGCCCGAAATGGCGCTCGAACGATTCGAGCCGGTCAAATGGCGGGTCAAGACCCTGTTGAAGGATTTGCAGATGGCGACCGAACTGGCCAGACAACTCGGCAATGCGCTGCCGATGTCGGGCCTCGCCGCGCAATTGATGCAGCTGCACGGCAGCCGAGGTTATCTGGAGCAGGACCCGGCAACGTTGATCAAACTTTACGGGAAGTACTGATGCCGCGTTTTACGGCGAACCTCAGCATGCTGTTCACCGAGGTCGATTTGATCGACCGTTTCGAGGCGGCGCGCGCGGCGGGTTTCAAGGCGGTCGAGATTCAGTTTCCTTACGAACTCGATGCGGCGACGCTTCAGCGCCAGCTGAGCGAACACGCACTGCAACTGGTCCTGTTCAACGTGCCGGCCGACGATCTGCTGCAGGGCGGCGAAGGCCTCGCCTGCGTGCCGGAAAAACAGGCGCAATTCCGGGACGCGCTGGCGCTGGCCGTCGACTACGCGAAGGTGTTGCGGCCGGCCGCGATCAACGTCTTGCCCGGCCGTTGCTTCGATCCGGCGCGTTACGCGGACTATCTGAGCACCTTCAAACGCAATCTTTGCCTGGCCGCCGATGCATTCTCGCCGCTCGGCGTCAAGACCGTGTTCGAAGCGATCAACAGCCTCGACATGCCGGGCTTCATCGTCGACACCGGCGCGAAGATGCTCGCGGTTCAGGACGAACTGAAGCGCAGGGATATATTCCTGCAATACGACATTTACCACCTGCTCAGGATGGGCGAAAATCCCGCCGCGTTTATCGCCGAGCATGCGGAGCGTATCGGGCATATCCAGTTCGCAGATTGCCCCGGACGCGGTCAACCCGGCACAGGCCATGCCGATTGGGAGGCAATTTTTGCGGCGATCGATAAGTCGGGCTATGACGGCTGGGTCGGGGCCGAATACAAACCGTGCGGAGAGACTCCCGCAAGCCTCGGCTGGCTGAAGCAGTTCCGCTGACCGGTTAGGGCTATCGGCGTCATTACCCGAATCAACGCTCGATCGATGACGCAGCCGGAAAGGAGTTGATCCGCCGGGCTACCTTGAACGGAGCGAACGCGTTAAGATAACGCCATCGCTACCGGATCGAAATTCGAGGCAGCCCATGAACCAGCCCGCGCAACGCTTCGCGACCTACGAAGACCTCTTCGCTTTGCCAGATCACCTGATCGGCGAAATCATCCACGGCCAACTGATCACCCAGCCCCGGCCGGCCCCAAAACACGCGCTGTGTAGCTCGGCAATCGGCGGCAATTTTTTCAACCCCTATCAATACGGGCGCGGCGGCCCCGGCGGCTGGTGGATTCTGTTCGAGCCGGAGCTGCATTTAGGGCCGCATATTTTGGTCCCCGACCTCGCCGGCTGGCGGCGGGAACGCCTGCCATCGCTGCCCGACGCGGCCTATTTCAGCCTCGCCCCCGACTGGGTCTGCGAAGTGCTCTCGCCCGGCACCGCGCGCACCGACCGCGCCGTCAAAATGCCGATTTACGCCGCTGAAAAGGTCAACTGGCTCTGGCTGATTGACCCCGATATCCGCACGCTGGAAGTTTATAGCTTATCGGACGGCCACTGGCTACTCGAAGGCACCTGGAAGGACGACGATACGGTGCACGCGGCGCCGTTCGCCGAAGTGGCTTTGCAACTGGATGATTTGTGGGTGCCGGAGGTAAAGCCGCCAACTGCAGAATGAAAAAGACTAGACGACCGTAAGGCGCAATAGACAAAGCTGTATTGCACCGTAGAAGACTTACCATTCGGACGAATACTCTCCGCTATTCCGTTTTACGCGTTGACAAGTAGATTTTTTATCAACCATTTATAGCTCTTTCTGTATGCACATATTTTTAAAGCTATATCTTCTCGTTCTATTGTCTATTAACGGGTGTGCGAGCTTAGGCTATCCTAAGAAAGCACCTACCTGTGAGGACATGGGTTTGAAGCCGCTTCCTTATCCAATGGAACGAATAAAATTCGAAGCGTTTACGGTAATGCCTCCGCAAGGAGAAAATTGGTGCATTGTTAATTTAACGAGAAAAAGAGGAACTTCCGATATTGAAGTAGGGGTCTTTTTTAAAAATCAATTTGGTGGCCAAGTATTGCAAAGCCCTCCGCCTTTAGAGTTGGTCAATCAGACGCTGGCGGCAATTGTTCACGTTCAAGAAAAACAGCAAGGGCTTAAAGAGATGACAAAAATATTAGGCTTTGAAATAAAAGATATTTCTACAGGCGCGGAGTTTTCTGACTATATTGGCCGGATAATTAATAAACAAAATCAAATGATGGGTTCCAAAATTAGCAATATTAAAGATTTACAAATAAAACCATACACTGATAAAAAGGCAATTTGCACTCAGGTTGAACACGAAAAAGAAGGGTATTTAAGCGATAAGCATCCAAATGATTTATATGTAGAGCACTTGCGCACTATCAATTGTATCCATCCTACGCGCCCATTGCTATTTTCGATTGGATATTCTGAACGACTGCCAGTGAAAAACTCTACGACTGTCCGCCTCATACATAAATTTAAGAAAGAGCTAGATTCATTTATTACTGGTTTTGAATTTAACCAATGATAGATATTTATTTTGGAAAGTCCTTGAATAATTTGTCAATCACATTTTTTATGGAGGCTTTATCGAAACTCGGAGATAAAAAGCCGGGATAATTTTCTTCCACCCTATTTGTCCATATGATGTCTCCGCTTTTTCCATCGACTAAGGCAGCTTGCAATGATTCTGTGCCAGAGGTTTCTTTTGGAGGAATAACTAGCCCCATAGTGGCAACCCCAATTAGAAGCTTTGCAGCGGCTTCACCTGCAATTGATCCCCCGGTACGTCCATATCCTCTGAAAACAATAAAAAACAAAGCATCGCTTTTTGTGAATGTAGAAAGGCTTTTAGCCTCATCCCCAAGTGTACAGTCAAATTCTTTTTTTTGAGTATTTAGACTTGGGATTCGCCGAAGCTCTTTTCCAAGGCTTACATAAAGCCGTTGTATTTCTTGATTAAGAAATAATTTTTCAGAGTTTATATTGCTTTGTATATCTTTATAAAGAGGATCAGCTTCGAAGCCGCGTTTCTGTAGCTCATCTGAAATTCCATGCGCGAGCGCTTCAGAAGCTTGTTGAATTTTTTCTGATAATATTTTTTCTCCTCCTCCAAGAGAAACTTGATAAATTGAAACATTCGGAGGAAGAATGGAGACGCGCTTAATTTCTGCACAATGTGTTTGAATATCAGCATGTTGCCTAAGAAACGGATTGGTTTTGGCGCACCCCAAAACCAATAGTAAAGGCAAGGCCAAAACTGAGCGTCGCAGCTGAAATAAGAAATTCTTTTTCATGCACATGGCCGTACAGAGAATCAATTGTAGAGTGGATACGCCGCAAGGCAATCACCTACACTCAAAGTCATTCAAGTTGAATGGATTCAGATACTCTTGACAGAAATTCAACCTTTTTGCTTTTCAGAACCAAGGGTGGGCAGCGCTTTTCTGCCCACCGATTTTGTTTTTCAAGCCGTCGTCAACTTTAGATATTTCTGATAAAGCGACTCCTTATCTTCCGGATGCTCGGGGTCCTTGTCGATACAGTCGACCGGACACACCGCCATACACTGCGGCTCGTCATAATGGCCGACGCACTCGGTGCACAGGGCGGGGTCGATCACGTAAAATTCCTCGCCTTGGGAAATGGCGCCGTTCGGGCATTCCGGCTCGCAGACATCGCAATTGATGCATTCGTCGTCGATTTTAAGGGCCATGTCGGTACTACTCTCCTAACTAAATTTTTCGATTAAACGCTGATGCACCAGGTCGGGAACGAAGCTCGATACGTCCCCTTTCAGTTGTGCTATTTCTCTGATCATGCTCGATGAAATAAATTCATACTGCTCGGCCGGGGTCAAAAACACCGTTTCGAGCTCGGGCGCCAGACGGCGGTTCATGCCGGCCAGCTGAAATTCGTATTCGAAGTCCGATACCGCGCGCAGGCCGCGTATTATCACATGGGCACCCTGCTTCCTCGCGAACTCGACCAGCAGGGTATCGAAGCCGCTGACCTCGACATTCGGAAATTCGGTCGTCACCGCCGCGGCCAGCTCGACGCGCTCGACCATCGTAAACAACGGCGTCTTGCCTTTGTTCAGCGCGACCGCGACGATGACCTTGTCATACAGGCGGGACGCCCTGGCAATCAGATCCAGATGCCCGCGGGTGATCGGGTCGAAGGTGCCGGGGTAAATCGCGGTGATTTTCATGGATTGGGGGATTTTAAAAAGCGGCGATTTTAACCCAAGACGCCGCGTAAAGGAATTGGCGCGGCAAGGTTTCGATCGCCCTCTCCCCAGGGAAGAGGGTCTCGTCTAGTCTGGCACTGATGTTCTGGCGAACAAACGGTAAGCCACCTCGCCCGCCGTTTTGTGCTTCAACAACTGCCAATTGTCCGGCAGTCCAGCCAATTCGAGGCCGGCTTCGGTTTCGACATAGATAAGCGCATGGCCGGCCAGCCAGCCGTTTTGCTCCAGCAGCAGACAGGTTTTTAGCGCCAGATTTTTCGCGAAGGGCGGGTCCAGAAATACCAGATCGAAGGGCTCCGGGCGCCCGGCTAAAAACCGCTCCACCTCGCTCTCGACGATGCGGTTTTTACCTCCCCCCAACACAGCCGCATTCGTGCGCAGATTTTTACAGGCCCTGGCATCGCTTTCGACCTGCACGACTTCCTTCGCGCCGCGCGAGGCGGCCTCGAAACCCAGGGCGCCGCTGCCGGAAAATAAATCCAGGCAGCGGCAGCCGGCCACATCGTATTGCAGCCAGTTGAACAGGGTTTCGCGAACGCGCGCGGGCGTCGGCCGAAGCCCCGGCGCATCGTCGAAATGCAGGAGGCGGCTGCGCCAGGTTCCGCCGATGATCCGGACTTTATTTGCCACCGTTCGTTTTCTCGTCGTTGCCGACCGTCACGGTCTGCAAGAGATCGATCTTGACATGGCGCTTGAACGCATCCATGATCGAGGCCGCCGTCACTTCCTCGACCTTCTGCGTGAAGGTATCGAGATAATCGAGCGGCATGTCATAAAAACCGATCATCGCGACATAATTGGCGAGCTTCTTGTTCGTATCGAAACGCATCGGAAAACCGCCTGTGAGGTTTTTCTTCGCCGCGGTCAGCTCCGCCTCGGTCGGGCCTTTGCTGATGAAGTCGACCAAGGTCTGATTCAGCACCTTCAACGCCTCGCCGGTCTGGTCGTTGCGCGTTTGCAAGCCGAGCACGAAAGGCCCTTTTTTACGCATCGGACTGAACGCGCTGGAAGCGCTGTAGGCCAGACCGCGTTTCTCGCGGATTTCATCGAACAGTTTCGACACCAGCCCGCTGCCGCCGAGGATGTGATTGCCGACATAGAGGCTGAAAAAATCCGGATCCTTGCGCTCGATACCGGGCATGCCGACCAATACATGCGTCTGCGCGGAAGGAAACTTGATATTCTGGGTGCCTGCCTTGGCCGGCATCGCCACATCCGGCAGCGGCCCGGGCTTTTGCCCTGTCGGCAAATCCTTTAACAAGGTCGCGACCGTCTGCTCGGCCTGCTCCTTGCTCAAGTCGCCGACGATCACGACGACCGCATTCGCGGCCACGTAATACTGGCGGTAAAAGGCGCGGAGGTCGCTCGCTTTGAGCGGGCTGACCGTTTCGATCAGGCCGCTGTCCGGATGCCCGTAAGGGTGATCTCCGTAAAGCGCCTTCGAGAAGGCGATGTCGGCCAGATCGCCGGGCGATTCCTCGCGCTGTTTCAGGCCGGCCAGCGTGCGTTTCTTCTCGCGCTGAAAGTCGGCTTCCCTGAACGCGGGCTGGGTCAGGATCACATGCATCGTGTCGAGCGCCTTGTCGAACAGCGGTTTTTCGGTCAGCGTGCGCAGCGTGACGCTGGCCATGTCGCTCGAAATGCTAGCGCCGAAATTCGCGCCGACGCTTTCGAAACGTTCGGCGATCTGATCCGCATTCCAGGGTCCCGCGCCTTCTTCCAGCAAACCGGTCGTCAGCGCCGCAAGCCCCGCCTGCTTGCCGTCGCGCGCGCTGCCCGCATCGAAAGCGACCACAATGTCCGCGATCGGTAAACTGCCCGCATGCACGAAAAAGACCCGGGAACCCTGCGGCGTCTGCCAATGCTCGATGTTGACCGAGGCCCAGACGGCCTGGCTGAGCGCGAGCAAAAATAATCCCAACACACTTCTACGCATTACTTGCCTCCCTTGTTGACGGCTTTTTCGTTAATCGGTTGCGGTTCCAGAACGGCCACGGTCAGATGATCCTCGATCAGATATTTTTTCGCGACATCGCGCACTTGCTCTGCGGTCACCAGATTGATCTTCTTCACGTATTCGTCGACCTTTGGCCAGCCGAGGCCGACCGTTTCGAACATGCCAAGCTGCATCGCCTGGTAGAAATTCGAATCGCGCTGATAGACCTGATTCGCCAGCACCTGCGCCTTGATCCGTTGCAGTTCCTCCTTGCTGATCAGGTTTTTTTGCAGATCCTCGATCTCCTTCTTGAATGCCGCCTCGAGGTCCGCGACTTTTTTGCCGTCCGCCGGCGTGCCTTCGAGTTCGAACAAGGAAGACAGCTTCGAGGTCAGGCTATAACCCGCACCGGCACCGACCGCGATCTGCTTGCCGCGCACCAGACGCGAAGACAGCCGCGCGCTGTTGCCGCCGTCCAAGACGCCGGCCAGCACTTCCAGGGCATAGGCTTCCGCTTCCTGCTCCGCGGACTTGAGCGACGGCACCTTGTAGCCCATCGTCAGATACGGCAATTTGGCCGGCGCCTTCACGACAATCCGGCGCACGCCGACCTGCGGCATCTCGGTTTGCGGCTTGATCGGTTTGATCTCGCTCGGTTTCAGTTCGGCGAAATATTTCTCGGCCAGCGCGAAGACTTCATCGGCCTTCACGTCGCCGACCACGACCAATGTCGCATTGTTCGGCGCGTACCAGCGTTGGTACCAGGCCTGTAAATCCTCGACCTTGTAGTTCGCAATATCCGACGGCCAGCCGATCACCGGATGCTGATAAGGGCTGTTCGTGTAGGCCGTCGCCGAGAAATACTCGCCGACTTTCGCCTGCGGATTGTCTTCGGTGCGCATCCGGCGTTCCTCGGTCACGACTTCCAGTTCTTTTTTCAATTCGTCGGGCAACAGATGCAGATGCCGCATCCGGTCGGCTTCGAGCTCGAAACTGACCGCCAGCCTCGACGCATTCATCGTCTGAAAATAAGCGGTGTAATCGGTGCCGGTGAACGCGTTTTCATCGCCGCCGTTTTCGGCGATGATCTTCGAAAATTCGCCCGGCTTGTGCTTGTCGGTGCCTTTGAACATCATGTGTTCGAGCATGTGCGAAATGCCGGTGATGCCGCCCGGTTCATAGCTCGAACCGACCTTGTACCAGACCTGCGACACCACGACCGGTGAGCGGTGATCCTCCTGGACCAGAACTTTCAGGCCGTTTTTCAGTTGATGTTCTGAAACTTTCGGCTCCGTCGCGGCGGCATAAACCGGAAGGCCGAATAATATGGCGCAAAATAATCGCTTCTTCATGACTCCCTCTTGTTGATCAACGTTAGCGCCTCCGACTATTTCAATCGG
>Ga0208626_1000218_pt1 | contig 22397 bp, 20 predicted proteins | sample LakWasMet10_HOW4_2_FD_183860 | JGI IMG/M metagenome (GOLD analysis project Ga0208626, IMG submission 183860) | Freshwater sediment methanotrophic microbial communities from Lake Washington under simulated oxygen tension - Sediment Metagenome... | ecosystem: Environmental > Aquatic > Freshwater >... | reverse complement strand
TCATTCAGGCTCGCTATCCAGATGCCTTTGACTTTCTTCACGACCACTTCATGCTGGATATAATGCTCTGAGCCGATGTGGCTGAAATCAGCGCCCGGTCTCGGGTTTAAGCCAGTAATAACCAGCTGCGCCTGTTTCAGCGTCTGTTCGTCACAGCCCAGTTCTTTACGCAACTTGGCAAAATCGCGCGCGCCCAGTGCCGGCAGGTGCTTTTCTGCCACCAGGCGTGCCAGCGCCAGGTACGGTGTATTTTCAGGCAAGGTATCAAGCTGCAGCAGCAGGCATTCGCTCAAATTGCGGGCGCCAACACCCGCCGGATCAAGGTGCTGGATATGACGCAGTGCCGTTTGCAGTTCCAGCGCATCAATCTCAAGCTCCAGCGGCATCTCTTCTGCGATTTCTTCCAGAGATTGCTCCAGGTAGCCGTCTTCATTGATGCTATCGACCAGCAGCAAAGTCAGCGTCTGGTCACGATCCGACAGCGGCATCAGCTTCAGCTGCGATAACAGGTGTTCGCGCAGGCTGATCTGTAATGTGTCCTGCTGCTTGAAATCGCTATCGTCATCGGCAGGCATGTTATTCTCATCCCAGCGGCTGCCATTAGAAAACACATCAAATTCTTCATCAAACTCAGCAGCGAATGTATCGGAAAAGTCGGCAGCACCTGGCTCAAAGTCGGTGGTTTCATCAAACTGCCCCGCTTCCGCAGTGCCGGAGTCACTGGCGCCGGGCTGAAAGTCCTGGCTATTGAATCCGGCATCAAAATTATCGGTATCCGCACTACCGGCTGCGTCCTGTCCTGAAGTCGCCTGATTGTCGGCACCATGATTCAATGGCGAATCTTCTGCAGCCTGGTCTACAGGATTGCCGTACTCATCCTCGCTATCATCCCCCCGCTCCAGCAGCGGGTTGGTTTGCATCAGAACGTCTATTTCCTGATTCAGCTCCAGCGTCGAAAGCTGCAACAGGCGAATAGCCTGCTGCAGTTGCGGTGTAAGGGATAGATTCTGAGAGAATTTGAGTTGTAAACCTTGCTTCATAAACGAAAATCTTTACCCAGATAAACTTCCCTGACACTTTCACTTGCCACAATTTCGCTCGGAATGCCGGAAGCGAATACATGCCCTTGGTTGACAATATAAGCGCGGTCGCAGATACCCAGGGTTTCGCGCACGTTATGGTCGGTAATCAATACGCCGATATTGCGTGAACTCAAAAAACGGACAATCTGCTGAATATCAATCACCGCTATCGGGTCAATACCGGCAAACGGCTCATCCAGCAACACAAAGCTGGGGTCAGAAGCCAGGCAGCGTGCAATCTCCACTCGGCGCCGTTCGCCGCCGGAAAGGCTGATCGCGATACTGTCGCGGATATGCGTGATATGTAGCTCTTCCAACAGCGATTCCAGCCTCTCCTGCATGGCTTCCTCAGAAATCTCCTGCAATTGCAGAATCGCCATGATGTTCTCAGACACGGTCAGCTTGCGGAAAATAGAGGCTTCCTGCGGCAGGTAAGACAAGCCCATTCTTGCACGCATGTGGATAGGCATGCGACTTAAGTCCACACCATCCAGCAGAATCCTGCCTTCATCCAAAGGCACCAGCCCTACCATCATATAAAAACTGGTGGTTTTACCGGCACCGTTAGGCCCCAGCAGCCCGATCACTTCTCCGCTTTTTATCGTCAAAGAAATATCCTGCACCACAGTACGTGCTTTATAAGACTTGCGCAGATTCTCAACAACGAGTTCACTCATTACATGCTCTCTTTTATTTTAGCTAGGGGCTGACTTCTAAATTACGACTCAAACGCATGCTTTTTTATCGCAGGTATCGCTACACTGCTGTCTAAGCTACTGACCTTGGCACCAGGCTCAGCAGGTTTAGCTGGCGCCGGACTAGCAGGCGCAATGGCTTTTTTGCCTTTAGGCTGGATAATGGCACGCACCCGGCCGCCGGTACCGCCCGGCGTACCGGCCTGCGAGCCGCCGCCAATGACTTCCGCATATTCTGCATTGGCGTCATACATGATGTAGTCGCCATGCACAATATCGGCGCCGCGCTTGACCCAGGCTTTGGTATAAAGCTGCACTTTGTCCATGCGCCCATCGTATTCAATACGCTGTGCGCTGCCTTCCATATATTCGTTTTTACCTTCCATTTTCTGCTTGAAAGTGGTCGGGTTACCTAAAGACGTACTGTGCTGAAAGCCCTGGCTATCCTCACGCACAATCAGCTTATCGGCACGGATCACCAGCGTACCCTGTGTCAGAATCACATTACCGCTATAGGTACTGATCTGCTTGGAATCATCGACCTTGACTGTATCTGCCTCAAGGTCGATAGGTTTATCCCGGTCGGCCGCTTCAGCCATGGCACGGCTTGATATACCCGACAATGACAGGCTCAGCACCGCGATCCCTATCATTAAATCTGGTCTTACTGAAAAATACGGCTTATTCATAGTGTCTCCGGATGCGCACATTGTTAGTGTTGGATTTATCCTGTTTGAGGGCTTTCTGCCCTGGCTTGTTTTTACCGGCATTGGTCTGCGCCTGTTTACCGGCAGCTGTTTTATTGTCCGCAGCGCCTGTTTTTTCCGATGCTGTCGCACTCTTTGCCGTGGCCGGCTTTTCATAATGCGCTCGTACTTTGTGCAGCAAAGTCACGGTGTGCTGTTTCTTTTCATAAATCATGCCTGTCGCATAAATCACGGTTTTAGGAGCCTGCCGGATAATGACTGGCCGGTCTGTCGTCACCAATTCATCATTAGGCCTGATATTGAGGTAATCCGTTTCAACCGTCATTTCCCCCTTACCTGCATATGCCTGACGCGTTACTTTCACATCATCAAGCAGTTTGACTTCCTCACCGTCGGTTGATACAAAACCGCGTAAACCCTGCACCTCGGTATATGGCTTACCCACTGCAAACTGCGTATAGCGTGGCCGCTGCAGCTCCGTCGAATCATTATCCGGGAAATGCCGCATTTCCACTGCTGCCAGTTTATAACGCAGGTCACCGTTAATATCGGTCTGCGTAGTGACAAAATTGCTCATGATATAGTCAGGGTCATGGCGGCTACTGCCATCAAGCTTAGGGGCTGACGGCTGTACTGACCGGTTGATCCAGAACGTCAGCAACGCAAGCAGCAGCAGTAATGCCAATGGAAATGTAATCGCAGCCTTTGTACCGAAATGCATCGTTATGCACTCGCTTCAATACGGCAGCACATGCTGCAAGGGCGCGCTACAGAACACCATTTTGAAAAAGTCGCTGGCATTGGCATCTATTCAACCTAATTGCTGATGCTTGTCTGTGTCAGGAATTGCGCCATCTGCGCATCGAACGTACCCTGCGCCTGCATGATCAATTCACAAACCTCACGGACAGCGCCGCGGCCACCTGACTTATAAGTCACATAATGGGCATATTTCAGCAATAGCGCCGGTGAGTCCGGTACTGCAATCGCCAGCCCGCATTGCAGCATAGGCGGCAGATCCACGACATCATCCCCCATAAAGGCACACTGATCCGGCTGCAAACCGCTGGACTTTAGCAGATCTTGAAATGCCAGCAGCTTATCTTCAACACCTTGATAGAAATGCGCAACACCGGTAGTCTCGGCACGTTTCTTGACTACATTTGAAGTACGGCCGGTAATAATAGCCATTGAAACCCCGGTCGCCTTGAGCAGCTTCATCCCCAGCCCATCATGCGAATGGAAGGTTTTATACTCCTGCCCATCGTCACCTATCGTCAGGCCGCCATCGGTCATGACGCCGTCTACATCCAGAATCAGCAGCTTGATTTTCTGCAAGCGCTGGTTTAAATCAATATTATTATCTGTAACGCTCATCAAACCACCTTTGCCAGTAACAGGTCATGCATATTCAGCGCACCAACCAGGACACCCGCCCTGTTAACCACCAGGAGCCCGTTGACCTTGCATTGCTCCATCATTTCTACGGCAACCATCGCCAGTTCATCACTTAATATCGTTTTAGGATGCTGATGCATCACATCACTGATGCTGGCGGCAGCAACATTAATATTCTGTTCAAAAGCACGCCTCAGGTCGCCATCGGTAAATATGCCAACTGCTGCGCCATGCTCATCCACCACAGCCGTTAAGCCTAAGCCCTTGCGCGACATTTCAAGCAGGCCTTCCGGCAGAGTTGCGCTGACAGGTACCTGCGGTACATCGGCACCGGCACGCATCACGTCGCTGACACGCACCAGCAATCGGCGCCCCAAACTGCCGCCGGGATGAGAACGGGCAAAATCTTCCGCAGTAAAATCACGCTGATCCAGCACACAGAGCGCCAGTGCGTCGCCGAGCGCCAAAGCGACCGTAGTACTTGAAGTTGGTGCCAAGCCTAGCGGGCAGGCTTCTTTCGCGACATGTGCGCTCAAATGTATATCAGCCGCCTTCGCCAGCGTAGAGGCATCATTCCCGGTAATGGCGATAATGGTTGCCCCCAGTCGTTTCAGCGGCGGCACGATCGCCAGTATCTCGTCGCTTTCTCCTGAGTTTGAAAGCGCAATCACTACATCGCCAGCCGTAATCATGCCAAGATCGCCGTGGCTGGCTTCGGCCGGATGCATGAAAAATGCAGGAGTACCGGTACTGGCAAGCGTAGAGGCGATCTTGCCGCCGACATGTCCGGACTTGCCCATGCCACTCACCACCACACGCCCCCGGCATTGCAGCACACACGCCACCGCATCAGCAAAGCTGTGATCCAGTCGCGCTGCCAGCAGCTCTACCTCACGCGCTTCCAGCAGCAGAACCTCTTTCGCCAGCTGCAGCGTTTTATTGCGGTCTACGGCCTGATCTGTGGCCTGATCTGCGGCTTGCAGCGCTTCATGCTGCCGGTCAGGACTGATGTGATTACTTGATAATGGCATTCGCTATGTTTTATAAAGGCTAAAGGGTTACTGCTAACGCTTTAAGGATTCAGATCGAAGAAAGTTAACGGGTATTAATGGCTAGTATAAAAGGGAATTATCAAGTTATAAAGCCTAACAGCGCATTAATAACATCTTTTTTAGGCAAAATACACAAAAAAACTCCGGATGGGCACAGATTTTGCTATTAGCTTTTACTGTCGAACTTAGCTGATAAGCCGCGCCGATAGTAAACACACTCCCTGAAACCGGCTGATAAAAAAATTTCTAAGTCATGCGCCGATATGAAACAATATGAAAATATCTTTATTCATTCGAACTGCAATGCCACGCAGAGCATCAATACATAATTCTGCTACTGCCTATGTATTGGGTCAGCAGCGGTTTTTATAAGTCACGTGGTATCACGGCTAAAGTTGAATGACCGAAGCGATTCATCATAAAAATAACTGACTAAAACCTATAGCATCATAAAAATATGTTCAACACATTACCGTTAATTTTAATACTGCTGATTAGTTCGGTATGTGCCGTGGCATTATTCCGCGCACTCAACTTGCCGGCAATGCTTGCCTACTTTCTGGTGGGGCTGGCATTAGGCCCGCATACTTTCGGCCTGCTACCGGATAGCGAGGCCAACCGTGAGTTTGCAGAATTCGGCATCGTGTTTTTAATGTTCAGTATCGGCCTGGAATTCAGCCTGCCGCAGCTGTATGCGATGCGAAAAAAAGTATTGGGGCTGGGTGGCGGCCAGGTTCTGATTACGCTAGTACTCACCATGGTCATTTCCAAACTGGCGGGGCTGAGCTGGGCGACTGCATTTGTGATCGGCGCCGCTTTGGCCATGTCATCTACGGCCATTGTTTCCAAGATTCTGGCTGAGCGCATTGACCTGAATTCGCGCCATGGCCGCCTGAGTATCGGTGTGCTGCTGTTTCAGGACATTGCCGTAGTCCCCATGCTGGTACTCATCCCGGCACTGGGCATAGCTAATGCAAATCTGATGGATGTACTTGGTCTGGCACTGCTCAAGGCGATTGCAATGCTGTTACTGCTGTTCACTATCGGCAAATGGCTGATTAACCCGTGGTTCAATCTGGTTGCCAGCCAGCGCTCGCGCGAGCTGTTTGTCATGAACGTACTCATGGTGACTTTGCTGCTGGCGTTTGCAACCAAACTCGCCGGTTTATCTTATGCGCTCGGTGCCTTTATCGCCGGCATGCTGATTTCAGAAACCAAGTTCAGGTACCAGGTGGAATCCGACATTTCACCTTTCCGCGATATTCTGCTGGGTCTGTTTTTTATCAGCGTCGGCATGCTCATCAACATGGAGCAGATTTATGACCACGCCGGGCTGATCGTGCTGATCCTGCTCGGGTTTATCCTGTTTAAAGCGCTCATCGTAGGTGCGGTTGTACGTTTCTTCAAATATGAGGCTGGCGTAGCCATCCGCACTGCACTGATTCTGGCGCAGGCTGGTGAATTCAGTTTCGTAATTCTGGCGCTGGGTGCAGAACACAAACTGATCAGCGGCGTTGCGCTGCAATCCGTTCTTGCTGCATCACTGCTATCGATGGTGATCGCGCCTTTCCTGATCCAATACAACGGCAGGATAGCAAGGCGGCTGGTCGGCAGCTACACGCGCAACAGCAGCAAAGTGGTGGAAGAGATCGAAGAGTCCGGCAGGCAACTGCATGATCACGTCGTGATTTGCGGTTATGGCCGTAGCGGCCAGTATCTGGGGCGCTTCCTGCGAGAAGAAAAGATCCCTTACATCGCACTGGATATTGACCCGGCACGGGTTCTGGAAGCCGCCGCCGCCGGTGAAAACGTAATGTTTGGCGATGCCGCAAGGCGGGTTGTGCTGACAGCTGCGGGCTGCGCACGTGCCAAAGCGCTCATTATCAGTTATGCCGACAACCGTGCCGCGATGAAAATCCTGCATATCGCACAGGAAAGCTATCCGCAGCTTCCCGTCATCGTGCGTACGGTAGACGACTCGCACATGGAGCAGTTACGTGCGGCGGGGGCAGCCGAAGTGGTACCTGAGATACTCGAAGGCAGCCTTATGCTGGCCTCGCACGCGCTGATGCTGCTGGGGGTACCGCTCAACCGTGTAGTAAAACGCATTCGTTTATTCCGTGAGGAACGTTATAAACTGTTCAAAGGCTATTTTCACGGTGCTTCCGATACTGACAATGAAGACCTCGAAAAACAGCAGGTGCGCCTGCATTCCGTGATTATCACCAACAGTGCTTTTGCTATCGGCAGGAGCCTCAATGATATGCAGCTGGATGTTTTTGATGTCGAAGTTAAAACCATTCGCCGTCCCAACTCAAATGGCGCAGAGCTATCGACCAGCAGCCTGCTTGCTGAAGGCGATGTCATTGTATTGCTGGGCCAGACCACCGGCTTGGCCAATGCCGAGAATGCCCTGCTGATCGGGCGCATAGCGACTAAATAGACCCCTAATTATGACTAAACATGTAATGATTATCGGTGGCGGCATCGTAGGCTGTATGACCGCCATTGAACTGGTAAACCGCGGCCACCGCGTCACGATTGTGGAACGTAACCAGATTGCCAGCCAAACCTCGGGTGAATCATCCTGGGCTGGCGGCGGCATCATTTTTCCGCTGCTGCCCTGGCAATATTCAGACCCGGTCAACACGCTGACACATCATGGTGCTGAGTTTTACCGCGAGTTCAGCCAGAAACTGCTGCACGAAACAGGCCTGGATGCAAACTTTGTACAATCCGGTTTTCTGCTGTTACCGGAGTTTGATACAAACGCCGCACTAGCCTGGTGTAAAAAATACGGAGTTGAAGCCCGGGCAGTCAAGGCTGCCGATTATGATGTACAGTCACCAAGCGGTAATGATGCGCTGTGGCTGCCGCAGGTATGCCAGATTCGCCCGCCATACCTGATGCAGGCAATGCGCAAGTGGCTGGAGCAGAACCAGGTCACCATGCTGGAACATACGCAGCTAGTACCGCTGCAGGAAACCGCAGAACTCAAGGTGTGGCAGACCACAGGCGGTGAAATACTGCGTGCAGATCAATTTGTCGTGACTTCAGGTGCCTGGAGTTTTGACCTGTTAAAACAAACCTCGGCCAAACTCAATATCAAACCGATGCGTGGCCAGATACTGCTTTACAAGCCTGAACAGAATCTCAGGCAAATGGTTTATCGCGAAGGCTTTTACATGATACCGCGCCTTGATGGCCACCTGCTTGCCGGCAGCACACTGGAAGACGTAGGCTTTGATAACGGCATCACCGAAAACGTACGTGAAGAATTACGCATCAAAGCTGAAGCCATCATGCCGGAGCTGAAGCAGCAGCCGATCATCAAGCACTGGAGCGGCCTGCGCCCAGGCACACCGGAGAACCTGCCGACAATCAGCGCGCACCCATCCATTAAAAACCTGTACCTGAATACAGGTCATTTCAGGTATGGCCTGACCATGGCACCGGCCAGCGCCAAATTGATTGCAGACCTGATGACGGGAGCAACACCCTGTATCGACCCTGGCCCCTACGCCTGCGCCAACTGAGTCCTGCATCGCAACTGGGCATCGCTACTATCGGGCATCGCTACTATCGGGCATCGCAACCTTAAAAGGTGAATGCAATCTTTTTATGCATTTACCTGTACGTAGATTTTAACCATTGGTAAAATGGTATGTTGATTCGATTCTTTCCCTGAATCCAAGACTTTCCAAGCCCGGGAAGCCCAAGTTCTGAAAGACCAAGTCCTGAAAGACCCAGTCCGGAAAACCGGCACATAGATTAGGATGTTACATGCTGTTAATGATAGATAATTACGATTCGTTCACCTATAACCTGGTGCAGTACCTGGGTGAACTCGGCCAGGACGTATTGGTATACCGTAACGATGAAATTGACCTTGCCAAAGTCGCCGCGCTCAAACCTGACCATATCGTGATCTCTCCCGGGCCATGCACACCGAATGAGGCCGGCATCAGCGTACCGCTCATCAAAGAATTCGCAGGCAAAATTCCATTACTAGGCGTGTGCCTGGGTCACCAGAGTATAGGTCAGGCATTTGGCGGCAATATCGTGCATGCAAAGCAGCTCATGCACGGCAAGACTTCACTGATCTACCACAACGATGTCGGCGTATTCAAAGGGCTGCCCAACCCATACACCGCAACACGCTACCACTCACTGGTCATCGAAAAAGAATCATTGCCCGACTGCCTCGAAATCACGGCATGGACAGAAGATGGCGAGATCATGGGCGTGCGCCACAAAACACTGGCTGTCGAAGGCGTGCAATTTCACCCGGAATCCATACTGACTGAATACGGCCATGAGCTTTTGAATAATTTCTTGAAATCCAATTAATTTCCGAAAGCTATCGTCCAAGTGAATTACCCGCAAATCCTCAATCAGCTGATCGACGGCCAGAACCTGAGTTTTGAAGTGATGCAGGATGTGATGCACCAGGTCATGTCCGGCGCACTGACACCGGCGCAGATCTCCGCCCTGCTCATAGCATTACGCATCAAAGGGGAGTCTGTCGATGAAATCGCGGCGGCGGCCAGCGTCATGCGTGAGCTTTCAACCAAAGTGAATGTAGAAGCATCAAGACACCTGATCGATACCTGCGGTACCGGCGGCGATGGCATCCAGACTTTCAATGTTTCAACCACCAGCGCTTTTGTGGCGGCAGCTGCCGGTGCAAAAGTCGCGAAACATGGCGGACGCTCCGTTTCCTCGGTCTGCGGCAGCGCAGATGTACTTGAATCACTGGGCGTCAGCGTCAGCCAGACACCGGATCAAGTAGCCGGCTGCATTAACAGCATTGGCCTCGGCTTCATGTTTGCCCCCAACCACCATAGCGCAATGAAACACTCAGCCCCGGTGCGCAAAGAACTTGGTGTACGCACCATGTTTAACCTGCTGGGGCCGCTGACCAACCCCGCACGCGCCAAAAACCAGCTGCTGGGTGTATTTTCTGCCAGCCTCACCGGCAAGCTCGCACACGTTCTAAAACAGCTGGGCAGTGAGCATGTCATGGTGGTGTGCGGTGCTGATGGCATGGATGAAATCTCATTTACCGGCGATACCTATGTCGCTGAATTGAAAAACGGCTCCGTGCAGGAATACATCGTGAATCCGCAGCAGTTCGGTATCAGCCTGCATGATCTGGCCAGCATCCGGGTGAATGACGCGCAGCAATCCAAAGCCATGGTGCTGGAAGTACTGTCTGGGAAACCTGGCGCGGCCAGGGATATCGTGCTGCTGAATGCGGGCGCAGCCATCTACGTGGCAGGCCTGGCACCATCGCTGCAAGACGGTATTACCACTGCGGCAGACATGATTGATAGTGGCAAAGCGATGCACAAACTACAGGAACTGATGTCGCTGACCAAGGCATGAACGCATACCTGAAGTATTTCCTTTCGGCACTGTCTCTAGCGTTAGCGCTGGGTGCCTGCAGCAGGCCAGATGCCGGCAATGCACAGCCTGCCGCACTTAGTGGTGCAGAAGTCAGCAGCAGCCCTAAAGCTGGTACCGAAATCAGTAATGCCGCACTGGAACAGGCATTTGAAGCCAGGAAAAGCGGCCTTCAGCTTGGCGGGCACGGTGTTGTCATCAAACTACTAAAAGATGACAGCAAAGGCTTGAAACATCAGAGATTCCTGGTCAGGATCAATGCACGGCAAACCTTGTTATTTGCGCACAACATTGATCTGGCGCCACGCGTACCTTTAGAGGTTGGCGATGAAATCAGCTTTTACGGTGAGTATGTGTACAACCCTAAAGGCGGCATCATGCACTGGACGCATCACGCACCGCAGGGTGACCATGTGGCGGGCTGGGTCATGCACAATGGCAGGAAATACCAGTAAATTAAATATAAAAACTTACATCACTGTTTCACATAACTGATTTAATAGTGAAGTTTTATAAACTTCCCTTAATTTTGTCATTCCCGCATAGGCGGGAATCCAGTTAGATTTCAATGTTAGATTCAATGTAAGTGATTGTGTTTAAATGCTCTAATAGTGATTGTTGCCTGCTCGCTGCTACAGCATCTGAGTTGATGAAGCAGCCATATTTAATATCATGTTTAATATATAGTGAAACCAAACCATGTCAGACATACTGAATAAAATCATTGCTACCAAAGTTGTTGAAGTTGCGGCGGCAAAAACACAGCAGCCGCTTGCCGACATTCAGGCAGCAGCTATCTCCGCTCCCGCACCACGGGATTTTGTGGGCAGCATACGCAGCAAAATTGCCGCGAATCGATCTGCCGTGATTGCGGAAATCAAAAAAGCAAGCCCGTCCAAAGGTATCATCCGTGAAGATTTCAGGCCGGCAGACATTGCAAAGAGCTACGAACAGGGCGGCGCTGCGTGTTTGTCAGTGCTTACTGACATTGAATATTTCCAAGGCTGTCCGGACTATTTAAAGCAGGCACGCGCGGCTTGCAGCCTACCGGTATTGCGCAAAGACTTCATGATAGACCCTTACCAGGTTTACGAAGCCCGCGCGATGGGCGCTGACTGCATTCTGCTGATTGCCGCAGCGCTTGACCTGGCCACCATGCAGCAGCTGGAAAAAATCGCGCACGAACTAGGCATGGCGGTACTGGTGGAAGTGCATAACGGGGAAGAGCTGGATCTTGCACTGCAGCTGGAAACACCATTATTAGGCATTAACAACCGTAACCTGCGTACTTTTGAGGTCACGCTCGATACAACACTAGGCCTGCTGGCACGCATTCCGCAGCATAAGATCGTCGTGACGGAATCCGGCATTTTCACTGCTGAAGACGTAGCCCTGATGCGTAAAAATAACGTTCATACCTTCCTGGTGGGTGAAGCGTTCATGCGCCAGCCGGAGCCGGGCACCGAACTGGCTAAAGTGTTTGCCTGAATTACTGCAAGCGATCAACAAGGAATCTCCATAAGGAATTTACGATGAGCTACCCATACTCCCGCCCGCGCCGCATGCGTAAAGATGAATTCTCACGCCGCCTGATGCGTGAACATGTATTGACCAGCAACGACCTGATCTATCCGGTATTTGTACTGGATGGCGAAAATCGCACAGAAGAAGTAGCATCCATGCCGGGCGTAAAGCGCCAGAGTATCGATGTACTGCTGAAAACTGCCGCCGAATGCGTGCAGCTTGGCATCCCGGCGATTGCGCTGTTTCCGGTAGTGGATAGCCAATATAAAAGCCTGGACGCTGCCGAAGCGTTCAACCCGTATGGCCTGGTGCAGCGCACAGTGGCCGCATTAAAGTCCGCCTATCCTGAACTGGGCGTGATTACCGATGTGGCACTCGATCCGTACACAACGCATGGCCAGGATGGTCTGATTGATGAATCCGGCTATGTACTCAATGATGAAACTATCGAAGTACTGGTTAAGCAAGCTATCTCCCACGCCAATGCAGGCGCCGACATTGTCGCACCCAGCGACATGATGGACGGGCGCGTAGGCCAGATTCGCGAGGCGCTGGAAAGCACACGTAACATTCACACCAAAATTCTCGCTTATTCGGCCAAATACGCCTCAGCATTTTATGGGCCTTTTCGTGACGCTGTCGGTTCAGCCGGCAATCTGGGCAAGGGTAACAAGTACACCTACCAGATGGATCCTGCCAACAGTGATGAAGCCATGCAGGAAGTCGCGCTGGATATTTCCGAAGGTGCTGACATGGTCATGGTGAAGCCAGGTATGCCATACCTGGATATTGTGCGCCGCGTTAAAGATGAATTCGGCCTGCCGACTTACGCCTATCAGGTGAGTGGTGAGTATGCGATGCTGAAAGCCGCCGCACAGAACGGCTGGCTGGATGAAAAATCCTGTGTAATGGAGAGCCTGCTAGCCTTTAAACGCGCTGGTGCGGACGGTATCCTGACCTACTTTGCCATGGACGTTGCACGCTGGTTAAAAGCCGCCTGATGCACACGGTTTAGCGCGGGGGTTCTGGCAGCAGAACCCTCTGGTCGCTGTAAATCAAGCCTGCCGCCCGAGCAGTGCCTTTACCCCTGCAATATCCATCCTGTCGGCATTGCTGCCATCGGCAGCGCGCTTGGTTGCGACCCGAATATCATCAATATCGAACACACTCAGCCTGATCAGGCCTTTTTCGGTTTCCAGCGTAAAAACCGGCACTGTCTTGCGACTATCCCCTTTTTTATCGCGCTTGCCGTCATTCATGATGCGATAGGATTTTTCATTCACATCAAACGGGATTTTCTGGTTGAGCAGAAACATTTCCACATCTTTCACGCTATCGGCAAACAGGTGAATATGGGTTTCAGACATCAGCCCGGCAGTGCCATCTAGCACGGCTCCGGTTAAATGCGGATTGAATCTTTCCAGCAGCTGCATGGTGAACAAGGCATTCACTCTCAGGTCATACAGGTTTTCCGGCTGCTCTTCACTTAAAAACAAAGCATGATAGAGCTTCAGCTCCTCTTCAACCTCTGCATTGGACGGCATGATGCTGTTATCAACGGCGCCTAGCTGCCGCCCTGCTTTCTTCTTCGCGTAGCCAAAATCAGAAACACCATCCTCCGCCATCATACGTGCTGCCTGCTGGGCGATAAGCTGTCGCAAGTGCTGCATATTTTCTCTTGCCATTTTGATTACACTCTTTATTAACGTATCTGGTTATAACGTACATGGTTTTAACGTGGCCGGCAGTTCGTAGTCCGAGCCTCCGGCAATGTCGCTGCAAACGGCAGCATCCAGTTTGCCGCCGGTGCTAAAGACCAACCGCTGCGGTTATTTTGAAGTCTAGCCCTTGATCTTGATATCGAGCTGTTTAAGTTTGCGATATAAATGCGTGCGCTCCAGCCCGGCGACTTCTGCAAGTTTGCTCATATTTCCCGCAACATTTTTGATATGGTAGCTGAAATAAAGTCGTTCAAATTCATCACGTGCTTCACGCAAAGGCTTATCAAAGGCATTTTCCATAATTGCCGGCAACACACCCGGCTCTGCCGGTTCGGCCTTGGCCTGGAACTGTACTTCGCCAAACTGGGTCAGCACACGCGTGACATCATCCAGCGTTATTTTGTCGCCCAGACTGGTTTGTATCAGGTTGCGGATAACGGTATCCAGCTGAGCAATATCACCCGGCCACGCTGCATTACGCAATGCATTCAAAGCGGCAATATCAAATTCGCAATAAGGCACACCGGCAAGCTCGAATTGCAGGTTGGCAATCGCCACGGCCAGGTCAGGAATATCCTCTTTATGCTCTTCCAGTGCCGGCACCCGCAGCGAAACCGCTGACAGCAACTGCAGCAGGTTGTGGTCAAACAAACCTTCGGCCTGCTGTTTCGGCAGGTTCTCACTGGTGGCGCACACCACGCGTACATTGTATTTCTCGGATTTGGTAATGAGCAGCAGCAGGCCTTTCTGCTCGGTCTTGTTAAGTTCGGCAACTTCACCGATATACAGCACGCCATCGCGTACCTGCTCGAGAATATCCAGCGGCGCCAATACCAGCTGGCCAAATTCCGTCAGGTGCAGCCATGGCGTGTTAGGCATCTGCAAGAAGCGCGCGCACAACTCGGCGCCGCAGCCTTTGGAGCCGATCAGCAGCACCGGGCTTGGCCCGTGATTCACGCTGGATGCGATTTTCTCGAGGCGCTCTTTCAGGGCGGTGATAATCTGGCTTTTGCCCAGATTGGCCAGGCTCATTTCCGACTTGGGCAGCTGCTCGCTGTGTTTCAATGCGTTAGCGACAGTCTTGAGCAGCTTTTGCAGCGCAATGGGTTTCTCCAGGAAATCAAATGCACCGATGCGTGTTGCCTCAACGGCTGTGTCAATCGTGCCGTGGCCTGACATCATCACCACCGGCATTGTCAGCAAGCCGCCATTAGCCCACTCTTTAAGCAAGGTGATTCCGTCACAATCAGGCATCCAGATGTCCAGCAGGACGACATCCGGGCGATCATGCAAACGCATGGCACGTGCCGCCGCAGCGTTCTCCGCCAGGTCCACACGATAGCCTTCATCCTGCAGAATATCGCGCAATAGCTCACGAATACCGATCTCGTCATCTACGACTAATATATGTTTTGATGCCATGTTGTATATCTATCTAGCTCTTAAGTTAAATCAAATTTTCTGCTGTTTCGATCAATAACGGAATGCTTATCGTCACAGCGGCCCCCATTGCCGTTCCATCATTAACGCCGACATTCTCTACCCTGATACTGCCTTTGTGTTCTTCAACGATTTTCTTCACGATCGCCAGTCCAAGCCCGGTGCCATGCGGCTTGCTGGTCATATACGGCTCAAAAATATGCGGCATCATGCTGGCCGCGAATCCGCCGCCATTGTCCTGTATCGTCAGCACCAGCATGTCGTTCACATTCTCTGTCGCAACAAAAATCACCGGGGATTGCTTATCCGCCAATGCATCCTGGGCATTCTGCAGTAAATTGTGCAATACCTGACGTAGCATGGTGCTGTCACCTTTAATAGTACATGCCTGCGTTGTTAAATGCTGCTCCATTTTGATTTTTGGCAGGTCGTAAAGCGACATCACTTCACGGATTAGCATATTCAGATCCAGCTTATCCAGGTGCGGCGCCGGTGAGCGTGCGTATTCACTGAATTCATTCACCATCTTTTTCAATGCATCCACTTGGTTCACGATCGTTTCCGTGGACCGTTTCAGTATTTTTGCGTCATCATCTTCCAGCTTATCGTGCAGTTTATGCGCCATGCGTTCTGCCGAAAGCTGAATCGGCGTCAGCGGATTCTTGATCTCGTGTGCCAGACGTCTCGCCACCTCACCCCAGGCCGCATCACGCTGTGCCTGCACCATGGCGGTTGCATCATCGAACACCGCGACATAACCGCCATCCGGCAGGCGCGTACCGCGCAATGTAATAATCTGCTTACCCTGTGCGGTTGCTATTTCAATCTGCGTTTGCGTGTCTTCTTTCTGGGCGTTTTTCTGGCTGACATCCTGCTGGCTGTTCAATGCGATCGCCTGAAAAAAATTTGCCAGCTGCGCCTGCTTTGCAATAATCATATCCGGGGTGAAACCGACATAGCTTTCAAGGGAAACACCCAATATATGCACGGTTGCTTCATTAAACGTACGCAGCTCACCGCGCTCGTTCAGCGCCAGCACTCCGGATGACAGATGCGCCAGTATCGTTTCAAGATACCCCCGCGCTGCCTCAACCCGCGCACGGTTCCTGTCGGCAGCCTTTCTTGCATCGCCCAGCTGCTGGGTCATGCTGTTGAATGACTGCACCAGCACCCCAAGCTCATCTTTACCATGCGCCGGCAGGATAATATTGTAATCTCCGCTCGCAAGCGCCCGCGTACCTTCCGCCAGCACCGTCAGCGGTGCTGACAGCCTGCGGCTTAACACGAACGCGATCGCGACCGCCGTAAACATTGCCAGCATCATGACCAGCGTCAGCGTCAGCGCAAACACTTCCCGCAATGCAGTACGGCTGTAGGATAACTGCTGATAATCCTGATAGACATCCTGCACGGCTTCAGCCGTGGTTGCGAGAGATTTCGGCACCGGCTGCAGCAATTGCAGGATGCGTGTCTCACCCGCAATATCCTGTACGCTGATCGGCACCAGAACGCGCAGATACAGGCCTTTGCCTGTAATCGGCTCAATGTTGCCGTAAATACGCTGCCGCGCCTGCCTGAGCTGCGTTACGCTCGGCAGCTCAGGCAGAAAGCTGCTTGAGTCGCTGCTCGACACCGACAGGATACGGCCTTGCGGTGTCAGCAGGGTTGCATCCTGAATACCGCTCTTTTCACGTAAATCATTAAGCAAGGTGTAATGCGTAGTTGCCGGCTGAAAAGCAAGGCTGGCAGCCATACCCTCGCCTTTTTCCTTCACATCAGCCAGCATGATGTCCAGCGCCGTGCGCCCCAGGTTCAAGCCACCCTCCAGCGCCGACTCTACCTTGACGTTGAACCATGACTCAATCGAACGCGTCAGAAAATTGACGGACACCATGTATACAATCAATCCCGGAATAATCGCCATCAGCGCAAATGACCCTAACAGGCGCAGCGTGAAACGGCTGCCTATCACGCGTTCGCGGATATTACGATACAGGCTGAAAAGCTGATAACCGATCAAAACCAGCAGCAGCACCGCCAGTGCAATATTCAAGGCAACCAGCAGGGTGTAATACTCGCCCGAAGCGGCAGTATTGGCGCTGGCATTCGAAAGCAAATACAGCAGCACCGCACCTAGTAATGCACTGATATATACAATGTATTTCATTTAAATATATTCGGTGACCATTCAAAACGCTGCGAACTCATTTTCCAGTCACTGGACCCCATGCCTTCCACTTGCAGCGCTTTGGGTAGTTTTTTGTGATCAAGACGCATCAACAGCATCGCTGTGTATGGCTCGCTTTTTTCCACATCGGATTTTTCAAACACCTTCAGATCCTGGATGACGGACAGATCTTCTATTGCCGCATCAAGGCTGGCATATGTCCGCTGCTGCTCGTTACGGATCACGATGTATTGCCGCGATAAAGCGTGATAACTCAGGCTCACCTGCTGTACCGTGGTTGCCACCTCATCATCAAACCAATATTTGCGCGGTGAAAGCAGCTGAAATTCGATCAGGAAATTAAAGGTAAAGCCCTTGAGAATCGCTTTTTCCATCTCAGGGCTGAAATTGATCTCGACATCGGCATTCAGCAATACTTCATCTTCGTATGTGATCAGGTTTGCACTCCTGATCTGCAGGCTATTGCCTGCCGCCTGTGCTGCATCTACGAACAGCAGCAGGCCGAGGGCAAAAAACAGATGCTTAATTTTTTTGCAGAAGTGCATAGAAAAAGCCGTCATGCGCGGTTGAAGGAATCAGCTGACCATTTAGCTGACTGAGGTTTGCGAAAGAATCTACAGGCAAGGGCAGCTGCTTTGCATCAGGATGTTGTAGTAAAAAATTATCCACTTGTTTTTGATTTTCTTCATTAAATACAGAGCATGTCACATAGAGCAATTTACCGCCTTTTGCCAACAATTGCCATAAATTAGGCAAAATTTTAGCTTGCTGTGCGGCAAAAGAAGCCACGTCAGCTTCGCGGCGCAGCCATTTGATATCGACATGCCTGCGCACAATGCCTGATGCAGTGCATGGCACATCAGCCAATATCCGATCAAAGGGCTTACCGTCATACCAATCGGCCGATGAGGCGTCCGCCGCCAGCAGATCAGCATTCAATTTCAGGCGACCAAGATTTTCCTGCACGCGCTGCAGCCGTCCGGCATCACTATCCATCGCGGTCAGGTGTACATCCGCCAGCTCCAGGATATGTCCGGTTTTACCACCGGGCGCACAGCATGCGTCCAGCACACGCAAACCGGGCTTAACATCAAGCAGGCTTGCGGCCAGCTGTGCGCCATAATCCTGCACAGAGACGATGCCGTCACTAAAGCCCGGCACCTTATCCACACCTGACGGCTTGGCCAGAACTACGGCCTGGCCTCCGGCATGGCTGGCTTCGATGTCCTGACGCTCCAGCAACTGCAGATATTCTTCGATGGAAATCTTTCCGGTATTCACGCGCAGCGTCATGGGTGGATGCTGGTTGCCGGCAAGCAGCATTGCCTGCCAATGGTCGGGATATTGCACTTTGAGTTTATTAATCCACCATTGCGGGTATGAATAAACCGCTACTTCAGTGTTGGCGATGCGTGCGGCAAGCTCCTCTTTTTTACGCAGAAAATTACGCAGAATGGCATTGACCAACCCCTTTGCCCAGTGTTTGGGTGCCGGTTTCCTTAACTGGCTGACTGCATGAACGGCCTGGTTCACCACGGTGAACGCATCGGCTTTATCATGCAATAACTGGTAAATCGCAACCAGCAATAAAGTATAGATGCGGTCATCGGTTAATGGCTTCTCAAGCAGGCCGGTCAGATAAGCATTGGTTTCCCCATAAAAACGCAATGTGCCATAGCTTAAATCTGCCGCGGCTCCGCGCTGCTGCGGAGTAGCGTTCGGGAAAAGCGCCAATGCTGCCGGCAACGCGAGCGTTAAGTTGCGGCCGGACAACACCTGGTTGACTGCATCAGCAGCGATTTGTTGGGAAATATACAAAATAGATTCTGACTATAAATACTAAATCCCGATTTTACTTGATAACGATCATAATAGGGATAAGCTGTTAAGCACGTGTCATCGTAATCAGTATTTAATCGTTAAATTAAATTCAATCAACAAGGAGTTTGTCATGAATAGCACGCATGTTTTAAAGCGTTTACTGTTTTCTGGATTATTACTTGCGTCCACTGGCTCAGCACTGGCTGCTGATGTCGGCGTTTCGATCAGCGTTGGCCAGCCTGGATTTTACGGCCGCATCGACATCGGCGATTACCCCTACCCGCAGCCCCGCCTGATATACAGCAACCCGATTATCGTGCATCGCCATGCTGATGTATATTACGAGCCGCTTTATTTACGTGTACCGCCCGGCCATGCCAAGAACTGGAGACGCTACTGCGGCCGCTACAATGCCTGCGGTCACCCGGCCTATTTTGTGCAGGATAACTGGTACCGCAATGAATATGCCCCTATGTACCGCGAACGGCACGGCGGCGGCTACTACGGCCGGGACAACGATCGTTATGACCGTGATCACGACCGATACGACCGCAGAGATGACCGTAGAGATGATCGCCGCGGCCGCGATGACGACCGCCGCGGCAGGGACGATGACCGCCGCGGAGACCGCGGTCACGGCCACGATAACGGCAGACGCTAGTAACGCCTTATAACGCAGATGGCCTCCGGATTTCTCTGGAGGCCATCGGTTTAATGCGTGAGTTATCTGTATGTATGAAACAGCACGTCTTCAATAGAGATTTGCCAGCTGCATCAACTTGGCGATACGCTCCTCGGTTCTCGGATGCGTACTGAATAAACTATCAAACGAACGTCCGGATAACGGATTGATAATCATCATCTGCGCTGTTTCCGGATGAGCCTCCGCCGTTTCATTCGGGATCTGGTGTGCATAGTTATGAATTTTCTCAAGCGCACTTGCCAGCGCCTGAGGGTCACGGCAGATTTCAGCCCCACCCCTGTCAGCTTCAAACTCGCGTGAGCGGGAAATCGCCATCTGAATCAGGGAGGCTGCCAACGGTGCCAGCAACATCACTAGAATACCGATCACCGGATTCACATTGCGCTCACCGTTTTCATGATGTCCGCCGCCAAACAGCATGCCAAACTGCGCAATCGACGCAATGGCGCCGGCCACCGTTGCCGAAATTGTCGAAATTAAAGTATCCCTGTTTTTAACATGCGCCAGTTCGTGCGCCATCACACCGCGCAGCTCCCGCTCGCTCAGTATCTGCATAATACCTAACGTGGCAGCTACCGCAGCATGCTCGGGATTGCGGCCGGTAGCAAAGGCATTCGGCTGTGTTTCGTTGATGACATACACCTTAGGCATCGGCAGCTGTGCATTCTCGGCCAGGGACCTGACCATCTGGTAGTAATTCCGGAATTGCACGTTCTCTGCCGTGATTTCTTCAGCGCCATACATTTTCAGTACGGCTTTATCCGAGAACCAGTAAGCATATACATTCATTGCGGCAGCAATCACCAAAGCGATCAGCATGCCACCCGCCCCGCCCAGTGCGGCGCCAACCAGGCCGAACAGCGCCACGATCGCGGCCATCAGTATCGTTGTTTTAAACCAGTTTCCTAACATTTTTCATCCTTGCTTAAATCACGCAGCTTACTTAAATCACACAGCTTAAATCATGCATCTGCAGCCTGTAAGATGATGTCATGCCGTAAAAATTCAAGTCGTATTGCTTAGCCGGAATGAAACATATCGCCAGCTTTTAAATGATGCCCCTGCACGAAAGCCTGCGCATCCATACGTTTGCCGCCGGGAGCCTGCAACTCCATCAAGTTCAGCACGCCTTGTCCGCACGCTACCAGCAAGCCACCCTGAACACTGACGACCTCTCCAGGCCTGGCGCTCACTGGCTGTTCCAGCTTGTATTTTTCCAGGTTGCATTCAGTCGCCATCCAGATACGGCATACCTCATCCCCGAGTTTGCTCTGCGCCACCGGAAACGGGTTAAATGCGCGGATCTGGCGCGATAGCTCTGCCGCACTTTTCTGCCAGTCAATCGCGGCTTCCGATTTTTCCAGCTTATGGGCGTAAGTGACCAGGCTTTCATCCTGCGGCGCACTCGGCAACAGGCCATTCACTTCAAGGTCATGCATAGCCTGCACCATCAGCTCCGCACCTGCCTTAGCCAGTGCATCATGCAGGCTTTGCGTCGTATCGGCCGCCCCAATCGGGATCACCCCCTTGCTGACCATGGCTCCTGCATCCAATGCTGGCACCACTTCCATAATCGTAACTCCGGTTTCCGCATCACCGGCCAATATGGAACGATGAATCGGTGCCGCGCCGCGCCAGCGCGGCAGCAATGAAGCATGGATGTTATAGCATCCATGCGCAGGCATATTGAGTACGCTGGTGGGAATAATCAATCCATACGCCGCTACGATCATGACATCGGCCTGACTGGCTGCAATCTGTTCCTGTACCTCCTGCGGTTTCAGGCTGACCGGCTGGAATACGTGCAGCTGATGCTGTTCTGCCAGCACTTTCACCGGGCTGGGTTTTAATTTCATACCGCGGCCTGCCGGGCGGTCTGGCTGCGTGAGTACCATGACAATTTCATGCCCGGCGGCAATCAATGCTGCCAATGCCGGCACTGCGAATTCAGGCGTACCTGCAAAAATGATTTTCAATTTTATACTTTCAAATTTCAGTGAGGCGCTGTGATCAATACACAGCTTTTATAAATGCATAAGCGGTATAAATATATAACCCAAGGCAGCACAATCATGCGCGCAAACGATTCAAGCGGAAAGTCAGCAGGCTGATGCCTGCAAAAATAGGTATTTACGGAAGCGCCGCTTCAGTTACATTGGGATTATATGGGAGTTACATAGGCCGATTGCGCTGCTGCTTGAGCATTTTATTTTTGATGCGGGTTCGTTTCAGCGGCGACAGGTATTCGACAAACACTTTTCCCAGCAGGTGATCCATCTCATGCTGAATGCATACACTCAATAAACCATGCGCTTCCAGCTTGAAGGTTTCACCTTTTTCATTGATGGCTTCAACGACCACCTTCTCTGCTCTGGTAACACTGTCGTAAATACCGGGTACAGACAGGCAGCCCTCTTCGTAGACCTGTTCACCGTCTTTTTCAAGAATCCTGGGATTAATAAAAACCTGAAGCTGGTCTTTGGTTTCACTGGTATCGATGATCAGCAACTGTATATGATGATTCACCTGCGTAGCTGCCAGGCCTATGCCGGGCGCCGCGTACATGGTCTCTGCCATGTCGCCGATCAGGCGACGTAACGATGCATCAACCTCTTTGACCGGCTTTGCCACGGTATGCAGCCTGGGATCCGGGTAATTAA
>Ga0208626_1000216_pt1 | contig 22529 bp, 9 predicted proteins | sample LakWasMet10_HOW4_2_FD_183860 | JGI IMG/M metagenome (GOLD analysis project Ga0208626, IMG submission 183860) | Freshwater sediment methanotrophic microbial communities from Lake Washington under simulated oxygen tension - Sediment Metagenome... | ecosystem: Environmental > Aquatic > Freshwater >... | reverse complement strand
AGCTGACATTACCGCACTAAAAGCGGCAATATCACGCTGGCGAACAAGCTTTTTATTTAGCAGATTCTTGTGTAGCTGGCTTGCTTGGACCGACACCTTGTTCGCCACATGCGACAAGTGATGCTACTGCAATAACTAACAACAAAACGTGGCTGATTGTTTTCATAGTGTTTTTCTCATTATTATATTTAAAAATGCCACCCTTCGCACGAAGCTGCAAGGTCAAAGGAGGGACTAAATAGCCTTACGGCATCTCTGCTTAAACCAACTTCTTCAGAGATCTCTTAACGGCTTGCGGGCAGTATGACAGCAAAAAATTTAATGCTTTTGACATAGATCAAAGGGACGGGAAATGGCGGAGAAATAATTTAAGGGGATCTCTAAAAATTATCCGTTCATGCCCTTCGGCTATGCTCAGGACAGGCTTCGACAAGCTCAGCGCGAACGGATAAGCTGCTGATTTACATAAGCCACCGTTCGCATTTATGCCCTGTGGGTACTGAGCTTGTCGAAATGCAATTTTTAGAGGTTACCTTAAATCGGAGGATAAGTCTGAAACCACAAATGGCTCAGTAACGATTCAAAATTAGCTACGCAGGTCGAAACCCAACATAACATTCCACCGCTGGGTTTCGGCTACCGCCTCTCGGCAAATGCTCCTTGCTTCGCCTACCAACAGTAGGCGCATTAAGCGAAGCGCCTACTGTTGGTGCTCTACCTCCTGCATGCCCGGTGAAGCGGGGCAGGCTCTCCATGCAGTCGTACCCAGCCCACACAACACTTATCACGACGGATGCGTCGCCTCCACATTGGTTTATTTTTGATACTTGCCTGAGTTCAACTTGTCCTGATATTCCTGGGCAATAGTTTCCATCTCGACGCTCTGGAATTGCAGGATCGGCTCGTCCTGCAGCAATGTCGCCATGGTGCCCTTGCTCTGATAGCGATCAAGCAGTTCCTGACCTGATTGCAAAAGTTTGACGTTATGATCGTTGCACGTCGCCAGTTGTTGCTCGGCAGCTTGCTGTTTGCCCTTTACGACCGTCAGCTCGTTACCGAGATCGGCTTTAGCCTGATTGAGTACCTTGTGTTTTTCAATAACTTCCAGCAACTTGGCGTTGGTTTTTTCCAATCTATCCCGCACTTCACTATTGCTGTTTTTTTGCGCCGACAATTCACTGCCCAGCTGTTCTTTGGTCGATACCGCCGCCGAATTTTCTTTCTTTAGCTGCTCAACTTCTGATTTCAGTGTGGCGACTTCAGCTGTCGCCGCATCGCGTTCGGCTGTGAGACTTTTTACCGTTGCCTGTAACTTAACTAACGCACCGTTGTCGACGGCTGGTTGTCGCGGCGCGGCCATTAAAGAAGACGACAACAAACTGCCAGCTAATAATATCGATGCTTTGATAATTTTATTCATCCTGTCACCCGCCTAAAATTGCGTATTAACATCAAGTTGCAGCACGTCAACACCGAATGGAGGACCGGTAACCATATCAGCCGTTAACCAGCGACCGGTGAGCCAAGTGTTCTTCATCAGCCCATAGTTACCACCTATCACCCAACCCTTGGTATTGGTACCGCCAAGGTGGAAATCAGAATCGGTAAAGGCATCAAGCACGGCATCGCGCTCAACACGTTTGTAAGCAGCAAACACATTCCAGTGCCCGGCGACTTCCGCCCTCGGCCAACCAAAGTCTGCGCGTATCTGCCAGGCATTGGTTTGCTCGTCAATAACAGTACCGTTAAGCAATTTACTCACTGCCGCGCTATCAAAACCGATATTTTTCGCAAAATCGCCGCTTAATCTGGCGTGGTAAGGTGCAAACAGCGCCATATCATAAGAAGCATTGAGATTGATAATATTAAAATCCGATGCCAAACCATACATGGCTGGTAATGTTGTTGGCGATTGAGATGTACCTTCATTACAAATCACAGCCACTGTATTGCCGCCCTGCATAAACTCAGGCCTTGAGGCATTATTGGCTGGTGTATTGGTATCGCAGGTGCCGGAGGCCGACGTATTTGGCTTCGCCTCAATATTGACATAATCGAAATACCCCACGCCCACCTTCAGGTTATCCTGATTGGCAAAGCCCCAATCCACGCCCACTTGCCCACCAAACAACCATTTATCATCATGACTCAGCCCTGATTCTTGCAAAGGAAATGCGCCAGCAGTGGCAAATACAGAGCGGTTTAGACGATTGGTACCCATCAAACTATCCGACTCACCCAATTGATGGCTCAGTGTGCCGGAAAACCCTTCAAACGACAGATCGGTATCCCAGACCACTTCGCTACCGCCGCTAAATTCGCCGCCGCCGGTATACCAAGGGTTTTTGATGCGGCCACCGGATAGGGTCAACCACTTGAATTTGTCGTCGTTAACAGCGTCGTACTGGAGATAAGCGCGATCGACTGTAAAATCGTATTTATTACCGGTATTGCCCAGTGTTTGGTTAGTCGACACGGGATCGCGCTGATTACCAGTCGCCAAGCGAACACCGGCTTTTAAGCCTTCGGTGATATTGACATCAACACCTAACCGCACCCGTTCACGGAAACGTTGCCTATCCTCGGTCGAATTATAAAAACCATCCAGCCCAGCGTTGGTGACCCCACCATTGTTATTAATCGACTGGTAATCAAAATAAGAAAGGGCGGTATTATCATTCGCCATAAATTCATGCTGCGAACGTAACCTGATGTCACCTGACAGCTTGAAACGCTTAATCCATTCCGGCAGCGCGTTAGGCATGCCCCATTGTTCGTTCTTGGCTTTTGCCATGACATCGCCGACCACTTCTTCACGCAGTTCGCTCCGTACTTGCTGACGAATCTCATCTTTCACAAAATCCGGTACATAAGCGACCCGCACTTCATCGGCAGGTACTACTTCCTTGGCTGGCGCTTCTTTGGCTTCTGCAACTTGCTTACCGGCATCCGCTTCGGCCTGCTTGATCATCTCCTCGGCCATTTTGTCGGTAATCACCCCTGACTTAACCAATTGTTTGATCAGATTCGTGGTGGTATTGCGTAATTTCAGCAATTCTTCCTTTTCACCGGCATGAGCTATCCCGACCAGTCCTGACAGCAGCAAGGCCATCAGCTGTTTTTTGTTCGCCATTTGTGTACCTGTAATTTTTAAACGCGTGATGAAATTTTTAATTTAATCGGTTGCGGCATGCCGGGAGGCGGCATCTCACCTATTTTTTTGAGCTTGTCGAGCGTGCGGCTAATAATGTCGTCAATCTCGGCATCATTACTGCCTTTGGTTAGCTCGATCCGTTCCACAGAACCGTCAGATTTCAGCCAAACCTTGACTATCGCGGTATAACCCTTGCGACGTAACTCATCCCGGTTGTTTAACAGACTGAGAATTTCGTTCTTGACCAAACTGCCGTATGAAGCAAACGGACTACCGCCGCCAAATAAGCCATTACCACCTTTGCGAGCTGCCAATCCGAAACCATCGGAACCGGCAGTGCCTTCCGCATCCAATCCCAAATCCCGCGCCGGTGCTTCATCCGGAGTATCTGGCATCGGTTCCGGCTCGGGTTCCGGTTGTTCAATTTTTTCTTTTATTTCCGGCTCCGGTGGTTTTTCAACTTTAGGTGGTGGCGGAGGCGGGGGTGGTGGCTTAAACAAGGTAATCGGCTGGATTTTTTTCTCTTGTTTGACGGGTTTATCATCGCTAAAACTGATGATGACCTTGACCACGTAATAAATTGCAATTACAGCCAGTAATCCACCGATAATCCGCGGCACATAAACCCGGAAATGTTTTTTTTTGGTCATGTGAATTACTTAACAAGACTCTGCGTCACTAAACCGACTTGAGTAATTTCCAGCTTGCCCAATAGCGCCAAAATATCGATCACGTTTTGATATTGCACTGTCGAATCGCCCTTCACTACCACCGGCAATTCAGGATTAACCGCCTTGTATTGCAGCAGAGTCGATTCCAACTGTTCCATCGTCACTGGAAAAGTATCCAGAAAAATAGTGCCGTCGGCAGTCACGGTAATGGCTTTGGTTTGCGGCTTGGCCAAACTGGGCGTATTGCTGGCTTTAGGCAGGTTGACTTGCACGCCCTGCACTGCGGCGGTAGTCATCAAAATAAACACAATCAATAATACGTAAGCCAAATCCAGCATTGGCGTGACATTGATTTCGTCATACGCCGCATTTTCTTCTTGTAATTTCATTGGATATTCTCGTTGGTTCAATGGTACGCGGTGCGTACCCTACGATTTATGATTTGTAGGGTACGCACCGCGTAACTTTAGGTGTTGCTCAGGTATGTTGCTCAGTCAATTTGGCAACAAACTCATCAACAAACACATGCATATCAGCAGTAATTTCCTTGATACGGCCACCTAGATAGTTGTAACCAAACAGACAAGGAATCGCGACAATCAAACCTGCAACCGTTGCCGTCAACGCGCCGGCAATACCCGGTGCAATCGCATTAACATTAACCTCACCGCTGACCGCAATCGCAGCAAACGTGATCATTACCCCGATAACGGTACCCAACAATCCAAGAAACGGACCGCCGGAGATAGCGATAGTCAGCAGCACCATCTGTGAATTAAGTTTTTGTAATTCTCTGATTAACACCGCATCCATGGTTGCTCTTACCGCATTCATGGCTTGGGCAGATAACACCTGATCGCTTGAACCTTCGCCTTTTTTCAAGCGGCGATTCATCTCTTCAACACCGGTATGGTAAATGCGGTAAATAGTCGATCCGGCAAAAGCGCCATGCTTCTTGGTAAACGATAACAACAAAGGTGATTCCTCAAAGTCTTGATCATCTTCATCGTCTTCTTTGTTTAGCTTATCAATGTCTTGCGACGTCAATTGACTATAAGCTTGTTCGAATTTTTTGTTCTCGCTATGCACTCGCTGCAGAACGATGGCTTTAATAATCATCACCAACCAACTGACCACAAACATCACACCTAAAATCCCGATAATGACCCAGCCATCGGTGGTGACATTTTTTAACGAGCCCATAATCAAAGACTCGCCGCCTTCCTCGCTATCCGGCGTCAGGTCTTCACCGTAAATCAACGCTGCTGAGGCTTGTCCTTGCATCAACGCGGCAAAATGCAGCGCATTCTGATCCAGTGCTGCTTTGGCGATACCAAAATCATCGATCGCACCAACCAATCCGCGTGATCCATCAAGCGCCGCACCCACACTAATATCGCCATCCAACACTGAGAGACTGGCCGGCAGACTACCCGCTGCCTTACCATCAACATAAAGCGTAAAACCACTGGGAGTTGCAGTCACCGCCACCAACTGCCACGCAGCTAAATTAAGACCGGTGGGGCTGACAAATTCCTTACCTGCCACCTGCAAAACCGGCGACTGACCTCTAACAGATAAACTTAGCTTGTCGCGCTGAAACAGCACACCTTCTTTTTGCGCTTGATCGATTTTTACCCAAGCAGACACTGTCCAACCCGGATCAGTGGTCATTTGTAATGATGGCGCTGCGGAAATACGAACCGACTGTTTACCGTCGAACGCGGCGGCATCACCTACAGCACCGCCTTCCAACACGGTATTGGTTGCCGACGCGGGCTGAATTGCATAAGCGGTACTGTCTTTAACCGGACCGGCCTCGAAGTGATAAGCAACAGACTGTGCCACATCAAAAATGCCGGCGGCATCCTGGGCATCGACCGCCTTGGGGTTGCCGTAGTACATCCAAATGGCCGACTCATCAGCTTTAGCAAAGTCTGCGGGTAATTTGACCCAGACCAAAACCATTTCATTCACTGCGTCGATTTTCTCGATATAAAACTTCAGAGGCGTAAGGTCATCGCCGGACATAAAGCGCAACGCTTTACCGCCCTCGCCAAGATCAGCAAAAAAGCCAAAGTTACCGGTATGCAAACGCACCAATGCCAGCGATTCACCAGGAATCTTCACGCCATCTTGCTGCAGTTTTTGGGTATCGATGCTTATTTTCTTCCGATAACCCCAGTCATCATTCCACCAAGCTTGCGCAAGTGCGGGCATCATTAACAACGCGACCAATAAAAAAACAAATCGTCTCATGCTTACTCTCAAAAATAAATTTATAGCAGCATTATCACAACAGTTCGTTACATGAATATGACAGGTAGAGGGTTTTTTGCGCAACATACGACTTAAGAAATCGTTAAACATGAGCGCTAAATTTTTGGAAATATTTTTGCGAAAACCAAGAGAAACGCCGATTAAATCGATTTCGCTCATGGTTCGACAAGCTCACCACGAACGAAATCAATAAGTTACCGTTCATCTGTCCTTAGACCACCCTTGTGGTGGAGCTTGTCGAAGGATTTAATCAGCGCTTCCCAAGCTACTCACCAAATCCTAAAACATCAACAACCAAAATACCTAAGGCAGCCGCTGCTTTGGAAATGCTGTCCGCTGTATCTTTTCCGACATTGGCTGTGCTATCCAGTGATTTACTGACAGCTGCGGTCAAATTACTAACCCCGGTCAAACCAGCGGCGATACTGCCTGTTGCAGCCACCGGCACACCTACTGAAGTCCCGCCCACATCAATATTGTCGGCGCCAACAATCGCAGTTGCGGCTAAGGTGACGTTGTTACCGGCAATACCTGCTTCACCGGCATCAATAATACCGTTGGGAGCAATAATCAACACGTCACCTGTACCGCTTGTTCTAATACCGCCACCTTCCAAGATTGGCGCGACTTCAACTATAGGAAGCCCTGATGCGTCATAACTTACGGTTACGCCCGGCACAGAAATATTTGTTTTAGGACTAAAACCAGCATTAACATCTTGTTCGGTTGAGCCAGCAAAAATAGAACCAGTACCAGCGGTAACAACTCGAGCAATGTTTACATCTACATCATCTCGAGCGATGACGTTTATATCCCCTTCTTTTTTAACAATGACACCCAGTTTATCTGAGGATTTTTCTAAACCAATATCCGCTGCAAGTCCGGCGCTGATGCCGTCATTTGGCGTCAACAGATTAACATCTCCGCCATCTTGCGTTTGTATAGTACTGAAAAATAAAGAAATATTACCGAGCTTTGGTCTGTCTTTAGACGCAGATTTGGCACCGTCAAGTACCGCACCGGCATTGGTATTGGCGTTAACAACCACTCCGCTAAATGGATCGACACTATAGCCAGTATTGCCAGCCAACAAGGTTGTGCCAGGAAATAGAGTCTCAATAGCTGCCAACAACTCCAGCTCAGCTTGGTCTTGGCCTTGTTTAGTAGTTGCTTTGGCTAATTTTGCTCCGGCGATTTTTATTTCGTTGAAAAATACCGGCTGTATTGCCTCCAACAATTTCGGTTCAACTCTGGCTTTATCTTCAGCAGATAGGGCATCGAACGCTATATTCGCGGATACTACATCCAAGTTCTGATCACCCGTAACGGTACGCATTTCACCGACAAACCGGTCAAGATATTGCTGATTCTCTAGCGAATATTTACCGTTGTTAGCCAGGAATTTTTCAGCAAAATCATTTGCATCCAAACGCCCGCCTGCTAGACCTGCAATCACTGAGATATCAGCGCCTTTATCGGCCAATGCAGCATTGAAATTGTCACCTATCGAAGTAATACCCAAAGATGAACCCATATCAACATTTCTACCTGCTAGGACTGTCAATTGACCTGGACCCGCTACTTCAATTAGCTGAATATCAGGCGGAATAACACCTGTCAGTTTATTGATCGGAATAAGGAATTTAAGATCTCGTCCGGCATTGATAATACTATTCGCATCCTCTCCGATATGCTGGATTTTAAAGCTGGTGTTGACTATATCCTTACCGGCTTTAACTTCAACCGGTTTAGCTAGCGCAAATTGCAACATTGAGTCAGGTGCGTCGCTGGCAATATTGCCGCTGCCAGTACTGATTAATGCTGGGTTTTTGTCGTTAACATGTAATGGCTCTTCAGCATGAATCATGTTTGCAGCTTGCGAAGAATCCAAACGATGCAGTGCGTCCTTGTATGCCGGAAGTTCAGTGACCGGAAACGACGACGAAGGCAGTAAACCAGGATCGGCATCAGTCATGTGCACAATAGCCTTACCGGTAATCGCATTGGCCGCAAACAACTCCAGCTCACCTTGTGCAGACGGATACATGTTCAAATCACCGCCAATATGTATGTTGCCGTGTAATGCATTAGCTTTTAACGAAGCCGGATAAACTTTAACCGCATCCATCGTCTCTTGAGCTACCGATATTTCCGCATTGGTAGCATCGTCTAATGAGGTGGCATCATTTTCCAGGGTGATATTTCCAGCTAGCGATGTCAAATTAACACCGCTGTCTGCACTATAGCGGAAGAACTTACTGATAATGCCATCCACATCGGCACTCTGGCTTTGCGGAATAAACATAGGATCGACAACAGCTTCCAGAGCAATATCTTTACCAGTGGTAACATTAAATTGCGAATCCCCCAAAGCCAATATTGGACTTAACCCCTGGCCGAAGGCATCGTAGTTAGTCCCAGCAGTTAAGGAACCGGTCGCGTGCAAGTCTGCGGTACCGCCATCAACATAAAACACCCCACCGGCAACGTCCCCACCGGCGTTAAGCTGCAGATTACCGCCCCCCTTAACCTCAACAAGGTTGCTGTTATAGCTATAGCTAGATGGATCGCTCGACGAAGTTTTTTCGCCTACTTGCTTGCCCGTGGTTGGGATTAACACAGATAAATCGTTAATATTGCCACCGGCATTGATGGACACATTGCCGCCACCTAAAGCGGCAACACTTTGCTGATGCTGCAATACACCATCACCCATAGCAGTAGAGTAGCCACTGAAAGCGATACCCCAGGCTGTCGGCCTTTCACTCGAATGATCAGCATTGCGGGACCAGTTACCGGTACGCACCAACCAGTCGCTGACCAACTGCGTAGTGGGTTTAGCTAAAATATCTCGTCCGGCAGACAAGCTAATATCGCCGCCATCTAAAGGATATTCAGCATAAAAAGCCGCGCCAGCCATCAAAGGACTGAATCCCCAACGATTAGCATCATCCGGTCGACCGGCGGTGTAAATTACTGAATTATTATTGCCATAAACAATATCTCGACCCGCCTGAACTGCAATATCACCTGTGCCTGTACGTACTTTCACCTCGTCGCTGAGCTTTATATCGCCGTTATCAGCAACGACAGCTCGGTTATCAGCGGAATTAAGATCCGCACCGGCAACCAAGTTATAGCTCCAAGATGGTCCCGACTGTAAAAAGTCGTTGATGGTTACAACTCCATTTTCTGCCAAATCAATTTGACCTACCGCAAAGGCGTCGCTTAAATTTTGCTCAACCAAAACATCTTTGGCTGCCCTAAGCGTTAGCTCGCCTGCAACCTTACCTGTACCGTAACGCCATGCTGCCAAATCCCAGACATTAGCAACAGTCAGGTCACCGGTACTTTGCACTTCCACGCCGGGAATAATAGTAAAGCCGTTACCAAAACGGGCGTTAGTTACGTTATTAGCCTCCAAACCATCTATATAGGTTTGGTTATCAGCACTGATAGTATTCTGATCATCAATATCTATGCGGTCATCGGTATAGATTTTGGCCGCTACAACTGTGACATCGGTATCCCCACTGATAGTACCTTGGGTAATAGTTTTGATATTAATGTCGTCAATACTGTCGCCATCGGTATCTTTGCGGTCGGCAAGTAACTGCACTTCACCTTCTTTACCAGTGCCGGATGCAGCCACATCGATGCGCGCACCTGATTTAATTTCAATACCCGCATCATCGGCTTGTCGGTCGATGGATGACAATGTAACTTTACCGCCGTCGCCATTTGCGCCTTGCGCACCCACCAAAATTCGAGCGCTACTTTCCAGGGTTAAGGCATCTTCTGCTGCCAATTGCACTAAACCGCCATTAACACCAGATGCATCCAAGGTGCCGCCAACGGTCACTTTACCTGTATCGGCTGTCAATTTAATTTTATCTGCGCTGACGGTTTGACCAGCATCAAGAACGATGTCGCCGTTGCGCAGTCTCAGTTCGATGTTGCCAGTAAATCCGGCATTAGACACTAGGCTATTTAAGCCATTAAAGCCGTTAGCATCTAAACTGCCGGCATCCATGACAAACCCGCCGCCATTTACCTTGCCAACGCCATGCGCATCAATCTGGCCATTTAATTGAACCTGACCTTGCGCCGCGTGTGTGGATAACACGCCTGCACTCATCTTGTCGTTAATGCCTTTCAGCAGTAATTTGCTACCGGCATCGGCTATTACATTATTAGTTTGTGAACTCAAACTAATGTTGCCAGCCGACAAATTAACCGGCTTGCTTAAACCTGCGTAGGCGACCGCCCCGGATACATCAATCAGTGCGTTGCTGCCCAAGCTCACATTGCCCTGCAAGGCATTCAAGGAAACGTTACCGGTTGTATATAGCAACGCTGTATTCAAATCGATACTGTCTGCTTCCAGAAATAATTGCGCAGCAATTCCTTGCGTATTAGCACTTACAGCCTGACTTGCCTGCGCCATAATCAATGCGTGATCTTTTGCATTGATTACGGTTTTAGCACCGTTTTCAGCAGTAACAAATGGCGTTTTTACTGTCAGATTACCCAGGGAAGTCAAATTAGCCTCTCCTCGATTAACCAGACCTTTGCCCAAATTAAAACTAATCTGGTTAAATCCTGACAACTGATAATCGCCATTATCTAAGAACAACTGCTCGGCATTAACATCTAAGTTGCCGGTGCCATTGCCAGCAATAGCGCTGCCCGTCTTATTGCTGTTTGCCAACATCATGCTCTGCGCATTTAATGAGACAGTTTTTCCGTCATTGGCTTTGCCAGCAATACCAAAAGCGTCAATGATCAAATCACCGAATTTGAACGCTTTGCCGTTGGCATCTTCGGTCAATAATTGTCCATATAGGTTAACCATGCCGCGACTGTTCAAGCGCAGCTCCTTTACAGTCAACTGACTAAGCTGGCTATTAGTCAAGGACAAGCCATCAACAACATTAGCCGTTTCGCCTAAATTGATGGTTCCTGCGCCGATATACAGCGCGCCTTTATCTAATTGCAGCTCGCCAGCAAACTTGGTCTGCCGTGTCGAATCCAGCGCGACTGAGCCAGTACCTGCAGCAATAACGGCATTTTGATTAATCAATAAGTCGCCTTTAGCTCCTGTGCTGCCGGTACGTTTAATTGTTGCCTGCTTGCCTGCCGAGGCCCGTAACAACGCACCATCACCTTGTACTTCCAACTCGCTGTCAGCAGCGATCACAGTGCCATCGGCCTTAATTTTGGCACCGATTTTCAATTCCACTTTATCAGTTGCGGCCAACAATACTTCCGGGGCTTTTAGCGTGGTATTTTCAGCAACCGTTACAGACTTGGTTTTGACATCGAGTGTAATTTTGCCGGTAGCGGCATCGAATGTTCTGACACCACCCAACAGCAAACTTTCCACTTTGAATTTATCAATATCGCTAGACAACAGCTCAACAATTCCGGTTGCGCCAGTTTTGCCATTTACTACAGCCAAGTTATCGGAAACGATGTCAACTAAACCGCCTCGCCCACTGTTTGCAGCGTCGGCTTTTACGGTCGGCAACTCCAACTGGGTTTTTACGTTCAAAACCAGCTGCCCGGCATCTTGCGGCAATCTAGGTATCGCTACTTCATTGCGTTGCGCCCGATCGGCGAAAAACTTGCTGGCATAACTAAGGTTGTATTCGCTCCGGGTTTTCGCGATGCTGCCCGCCTCAACCACAAATTCTGACCAGCGTTGATCACGTATATCGGTACCGGCAACAGCTCGATATCCGGATACGACAGCCGCGCCATCAACTCGTGTTCTGGCGGAACCCGCCACTACGTCACCTTGTGTGGATACCGCCGTTACCAAAAATGCTCCCGGCAATAAAGCATAACGCGCCGGTAATAAGGCGTATTGCCCCACTGCAAGACCGCTGCCCGCCCCTATAAAAATACTATCGCCGGTTTTCAAACCGGAACTAGGAAATAACTTGGCATCAAAAGGTGCATAAGCAGACAAACTAGGCATGACTGCGAAGGTATTGCTCGATTCAAGAACATCTGCTGAACCGCCAGCTCCAGGAATAAATTCATAGGCAAGTAAATCGCCGCCACCAGATAAATCAACGACAGCACCATTAGCTTGAAGAATTTTATCGGCTGTTACCGTGATCTTTTTTTGCGGCGCTTCCAGAATCAGTTTTTTATCAGTTTTGGAATTTAGTATATTTGGATCGTTAACAACTAGGTTATTACTAGTACCCTTGAATGGAAATAGCCAATCCAAACCTCCTTGAGTAACACCTAATGGAATAATCTGATTCTTTGCGGAAACCGAAGTCACACTGTTGCCACCAAAGGTGACAGACTTGCTTGCATCCAGGTTAATTTCACCCAGCGGTGCATTGATCACCCCGTTTTGCACAATGTTAGGCGCTTGTACTGTCAACTTACCCATTGCCGACAATACCGGTGCTGCATTGCCACCTGGATTGAAGGTTAGAATACCGTTAGCATCGCCGGACACTCCTAAGGTAAATTTTGTTAGAGATGTCTGATAGACTTGGTCAGCCGTTAGGTTAAGTTTAGAAAAGGTTTTAAATTCACCAATAAAATCCAAGTCCTGCTCGGTATCACTAACCCCCTTCAAACGAATATCGCCATTGGACAGCAAATCGACTGAACTAAAACCACTCGTAGCAGAGCCGCCAACCAAGTCGATAATATCTGCATTTACCTTTAAATGGCCCTCACCATTAACCGGATTAAACGTTGTCTTCCTAAAAGTATCCGATCCCAAGGTTGCTGACGTTGCCTTAAGCAACACATTGCCAGTATCGGCAGCGCTTTTTCTTTCCCAGCCGAACTTAACAGCCTCCAAGGCTAGGGCATTTTTCAGTTGTAAATCAATATCACCGACAAAACGAATCTCGCCTTTGTCACCTGAAACGGCTAGTGCCAGTGAAGAAAAACCGCCATCAACAAGCTGCTTGGCTGATATATAGCCTTTACCATTTAGAGTACTGGGCTGTGCATCACCGAACTTCTTAAAGCTCGGCGTAAATGAGAAATTCTTTTCCTGGGAAACCAAAATAGTTCTAGGCCCATTAGGAAAGGTTGAAGCTTCTGGCTCTGGGTCGCCGGTATTGCGGTTATTGACAATCATAGTCAGCGTTCCACCGGCTGTTCCTGAAGCACCGCCAGCATTAGCCTGCATGCCACCGTCAATAAAAACGCCTTCTGCGCTGATTATTTCGATTTCACCTGCATGCGAGCCTAGCGTTGTCGGCTGATAATCAAGACCAACGGTGTTCGGATTATCACTAAGTAAATCAATTTCTGTCTGACTACCTGATACATCAATTAACGAACCTGCTTGCGAGGCAAAAAAACCGCGTTGCGCATCGATTTCTACTTTGCCGCCGTCGTAAACATTACCGCTGCGATGCCCCAAGCCGTCGGCTTCAATCTCACTGCCGCCAGAGACATCTATCTTGGCCGTATTACCCAACCAGATACCTTGGGTTTTCTGATATTTAGGATCTGTACTGCTTTTATCTGGCACAGTCTTAAGTGCAACGGTGCCGCCGTGAGCAATGACCTGACCGTCCATTACCAAGGATGAATCAGACTCCAGTTTTACATTGCTCAGATCATCGGCATTAATTTTGGCATTTTTTTCAATGGTCAGTTTGCTACTGGCATTAGAACCGGCTGAATGATCTGAGCTCAAAATTATTGAGCTGGCCGCGCGTTGCAATGGCAGTAAGGTAATAACCTCCGAAAATCCGCCAATACCAGCCGCATTATCCTGACTTAAGTAACCCTCAGCTAATAGCCGGTTATTCTGCTTAAGCGTGATGATGGCACCCTCTTCAACGGTTAAGCCGTTTTGATTCGAGCCAATTTCAAAGTCGGCAAAGCCCCCTTTACCGAAAAATGAAGTGCCAATTTGCAATGGTTTCAATCCATCGCCGCTGGTTTGCCCATCTTCTCTACGAATAGCCACGGCATTGGCTGTCACCTTAAAGCGACCGCCTCGCTCAATACCGAACGCGTTTAAAATGCCATCAACAATCACGTTGGCACTAACATTATCGATGTTTGGTTCCGCAACCAAGCTAACCATCCCAGCATCGCCTGCTTTTAAACTACGGTCTGATTGCAACCATGCACCACCGCTGACATCAACTGTACTGCCCGCCTGTAAATTGACATTACCACCAGCCTTCCCCGCCGCTTTGGCGGAAAAAGTTCCACCCTTTATTGCTACCGATTTTCCATCCAGATTACTTGGCTGCTTAAAATCATTAATCCACGCACCTTGCAAGCCAATATAGGCGCCATTAGCAATATTAATATCACCGTCCAATGTATTGACAACACTTATGCCAGTTTCCAGATTAACAGTGGCTCCGGCACCTTCAATATTACCTAGGACATCAATTTCGCCACCTTTTAGCGTCAACTTGCCGCCATCAGCTAGTTTCAGCGTGGCATTGTCTGCCACCACTATCTTGCCGTTACTGGTAAATTTTGCTTCCTTTACGCCGCTTGCAAGCAGTTTATTAGCCTGGATCGTCAGCGTATTGGCATTGCCATTTGTGCCAGCCGGTAGCGGCGCATCAATCTTGGCTATCGTTGTATTCTGTTTCAGCGCATCGTCAACCACTTTATTTAGATCAACTGGCTGCTGAGCATTCCCAGAAAAAATGATCTCTTGAACATTGTTAAACGAAAAGCCGTTATTGACCTCTAAGTACCCAGCACTAGCTTGATTCGATAACGAACGCTGCGTCCTGCCAATAGTTGCCTGACCTAACAAATCGCCATCCAAAACAACGTTATTCGCTTTTACTACCAGACGACCAGCATCCTGCCCTTCTGCATAGCCTTTTTCAAAACGCCCCGATGAAAATGGACCGTCAATAATCCAGGACTGGGTGGCTCCATTTCCCCATTTTTCATACTTTTTGGTTACTTCGCCATAAATGCCATCGTAAGTCAGTAGCGGATCAGCTTTACTGATGTCGATTAAACTTCCGTTAGCAAACAACTTGGTCGTGTTAATAACACCGTCACGATATGTGATTTTGCCACCCGAAAAATCAAGCACTGCGCCTTTTTCAACAACAACATCGCCTTCTGATTTAATGCTGATGTCGCCGCCTTTGCTCAACCGTTCGGCAACGGTCTTTTTGATACTGGCAACGGTTGGCTGAATGTCGGTTAGTGTCGAACCTTCACGAATATCTATCGATACGGTTTTGCCTTTCAGAACGCCATTCTTCTGCAATGGCGCATCCTTGAGCTCGAAATTGCGCAAGTCAACGTCGATAACGTTGCTTTCCATGCTTTTCACAACAGTATCAGTCCCGGAAACATCGATTTTTGCACCCGCATCAATTAAGACCCGGCTATCATTTTTATCGCTGTTATTAGCCACAGGATTTATAGGATTTTTGGTAGCCGTTATTTCTACATTGCTATGCGGCACTTCACCGGCTGGCGTGACATAGTTGACGCCCTTACCACCCAGCGCAGTAATTTCCGAACCCGCTTGCAAATGAACTTTATGCGCCATGATTTCAACGCGCGATTGCGGCTGCTTTTGACCGTCGATAACAGTCTTTTCGGTCAGCACCTTAATTGTTTCACCAGAAGCCAAGGTTTTGGTTTCTTCGACAAACTCAACCTCAGGCAGAATTTCGGTTTTACTACCCGTTTTAAGAGTCACTTGTGCAGAACGACCTAACTCATCGCCCTTATCCGTAGTTCTAGTGGTTGCAGTCGATGCCAATTTGGTCTTGCTGTTAATTAATTGAGTGGTGCCCCCTTCACGCGCTAACAGCCTAATAGTGCCATTAACATTAGTCGACGTAGTGGCGGAAACTTTACCTTCCTGATTAACCGCAAAGCCCATTAAAGTGACATTGCCGCGATTAGCGGCGATATTACCGGTGGCTAAGTTTTCCACCTTGCCGCCAGTACCTACTTCTACTAACAAACCACGCACGTCGCTATTGTCTTCTTTAGCTTCGGTTGGTGCTTCCTGCAAATACACCTTATCGGTTGCCGCGGCCATAATCACCTGACCGCCATTAGCTTCAACATTACCGCTGTTAGTTATGGTCGGTGCCATAATCAAAATGCGTCCACCTTCCGATGCTTTAATCTTCGCGCCTTGGTCGACCTTGACCTCAATTTTTATTTTCTTGCCGTTGGCATCGAGCTTAAAGCTGCCGTCCTTATTTTTTTGATAAACATCGCCCGACCCTTGAAAAGCCGCACGCTGGTCAATATCGACAACCTTGGTAATACCATCTTTAAAGGTTTGGTCGGAAACTGCTAATGTGGATGCGACCAAGCCATGGACGTTAACAACCGAATCTTTACCGAATACGAAGCCGTTTTTGTTGACCAGTAAAATCTGCCCATTAGCAGTGACTGTTCCGAGAATTTGGCTGGGATTTTCACCGCCGATTTTGTTTAAGGCGATGGAACTAGCACTAGGCTGTTTGAAATTGACTGCACTTTCTTTACTGACGTTGAACGTTTCCCAATTCAGGATAACCTTGTCGGTTTCCTGCTTGATGTTCATATTATTGCCGATCACTTCCCGTGTGGCTCCGCCCATACTGGCCCAAACTGCGCTGGGCACCGGCAACTCGGCGTAAGCAGGGGTAACGACGCTCATCAGCATACTGCCGGCAATCGCTGTTTTTACACAAGCTGCTAGTGGATTTAATTTGAAAAAAACATCCGTGTTGTAATTCTGAAGCTGTTTTTTATTAATCATGCCATCACCTTTTGCCAAAAATGTAACAACCGTAAGAAACCTGAAAATTCTTAAACCCTGCACGACAGTGCGCAGTTACAAGCATTTTTAATTCATTACTCAGTTGGCAACCCGGCCATCTTGCTCATCAAGACCCGCGGCTTTCCGCCGCCATTTCACAATGGCTTTGGCATTAAAATTATCTCTAACTATTATCTGTAGGAGCGCTTACCCTTCAAAACACTACTAAAAATGAGTTGAGAATTTAAAATCCACCCGATTTTCGCCGCGCCTAACATTACCTTGATCTAACAGCGGCACAGCAAAGTCGAACTCACCCTGCAAATATTTCCACATATCAAAACGTAAACCTACGCCAGCACCCGCCAAGGTCATTTCCTTCGCGTTACCTGGAAACACATCCATCACCCAGCCTTTACCCGCATCTAAAAACAGTAAGGCACGCGCTTTGTCGAACTCGTTCCAATCACCAGGAACCAGACGCGGGCTGTACCACTCCAATGAACCGCTTATGCCGTGATCCGCCAAGGCATGCGATTCGTAATAACCACGCACACTTTGCGACCCGCCAATTGAAAATTGCTCATTACTTATCAATGGTGAATCACTGGCTTGCCCGGAAAATCTGCCAGCAACTTCCATACCCCATGGCAAATTGCGGCGATAATCAGCACCACCAGCTAAATAGATAAAGTTGGGACGCGATAAGTGCCGCTTATTTTCAAACTGCTGCTCATCGTTAGCGAGACCACGAATACCGAAGTTAATGCTGGTATTAAATGTCAACAATGACTCGGCACCACGCAGGTTACCGCTGTACTGGGCCATAAACGGCAAATAACTGATGGGAGTTTTTAAACTGTCGTTTCCTAACAGATTCAAATCTTCTTTGAAGTCTTTGTAATCGACGCCCAAGGTGGCGGTATGGGTGTAATCGGTTAAAGGATTGAGCGGCATCACCAAGCGGGCACCGTAAATATTACCGTTACCGATTACCGATAAGGCACCGGCGCTGGCTATCGGAGATGTCGAGGAAGAACTGACGCCATAAAGTGCTAGACGTTTATCACTGTCGAATACCGGCAACACATAACTGCCGACAATTACTTCTACTTCCTCTGGCTTTTCCGGTGCGGTCTGGTACATAAACGAGGCGCTGTGAAATTTTTGCCACAAGTTATCGTAGTGCATTGAAACCAACGCTCTTAAGCGGCTGGTATTATTGGAATTGTGGGCGTTAACCTCGACCTTGCCATGCAAGGGCATTTCATCCTTGACCTTTAAATCGACTTCCAACGTGCCCGGCGTTTCTCCGGCGCGCAACACGGGTGTGATGGTGCGATCCTGACTCTCGCCAGCCAGTGCGGTAAGTTGTTCCTGCATTTTGGTCATATTCGGCACATGACCTTCCGCCAATTCCGGCACCTTGGCTTTTATAGCGCCTAAGGAAAAATACCGAGAATCGGTAACACGCAACCGAGACACTTTGCCTTCGGTCACCTGTAAATAAACGATACCGCCCACCACGTTTTGCTCGGGGATGTCGACGGAAACCGTTTGAAAACCTTTGCTGCGATACAGTTCTTCCAGCGCGGTGCGCGCCTGCTCTACAGTATCGATGCTTTTTTGAGGGCCTAAAAACCGGTATACGGTTTTCTCGACTACCTTGCGCTCCAGCAATGTGCTGCCTTTAACGCGCAATTCCAGTAAATCGAATTGATTGCTAGCCTCGTCCGCCCGGCATAAGCCAACTGTCGCCAACAAGGCAACCGTCAATCCTGCTCGAACTCTGCTTAAATACAAATTACGCTTCATTTCACCTATCGCATAAAAAAGACAGCCTCCGCATGCGAAGGCTGTCCAAACTAAATGCGCGTCCTTGCGCTTGTAAACCATTGCGGTATTACATCAAATCTTTGTTACATAGTGATTACAAAGGTTTGCTGTTGGTAGATGAAGGGATTACAGGAGTCTGAGCATTATTCAAACTACCCGCCACTGCATGAGAGTAAGGCATTACAGGTGCAGCTAGATTTAAAGTATCAGTAAACGGAAAGTTTTTACCAATTGCCAAATAACCTGATGGGCCGAACGGATGTACATACTGATTGTTTACATCAGTGCCCAGAATAGTTGGGTTTGCAGCATCTTTAGCAAGTACAGTCAGAATAGCCACTTCATCAGCAGTAACAGGATTTGCCGGGGTAGCTGCGGCAGTACCTTTACGCCATTGGAAAGTTTGCTCAACCCAATCTATATATTTACCTTTAAACGCGTTTTCCAAAGTAGGAGCTACGCCATCAATTTTGATGAATTTATAACGCTTATCAACTTCAGTTCCGTTAGGATTTTTTGCGTTGCTTTCCAGACTTTGTTGGCCGATAGCCCAAGCTGTGTTGCCCGCTACGTTCATAACACCAGCAGTAAATACGTCAGCTGGGCTGCTAGACGTACGCTGAGCAGTTACGTTTGTACCTTTTGACCAATCTTCCAAACAGTTATCCATATCACCAGCACCGCTTACTACATGTACCTGTCTGGCATTTGGAACACTTGACCAATCAGGTGATAAAGGTGCTGCACCGCCAAAACCCAAGAATTTGATGTACTGTTGAGCACCTGTGCCTGAACCATTAACGCGTTTGCAAAAATGAAACTGGATGTTAGTTGGCGCTGCGGAACTTGTCTGTGGACCTGAGCCATCTTTTGTTGGTGCATAGTTAATGCCAGCCGCCAAAGTTGTTAGTGCCACACCGTTAACTTTAAACTCATCCCATTTTTTAATTTGACCTGCAGCCAATGTAGCCACTTGCTCTTTGGTCAGGCTTGGCATACAAGCCCCATCAGAACCAGTCTTATTATAAGCATTTGGAGTACAGTCAAGACCTGTAGATCCACCAACTAAAAGACCTTGAGCTTTTTGCAAAGCAACATAAAGGCCTTCTGTCACAGGCACACCAAATACTAATGCCGCCGCCGGAACAACATTTAATGCTGCCGCTGCTGCCGCTGGATTCACTGGAGTAGAGCCAGTTGGCGTATTAGAACCATAAAACTGGGTAGGCTCTACATCGGAAACACCTGCATCAGATATTTTATTGGCATTATTAGTAGTGGGGCAAACGAATGCAGTTGCTTCAGTCAGACCATCGCCTGTAGTTTCGCACGCTGCACTAATTAGCATATGAGCAATTGGAGTGCTATTGATTAATGGGTTAACACCTTGTGCCGAACCGCCAGCTGATCTTTTATGAAACAATACTTTTTTACCTTGTACTGACAAAGGAAGACCTGTTGAAGCGCCGCCTAACGTACAAAAATAAGCAGCATGAGCATTACTTACTGCAGATTTGTAATAATGCAGATCGCTTGCACACAAGTTAGATGTGTATAAGTTTCTGATAGTTTTATCTTGCGCAGTTGCACCTGACATGAAAATTTCAATTTCAGGTGTAGTTGCAGATGTCCAGGCAAAAGCGCCTTGCGAGAAGCCTGCTAATGAAGCAGCGGCAATTGCTGCTGACAATAGTTGTTTTTTCATTTTATAAATCTCATTAAATTTTGATAAGGTGAGCCAGCCCACATTCCTTGCAGAACACCAACTCCAAATCTGACTGACTCAAACTATTTGCCTGCTGCTAATTAAGCAGCAACTGATTTACGACGAGTTAAACCCAGCATCCCCATCAAGCCAGCGCCAAACATCCACACTGCAGCGGGTACTGGTACAGGAGCTGTATAAGCCAATGTACCTACGCCATTATTAAGAGTCAGGTTAAACGAACCGTAATATTCGACTACAGTTGTGTCAAAGTCAGCAAGGACGTTGTAATCCCATCCTTCATGAAGGAAAGCGAGCTCAGTGCCAATTTCAGCTTGAGCTTGAAAAGGAATTGCACCACCCAAATCATTAGCTAAGTAAGTTGTTAAACCAGCTTCACCAGCTTTACGGAACTCGCTAAAATTATTTGAATTGTCGAATTCTTCAGTAACAGCTAAGGCAATATCGCCAATCTTACCAACTGCATTATCAATTTGAACGTAGTTTCCACTTACTACTGCAGGAACTGGATCAACTGAAGTTGTATACAATCCAACAAATGGATATGAGCTTTCTACTGATGTATCGCGGTGACCAGCATAAACACCCCAAGTCACATTATCCCCAGCAGCAATTAGAGAAGTAAACTGTTGGAATTCAGCAGCGTCCAAAGTGTAAGAAAAATCTTGATCTTTTTTAGTAAGGAATTGCGCTACGTCAAAACCCAAATCGACTAAAACGGAGTTATCTTTAGTCAAGTTAATCGCATTTAGTACAAACTCACTACCTGTCGCCTGCTGGTCCAATATATTGATAATTCTCGCTTCGGCCACACCAGAAGCTGTTGCTGCCAATACGGCAACCGCAACCAATGTTTTTGTAAACTTTTTCATTTTGTTTCCTTATGTTAAAAAAATAAAAACTTAAATACACAAGGTGATGGCCCAGCCGTCTTGAAAATCCTTGAAAAAAAACAAGACCTGAAACTTTCCGTCCCTGCCTCACAACAGGTTTGGCTTTTACACACTTTAAAATTTGACTGGAACTGTCTAACAAATAAACAGCGCCGCTCCGCTCCCCGCTACCATTTTTTTACCCCGACTTACTCCCTACTATTTTCCAAAGCCCACTCCCTATTCGTGCCATCCTTGTTCCCTAGTTACATCCAATTCGTTAAGTCACAACCCTATTCAGCCGCCTCAACTTGGTGCGAATTATTCCAGAGTTGTTGTGTTGTTTCGGTGACAGCTTGGTTACAGTTTGATGACATGTATTACATAATCAACATCCTCATTAACCAACGGTGGATGCTGCTCGCTCTAATAATTCCAGCCCAAACCTGCGCTGTTGCAGGGCCGCACTGGCCTGGTGCTTATTGAAAATCCAGTAGGAGCGGGCCTTGCCCGCGATTATTTTCCAATACAGCGATTTAGATTTTATTGTTCGCGGGCAAGGCCCGCTCCTACCATTACCTGAAGAGGTTCGATAGCAATTTCGAATACATCAAGACAATCCGATCAATTATTACGCCACTATCCCTAACACCGCGTGTTTGCGGCGAGTAGCGAGTAAGATCATTAACCCGGTAAGAAATACCCAAACTAGAGTTGATAACGGGACAGCTGAGATAGCTGCTACAGCCGCGAGAACATCAGATGAACCAAGCATTGAAATAACCGACACCGTAACCGCACTAACACTTAAGGTATTAATAATGTTGCTAACGCTAACGCTCCAATCTGCCAGCCATTGCTTTTCACCCATCGCATCCCAAGTCGATCCCGTGTTAAAAGCTAAGGCGCTATTGGCAAAGGGTTCGATGAGTGCTTGCGGATTACCGGCCGGCTTATTAGCGTTAAGCAGCCATAAATTTGTTTGTTTCGTCCATGCGTTTTTACTGTCCGTAGCAGCTGAAATACTGCTTCCGGTTGTCGAGCTTAACGATGCCTTTAATTGCTCCGCGGCGTTAAAGCCGGACTGAAACTTATCAATAGCAACGCTTTCATTAACATCTGAAAACGATGCTTCATTAAATGCCTTACTTGAAGCGTTACCCGTATTGACGACTGATAACAACAGCAGGGCTAAGCCCCATTTGATACAGTTATTTCCTTGCATTGATAAGTCCTT
>Ga0208626_1000215_pt1 | contig 22540 bp, 17 predicted proteins | sample LakWasMet10_HOW4_2_FD_183860 | JGI IMG/M metagenome (GOLD analysis project Ga0208626, IMG submission 183860) | Freshwater sediment methanotrophic microbial communities from Lake Washington under simulated oxygen tension - Sediment Metagenome... | ecosystem: Environmental > Aquatic > Freshwater >... | reverse complement strand
CACTGATATGTCATTGAAATTCAGCACCGGTCAATCCAGCCTCACTGGCCCCAGGCAGCGTAATGAAGATTACGTGGGGCTGGTAACGCCTGCCCGTGAGCAGCTGAATGTCAAAGGCGCCATCATTGCCGTGGCTGATGGTGTGAGTGGCAATGCTGGTGGTGGCGAAGCGGCGGAAATGACGATCAGGACCGTAACCACTGATTATTATGCGACCCCGGATACATGGGAGCCTCTGGTTGCGCTGGATAAAGTGTTGACGGCAGCCAACCGCTGGTTGATCGCGCAGGCCAATGCCAATCGCGATATGGCCGGCATGGCCACTACATTGTCATTGCTCCTGTTGCGTGGCCAGCGTTACTACGGGGCGCACGTGGGGGATACGCGCATTTACCTTTATCGCGGCGGTTTGCTGGAACAGCTTACGACTGACCATGTCTGGGATAGGCCGGATATGCGGCATGTTCTCAAACGTGCCGTTGGCCTTGATCAGCATTTGTCTGTTGATTTTATTGAGGGGGAGCTCAAGGCCGGCGATGTTTTTATCGTGATGAGTGATGGGGTCTGGGGCGCGCTGGATGAAAAAAGCATCCAGAAAGCACTGACGCTTTACGATGATCCATCGCTGCTATGTAGTTACCTGACCAGGACTGCGTTGGAGAAGGGTAGTCAGGATAATTGCTCTGCAGTCGCAATCAGGGTGACTGAACTTGGAGAAGACACGCTTTCGGAACTGATTGCCAGTGGCAGGAACCTGAAAGCGCCGGAAAAATTGAATACCGGTGATGTGCTGGATGATTTTGAAATCGTTGAGTTACTGCATGAGTCGCGTGCCAGCCTGTTGTACAAGGTGCGGCATGCGCAGACCCGCCAGCTGTTTGTGCTTAAAACCCTGCAGCCGCTGTTTGCTGAAGATAAAGACACCTGCGCCGCATTGCTGAATGAAGAGTGGCTTTCAAAACGGGTGGTTTCACAATATGTGCCGCAGGTATTTCCGGTTTCTGTAGAAAGGCGCAGCAAGCTTTACTTCATACTGAGCTGGCATGAGGGCGCCACTCTGCAGGAGCGTCTGGATAACGGTCATCATTTTACGATGGCAGGCGTGGCGAAAATCGGCATTGACATGATGCGCGGTATCGGCGCGCAGCACCGGCTGAATATCATTCACCGCGACATCAAGCCAGCCAATGTGCATCAGGCCAGTGACCAGCGTCTGCGCATACTTGATCTCGGCATCGCTATCAGCAGCGGTATCGGAAAAATTGATGCAATGCAGAACCCGGGAACGCCAAGTTTTATGGCACCGGAACTGTTTGCCGGCGAAGTCGCGAATGCGAGTACTGATATTTATGCTGCGGGCGTGACGCTGTATCACTTGCTGACACGCAAATATCCATACGGAGAAATAGAGCCTTTTCAGCATCCGAAATTCGGTGAACCAGTACCGCCATCCAGATACCGTCCGGATACACCGTACTGGCTGGAAAACATTATTCTGAAAGCAGTATCCCGCAATCCTGAGTCCCGGTTTGAAACTGCAGAGGAAATGCTGCTGGCACTTGAATATGGTGAGCTGAAGCCGATCCTCGCACCTGCAAGGACGCCCCTGGTCGCCAGGGCAAGGTTTGTAAAATGGCAATGGATTGCTATTTTTTCTTTAATTTTGAATTTTTTATTAATTTATTTATTAATCATCGTCTGATTCAGGGCGATATTAAGTTTTACACAAAGGATTAAACAAGATGAGTAACTGGGTAAAGGTATTGTTGCTGGAAGATATTCCAAAATTAGGCGCACGTGTTGTGCGCACCAAAGATAAGGAAATCGGCGTGTTTCGCCTGGCCGATGATCAGGTGTATGCTATCAATAATCAATGTCCGCATAAGGGCGGACCGCTGTCACAGGGTATTGTCTATGGCGACAAAGTTGCCTGTCCATTGCACAGCTGGAAAATCAGCCTGGTAGACGGCAAGGCGGAAGAACCTGACGTAGGTGAAACTGCATGTTTCAAAACCAAGGTTGAAGGTGGTTTCGTATATTTAGAGTTAAAAGAGTAGTAAATTGATCAAGCAAACAAAATCTACCTGTTGTTATTGCGGAGTTGGGTGCGGTGTCATCATCCATTCCGAGAATGATGTGATTGTTGACGTGAAAGGCGACCCGGATCACCCTGCCAATTTTGGCCGCCTCTGCACTAAAGGTTCCACGCTGCATCTGACAGCAAAGCTGGATAACCGGCTGCTTTACCCGGAAATGCGCACTAAGCGTGCAGGTCAAAGGGTAAGGGCAAGCTGGGATGATTCGCTGGATTTTGTTGCTGATAAATTTGCACAGACCATACAGCAATATGGCCCTGACAGTGTGGCATTTTATATTTCAGGTCAGTTGTTGACTGAAGACTATTATGTCTTCAACAAGCTGGCCAAAGGCTTGGTAGGCACGAATAACGTCGATTCCAATTCGCGTCTGTGCATGTCATCTGCGGTTGCGGGTTATAAAGTCACGTTGGGGTCTGATGCGCCGCCAGCCTGCTACGAGGACATAGACCATACAAATTGCTTGCTGATTGCAGGTTCAAATACCGCATTTGCCCATCCGATTATTTTCAGGCGCATTGAAGATGCTAAAAAGGCGAATCCAGACCTTAAGATTATTGTAGTGGATCCACGCAGGACCGATACCGCGGAGTCTGCCGACCTGCATCTGGCGATTCTGCCCGGCACCGATGTTGCCTTGTTTAACGGCATGCTGCATGTGCTGCTGTGGGAAGGTATGCTGGATACCGGTTTTATTCAGTCCAGCACCACAGGTTTTGAGGCATTGAAAGACACGGTCCGTGAATACACGCCAAAAATGGTCGCTGACATCTGCGGTATTAAAGAATCGGATATTGTCACGGCGGCTAAATGGTTCGGCAAGGGACCCAGTTTATCCATGTACTGCATGGGCTTGAATCAGTCCATCTATGGTACTGATAAAAATGCGGCTCTGATCAATCTGCATCTGGCGACCGGGCAAATCGGCAAGCCGGGTGCGGGGCCATTTTCACTTACAGGCCAGCCTAATGCAATGGGCGGGCGCGAAGTAGGCGGTATGGCTAACCTGATGTCAGGCCATCGCGACCTGTCAAATGCGGAGCATCGCGCAGAAATCGCTGAATTATGGGGCGTTGATAGTGTTCCTGCAACAGCCGGCAAGACGGCTGTGGAAATGTTTGATGCGGTAAAAGCGGGGGAGATCAAGGCGATCTGGATCGCCTGTACCAACCCGGCGCACTCCATGCCAGACCTTAATAACGTGCTTGAAGCGCTGGATAAGGCAGAGCTGGTAGTGGTGCAGGATGCGTATAGCAACACCACTACCGGTAAATATGCTGATGTGCTGTTGCCGGCAAGCACCTGGGGCGAGAAAGAAGGCTCTGTTACAAACTCCGAGCGCAGGATTACCCGCGTTAACCCTGCCGTTGCAGCACCTGCAGAGGCTCGCCACGACTGGGCTATCATGGTGGATTTTGCACAGCGCCTGGAGAAAAGGCTGGGCAAAGCATCTACATTATTCCCTTATGCCGCAACAGAAGATATTTTTAATGAGCATCGCGAGACAACGCGCGGCCGAGACCTGGACATTACTGGCTTAAGCTATACGTTGTTGAATGAACGCGGCCCGCAGCAGTGGCCATTTAAATCCGGTGATGCTGCCGGTAAAGCGCGTTTATATGCAGATGGGGTGTTTCCAACCGCTGACGGTAAAGCCAGGTTTGTTAATGCAAGTTATAAAGCGACGGCAGACAAAATCGATGCGCGCCATCCGCTGCATCTGTTAACCGGGCGTTTGCGCGACCAGTGGCACGGCATGAGCCGGACCGGCACTGTTGCGCAGCTCTTCAACCATGTTGAAGAACCTTTTGTCTATATGAACCCGGATGATATGTCGCGCCGCCAGATCAATGATGGCGATATTGTCAGGGTCAGCAACAAGCGTGGCAGCCTGGTGCTGCCGGTAAAGGCTTCCAATGATATTCAGGTAACGCAGACTTACATTCCCATGCATTGGGGTAGTGAGTTCATGAATGGTCTGGGCGTCAATGCCATGATGCCCGCGGCATTCGACAAGATATCAAAACAGCCCGAACTTAAGCATACGGCAATCAAAATGGAGAAGCTGACCTTGCCATGGCGCATGACGGTAATGCGCTCCATTAAGGATCTGTCATCGCTGCAGAAGATAAGAGGCTTGATGCCTAGGTTTCAATACGCGACCTGCGGGCTGTTTGGCCGCCAGCAGCATGGCTATACCGGCATGCTCATATTCAAGGCGGCGAATGATGCAGCGCCCGACCTGTCACTGATTGCCGAGATAGACGCTATTCTCGGCATGACAGACGATATGCCGCTGCTTAACTATCAGGATGATAAACGCGGCATCAGCAAGCGTATCCTGGTTGAATCGTTCGGTGCTGAAGGTTCAGACAAGAAAGTGACTGGCATCCGTCTGGTCGGCGAAACAATTGCTTCCGACTGGCTGAAAGAAGTCATGACCTCGGGAGAGTTCACTGCTGATATCAGAAGGTGGGCGTTAGCGCCGCTGAGTGCGCCGCCATCCGGCCATGCCGGCAGGGGCAAGGTTGTCTGCAGTTGCCTGGATGTGTCCGAGAATGAAATCATTGATGCTGTATCCAGGGGCGCTGACCTGATGACGCTTCAAAACAAGCTTAAATGCGGCACACAATGCGGCTCATGTGTTCCTGAGCTTAAGAAGCTGGTTACCGTTCATGGCAAAGTCTGATGGCTCGCCATATCCTGAATGATCAATGCCTCGAAACGCTGCGGTAACCAAGAGGTTGTAGCCGCTTATTAAATGTACTGATGGTCAGTGATGTGTCGCCGCCATGATACAGTTGCGCCCGGATTTTTTAGCAGCATAAAGGTAATCATCAGACTCTTTTACTGCGATATATTCGTCCAGCTCTTCAGGTGTCGCGATTGCCACACCAATGCTTACGGTGATTTTTCCGGCAACAGGATGGGGTGTGGTTTCTATGGTATGGCGAATTTTTTCTGCAACTAAACGCGCGTCGAATAGCTCGGTATTCGGCAGTAGCAGAAAGAACTCCTCACCACCATAACGCGCTGCAAAGTCGCTCTCACGCAGCGTGGTTTTCAAAATCTGCGCCAGCTGCTGCAGAACACTGTCGCCAATGGCATGGCCGTGGATATCGTTGACTTCTTTGAAGGAATCAATATCCAGCATCAGTACTGCGTAACTGTTCTGTGAACGTTTCATGCTGATAAATTCGGAGTGCAGCCTTTCGTTGGCAGATAAACGGTTGTGCAAACCTGTCAATGCGTCATGCCTTGACAGGTGCCGCAGGTCTTCGTTGGCTTTAGACAGTTCGGCAGTGCGTGCTGCTATTTTTAATTCCAGCTCAGCATTCATCTCGATAATCTTCTGTTCCATTTTTTGGCGTTCAGTAATGTCGATGATGACGCTATGGGCACACATGAAGTCACCTTCTTTGTTGCGCTGAATACGGCCTGAAATAATGACCGTGATCGGCTGGTGATCGCGACGCTTCAGCATGAACTCGCCCTCGACAAAATTGTTGTCTTTAAAGTGCTGATAGAATGTGCCGAAACCTTCAACCGCATCAGACCAGCTGTCAGTAAAGCGCTGGCCTATCATTTCTTCCGGCGTTGCAAAGCCCAGTATTTGCGCCATCTTCTGGTTCGCGTCCAGCCAGCGGCCGTTGATGTCAAGCGCCTGGTAGCCGACCGTGAGGTTCGTGAACATATTACGGAATCTCTGCTCACTTTCCTGTATTTGCTGCTCTGCCAGATGCAGGCTCGTTGAATTGATGCAGATGCCCGAAAACTCAATCAGGTTGCCAAGCTTGTCATAGATCGGACCGCCATAGCTGTCAATCCAGCGGATATGACCTGTAGGCAGGATGACGCGGTAAAATGTTACAAAAGAATTCAGGCTCCGGCTGGCCTCTTTTATCAGGTCTTCCGCCCCCTTAAGATCGTCCGGATGTACTATTTTTCGCCAGCTCTCGAAGGTAGGGGTGTCTATTTCAGAATTCAAGCCGAAAAGCTTATATAGCTGCTCAGACCAAACCATTTTTCCTGTGTCGATATACCAGCGCCATGCGCCTGCGCTGACCGAGCGCTCGGCTAGCATCAGCAACTCATTAGTTGTAAGTAGCTGTTTGTCAACTTCTTCAAACTTATCGTGTTCTTTGCTGATTAGCTGGTTGTGCCAGTAATATCCTCTGGTAAGTACATAGCCCATCAGCCAGGTGGAAAGTAGAAAAAAAGCTATTGCATTTATGTTCTTATCTGTAGCTTCGAATGACCAGTAGGGCGGTGAGAGAATATAAAAAGCAGATAAGGCGGAGAGAATGGTAACGAAAAACCCAGGCTGGGTTCCGCAAAGATAAAAACATAAAAACGCTGCCGGATAAAACGTGATAAAAATCAAACCGGATTCTGGCGGCCATGCCCAGATGCGTAGCAGGAACGCGATTAAAAAAATAATGACTGCAATAGCAAACCGTATCGGCAGCGGCAGCTTGGCATGCAGGTCATTAAGATTAAGTTGCATTCCCATACAGAGCTTTCTTGATGGCGTTTCTGCTAGTTAAGCATATTCAATCTTTAAATAGCAAATTTTTTATTAAAAGTGACCGTAGGCAGTGCCTGTAATCTATGTATTTGAGATGATTGGTTAATTCATTGATAAGCGTCAATATGTGAGGAAACAGGCTCACGTTTATCTTTACCAGGGGCACAAAAACCCTATTTTTTTATTGGGAATTATCGTAAAGTGTTAACTAATGTAAATTGTTGATTATTGTTAATGATGCACGTCGCACATCAAGCCTGTATAAGGCTGGCAGGCGTATGGCATAGTAGTGCAAAGTGAGGAAAGATTGAATCTTTGGGTATGTGGTTGTGTGGCAGTATTGAATGACAAGATGATTTTTCCTGATAGCAGAGTGATTGATAATGAATGATTTATTAGAGACGCCTTTATTGAATAATGAGATCAAGGTTGAGGCCGATGATGTCAGTTTAGGGATGTATGTGACTGCGCTTGATATTCCATGGGAGCAGTCACGCTTTATATTTAAAGGCTTCCTGATTGAAGAGGAAAAAGAACTCAATGAGATCAGGAAGGTATGTAAGTACATTATTGTAGACAAAGACCGTTCGGTTAATGTCATATTCAAACCAAAGGCAGCCCAGCCAGAAAAAAATAAACCGGTTGCACAGGGTGATTTGCTGCAGCAGTTTCTGGCTGATGAAGCTAAAAGCGGTAAGCAGAAACCCACCCCGGTAAAAGCGACTGAAGCCGTAAAACCGATCAAGCCTGCTGAAGTTCCAGTAAAGCCTACAGGTACGCTTGCTTCAAGCCTGCATACAGAAGCTGCTGTTCCTTCTCATGACAGCAAAACGGCAGAGGCACCACCGGTTGCTGTCAGGCCACGGCTGTTCAGGTCGATTATTTCACCGCTGGTGGATATGATCAGCGGCACGCCCAAGGTTAAAGAAAATTTCAATCCAAACAAGATACATCAATCCAAGAAACATCTTAATACTTCGGTCAAGGAAGATATGCGGCGCATGCAGTTAGCCAAAGATTTACGTGCGCAGTTCGAGTTCAGCAGCAGCCCCATTTCAGACAAGATGACCAATTACGTGACCACGGCATCGCTGGCACAGGAAATGCCGGTTGCCAAAGTGACACAGAATAATTTTATGGATGTAGCGCAGACGACTCTGGCGCTGGATATGAATGATTCGTCACTGCACGAATCCGTCAATGTAGCCAAAGAAGCTGTGGCTGATGTGGTTGATAGCATTACGCGCAATCCGGAAGCGATGCAGCTGGTGAATAACATCAGGAAGCTGGATGAACATTCCTATCAGCACGCCATCGACGTATCGCTGCTGATGGTCGCGCTTGGTCGCGAGATGTGCCTCTACAAGCAGGATCTGGTCGAGGTCGGGCTGGGTGGTATGCTGCATGATGTAGGTGAGGTCAAGCCTAAAGGCGTGTCCAAAATCAATAGCATCAAAAATATCACAAAGTTCAGGGTGTATAAGGATGACCATGTGCAGAATGGCATTAATATCGCCATGAAATCCAACCAGAGCAAGATTGTCAGGGAGATTATCGCAAACCATCATGAGCATTTTGATGGTACCGGCTACCCCATGGGCAGAAAAGGCGGCCAGATAGGGCTTTATGGCAATATGATCTGTATTGTTGATACCTATGTGTCTTTGATCAATGGCCGTAACTGTGAAGTCGCGCTGCCGCCGAATAAAGCCCTGGATTTTATGTATAAACAAAAGGGCCGGTTATTTCATCCGCAAATGCTGGACCAGTTCATCCAGGTGATCGGCATTTACCCGGTCGGAACGATGGTCAGGTTAAATACTGGTGATGTCGGTTTTGTAATCAAGCAGAACAAAACCTGGCGCATGAAGCCGGTAATCATGGTGGTGATGAACAAGCACAGGGAGAAGCTGGAATCTCCGATTCATATTGACCTGATGAACCAGCCCAAGAATAAAAAGGAAATCATGATTCATTCGGACCTGCCGATGGATGCATTCGGATTGAAAGTGGAAGACTACCTGACAATGTAATGGCTGTACCACTACAAAAGATGCAATGACCCATGCGCATGGCAAGGACTCAAGAAGCAAATAGCTTATATGTGCAATGGGCGCTGGCAAGATGAGTCGCTAGCGCAGCCACATTGCCCGGATCTGCTGGTTCATACCCATGGTTTATTGAAAAGGGCTCTTAATTCATCAAGTACGATGTCAGCCTTTTTCAATAATGCATCTTTATCTTTGAAGTAATGGGCGGGTTCATTCACGTGAGGGGACATGGCCTCTTCAGCGGCGATCCATTGCAGCCTTTTTTGGATGGCGGCTAATTTATCTTCCAGCCGGTTTAACTTGGATTTAATAGAAGCATCGTGCATTTTATTACTCCCATTGATCATACAGGTTCACTGATTAGTGCATATTACGCCAACTTTGATGAACATTTAATAGGGGTGGAAATTTGACGGTAATATCGCTGCAGTAAATCCATCTGCACTGTTATTTGTGAAAATAAATGGCAGGATTTTAGGCAAACGCAGCATTCTTGACCGCTCAAGTTAAGCCACCTATTACGGTTCCGGCAATTTTTTAATAGAATCTGGCTAAAAAGTTTAATTAATTAATAAAAACAAGCTCAGGTAAATTAAACTTGGAATATAAACTTTAAAGGTTAGCGCAATGGCAGAAAAAGAATACGACGCAGATTCGGTAAAGGTTTTAAGGGGATTGGAGCCGGTGCGTGCCAGACCCGGCATGTACACCCGGACGGACTCGCCTACGCACATTGTTCAGGAGGTGATTGATAACGCGGCAGATGAGGCATTAGGCGGCCATGCCACCAATATCCACGTCACTGTTTTCAAGGATGGCGCGGTAGAAGTCACTGATAATGGCCGCGGCATTCCGGTGGAAGTCCCTAAAGGTGAAACCCAGCCTGCCGTAGAACTCGTATTTGTGCAGCTGCATGCCGGTGGTAAGTTCGATAAAGAAGACGAAAGCAGCTCCTATCGCTTCTCGGGCGGCCTGCATGGCGTAGGTGTTTCTGTCACGAATGCTTTATCGACCCGGCTAGAGGTCAAGGTGAAGCGTAATGGCAAAATGTATCACCTGTCTTTTGAGAACGGCAACTGCGTTGAGCCATTAACCGAAGCCGGCAAGTGCCTGAAACGGGATACCGGCACCACAGTGAAATGCTGGCCTGATCCTAAATACTTTGATTCACCGAAAGTTTCAATTCAGCAGCTTGAACACCTGATCAAATCCAAGGCGGTATTGTTGCGCGGCGTCAGCGTTACACTCTCGATCGAAGGCAGTGATGGTTTTGAAGAGCGTTCATGGACCTATGCGGATGGTTTGCCGGAATACCTGGATGAACTGATCGGCGAGCGTGAAATCGCGGATGATGACGTACCGATCCCGATTATTTCCGACGAGTTCTATCATCAGGAAAATACCGACGGCATCTCCAAAGGCGAGGGTGCGATATGGGCATTGTTCTTTGGGGCAGGCGGCGGCCGCGGCGAATCCTATGTGAATCTTATTCCTACACTTTCTGGCGGCACACATGAAGCCGGTATGCGTAATGGGGTATTCGAAGCGGTTAAATCGTTCATGGAGCATCACGGCATGATGCAGCGTGGCATTAAAGTCTCATCGGAGGATGTCTGGAATAACGTCTGTTATGTGCTGGCTGCCAAGGTGCTGGATCCGCAATTTCAGGGCCAGACTAAAGAAAAACTGACCAACCGCGATGCAATGAAAATGGTGGCATCCGCCGTTAAGCCACTCATGGAGAACTGGCTGACCCAGAATGTGGAGCATGCAAAACGCATCTCTGACCTGGTGAACCGCTCTGCCGCTGCCCGTAATAAATCTACACAGAAAATTGAAAAACGCAAGACCAGCGGCATCAATCTCATGCCAGCCAAGCTCACGGACTGTGAAGCTGCCGGTACGCTGGAAGCCGAACTGTTTCTGGTGGAGGGCGACTCAGCTGGCGGCAGCGCCAAGATGGGGCGTAACAATGAGTTCCAGTCTTTGCTGCCGCTGCGCGGCAAGGTGTTAAATACCTGGGAGGTTGATGCCGGGCGCATATTTGCCAATTCGGAAGTGCATGACATTTTCGTGGCACTGGGCATAGAACCGCACACGCTCAAGGATAACCCTGATTTTTCGGGTCTACGCTATGGCAAGTTATGCATATTGTCGGATGCGGACGTGGATGGCTCTCATATTCAGGTATTGCTGCTGACCATGCTGTTAAGGCATGCCCCTAAACTGATTGAGCGTGGACATGTGTATATTTCTCAGCCGCCGCTGTATCGGATTGATGTGCCGGCTCATGGCAAGAACAAGCCGCTGCGCAAGATTTATGTATCGGATGATGCTGAAAAAATATCCACGATTGAGAAACTCAAGCGTGAAGGTATCTCAGAAGAAAGGCTGGGTATCCAGCGTTTTAAAGGCCTTGGTGAAATGAACCCAGAACAGTTGTGGGAAACCACCTTATGCCCAGATACCCGCCGTTTGGTGCAGGTGCGTTTGCCCGAAGGTGAAGTTGAAGGTGCGCTTAAGATGTTTGATATGCTCATGGCAAAAAACGAGTCTGCTGCCAGAAAAGAGTGGATGGAGCGCCGCGGTAATGATGTGGAGGCTGATGTTTAATGGATACCAGTATGCAAGAAAATAATAACGAAGAAAATGCAGTACCGATTGGTGAATATGCAGAAGAGGCTTATCTGGCCTATGCCGTATCTGTAGTAAAAGGGCGTGCGTTACCTTCCGTAGAAGACGGCCAGAAACCTGTGCAGCGCCGAATCCTGTACGCAATGAAGGAAATGGGGCTGGTGGCAGGCGTCAAGCCGGTGAAATCAGCCCGCGTAGTCGGTAACGTGCTGGGCATGTACCATCCGCATGGCGACAGTTCCGCTTATGAAGCCGCCGTGCGCCTGGCACAGGATTTTACCTTGCGCTACCCATTGATTGACGGCCAGGGCAACTTCGGTTCGCGTGACGGTGATGGCGCTGCCGCAATGCGTTATACCGAAATGCGTCTATCACCGATTGCGGATTTATTGCTGTCTGAAATTGACCGCGGCACCGTTGATTTCCAGAGCAACTACGATGGCGCCTTTCAGGAACCGGTCATGCTGCCGGCGCGTTTGCCGATGATGTTATTGAACGGCGCTTCCGGTATTGCCGTGGGTATGGCGACTGAAATGGTGCCGCATAACATGCGTGAAATCGCAAACGCGGTGCTGCATATCATGGATAACCCGCACTGCACCACAGCTGAATTTATGCAGCATGTGCCGGGGCCGGACTTTCCCGGCGGTGGTCAGCTTATTACACAAACCGCCGATATTCTTTCTACCTATGAGACCGGGCGCGGTTCATTAAGGCTGCGTGCCAGGTGGGTGGTGGAGCCGATGGCACGCGGCCAGTGGCGCATTATCATCAATGAATTGCCGCACGGGGTTTCTGTGGAGACGATACAGGATGAAATCCTTGCTATTTCTAACCCCAAGCCGAAAAAAGATAAAAAGACCATCGATCAGGATCAGTTGCTGATAAAACAATCTGCCTTGAGCATGATTGATACTGTAAAAAGCGAAGGCAAGAAAGATGTACGCCTGATTATCGAACCCAAGACCAGCAAGGTTTCCAGCGATGAGCTGATGGCATTCCTGCTGCTGCATACCAGCCTGGAAGTGTCATGTCCGGTCAATATGGTGATGATTGGTACCGATGGCCTGCCTGCACAGAAAGGCATGGTGACCATCCTTAAGGAATGGATTGCATTCCGCCTTAATGTCGTGCGCAGGCGCTGCCAGTTCGATCTGGACAAGATTAATAAGCGTATTCATATTCTTGAAGGGCGCATGATCGCTTTTCTGCATATTGATGAAGTGATCAAGGTCATTCGCAATTCAGATGAACCAAAAACAGACTTGATTGCTGCTTTTCAGCTCACTGAAATTCAGGCCGAAGATATACTGGAAATCCGCTTGCGCCAGCTGGCGAGGCTGGAAGGCTTCAAGATTGAAAAAGAACTGAAAGATCTGCGTGAAGAAGCCGATGGCCTGCAAACCATCCTGGGCAGCGATACGAAACTGCGCAGGCTGACCGCCAAAGAAATCAAGCAGGATGCGGATAAATACGGTGACGACCGTCGTACTCTGATTGAGCCGGTAGAGCGTGTGCAGGGTGGCCAAAAGGCATTTGTGGTAGATGAGCCGGTGACGATTCTACTGTCTAAAAATGGCTGGATCAGGGCAAGGCAGGGGCATGGCATTGAGCGCGATTCAATCACCTGGAAGTCTGGCGATGCAGAGTTTGCTGTGATTGAAACACGTACGGTTCTGCCGATTGTGCTGTTGGATACGAACGGCCGGTGCTATGCCTTTGATGCTTCGACGGTACCTGGCGGCAAAGGTGATGGCATTCCTGTGAGTTCGATCATTGAGGTGCAGAACGGAGGTAAACTGATTCATGCGATTTCCGGTAAGGAAGATGACAGGTACCTGTTCACCACATCAAACAGCTATGGATTCATTGCACCGTTAAAAGGCCTGGTGGCAAGGCCAAAAGCCGGTAAGGCGTTCATGAAGCCGGAAGGTAATGCGGCGATTCTGCAACCGATCAAGCTGGATGCGAGAACACATATCGCAGTCACCTCGTCTGAGAATAAACTATTGCTATTCCCGGTAAGCGAAGTGAATGAATATCCGAATGGCGGCAAAGGTGTGCGCATGATGGATATTCCGGATAAAGCGTCATTATCCCGTGTTGAACTGAGTGACGGGCTTTCAGCCACCATCATAGTTAGGGGTAAAGCTAAAGTGATTGAGGGCGAAGCCCTCAGCAAATTTGTGCTGAAGCGTGCCAGAAAAGGGCATGCGGTGGTTCCGGATAGCAAGCCTGCGGCCAAAAAACAGCCAAGTTTGTTTTAATCTGATAGATGATCAAGACAAGCTGCGCATCATCAAGTAGTCATGCTAGCCATTGAGTAAGTTTTTTTAATTTTTATCGCAGGAGTATTGGATTTGACAGGAGCCCCGTCACCATGGGTAATCGAGCATGCTGCATTATTCGGTAAAAGTGGCCGGGTGCTGGATCTTGCCTGCGGAAGTGGCCGCCATGCGATTTGGCTGGCCGGGCAGGGTTATATGGTTGATGCGGTTGACCGCGACCCTGAAGCAATAGCCGGTTTGCAGGGCATGGCAAATGTTAACGCAGGCATTGCAGACCTTGAGGCTGGAAACTGGCCGGCCACCGATCAGCGATATGATGGAATTGTAGTGAGCCGGTATTTGTTCCGGCCTTTGCTAAGCGTGCTTCCGCAAATGCTGAATCCTGGCGGTGTGCTGATTTACGAAACCTTCATGGTCGGGAACGAGCTTTACGGCAGGCCGAGCAACCCGGATTACCTGCTGCGGCCTGATGAGCTTAAGTCGGTTTATGCGCCCTTGTTAGAGATACGCGCATTTGAACAGGGCAAGGTTGAAGAGCCTGTACCTGCGGTAATGCAGCGGATTTGTGCTATCAAAAGTCATTATTCACGATAACCTTATAACTTCAATCAGGTGTGCTGCTGATGGCTGGTTTTTGCCATAAATCCGCCATCAGACTGCCTGTTAAAGGTTTAGGTGTATTTTAAGCGTCAAACTCTTCTTTGTAGTTTTCCGGGTCAATGCCACACATTCTTAATGGCTCAATCAGGCGGTCGCGCTTGATTTTAGCGCTGGCCAGTATGTAGCCGCGTATCACATGCTGGCGCGTTACCGGGGAATGGTCATAGCCCGCGACTTCTTCAATGATTTTAATCACTTTGCGTCTTGCCATGGAGCGGAACAGTGCTGGAACGTATTTAAGCAGCTCGTTGAATAACTCTTCAGAATCGCTATGCCATTCACCTTGTTTAGGCAGTTCCGGAACAAAGCCATATTCATCTTCGTTCAGTTCTCGCCATACCACTACAGAATTGCCATCCGGGTCAGCAACATGAGCCTCCAACTCCAGGGCTGGCGTACGCTGCACTTCATATAGCGCACGACCGCCTGACCCTATCAGTTTGTCGAAAGCGACCTTTACATCCGGCACACTGACTCTTAAAGTGACGGGGCGCGTAATCTGGTTGACATGAATAAGGCGCAGAATCACCGAGCCTGAATCAAGATCAATAAAACCTTCACCGTGCTTAACTTTCTGCAAGCCGATTAACTTGCCCCAAAATGCTTCTGACCGAGCTAGATCGCAAACAGGTACATCAACGTGTGTAACGCCAAAAAACATATATAACTCCTAAACGCCGATATTTTTCGGCGGTACTTCGTGGTGATGCTGGCTGCTGCAGTCCGAGCAGTATATTTTACCTATACGTACGTGATAGATGACTTTTTCGCCTGACGCCACTTCGCGTATGCAGCTGTCGCACAGGGTACCTACGTCCATCGTGATTTCATCGAAGCCTTCAAATGGTTTTTCCATGCCGCCTACAACACGCGCAAAAGGTGTGGCTTTAACAATATCGCGTCTGTAAAAGCCTTCCATTTCGATGAATCTATGTATCATGGGTTCTGGCAAGCCATGCTTTCGCAGGCAATGCAGCATAATGGATTCGCGGTGATCAAACAGTTCATCCGATATCACCATCCAGTGGTGCGAATTGCGCGGCCTGTCGCCAAAGTACACTTTCTCACCCGTGAGTATCTGGCGAATAAAAAGGTATTGTTTTTCAATTAACCGTTGTTTGGTGACCCCGCTAAAAAACGAGGCAAGTTTTTCATCTGCATACACCAGCGTATAAAAGTCTGTGAGTACTGCTGTAAGCAGTTTTCCATCCTGCAGCGCGGCCCATAACGTGGCATCCGGCGGCGGGTATTTCGCGCTATCATCATCTTCGTCTGATTTTTTGTGACTTTCCTCACGGCTGTTCTGGCGTAAGTCGCGCAGCGTAAAAGCGTCACTGTGGATGTCATGGGGTACCGCACCATGCTTGGCTGCGAGCAGGGTGCCGTTATCAACCATTTGAGCAAGCCCGGCAAGGTAGACATTCCAGTCATGTACATTTTTGTGCCGCGCAAATGCCACTTCATCTGCACGCCCTGCACAGGTGTTTTCCAGCACTGTAGCAGTGCCGGATATGCACTCGTAGTAATGAAAGTTGCTATGCAATTGTTCCAGCTGCCTCAATTGATCATGCAGGTAAAACCGGTCCTGGTTTCTGCCGCCGTGATAGAGATGAATCTCATGTTGATGATTGTTATGCAAGGCATCGCGCAGGATGCCAAGGAGTGGAGCCATGCCTGTTCCGGTACCGATCAGCAGCAGGGGATGGTTACCTGCCGCGGCTTGGTAATGGCAGTTGCCTTCGGCGTTCTGGATATCGATGCCATCACCGGCCTTGAGTTCATCGATGAGCCAGTTGCTCATGATGCCGCCATCCTGGCGCTGTACGTGCAATTCCAGAAAATAATCTTCAGCTGGCAGGCTGGCAAGCGAATAGCTGCGTGTTATGCCATCCGGGCGGCGCAGGTTAACAAACTGGCCGGCTTTGTAGATGAATCCCTCTGGTGGTTCCAGCAGTATTTTGCAGACATGCCTGGATAGCATTTCTTTGCTGTGAACCAGAATGGTCTGGAAAAGGCCGGATGGCGCAGCAATGTGCATGTCGCCCATGGGCGTACACTGGCACGCCAGAAAGTGGTTCTCTTTTACGAGTTCCGGTGATAATCCTTTCTGTGCTACCGGCGGAATGTCACCATGTGTGCATTGCTGTATGCATATATGGCATACGCCGCTGCGGCAGGAGAAGGGGATATTGATGCCTTGACGCAATAAGGCGTCAAGTACGTTTTCAGCTTCGCGTGAATGAATGTCACGGTTCTGGTTGTCATTAGTCTGATATTTTAGGTGTGCCATGGTTTTGATCTGTTGTTACGTTTTTAATGGATGGCTTTCCAGGGTTTCAAGCAGTTTTTTTGAGAACTTCTTGGCATCCATGAAAATCATGCCAAGATTCTTGCTGGGTTTGGCTGCGACGGCCAGGATTGTATTAGCCCCGGCCTGTACCAGCAGCATCACGCCTTGTTCGCCTTCGACCAGCACCAGCTTCAAATTGCCCCGCTGTACTTCCTGTGCGGCTCGCTGGGCTAATGCCAGCAGTGATGCGCACATCGCCCCGAAACGGTCAGGGTCGACGTTATTGCCAAGCACTGCGGCTAGGCTGAAACCGTCGCTTGAAATACATGCAGACGCTTCAATATCGTCAGAGGTTGCATTCAGTTCGCGTAATACAGACCTTAAGGCTGATGTACGTGCCTCTTCAGGAGTTTTTTGAGTGCTATACATATGAAACGCTTCCCAAGTAGTATGGCTGGTTCAAAGTAGAAAGACCCCGTTGCAGTACATCTCCGCTCCGGGGTGGCTTGTTGTTACAATGCCGCCTCTACCAGAGGCATGTTGCTGCGTGACTTTGTTAACACCATACCGAGGTTGGCTGATTTTCGGCATACAAAGCAGGCAACCTGTTCTTCGTTTTTACCGCGGATGAAGATGTGGATCAGGTTGTCACTGTTGATGATGATTTCCTGAAAATAATGATGGCCGTCTTCTGAAAGGCCGCGCGCCTTTTTAAAGATACTTTCAATCATTTTTACGTTAGGGCCCTGGAACAGGTCCGCGGTAGCTGCTGCAAGCAGTTCAACGACTTCTGTAGGCTGCGAGTCTACGGATTTAATGCCGAGCAGCATGCCGCTGGCAAGATCGATATAGCCAGCTGCCAAACATTCAGGGATTGAGGCGGTGGCTGCTTGTAAAGCATCATTTAATTTGGTCATATAAAATTCCTTTTTAATTAATAAATCACTTGTTGTGATTGTTCTACTGTTTTTACTGCTTCATCACTATCCATCAGTGGACTGATAGATGATTCTTTAAGATATAGGCGATGTTTCATACCCTGCTTGAAAAGCTTCCAGGAATTCGACTTGCGCTTTAGATTGAACCCAGCGCGGTTCAATTCTCCGTACATATTCCAACGCGCTGAGCGATCCTTTTCCTTCCCAGATCAGATGCGCGGCGAGTACGGTTCCAGTTCGGCCAAGACCTGCCCGGCAATGCACCGCAATTACCTCGCCCTGTGCAAGCAGGGTTTCAATCAATTGGCATATGCGCACCCCTTGCGCGATAGTGGGGGCTTCCATGTCAGGAATCGGCTCCCAGATGCTGCTGATTCCGAACGGTTCAAGTTTTGTGTTATCCAGAGCGGTCTCTGTCAGTGTGATCAATTTGGTTATTCCTACACGCTGCAGTGCCTTCAGGTCATATTCCATATCAAAATAAACGCCAGGTACCGGTGTGCCAGCGAGCTTTCCTTTTTTGAGCCATAGGAATCCGCGAGGCCCGGACTGGCTTCTTGTTCCTGCAAGTGCTGCTTTCGGTAATGGTTTTGCCGGAAGCACAGATGCATCAAGATGCTCCTGCGGCGTACCCGGGCTGGCTACATTGCATGAACCGGTGCGTGAAAACTCACGTGCCGCATGTGAAACAGGGGTATCAAATATCTGCGGGATTGTTTGCTGCTCCTGAACCTGGCCGCCGGCGATCAAGATTGCCGTGCCGCCCAGGAGCCTTGCATGTTTCTGATTGTGCAGAACGACCAGCAAGGCGCGACGCGTTGCTTCTTCACGCAGGTAGGCCAGTAGGCGGGCACTTTCCATATCATTGAGTCCGGTTGTCGGTTCATCAATGCATAGCAAATGCGGGCTGGATACTACCTGGCGTAAAATAGAAAGATGGCGCTGCAGTGCAAGCGGCAGCTGCACTACAGGCAGGTCAAGTTTGTCGCACAATTCATCCAGGCCTGCATGCTTAAGCAAGCGCCTGGCAAGGTCATATTGCATGGGGCGTGTCAGCTGATTACGCTCCGGCAGGTTAACCACAATATTTTCAAGCACAGAAGACATCATCAGCTGTGCGCTTTGCGCTACGAGATCCGGTCGTTCTTTTTCAGACAGGATTGCACCGCGATAATAGGCTGCACCCCAAGACCGGAAGGAAGGGCTGGCGCTGCTGAGACCGGCCAGTGTGCGCAGCAGGGTTGACTTGCCGGTCCCAGATGGGCCCAGCAGTACGAATGCGCCCAGTTCCGGAATGCTGAGCGTAATCTCGCTTAAAACTACTTTTTTACCGAAAGCGACACCAAAGTTATTTAGTATCAGCAGCGAAGTGGCAGGCGCTTGCTGCACAGGGCTTGCAGACGTATTTTGCAGTGGCTTGGTCAATGGCATAGGCACTATTTTATTCATATTGGATCAGTGGCGGCTGGTGCTTGGATCAAGCAGGGCGAGCAGGGCAAGCAGCATTTGTTTCACATCCTGGCGCTCACGACCGTCAACCTCGAACACAGGGATGTTTAATTGATGGGACATCACGCACGTATGGAGTTTGTCCAGCAGCCCGATCTGCGGATTGAGTTCGGTGCGCGTAACGCCGATGACAACCATGCCATTGCATTTAGCGATAGGTTTGCTGAATGCGGTCAGGTAATGCTCGAGATCTGCCAGCGGGTCTGGCCTGGCACTATCGATAAGAATGACAAATCCCATCGCATTTTCGCTCAGGATTTCCCACATGAAGTTAAAGCGGTCTTGCCCAGGGGTGCCGTAAAGATGCACTTTACTGCCGCCTTCAAGATTCAGGATGCCGTAATCCATTGCTACAGTGGTGTTGTCTTTGCGTTGCGCAACTTCGTCCGTCGCTTTCGCTTCAGTTCCCACTACCAGGATGTCGCTTACGGAATTGATTGATGTGGTTTTACCGGATCCGACCGGACCTGCAAAAATGATTTTGTTTTCCATGGCTTATAGACTCGAGATTTTAGCGAATAAGGAATTCCATAGACCAAGCCTTTGCGGCTCCACTGTTTTTGTTTCAGCTGCTGGAGGCTCTGAACTTACCAGTGATGGGCCACGGCTGACTGTGTTAATGATTCCGGCGCTGTAGGCTGCGCTGATAACGCGGTTTACTTCACTTTTATCGATACCAAGGACGCGTCTCACCAGTGTGATTGAAGTTGGATGACGTGTAAGCAGTGCGCTGATTCGTGCAGTGTTAGGCGTGACCGGCAATCGTGTCAGGTTCGGCCAGCGGTTGAATTGAATCACATCGTTTTCAGAACAGCCTTCAATGAGACTTTCTTCATAAATGTAGAAAGCAAGCTGCCAGAGTAGATCCCTGATGTCTTTTCCTGAGTAGGGGATTGAAGCCAGAGTTGAGATGTCTAGAGTCGTGATTTCAAAAGCTGCTGCAGATGACGTGCTGAACGCTTCCATATTTTCAACATCGGCGTGATATTCTCGGCGCTGCGGGAGTACAGTGAGGGTGCCCATGTCAGGCAGTGTTATTTGAGCATTGCTCTGTGAGTCCAGTATGCGCTGTACTATGCTAAGCAGATGGGCTGCTGGTGCTATAGCTGATGCTTCTGCGTTTGCAGTTTTACTAGAAAATCCAGTTAACATAATTAAATAAAATTTCTTTGGTCAGCAATGGCAACTGATTTTTTTGCTGTGCCTGCGCCAGCGTTTTACGTTGTTATCACAGAGCTGTTGCTGATCTTCAGAAATATTTCCTTTTGTTGATTAAAGTTGAGGTCATTCAAATTTATTCTTAAAACAGTGTCTGGCTAAATGGTTTTTTCCGTAAACATATTTAGCCTATTGTTTTTTATTTTTTTTAGAAAAACTTATTTAATATTGAATCACGTGAGCAAAACGATAGTAATGGCCGTAAAAATACCGGAGACCTGCAAAGTACCAAGCTGGGGATGTGTGAGTAAAACTGCTGGATGTAGTGCTGTGCAATTCCATTTAGCAATCCCGCTGTCATAGAGCTTTGGCTCTTTAGACCGGTAACTTTGCGCCCCAGACTTTCGAATGGTTTGCCCTGTTTTGATTTAAAAAAATTTAACCTAACTTCAAATAAGTTTCATGTAGATTAATTTTTTTAATTATTCAATAACCGCGATCGTACTGTGGGAATTGGGTGGTGTCAACTACTTAATGAGGTGGTTGAAAAGTAATTATCCAGTCAAACGCGAGCAGAAACAGGGAGTATTCCTGATATGCCAACAGTATGTTTTTTTTTGTAATTGAATCGCTATGTTGTGTTATTTAAAGCATCAGCTTTAGGGTAATCCGGGTCTGAAAAGACAGGGGTAGGGTGCTGGTTTACTGACGTATGATTACAAGCTCGCGCGTTTTTTGTGATCAAAAGTCTTGTTAGCGAGCAAGGCTAGTTGCAGGCGGTCATTCACCTTTAATTTTTGGAATATGACTGATAAATGTGCTTTCACAGTACGATCAGCAATATTGAGTTTGCTGGCAATAATCTTATTGCAATCACCGCTGGCAACTAATTCCACGATTTCGCGCTCGCGCGGGGTTAAAGAAGATATTTTTTCATGCTGCTGAGCAGATTCATTTTTTGGAGTATTCTTTTTTGACAGCTCTTCCAGGCGTTTTAAGCGCTGTAATAATTGCGGCAGTCCCGCGCTTGAAATCCAGACGCCGCCATCTTGTATCGTAGTGAAAATCTGGCGGATTTTATCTGGTAGCAAATTTGATTTGCAGCTGCCGGAAGCTCCGGCGGCAAGGGCAGATAGCTCATCATCTGTGGTAAGTTCTACTGCAATGACGAGTACTTTAAGGTTTTGATTGATGCGTTTTAAATCGGTAAGGCTATGCATCCCTGCAAATCCATCAATCTGTGTATCGATCAGTACCAGGCCTTTGTCTGAAGTTTTTGCTCTCCATACCAGATCTGAAAAATCAGATAACAGCAATGATTCGCCTTGTTCTAGCAATATATTCCAATACAGGTCAATCAGAACTGGATTTTTGCTAACTAGAAAATTCATTGCTCTGCCTTTATTTTAGTGTTTTTTCAATAATAGCGATGCCGCTGGCAGACCATTGTAAATAATTGTTAATATGGTTGGCCGCTAATCAAGTGGTACATGAGCTAATTATTTTCCATGCTATTATCAAATGCAATCATTAATGCAAGGGTGTGACGTATGCCTTACGTAAGTCGAGATGCTGCAGGTTTAATCACCGGGATTTTTTTAAGGCCACAATCAAATGTAACAGAATTTTTGCCTAACGATCATGCTGATATTCTCCGATTTTTTGGTGGTGTAGTTCCTCAGGTCCTGACAAATGATGCACTCATTGATTTAACGCAGTCTGATATTGATTTTATTCGCGTTATTGAAGACTTGATTGATGTTTTGATCGACAAAAACGTCATTACCTTTACTGACCTTCCATCGAAAGTGCGTGAAAAAATTGTCAATCGACTTGATGCACGTGGCCGGCTGGCCGGCACTAATGATATCGTCGTGTCAGATAATGGAATCTTGTAAATAGATTTAGCCCCGGATTTTATTAAAAACAATCGTTTGCTCGATCATTGACTTTGCTAAGGAATGTTATGGCTGAAAGTGCAATAAAAAAAGAAACTTGGGATATACCCAAAGACGCTTTGCTCCCTGATGATCCACTGACTAACTGTCTGGTATTACTGACGAGAATTCAGCATCGCCCATTTTCAGCACAAACCCTGATTGCAGGATTGCCGCTTGATTCATCACGGCTTACTCCTGATCTTTTCCCGCGGGCAGCAGCGCGTGCCGGCTTGACTGCGCGTGTTGTCAAACGCCCGCTAGATAAAATCGCCGAAATTACGCTACCGGTAGTGCTGCTGTTAAAGGATGGCGGCGCCACCATCCTGCTGCGAAATGCCAGGAATGGCTCAGTACGCTTGTTAAGCCCAGAGGCTGGGGCTGCTGATATGGAAGTGCCTCTGGAAGAAATTAACGCACTTTATACAGGCTTTGCCATTTACGTTAAACC
>Ga0208626_1000211_pt1 | contig 22770 bp, 16 predicted proteins | sample LakWasMet10_HOW4_2_FD_183860 | JGI IMG/M metagenome (GOLD analysis project Ga0208626, IMG submission 183860) | Freshwater sediment methanotrophic microbial communities from Lake Washington under simulated oxygen tension - Sediment Metagenome... | ecosystem: Environmental > Aquatic > Freshwater >... | reverse complement strand
CTGCTGTTTTCACGCTATCTACAGCAACTGGTGATGGAGTCTCTCGGCAAGGAAAAAGACCTAAACGGCAACATCGTCCATCAAGGCCTTGCTGTTTATGGCAACAAGGGATCGACCGATCAGCACGCCTTTGTGCAGCAACTACGGGATGGCTTGGCGAATTTTTTTGTGACTTTCATCGAAGTGCTGGAAGACCGGACAGGACCTTCGATAGAAGTAAAACCTGAGGTCACCAGCGGCGACTTTCTTTCCGGTTTTTTACAAGGCACCCGGCACGCGCTTTACGAGAATTCAAGGGATTCGATTACCGTAACGATTGCACGGGTGGATGCCAGATCGGTCGGCGCGCTGATCGCCGTGGCGTCGAGTTGCACGGCGATCTTGCGAAACCCGGCGGCCTGACTGCCCGTTTTAACCGAACGGCAAGCGGTTGAAAAGTCGTAATTCGATCTTCCGGATATATCAAATTGCTGAGCTGGTCTCGTCAACCCAGGAGTAAAACGCATGACACTGAAAATCTATCTACTTCGTCACGGGGAAACGACGTACAGCCAACGCGGCGCTTATTGTGGGGCTCTCGATGCCGAACTGACCCCGGAAGGCAGGCAAATGGCGCAATTTTTTGCCGAGGCCTATCGCTCGTTACCCTGGACCGATGTCTACGTCAGCCCGATGAAACGGGCGATAGCGACCGCGCAGCCTTTATGCGATGCCTTGGGTCTGCCTATGCAGATCAGGGACGGGCTCAGAGAAATCAGTTATGGCGCGTGGGAAGATCAAGAGCAGGACACTGTCCGGAAACGTTACGAGGAGGACTATCTGCGCTGGCAGACCGATCCGGCCTGGAACCCGCCGACCGGGGGAGAAACGGCGATTCAGATTGCCGCCCGCGCGCTTCCGATCATCACCGAGATCGAGTCCAAATACAAGAGCGGCAATGTGCTGGTGGTATCGCATAAGGCGACCATACGCATCATTCTCTGCAGCCTGTTGGGCATTGACGTGGGCCGTTACCGGGATCGTATCAACACGCCCGCGGCTTCCGTGTCGATAGTCAAGTTTGTGACTTACGGGCCGATGCTGGAGGTTTTAAGCGACCGCAGCTACATGCCAGAGCATCTGCGCAATCGCGCGGGTACGTGAACGTTTTATGGAGTAAATTGCAGTGGCTCTTACCTATCAATCGAGCGTAGGCTTCTATTTTCCGACCGGCGCTACCGTCAGTGACGCCGGGGTGAATTTTTCGGCGACGTCGCCTCATGCATCGCCGGCAGCAGCGATCTTTATGCGGACGAGGACCGCTTGCCGCTGCACAGCATCAATTTCATCAGCTGTCATGACGGATTTACGCTGTACGATTTGGTAAGCTATAACGGCAAACACAACGAAGCGAACGGCGAAAACAATCGCGACGGCTGCGATAACAATATGTCCTGGAATTGCGGCGCGGAAGGCGAGACCGATAATACGGACGTGTTAGTCCTCAGGCGGCGGCAAGCCAAAAACCTGATCAGCATCCTGCTATTGAGCCAGGGGATTCCGATGCTGCTGGCCGGCGATGAGGTGCTGCATACGCAAAAAGGCAATAACAATACCTGGTGTCAGGATAATGAGCTGTCGTGGTTCGACTGGAGCCGCGTCGAAAAAAATCGCGACATGCTGCGCTTCGTGAAGGAGTTGATCGCGTTACGGCGCCGGCACCCGAATCTTAACCGAAGCGAATATTTTACCGGAGAAGAGGTGCCAGGCCGCGGCCTACGGGATATATCCTGGCATGGCTATCGGCTTGACGAGCCGTTATGGTTCGATTACGGGGCGCAATTTTTGGCTTATACATTGGCCGGCCTGGCCGGCGGAGAGGAAGACGTGCATGTCATTTTAAATATGTCGGAGCGGACAATCGAGGCTCCCTTGCCTTCGGTTCCCGGACGAAAGTGGCAACTGGCGCTGGATACTTCGCGCACAGGGCCCGATGACATCCTGCCGCGCGATCGGCAAAAGGCGTTTGAGCCTTCGACTTATCCCATAACCAGGCGCACGGTCGCCGTGTTCGAGGCGCGCGGATGATCAAAGCATGAGCCGCGAAGCAACTCAACGCGACGCCGCTAAAGTCCTGGTGATCAATTGCGGCAGTTCTTCGATCAAATATGGACTGTTTGCAATGGCGCCAGGGCATCTGCTTGCCAGCGGACTGCTGGAGCGCATCGGTGAAAGCGTTAGCCTGATCCGGCACCGGGCAGAAAATGCGCAAGGCAAGCTGGTCGAGACCCGGGAGGAAATCGAAGCTCCCGACCACCGCGCGGCTTTCAACGTTATTGCCGCGATTTTACACGGTACCTTCGGCTTTGAAGCAGGGGATGGACCCGATGCGATCGGTCATCGCGTGGTCCATGGCGGCGAGGCCTTTTCGACATCGATAGCGATCGATCAGACGGTGATCGATACGATTCGAAAGCTGATCCCGTTGGCGCCGCTGCATAATCCGGCCAATCTGACCGGCATCGAAGCCTGCCGGGACATTTTTCCGGCGGTGCCGCAGGTCGCCGTTTTCGATACCGCTTTTCATCAGACCATGCCGCCGCATGCTTTTCGCTATGCGATTCCGGAAGCCTGGTATAGCGGCCATGGCATACGCCGCTACGGCTTTCACGGCAGCTCGCATCGTTATGTCGCAAGCCGGGCGGCCGACTATTTGCAGCGCCCGCTTGAGGATCTTAAATTGATTACCCTGCATCTCGGCAATGGCGCCAGCGCTGCGGCAATACAATATGGACGCTGTATCGATACCTCGATGGGCTTCACTCCTTTGGAAGGCCTGGTGATGGGTACTCGCTGCGGCGATCTGGATGCGGCGATACCGCTGTATCTGGAAAACGTACTGGGCCAGAGCGCAGGCGACCTGCAGGAAGCCCTTAACCGGGATTCGGGGTTGAAGGGGCTATGCGGCAGCAACGACTTGCGCGAAGTGCTGGCCGGCGAGCAGGGCGGCGACGAACGCGCCCGCCTGGCGCTGGAGGTTTATTGTTACCGCATCCGAAAATATATCGGCGCTTATTTTGTCGCGCTGGACGGTCTGGACGCCCTGATTTTTACCGGCGGCGTCGGCGAGAATGCGGCCTTGATTCGAAGCCGGGTCTGTCAGGGTCTGGAAAAACTCGGCATCGCGATCGATCAGGAAGCCAATGACAGGACGCTTGAAGAAATCGGCGAAATAGGGCGTAGCGGGAACTCCGTTCGCGTTCTGGCCGTGCGCACGAACGAAGAGCTACAGATCGCGCGCGAAACGCTTGCAGTCTTGACTGACTAGCGATCGGGTCGCTTGGATTCTCCGGATTCTGTCGACGTTGAATTCAGGCTAAATTTGACATCAGTTGGAGGTCAAAATGAACAGTCATATTCTGGGGGCGGATAAAAGTTAGTTGTTTAATTCGTCTGCTGATTGACGAATGGCAGCAACGTGGGCAATTGCATTATTGACCGCTCTAATAGAGCCGCGGCAGGAGTTTTGGGGTCGTTTTGCAGTAATCGAGATAGGCCGATCCAAATTGCTGGAAGAGTAAATGTTCTTCTATTCCGATGCGAAAACTGACCGCAAAATACGCCGGTATGTTGATGACCATCAAGGCCAGCAAATCACCCATCGCGATCCCCGCCGCCGCCAGAGCGATCAATAAGCCGGCATAGGCCGGATGCCGCACCCAACGATAGGGGCCCTCGACAATCAGATGATGGTCGTGCTGTATCATCACGCGGGTGGTAAAAAACCGACCCAGCCAGCCGACCGCGCTGTAACGCAGACAAAGCCCGGCGGCAAACAGCGGCAGTGCCAGAAGTTGCCGGTAAAGATACGGAATCGGCAGCGGCGTCAAAGCCAAAGATTTAAACAGCAGCGACGCGAACACGCCGCTTGCGACGGTCAACCATAAAATCAGCTGTGTGCGCTCCTCGCTCTCAGACACGATTTTTTTGTCTATCCGTGTTTTACGCAGGAGGCGAATTTCCCCGCCTATCCATAAGAGGCAAAGCAACAGCCATAACAGGCGTATTGATGTCATTGATCTGGCTCCGGGCTCATATTGGGGACAAGCAAGCATGTTACAATAGTTCCGCTTCGATTTGCGCTAAATTCCAAAGGATGCGGCCCATAATATGGGCAAATCGATGCCGGCTCTGCGGAGGCATGCTTTCGCGCCGATTAAACGGAAAAAATAATTGACCGAATCCCATGTGTTTGCCGGCCATGAAAAAAATCATTGAACTGAAAAACGTTTACAAGGATTACCCGCAGGCCGGCACGATACAAACCGTTTTGCATGATATTACCCTTGACATTCTGGCCGGCGAGTTCGTCGCGATCGTCGGCCCTTCCGGCAACGGCAAATCGACCTTGCTGAATCTTTTGACCGGCATCGACCACCCGACCCGTGGCGAAGTGATCGTCGACGGCGCGCGCTTACAGAAAATGAGCGGAGAAAAGCTGACGTCTTGGCGCGGCGGTCATGTCGGCATCGTGTTTCAGTTTTTTCAACTGCTGCCTGCCTTGACTCTTCTGCAAAACGTCATTCTGCCGATGGATTTTCATGCCGTGCTGCCGAAACGCCAGCGCAGGCAAAGAGCCATGCAGCTGTTGGAACGGGTCGGTCTTGCGGAAGAAGCGGAGCGCCTGCCGAGTCAGGTTTCCGGCGGCCAGCAGCAACGCGCAGCGATTGCCCGTGCCCTGGCTAATGACCCGCCCTTGATCGTCGCCGACGAACCGACCGGGAATCTTGACGCTGCGACCGCCGCGTCGGTGTTTGAATTGTTTGCTCATCTTCGCGATCAGGGCAAGACGTTGGTGATGGTGACCCATAACGAAGAGCTCGCCGATGCCGCCACACGCAAACTCGAAATCCGCTCCGGCCGCATTCACGCCGACGACTCCAGGCTGTCCGGCTGTTAAGCATTGCATACGCTCTGGAACAAAATTTGGGCCGACCTGTGGCTCGTCAAAGCCCGCACTGCTCTGGCCATCAGCAGTATTGCGGCCGGAGTGTTCTGCGTCGGCACACTGTTCGGCATGATCGACCTGCAACTTGCGAAGATGGACGCCGCGCATCGGCAATCGCAACCCTCGCATATCAATCTAATCCTCGGCAACAGCGCCGACAATTCCTTGCTCGGGAAGATCGAAGCCGTTGAAGGCGTGGCGGGCATTGATACGATGACGCCGTTGACCGTTCGCTACCGACTTCCCGGTCAGTCCGACTGGAACATGGGTACCTTGATCATCCGTCCGGATTATTCGGCGCAGCAATTCGACAGAACGACGTTGCTTGCCGGCAGCTGGCCGTCCGGCAAGCACATTGCCGTCGAACGCCTCTCGGCGGACTATGCAGGGCTACGGATCGGCGACCGGGTCGAAGTGGAAACGCTGAACGGGACACAAGCTCTCACGCTCGGCGGCATCGTGCGTCATCCCTTCGTCAAACCACCGAATTTTGGCGGGCAACTGCACTTTTTCGCCGCTTCCGCTTTGGCCGCCGAATTCGGCCAGCCGGCCGACACCTTCCGACAGGCGCTGGTGAATATCACGCTACCCTACAGCACCGACAGAGTGCGTGCGGTTGCCAAGGACATCCGCGTACTGCTTGCAGAACACAAAATCGGCGTCAACGTGACCTTATTACAGGACCCTGACAAACACTGGGGGCGACCCATTTTCGCCGGCATCAATGGCGTCTTGCAGATCATGGCGCTCGCCTCGCTGGCATTGGCCTGTGTGTTGATCTTCAATACGCTCTCCGCGCATATCACCCAGCAAACCGACCAGATCGGCGTGATGAAAGCACTGGGAGGCAGCACAATCACGATCGCCAAGCTTTATCTGACCGAGACGCTGCTGATGGCGACCGCCGCGGTCGCGTTGGCTGTGCCGCCGAGCCTCGCCGCCGCTCATTTCAGTTCGTGCGGACTGTTGAATCTTTTCAATATCGATTGCGGGGTTTTCGACATCTCGAACCGCGCCGTTGCCTTCATGCTGCTGGGAGGACTCTTGGCGCCGCTGCTGGCGGCACTGGTTCCGATACTGCGCGGCGCGTCGATGACGGTGCGGGTAGCGATCGCCAGCTACGGACTGGGCTCCGGTTTCGGGGCCCGCCGTTTCGACCGCTGGGTGGAGCGCATCGGCGCGCGCTTTCTGCCGACGCTCTATGCGGCGGCATTGGGCAACCTGTTCCGCCGCAAGGGGCGGCTGCTGTTGACCCAGAGCGTACTGATCATCGCCGGCGCGATGTTTCTGATCTTGATGAGTCTTATCGCGTCAGTCAATCTGACGCTGGACAACGAAATGGCGCGCAGCCGCTATGCGGTACGCCTGGGTTTTGCCAACGATCAGTCCGAACAAAAGGTGACCGAAGTGGCCATGTCGGTCGCGGGAAGCCGGCGAGTCGAAATCTGGCAGCGGCTGCCGATCGATATATCGAAAGGCGATGCCGCGCTGCGCCAGCAGGGCAGCCTCGGTGCGCAATTGTTCGCTTTACCCGCGGCAACGGCGATGTACCGACCTTTGATAGAACAAGGACGCTGGCTTGAGGCCGCCGATGCCGGTCGGCGCGTGCTGGTGCTCAGCGCCGATACCGCCGCATTGAACGGCATCGAGGTCGGCGATACGGTGGATGTTAGGCTGGAAACCAGCACCCAAAAATGGAAGGTGATCGGCTTTTACCGCTGGCTCGCGGGCTCGAATTATACGGTCGAACCGGTTTATGCGCCGATGGAAACGGTGAGGGACATTACCGGGCGCGGCGAGGCGGCTTCATTCGCCTTGCTCGACGCGCCGATCGGGACCCTGGCCGAAGAAGCCGATTATGTCCGCGCGTTAAAACAAAAATTTGAAGACAACCATATCAAACTCGACGTTTACACGACACAAGCCAGACTCGAACAGCGCCGCTTCGCCCGCAACCAGTTCAACCCACTGATTGGGACCCTGCTTGGGCTGGCTTCGATGATCGCGGCGGTGGGCGGCATCGGCCTGTCCGGAACACTCTCGATCGGGGTTTTGCAGCGGATCCGCGAAATCGGTGTACTGCGTGCAATCGGCGCATCGTCCAAAGCGATCTTTCGGTTGTTTCTGCTCGAAGGGCTCCTGCACGGCATCGTCGCCTGGGCGCTCAGCGTGCCGCTGGCCTTTTTCGCCGCCGAGCCTATCGCCGGCGAATTGGGAAAAACGATGCTCGGCATGCAACTGGATTACGCGTTCGATCTGGTGGCGGTTGTTTACTGGCTCGTCATCGTTATTGCGCTCTCTTGGCTGGCTTCTTCCTGGCCGGCGCACAAGGCAGCGAATTTGACGATTCGTGAGAGCTTGGGACATTAAAAGCCTCTTCTCCCTTATTGACCAGGAGCTAAAATCAACCCGCCGATGACATTGAACCACGGTTCAAGACCTCGGTCGTCATAAATTTTAACTGGAACAAATCACTTTTTGCCGTTCTTCAGACGAAGACAGTGCAAGAAAACCATGCCTCAGCGATTGAATTTTTTGTTTCAAGAATAAGCTTTTTTATGGTGTTTTGGCATTTTGCTGTTACATTGGCACACCGTGCGCCACCTATTTGACTCAGTCACCCGCGGCCCCTCATGTCCAAACCAAAACATATCATTATTGTCGGCGCAGGCCCGGGCGGTCTCTGTGCGGGCATGCTGTTAAGTCAGCGCGGCTTCAACGTATCCATTTTCGATAAAAACCAGGAGGTTGGCGGACGCAATCGGGCGATCCGGATGAACGGCTTTGTCTTCGATACCGGGCCGACATTCTTGTTGATGAAAGGCGTTCTCGATGAAATGTTTGAACTGTGTGGCCGGCGCAGTGAAGACTATGTCGAGTTCGTGAGCCTGGACCCGATGTACAACCTGGTCTATGACGATCGGCAGCTGTTGGTCCATTCGGACCCGGAGCGGATGCGCGCGGAACTCGAGCGCGTATTTGCGGAAGGCAGCGAAGGTTACGACCGCTTCATTAAGAACGAAAGAAAGCGTTTCCTTCGTCTCTACCCCTGCATTACACGGGACTATTCGTCCCTCGCGTCCTTTTTGTCGCTCGATTTGATCCGCGCGCTACCCTGGCTGGCCTTGCCCAAGAGCGTGTTTTCCAACCTCGGCCAATATTTCGATCAGGAAAAAATGCGCCTGGCATTTTCGTTTCAATCGAAATATCTCGGCATGTCGCCCTGGGAATGCCCGGCACTGTTTACCATGCTGTCTTATCTCGAACACGACTACGGTATCTATCATGTCGCTGGCGGCTTGAACCGTATATCGGCCGCGATGGCCGAAGTCATCAAGGAGAACGGAGGTTCGTTGCACACCAGTACGCGCGTAAAATCCTTGATCATTGAAAATGGCGGCGTGAAAGGTGTCAAATTGACCAGCGGGGAGGAAATCCGGGGCGATGAGGTGGTCGTGAATGCAGATTTCGCTCATGCGATGGCGACTCTGGTGCCGCCGGGGCAACTCCACAAATACGATGCCGAGCAACTGAAGAAGCGCGATTATTCCTGTTCGACCTTCATGCTCTATCTTGGTCTGGACAAGGTGTACGATCTGCCGCATCATTCGATCGTCTTCGCCAGAGACTATCGCACCAATATCCAGAATATCTTCAGCCACAAGCAACTGACCGAGGATTTCTCGTTTTACGTGCAGAACGCCACAATTTCCGACCCCAGTCTGGCACCGCCCGGCAAGTCGACGCTTTACGTGTTGGTGCCGATGCCCAATAATGACAGCGGCGTCGATTGGGAGACGCATTGTCAAAACGTGCGCGAACAGATTTTGGACGCTTTAGGCGGGCGCCTCGGCCTGACCGATATTCGCGGTCATATCGAGTGCGAAAAAATCATCACGCCGGCTAGCTGGGAGCGTGACGAATACGTTTACAAGGGCGCTACCTTCAGCCTGGCGCACAAATTCAGCCAGATGCTGTATTGGCGCCCGCACAATCGTTTCGAGGAACTCGACAACTGCTATCTGGTCGGCGGCGGTACGCATCCGGGCAGCGGTCTGCCGACCATCTACGAGTCGGCGCGCATCTCGTCCGATCTGATTTCGAAAAAACACCGCGTTGGCTTCAAGGAAATCAAACAAAACCTATGGCTGAAGAAAGTCAGGCCTTGAGATGGAGACCCTGCAGGCGATTTCGCCGGTCGACGGACAAGTCTTGGGCGTATTTGAAAAGAGCAGCGCGGAAACGATCCGGCTGCAGATGGCTGCGGCCCGTGCGGCGGCGGCAGCCTGGTCGAGTATTGACGTTACGAGGCGTGCCCGGCTATTGTCCCGTTTTAGCCGGATATTGATCGACGAGGCGGACTTAGTCGTCGATGTGATTACCCGCTCTACCGGAAAGGTCAAAACCGAGGCTTTGCTCGGCGAAGTTTACCCGTTGCTGGATCTGGCTCATTATTACGAGAAACACGCGGCGCGCATTTTGCGGTACCGCGGCGTGCCGACCTCACCATTCGGTTTTCCGGGGGCGACCGCGGGCATAGAGCGCCGTCCCTATGGCGTCGTCGCGGTGATTTCACCCTGGAATTATCCCTTCCAGTTGACCGTCGCGCCAATCTTGAGCGCCTTGTTTGCCGGCAATGCGGTGATCTTTAAAATGTCCGAGTTAAGTCTGCCGGTCGGAGCATTGATAGGCGATCTGTTCGACAGGCTGGATTTGCCGGCGGGGGTGGTGCAAGCGGTCATTGGCGACGGCCAGATCGGCGAACTACTGATCGATGCCGGACCGGATCTGATGTTTTTTACCGGCGGGCTCGCCGCCGGCCGCGCGGTGATGCAGCGTGCCGCCCGGCACCCGATTCCGGTCCTGCTCGAATTGGGCGGCAAGGATCCGATGCTGGTATTTGCCGACGCGGATCTCGACCGCGCCCGCGACGCCGCATTGTATGGCGCTTTTAGTAACAGCGGCCAGGCCTGTATCGCGGTCGAACGGCTGTATGTCGAGCAGGCCTGCTACGCAGGATTTGTGCAGATGCTGATCGAGGCGACAGCCAAACTGAAGATCGGCCCTGACGGCGATCTGGGGGCGATGACGTCGCCGCGCCAGATTGCTGTCGTCGAGGAACATTACCGTGACGCTCTGGCGCAAGGCGCGAAGGCTTCGGGTCCGCTGCTTCGCGAAGGCAATTATCTGAAGCCGGTGGTGCTCTGGGATGTGCATCACGGCATGCGGGTGATGCGCGAGGAAACTTTCGGGCCGTTGCTGCCGGTGATGCCGTTCAGCGGCGAGGATGAGGCGTTGCGACTCGCCAACGACAATGATTTCGGCCTGAACGCCAGCATTTGGAGCAGCGACATCCGCAAGGCCCAGCGAGTCGCGAGCCGCTTGCAGGTCGGCAATTGGGCAATCAACGATGTGCTCAAAAATGTCGGCCATGGGCGGCTGCCGTTCGGCGGCGTCAAAAAGAGCGGTTTCGGCCGCTACCACGGCGCGGAAGGCCTGCTGAGTTTCACCTATGCGGCCTCCGGCCTGATTTGCCGCAGCCGGCTAGCAAAGGAACCGAACTGGTTTCCCTACAACGCAGAACGCTACGCACACTTCAAGGGCTTTCTGGATTTTGTCTACGGCGAGGGTTCGCGGTATCGGCGTATCCGGCGCAACTGGCCGGCGTTGCAGGCTTTTCGTGAGTATGCGGTCTTCGATCTGATGCAAAGATGGCAAAATCTGCGCCTGATGCTGCCATGGAACCGGGATAATTGAATGAACTACCAAGATAAAAGTATCGTGATCATCGGCGCCGGCCTCGGCGGCCTCTCCGCCGCGATAGCGCTGGCGAGCGAGGGCTTCGACGTCGAACTTGTCGAAAAAAACGACAAGGTAGGCGGCAAACTGAACATCCTCCACAAGGACGGCTTCGCCTTCGACCTCGGGCCGTCTATCCTGACCATGCCGCATATCTTCGAAGCGCTGTTCACTCGCGCCGGCAAAAAGATGTCGGATTATGTCGAGATTCAAACCGTCGAACCGCACTGGCGCAACTTCTTCGAGGACGGCACGACGCTCGATTTGACGCCCGAGCCGGAAGCGATGCGGCGCGAACTCGACAAGCTCGGCCCCGAAGCGGCAGCCGAATTCGCCCGCTTCCTTGCCTATTCGAAAAAACTTTGCACCGAGACCGAAGCCGGTTATTTCGCGAAGGGACTCGACAGTTTCTGGGACCTGATAAGTTTTTACGGACCTATGCGCAGCCTGCGCGGTTTCGATGTGTTCCGCTCGATGGATCAGGGCGTCCGCCGCTTCATTTCCAATCCGAAGCTGGTGGACATCCTGAACTATTTCATCAAATACGTCGGTTCGTCGCCCTATGATGCGCCGGCACTGATGAACCTGCTGCCATACATCCAGTTCGAATACGGTCTCTGGTACGTCAAAGGCGGCATGTACGGCCTGGCGCAGGCGCTGGAGAGGCTTGCGCTGGAACTCGGCGTGCGCATTCGCTTGAATGCGGAGGTCGCCGAGATCACACGAGAGGGCTCGCGAGCGACCGGGATCCGTCTGAAAGATGGCGAGGTATTGCCGTCCGATCTGGTCGTCTCGAACATGGAAGTGATTCCGGCGATGAAGCAGTTGCTGAACAGTTCGGAAGCTGTGCTGAACAAGGTGCGGCGCTTTGAACCGAGCTGCTCGGGGCTTGTGCTGCACCTTGGCGTCGACCGCATCTATCCGCAACTCGCGCATCACAATTTCTTTTATTCGGACAAACCGCGCGAGCATTTCGACGCGGTTTTCCAGCAAAATAAATTGTCCGACGATCCGACCGTTTACCTCGTCGCGCCCTGCAAAACCGACCCCGCACAAGCCCCTGCCGGTTGTGAAATCATCAAGGTTCTTCCGCATATACCGCATCTCGATCCCGACAACCGGCTTTCGGCGGAGGATTACCGTGCGTTCCGCGAACGCGTGCTGGTCAAGCTCGAACGGATGGGGCTGAGCGACTTGCGCCGGCACATCGTGACCGAAGAATACTGGACGCCGCACGACATCCAAGCACGCTACTATTCGAATCAAGGCTCGATCTACGGCGTTGTTGCCAATCGATGGAAAAACCTCGGCTTTAAAGCCCCGCAGCGCAGCAGCGAGTTAAAAAACCTCTATTTCGTCGGCGGCAGCGTCAATCCAGGGGGGGGCATGCCGATGGTCACCTTGTCCGGGCAGTTGGTGCGAGACAAGATTTTGTCGGATTTGGGGCAGGGGTAGGGAAGTACTTCGAAGCTACGGAAACGACATGTTATCTGCGATCTTTCAAAAAAAGCCCCACCAATCCGGCCAGCATGATGGCAATGTATAGCTGGCCACTGATCACTTCCAAATAAGCCAGCGTCCGCGCCAGCGGCGCAACCGGGGTAATGTCTCCATAACCCAGGCTGGCCAGGGTTATAAAGCTGAAGTAGAGCAGGGTATCCATCGGCGCTTTGCCCTCAACCCCTTCAATACCGTTGAACGACCCCGGCCAAAATTGAAAGAGCAAGCCGTACAAGATCGCCCAAATCAGTCCCATCAACAGATAAACGCACATGGCGCCGAAGAGCAAATTGTGGTCGACCTGGGTTCCTCCGAACACATGCTTGGCGGCAATGACTGCGCTGCTAATGGAAAACAAAAGGACGACGGCGTTCAAGCACAATTCGATCGCGATGCTGTCATAAAAAATATTGATAGTGGTGAACGTAACAGTCAGCAGAGCCAGTGCTAATCCGAACCTGAAACGATTATTTTCGTGAGATAGGCCCCATACTCCAAGCAACATCAAGGCGCTGTATCCAACCTGCAAGGTAATACGCATCAAAAAGGCATTCCCTGCCAAGGCAGGGAAGGTTCTTAGTAGAGGCATCAGCAAAAAAAGAATAAGCAGACCGGATAGAAGGAAAGCGTAATTGCCGGCCTTTGAGCGCTGGGTTGGTGCAGGCATAGAGGACTCGCTCCGGATAATGATGTTTTTACCCGCAAAGGTTCATGATAACGGCTGGGTTTCATACCCGAGTCATCGTGCATAAAAACGTCGGTAACAAACGCCATTGCCAAAATCAATATACAGCGTTCAGAAGGAAAGCGGCAACATTCTCCAGCCCAAAAACTGCAATTTCTTTAAGTGTTTCCGAGCAGAAATTTTTCGCTGTTTGTTAAAGTCAATTTGGCCTAAAGTCCAATAGCGAGACTTCTTTGTACAGGAATAGAATGCTGGCGTGTCGTCTCAAGACTAACGAATCGGTCTTCCGACAATCCGTGAATGGGCGTATATGAATGATTACCAAAGCCGCAGGAGTGCGTATGACAGTGGAACAAATTAGGCTACAAGAAGCCCGTGAACGCAATATTCCATGGAAAAAATGGGGGCCCTATCTGAGCGAACGGCAGTGGGGCACCGTGCGGGAAGACTATAGCCCTAATGGCGATGCCTGGAATTATTTTACCCACGACCAGGCGCGTTCACGCGCCTATCGCTGGGGGGAAGACGGCTTGGGCGGCATTTCGGACGACCACCAGGTGCTTTGTTTTGCCCTGGCCTTATGGAACGGTAACGATCCTATCCTGAAGGAACGGCTGTTCGGCCTGACCAACAGCGAGGGCAATCATGGCGAGGACGTGAAGGAGTATTATTTCTACCTCGACAGCACGCCCACCCATTCCTACATGAAATATCTGTACAAGTACCCGCAGGCGGCTTACCCCTATGAGGATCTGATTAAAACCAACCGACAACGGAGCCGGAATGAGCTGGAGTACGAACTTCTGGATACCGGCATTTTCGACGCAGACCGCTATTTCGATGTGTTTGTCGAATATGCCAAAGGGGATGCCGAGGACATACTGATCAAAATCAGCGTCGCCAACCGCGGCCCGGAAGCGGCGCCGTTGCACCTATTGCCGACGCTCTGGTTTCGCAATACCTGGTCTTGGTCGGACGCCAGCAGCAAACCTGTGCTGCAAAAGCTCGAGAATGCCGAACGCAGCATCGTGCATGCCCATCATACCGACCCGTTCTTTCATGAATTCCTGGACGACTACTATCTCTACTGCGATGGCAATGTTCCGCTGTTGTTTACGGAGAACGAATCCAACAAAACCCGCCTCTTTGCCGAAGCGAATGCGAGTCCTTACGTTAAGGATGGCATTAACAATTATCTCTTGCACGGACAGCTGGATGCGGTCAATCCAGCTCAGACGGGAACAAAAGTCTCCCCGCACTATCACTTGACGGTGAGTGCCGGAGAAACGCAAGTGGTTCGACTGCGCCTGACCCGCTCTGCACCGGCCCAGATGGGCAATCCCTTTGCAGGCTTTGATGGCATGTTCCAAACGCGCTTGCAGCAAGCCAATGCCTTTTATGACGAGATCACACCAGCATTGATCAAGGCAACCGATCCGGATCGGGCCAATCTGATGCGCCAGGCGCTTGCCGGCATGTTGTGGTAGAAGCAATATTTCTACTACGACGTGGACAAATGGCTGGAGGAACACGATGTTACTCCCTGGTCGGGCTCGGAGCAGCGCCATCGGATTCGCAATGGTGACTGGTATCACGCGTACTGTGATGACATCATCTCGATGCCGGACAAGTGGGAATATCCCTGGTTTGCGGCCTGGGACCTGGCGTTCCATATGCTGCCGTTGTCGATTGTGGATTCGGACTTTGCCAAATCGCAATTGGACCTGATGCTGCGTAACGACTACCTGCACCCGAATGGGCAAATCCCCGCCTACGAGTGGAACTTTGGCGACGTGAATCCACCCGTGCATGCCTTTGCCACGATGCAAATCTATTTGATGGACAAGGCGCGCAATGACGGCAAGGGCGATATCGACTTCCTCAAGTATGCCTTTTCGAAACTGTTGGTCAACTTCACCTGGTGGATCAACCGCAAGGATCGAAACGGTAACAACGTCTTTGAAGGCGGATTTTTAGGGCTGGACAACATCGGGGTGTTCGACCGCAGTTCGCCTTTGCCCACGGGAGGCTACCTGGAGCAGGCGGACGGCACCGCCTGGATGATATTTTTCAGTCAGCAGATGCTCAGGATTGCCGTCGAACTGGCGGTTCACGACACCCTGTACGAAGAATTCGTCAGCAAATTTTTCGAGCATACGATGTGGATTGCCGGGGCGATGGACCGGCTGGGCAAGCATCAGGATGAAATGTGGGATGAAGAGGATGGTTTCTTCTACGATGTCCTGCGCTTACCGGATGGTACGGCCATGCGCTTGAAGGTGCGTTCGATGGTAGGGCTGCTGCCGCTCGCCGCCGTGGCACTGTTTGAAGAAGCAGAGCTTAAGAACTTGCCCAACTTCATCCAGCGAACCCAAGCCTTTTACCGCCGACACCCCGAACTCTTAACGAATATGCATCTACCCAGTCAGCCTGGCTTGGCGGGTCGGCGTATGCTGTCGGTGTTCAACGAGCAGAAATTGCGCCGCGTGCTCGCCAAGATGCTGGATGAAAACGAGTTCTTCAGTCCCTATGGTATCCGTTCGCTGTCCCGCTATCACCAGGAGCATCCGTTTGTATTTCACCATGCGGGGCAGGAGTTCCGCGTGGATTACCTGCCGGGCGATTCGAATACCGGCATGTTCGGGGGCAACTCCAATTGGCGCGGGCCGGTCTGGATGCCCGTTAATTACTTGCTCAACGTTGCACTGATCCGGCTCCATGCCTATTATGGCGACGCGTTTACGGTGGAATGTCCGACCGGCTCGGGGCAGTACATGACCCTGTTTGAGGTGGCGCAGGAACTGAGTAAACGCCTGACCAACATTTTCCTCCGCAATGGCAATGGCCATCGGCCGGTCTATGGGGGAAGCGAAAAATTCCAAACCGATCCCTACTGGAAGGACCTGGTCCTGTTCTACGAATATTTCCACGGCGACAACGGGGCCGGCATCGGCGCCAGTCACCAGACCGGCTGGACGGGCTGCATCGCTAGAATCATTCAGGGTATGGGTGATGTGACGAATGAGGTCTTGATTGGTGCGGATGCCGAGATGGCGACGATCAAGAAGACAGTTGGCAAGTGACGATTGGGTTTGAAAGGCGGAGGCCGGGATTATTGATGACGGGCTTCCGTCCCCAAAACTCGGTATTCTGCGCCGCTAAAATTTTACCGACTTCATTGTGGGGAAAATCATGAATAATGCCCTTTATCCTTCCCTTTACCAGATCAATACCCGTGTCTGGCTCAATCGTCTGTCGCGTCAAATTGGCCGTCCGGCGACGCTGGATGACATTCCCAATACCGAACTGGAGCAACTGGCGAATTTGGGGTTCGACTGGGTTTATTTTCTTAGCGTCTGGCAAACCGGAGAAGCAGGGCGCAAGGTCTCCCGCTCCAATCCGCAATGGCGCGCAGAATATCGGGAACTGTTACCGGATTTGCAGGAAGACGATATCTGCGGCTCAGGCTTTGCGATAACCGCTTATACCCTAAACACCCTGTTGGGGGAGCCTGAAGCATTGGCTCGCCTGCGCGACCGCCTGCATCGACGCGGCCTCAAATTGATGCTGGATTTTGTACCCAACCATACCGCGCCAGACCATCCCTGGGTGCAGGTGCACCCGGAGTATTATGTTTCCGGTACGGAAGAGCAGCTCGCCGGGCAGCTGCAAAACTATGTCAAATTGGACACGCCCCAAGGCCCAGTTGTTTTGGCATACGGCCGCGATCCGTATTTTGACGGCTGGCCCGATACCTTACAGCTCAATTACGGCAATCCTGCCTGTCAGCTCGCGCAAATCGATGAGTTGTTAAAAATTGCCCGGTGCTGTGACGGCTTGCGCTGCGACATGGCGATGCTGGTGCTACCGGAAATCTTCCAACGCACCTGGGGTATTGCCGCTGAACCGTTTTGGCCTATGGCTACCCGGAAGGTGCGGGAAAAGCATCCGGATTTCGTATTCATGGCGGAGGTTTACTGGGATATGGAATGGACGCTGCAACAGCAAGGCTTCGATTACACCTACGACAAGCGACTATACGACCGCTTGCGCAGGAAACAGGTCGGACCTGTACGGTTACATTTCTGGGCGGACATGGCTTACCAGAAAAAATCCGCCCGTTTTTTAGAGAACCACGATGAACCTCGTGCCGCCGTAACCTTCCCGGCGCACGTCCATCAAGCCGCCGCTGTCTTGACATATTTCAACCCCGGACTGCGCTTCTTCCATGAGGGACAATTGCAAGGTTGGCCGAAGAAAATTTCGGTTCACCTCTGCCGAGGACCGGAACAACCCACCGATATTCAATTGCAGGCGTTTTATCGTCATCTTCTCGATGCTTTGCGGCTGGATGTGTTCCGCGATGGGGCGTGGCAGTTGCTGGAGTGCAAACCGGCGTGGGAGGGCAATTGGACGTCGGAGTGCATGATTGCCTTTGCCTGGCGAGGCCAAGATGGGCAACAAGCGATCGTTGCGGTTAACTACGCGCCGAACCAAAGCCAGTGTTATCTCTCGTTACCCTTGCCTAATGCCGATGATTGCATCTATGAGCTTAAAAGTTTAATGGGCTCCGAAAGTTATGAGCGCAGTGGCGATAGCCTGGTTTCTCCTGGGCTCTATCTCGACTTGCCTGAATGGGGTTATGGGGTATTTAGATTGATACGAAAAGGATAACGGACATTATTTCAGGTCGGTATTGTCGCCGACCATTTTGCGACGTTCGAGTACAAAAATTTCGGTTATCAGCGACAGGTTTGTGTTTGGATGCGATCAGAACGGCACATCTATGCCAAGGATCCGAATATCTTCAACAACATCTCTTTGATTGGAATCTCGATGGCAAATAACACCAGCATTGGAATTAAGGCGGGTAATGCCACGGCAAGAATCGCTGACTTGCCGATGGGGGCCGCTCGCATATTCGCCACTGTCTCGTAAAGACCGACGGTATCGGCTACGGGGCCAATTTCCTGAGCCTCCAGCAGGGACGAGTCGTCCAGTGACTGCCTTAAAATCCAGCGGCGGTGAACTAGACGGCCGTGTTCTCCGACCAGGGCACCATAGTCCAACAGCGCTTGCTTTTTGGTCGCAGCAAGTTTGGGGATGAATACCATCAATGGCGTCAGGCACAACATGACCAACAGGATCAGGAAAACCACAACTTCCCCCCTTCAAGGACATAACGTGCACGCCGTGATACATCACATCGTGCGCGAGGCGTGAAGCCAGCACAGCGGACAGAGCGAAGGCGAACAGGCTGAAGGCTTTCGTGAGTCGTTCGAGGAAACCGAGGCCGCCGGCTCGGTCGGAATGGGTAGGTACGATTTGTAGATCGAGGGCGGCAATACGTTTCAACAGCAGGAATAGCAGGATCAGTCGCCACAGCCACGCACAGAGGAGGGCAAAAAAAATCGGCTGAGCCACGTGATCCAGCCACCAGCCGCCGAATCCCAAGTTGAAACGCGTTGGCTCGCCAATGTTGGCCCACACCAGTTCATGTTTATCCTGGCTGGGCGGCTGGAATCCGATCCAAGCGACGATAAGCGCCGCGATCACGATCCAGGGAAAGGAACTGTTGCGTAGTTGGAAAATGCCCCGAAGCACCTCCCTGAATGCCTCCCGCTGTTCCTTCGGGATTAGGCCGGAGGTATGGAAGTAGGGGATGAGGAGGGTGGTCATGCCATGCACACTTCCTTCGCCGACGATCAATAACGGCAGCGCGAGCAGGAAACGAACGTGGATGCCGAAATGCTGGAGCAGAGGTTCGCTGACGGTGCCGGGCAATGCCCGGCCGTTGAAGACAGCCCAAGCCATAATGGGCAGCCAAGCCACGAGGCTGAAGAAAATCGCTCGACGGATCAGGCCCAGGCCATGATCCGGTATCAGGCCGAAGCGGCGCTGAAGGCGGAACAACAGGTCATCCCTGACCAGGGAGATTTCAAATTCCGAGTCTTGTGCGTTCATTTTCACTCTCCCGATCCGCCCTCTTTTCATTCATCTTATGGCCTGGCTGACGCATGTGAAAAAGGACTATTAGCAACCGGACAACTGCCCTATAGACATGGGCCTTTTGTAAGCATCGATACGGTTTTATCCGCTAGCTTATTGAATACTACGTTGTTCGGGCCTCCTCATACCCAGGATTGGACCGCCAATCCCTCGTGATGAAAATCAGTTTACAAGAATGCCCCTTACTGAAGTTGGAATGCGACGGCACTCGATAGCGCCAAATCAATCGTTTTGTTTGATCTCGCGGCCGGCTTCACGGGAGTCTTGTTTGATTTCCCGTTTCTCTTGCCGACATTCCGGCCGATTCTCGCCGGCGTCCTTGCATGCGTCCTTGGCATCTCTTGCAGTTTCTCGCCCCTCCTGCCTTGTGTCCCGTGCATCCTGCCTATCATCCCGGCGATCATCACGCCGTTCCATGCCTTCCGTTTCGGAGTAGGAGGGCGCTGACCAAAGCAAAGGTCCGGCCACGCCAAAAGCCAAAGTTAAAATGCCGACCTGCAAACAAGTCTTTTTCATGATCTCTCTCCTGTGTTTGATGCACATAATGATGTCCATGTGTTATTCGTTTAGTCCGTCTTTGCTAGCGCTTTCTCAATGTAAGCAAAAACATTTGATCATTTAGAAAGTGATTACGCTATTGGCCTTTAGTCCAAGTGCCAATATTTCGCTAACTGTTGATAAAGAAACAATTTGAATCGAACATCTTATATTAGAGGTTTTATAGGACACCCATATTTGAGCAGATGTATCCGCTGTGAAATTTTTCGCCAATAGATAGTTGTACCAGGTTTTTTCTTGGTATAGTAACGAAACGCCGATTGTGAATGCTGGACCCAACTCAAACACTCGTTCAGGGCAATTAACGATGACTGACAACAAATTTTTGCTGCTTAAAATGCATCCTTGCGCGGAAGGACTGAGCGATGAAGTGGTGCGCGAAATCAGCAGTGCATGTCAACTCCTAAGATTCGATTCCGGCGAGGTCATACAACGCGCCAATGAGCCTTGGGATTCCATTTATTTAGTGATCCAAGGCCGCATTAGGCAGTCGCTCATCGACATTCAGGGAAAAGTCATCGTGGATCGCTACCAATCCGGTGGTGGGCAAATTGGTGTTTTGGCAGCCGCTCTGGGAGAACCGTCTCCACTGCAAGTAATCGCCGAGGATCCAACGACACTGCTTCGACTCAATTATCAAACTGCATTTGAGTTGACCAAGCAACACGACGTGTTCCGACAGAACTTCACTCGTATGGTTGCCGAGGTTATGCAAAGTGCTCTGATGAAGGATCGTCGCAAAACAAAGCCTCGGCTCATAGCCTTTTTTCATCAGTTGCCAACGACGAGGCAGCTGACTCGCCGATTGCTTCAACGCTTGAAAGAACTAGGTGAATCTCCCTGCGTCTTCAGCGACCAGCCGGATTGGTTGCCGATGGAAGACATCTCTCATTTTTGCTTGCTCCAAGACGGCCACTATGTTTCAGAATCGGAGATCCGCCAACGGGTCAGCGGGCTGCCCATATCGAAGCCAATTTTTTTCGATATCGACGCGGCAAACGAAATAGAGCAGGCATCGAACCTTGTGGAGTCCTGCGACGAGGTGTTTTGGTGCGTTACTCCCGAGCATTGGAAAGAATCAGTCTCTCGACTCAGGGCCATCACACAACGCGCTCCCAATTGGCGACAAAAGATCAATATCGTTTGGTTGTTGCCAGGCAATAGCCGCTGGTCTCCTCTGGCTCCCGAGTTAATGTCGCTGGCGATTCGAGATTTTAAAGTCTCGTTTGACGACCCGCCGGAAAATCGAGGCAGGCAAGTCGTGAACGGTCTCGAGCGAATCATCCATGCCTTGCGGGGAGTTCGAATTGGTCTTGCGCTTGGCGGTGGCGCGGCTAAAGGCATGGCGCATCTGGGAGTGCTCAAGGCGCTGGAAGAGAGCGGAATCGTCGTCGACATGATTGCCGGAACCAGCGCCGGGGCGATGACGGGTATCTTGTATGCCTCGGGGATGAAGCCCGACCACAGTGTCGACTGTTTTGTGAAAGATCTAACGCCCTCCTGGTTGTTTCGCTATTTGCATAATGGCGGTTACTGGTACCTCCTGAGTAAATACCGACTCGGGCAATTCGATCCAATGCTTAGAAATTACCTAAGCGACAGTCGTTTGGAACAACTGCCCATTCCCGTTGTTTCGATCACCGTGGACCTGGTCAGCGGTCAGCCAATCGTCCGGGAAGAGGGAGACTCGGTGCATGCCGTCCTGGAGAGTATCAATCTGCCAGTTCTATCGTCACCGATTAATCGCGATGGCAGGGCATTGGTTGATGGCAGCATTATCAACAATGTGCCAGCCAATGTACTGGTAAGCAAAGGATGTAATTTCGTGATCGCAGTCAGCGTCACCGCTCAGATTAAGCAAGAATTTGCCTCGAATTGCCCGAATACCCCGACGACGAAAATGAAGTTGGCTTCTACGCTGCAGACGATCATGCGGACGTACATTGTACAAAACGTGAATATGAATTCAGTGGGAGTGCAACCCGCGGATTTTGTCATCCAGCCTGACGTTAACGAATTTGACATCACGGAATTTACGCGCGCGGACGAAATGGCTGCAGTCGGCGAAAAAGCGACCCTGGATAAAATGCCCGAGCTATTGAAACTTTTGGCACGAGTCGACGACAAGCTGTTTGCTGCCAACTAGTCCTTTGTCGATGCGTCCAGGAGTTTCAATGGGCTTTCTCGCCCATTTCGGCCGAATGTTGCGCTTCGGGTGAAAAGCCGTCAAGCGATGTGCAACGTGAAAACGAGGAGTCACGGTGTCTTAGCCTACCAGAGCGCCCACATCGATGAGGCCGTCGCCGAGCTGATGGTCCGCTGGGATCACTCGCGCCAGGGACGACCCGATGTCATAGAGGAGATCCGAAGCATCCTTATCGAGCATGCGGCTCCGATGGGAGACCCGCATCCATGATGTGCTGGATCGGCACAATCATCGCCCTGATCGTTACCGGCTGGGGCGCACTCGTCTTGTTTTACCTGGGCCCGGGATCGGCTAGGGTTCGCACCACAGAAGCCTGGATCTATGCCGCAATCTCGCTGTTGGCCTTAGGTGCCTTGTTCGTTCCGGGCGAGCGCGAACCGGCGGCGATCGTCTTTGTCGTGGCCTTCGCGCTGGTGCTGCTGATCTGGGGGGAGGCGAGGCCGTCAAACGACCGCGACTGGCAGCCCGAGCTGGCCGTGCTTCCCTACGCCACCATCGACGGCGATCTCGTGACGGTACACAACGTTCGGAATGTCGACTACCGCTCGGAGACCGATTTCACGCCCGCTTACTATGACCGCACGTTCGACCTGCAGCGCCTGGACCGGGTCGATCTCGTCGCCGCCTACTGGATGGGCCCGGCCATCGCCCACCTGTTCCTCACCTTCGGTTTCGGGGACGATCACCTGGCCATCTCCATTGAGGCACGCAAGGACCGCACGAAGCCCTATGGGACGCTCCGCGGCTTTTTTCGGCAGTATGAACTGGTGTACGTCGTCGCCGACGAGCGTGACGCCATTCGGGGGCGGACCAACTACCGTAATTCGCCGCCGGAACAAATCTACCTTTTCCGGCTGATGGCCCCGATCGAGAACGGACGCCGAATCTTCCTCGACTACATGCGCGACATCAACGAGTTGCGGGAGCATCCCCGCTTCTACAACACGCTCACGACCAACTGCACCACCATGATTTTCACCCACTCCGCCGTGAACCCCGGCCACCTCCCTTACTCCTGGAAGGTTC
>Ga0208626_1000210_pt1 | contig 22837 bp, 16 predicted proteins | sample LakWasMet10_HOW4_2_FD_183860 | JGI IMG/M metagenome (GOLD analysis project Ga0208626, IMG submission 183860) | Freshwater sediment methanotrophic microbial communities from Lake Washington under simulated oxygen tension - Sediment Metagenome... | ecosystem: Environmental > Aquatic > Freshwater >... | reverse complement strand
AAGACCTGGACAATGCTTACCAGGCTGGCAAGGTTGAATGGGCAGGGCGTGATTACCCGTTGCATTTCCTCTCCAAACTGGTGGGTGATACTGAGCATATAGCGCTATCTCACATTTACACGCCTATCATCCTGATGCGCAGCGGTGCGTACCGCACTGCACTGCACGTAGATGAAATTATCGGTAACCAGGAGGTTGTGATGAAGCCAATGGGCACACAGCTTTCACATGTACCCGGTATGATCGGTGCATCTGTACTGGGTGACGGTGCGATTGTGCTGGTGATCAATGCGGTGCAGCTGGCAAACCGTGAAGTGTTTGCGGTCGGTGCTGCCAAGGTTGCAGAGATTGCGCCGATTGTTGAAAACTTAAGAAAGATAGCATTGGTGGTTGATGACTCCCTGACCATGCGTAAAGTGCTTTCACGCGTGCTTGAGCGTGAGGACTTCGAAGTGGTGACTGCCAACGATGGCATGGATGCTATCGAGAAGCTGCAGGAAGTTACGCCTGACATTATCCTGACCGACATCGAAATGCCGCGCATGGATGGTTTCGAGTTCTCACGTTACGTACGGGATAACCCGGCAACCCTGAAAACACCTTTGATCGTGATTAGCTCGCGCACTGCGGATAAACACCGCAATGTGGCAACGGAAATCGGTGTGAATGCCTTCTTGGGTAAACCGGTACAGGATGAAACCTTGATTGAGCAGGTAAACGCCTTACTGCCTAAGTAAGCTGGTATCTGTCCTGAATTTTGCACTAAAAGCGCTTATCGCAGCGGCTTTTAGTGCAATTGTCAGAATATTAAATCCGGTATAAATCACAATGGCTTGGTTTCAGTCTTTTGTGGTTTGATTAGGCATCAATAGGCAGGCGCCAAACTAACTTTATCCCTAACCCTTAATCGCGGCACGCCATGCCATGACCTTGTTTTCAAAAGGCATGCTGGCATATGCCGGGCTGGTAGAGGGTAATCTGATATATTTCACAGAAAAGCCATCAAGTGTCGATAAAACACGTTTTTTGAAGATTTTTTCAGCACTGCCGCCATTAAAGCAAATGACGTTAATCCCCGCATGCCGCTGAAGAAACGTTTTAATGTCATTGGCTTTTGCCGAATCCATATCAATAGCCGCATCCAAACTTCCGGGGCGTATACAGCTTTCTAGCACATCCCATAATGCAATATTTGAGCGTTTCAGTGCCTCAATACGCTCATTGTAATCAGCAGTTGCAGGTATGCCTAATATCTCCTGCATAATCTTCCAGAATGAATTCTGTGGATGCGCATAGTACTGATCCGCAGTAAGCGATGCGACACCCGGCATGGAGCCAAGAATCAGCACACGTGCCGAATCTCCTTCAATTGGCGAAAAACTGCTGACTGCGGTCATGATGTTCAGGGATTGCTGCGCTATGCACGTAAGTGTTACTTGATGATGCAGTGTTTTGCAAAATCAGCCGCTTCATTCATGCTCCAGTCACCGGCTGGCTTGGCCTTGAGGTTGGCGCACCACTGGTCGCTGCCGATTTCCGGCGCACAACCCCAGAGCGGGATTGCCAGCAGGGCAGCTAATGCCAGTATTTTGATACTTGTTGTTTTGTTCATGGCAAGAGTCCTTGGTTAAGAGAGATGTTTAGTATTATTGTGAGTTTTCGTGATTTATTAAAAGTGTAATGGCAGATTCTTGAATTAAAATTTGGATTAAGCTACAAGGAGTGAGCAATAGTAACTCTTTCTTGACGGGTACATTAAATTTTCAAGGTAGTCGTTTTAGGTGGCGAAAAATTGTTGCTGCATAAAAATCATTGCCATTTTCTCGTCTAAGATAAGCCACAATATCCCCTTTGTTAAACTGTACTTCCGTTACTATAAAAGGTTTGGTCACAAAGAAAACTTCCCATTCTTCTATGTGTCCTGGAACATCCGATCTGCATAATTTTAGCATCCCGTCACGAATCATTTGCCATTGAACTACATTTGGATTTTTGCGTGATATATCCATATCTTTGGCAGTTGAAAATGGGCATAACATTTTTCCAGAAATTTGCACATTTCGAGCCTCGCCGCTATCGTAGTAAGCCACTGATTCGCACTTAATTGGCAGGATGCTGTTTTTTTTCCACATGGGTGACTTAGGCCCAAATCTTAACTTCTGAGAACCATCAGGATACAACCATACGCCGATAATATCTTTTGCAGTTGCTGGCCGCAACTCTTCTCTATACGGAGAAAATGGGCATGGGTAAAGTGTATATGCTGCAATAGCTGTTTCGTTCATGCTTGGGGGATTACTGGCTCCTCTCATTTCTAGATGATCGCCTATTGATTTTCGAATAACCTCTAGTGACGAATCTGAACTCAAGCAAAGAAATTTTTCATTATTTCTCTGAAATACATCAACAATTGTCGCATCTACAATATCCATCGCTGCTTTAGTCGTTGAAGCAAAACATCCTGTAATGATAAAGAAAGTAATTGCAGATTTAATAGATCGGCTTGACATACGGTTGTTCAAAAAATAAATAATCTAACGTTTGATAACAAAGGAGAGCTTGATGCACAGGGAAGTATTTGTAGTTGCTTTAGAGTTGTTTGCCGAATAGATTGCGCTGAACATCCCAGATACCATCTTTAATGTAATGAATAGGTGTAATGAGTTTTCCACCCTACAATGACTGAAAGGAGCGAGGTTGAGCGGCATGGTAGCCCTCACTCTCCCACGGCCTTCAGCAACTCGTATGCTTGCTCGTAAAAGGGAAAGGTTGGATCAATGTCAAAAGCCTTTTCGACTACGCGCTGCTCAAACTTTTCGCAGACTAGTTTTGGGTCGCGACTTGCGAATGACTGACTGATCAATGCGTTTGCTTGTTTAGCCATGACTTGGCGTAGACGTGCATTCTCTATTGCAACACCATCAGTGCCTTTTTTGGATTTAATTAAAGCAAACAATGCCTCTTGATATTTTGAGTGGGCTACAACGAACTTCCTGTTTCCTTCGGACCATGATTTCACTGTATCGGAGGCGAAAGATGGTGGTTTTGAAAGTGAATTCTGGCATTGATCCGCTATCCCGCCTACTACCATGTACTGCATGCCAATAGCGATATAGGCTTGTGTACGTTCAGGTGTAATTTCTATAAATGCGGAGGAATGATTGTCGGTCTGTGCTATAGCCAAGGTAGAGATAATAGCTATTCCCAGTGCATAAATAGTTCGAATGCTGGTTCGTGTCATGTTAGACCTAACTTTAAATAGACATCATTTAGGTTTGTAACTTTTAATAATTGTCATAATTTTAAATATATCAATAAGTGGGAAAATAATCCATTTATTTAAAATGGCTTCAATAATAAAAATTTGAGGAAGGTTTCGACTTTAAAATGAATAAATTTAAAAATGCTCTCAAATGACGCTAAAAAAGCAGAGGTAAATAAGGTAAAATTTGCCTTATGTTAGAGACCAGTCAAACACATTCAGCAGTACCCGCATTTGTCCATTTGCGTTGCCACAGTGAGTATTCCATTGTGGATGGCATTGTGCGGATTGATGACTATGTGAAGCATGCTGCTGATGACCGCATGCCGGCATTGGCGCTTACTGATCTGAACAATCTGTTCGGTGCAATCAAGTTTTACAAGGCAGCGCGGGGCAAGGGTATTAAGCCTATCATCGGCTGTGATGTCTGGCTGGAAAACCCGGTTAACCGGGAGCAGCCTTCACGTGCTTTGCTGCTGTGTCAATCGCATGCAGGCTACCTTCTGTTATGCCAGTTATTAAGCCGCGCTTATTTATCCAACCAGTATCGTGGCCGCGCCGAGTTCAAGCAGGAGTGGTTCGCTGAATGCGGCACTAAAGGGTTGCTGATGCTTTCCGGCGCAATGGCTGGCGATGTCGGCCAGGCATGCGTACAGGGCAATCTGGCGGCAGCAATCAAGCTTGCCGGTGACTGGAAGGATTTGTTTCCTGACCGCTTTTACCTAGAAGTGCAGCGTATTGCCGTAGATGCGCAAAAAGCAGCTGAAGAGAAATACATCCAGAATGTACGCGCGATTGCAGCACAGCTTGAGTTGCCGGTCGTGGCAACGCATCCGATACAATTCACTACGCCGGATGATTACCGCGCGCACGAAGCGCGCACCTGCATTGCCGAGGGGTATGTGCTTGCCGATACGCGCCGGCCCAAGAATTTTACGACAGAGCAATATTTCAAGACACAGGCTGAAATCAGTACGCTGTTTGCCGATATGCCAGAGGCGCTTGCCAACAGCGTGGAAATTGCCAAACGCTGCAATCTGGCTTTGACGCTGGGTAAGAATTACCTGCCGAATTTCCCGACCCCTAATGGTGAGAGCCTTAACGATTATTTGATTTCAGAGGCAAAGCGCGGTCTGGTTAAACGTCTGGAAGTGCTGTATCCGGATGAGCGTATGCGCGCAGCCAAACAGCCCGCTTATGATGCACGGCTGGATTTTGAAACCGGCGTGATTAACCAGATGGGGTTCGCCGGTTACTTTCTGATCGTGGCCGATTTTATCAATTGGGCAAAGAATAATGGTGTGCCGGTAGGGCCAGGCCGTGGTTCCGGTGCGGGTTCCGTGGTTGCTTACAGTTTAGGCATTACCGATCTTGACCCGCTCGAATATAACCTGCTGTTTGAGCGTTTTCTGAACCCAGATCGCGTTTCCATGCCTGACTTTGATATTGACTTCTGCCAGGAGGGCAGGGATCGCGTCATTGATTATGTGAAACAGAAATACGGTATTGATGCAGTATCACAGATCGCCACCTTCGGTACCATGGCGGCAAAGGCCGTGATTCGCGATGTCGGGCGCGTACTCGATTTGCCGTTTAACTTTGTAGACAGCATTGCCAAGCTGATTCCGTTAGAACTCGGCATCACGTTATCGGCTGCGCTTGAGAAAGAGCCGCAACTGGCCGAGCGGCGAGAGAATGAAGAGGAAGTGCGCGAGCTGCTGGAGCTGGCGTTACGCCTGGAAGGCCTGACACGTAATATCGGCATGCACGCGGGCGGTGTGCTGATATCGCCAGGCAAAATTTCTGATTTTTCTCCTGTTTATTGTCAGGCAGATGGGGCCAGCCTGGTAAGCCAGTACGATAAAGACGATGTGGAGGCCGTAGGCCTAGTCAAGTTTGACTTTCTGGGCCTGCGCACACTGACGATTCTGGATATGGCATTGGAAAATGCCAATAAACAGCGTGCCGAAAACAACCTGCAGCCATTGTCGTTCGAAGATTTGCCGATTGACGATAAGCCTACGTTCCAGCTGCTGAAAACCGCGAATACAACGGCGGTATTCCAACTGGAGTCGCGCGGCATGAAGGACATGCTCAAGCAGGCGATGCCGGATTGCTTTGAAGACATTATTGCGCTGGTGGCGCTGTACCGCCCGGGGCCGATGGACCTGATACCGGATTTTTGCCGACGCAAGCACGGCAAGCAGCGTGTGGAATACCCGCATCCGTTGACTGAGCCTATCCTGAAAGAAACCTATGGTATTGCCGTTTACCAGGAACAGGTGATGCAGATTGCACAGGTGGTGGCCGGCTACAGCCTGGGCGGCGCTGATTTGCTGCGCCGCGCCATGGGTAAAAAGAAAAAAGAAGAAATGGATGCCCAGCGTAAGATATTTACCGAGGGTGCTACCAAAAATGACATGACCGAGAAGCAGGCAAGCGAGTTGTTTGACCTGCTGGAGAAGTTTGCCGGTTATGGCTTTAATAAATCGCATGCGGCCGCTTATGCGCTGGTAGCCTACCAGACCGCCTTTCTGAAAACGCATTACCCGGCAGCGTTTCTGGCTGCGACCATGTCGGCAGACATGAATAATACGGACAGCGTGCATATTTTCTATGACGACTGCGCTGCGAATAAAGTTGAAGTGCTGCCGCCGGATGTGAATGAAAGTGAATTCAAGTTCAAGCCTGTCAGCAGAACGCAGGTGTTATATGGGCTGGGGGCAGTAAAAGGCACAGGTTGGGCAGCGATCGAAGTGATATTGCAGGCGCGCAAGAAAGACGGGCCGTTTAAAGACCTGTTTGATTTCTGCTGCCGTTTGGATCTGCGTAAAGTGAATCGCCGGGTAATCGAGTCGTTGATCCGTGCCGGCGCATTCGACAAGCTGGAACCGAACCGCAATGCGTTGCTGTCCGGGGTTGCTTTGGCAATAGGTGCGGCAGAGCAGATGAATGCAAATAGCAATCAGAACAGCCTGTTCGGTGAAGCCTCGGATCAGTCTGTACACGTATTGCCGGATGTGCCGGCCTGGAGTGAACAGCAAAAGCTGCAGGAAGAAAAAGCTGCATTGGGCTTTTATTTGAGTGGCCACCCTTACTGGGCATACCAGAAGGACTTGAGCAATTTTATCACGACAACATTAGCCAGTTTAACCCCGCGTGAACAGCCGCAGCTGCTGGCGGGCATCGTGTCCGGCATACGTATTCGCATGACGGCGCGCGGCAAAATGGCGATCGTCGGCATTGATGACGGTACAACGCGGATTGAAGTGGTGGTTGGCAATGAACTGTTGAACCAGTCGCAGCAGCTATTGAAAGATGACCAGCTGGTGATAGTAGAGGGGCGCGTCAGCAATGATGAGTTCTCGGGCGGCATTCGTGTCAATGCGAGAAAGCTGCATGATTTGTCGAGTTTAAGAAACAGCAAGGCGAGCTTTTTGAAAATCTCATGCAACGGCCAGGCGGATGCCGCAAAATTAAAAGCGCTGCTGAAACCTTATTGCGTGAATGTATCAGATGAGCAGCGCGGTTGTGCGGTTAAAGTTGAGTACAATAACAAAACCAGTAAAGTGGAGCTGATGCTGGGGAATGCATGGCGTGTTGACCTGCATGATGAGCTGATTGCCGGCTTAACGCAGTGGTTGAGTCAAAGTAACGTAAAAATCCTATATAATTAGATATCCACGACGCAGTTAAGCTAATACTGCGTTGTCGGGTCTTGCCGTACTATTTGTACTGTCTGCGACCCTCCGCCTTGTCCTAGCTTAACTGCATCATGGAATAAGGTGTTTGAGAAATAAGCTTTAAATATTGAGTAAATTACATGAAAATTACCTATTTAGATTTTGAACAGCCAATTGCTGAACTGGAAGCCAAGATTGAAAGCCTGCGTACATCACATGATGACCATGACAATCTGGATATTTCTAAAGAATTAGACGCACTGGAAAAGAAAAACAAGAAGCTCTCTGCAGACATCTACGGTAACTTGTCCGCCTGGCAGATTTCACAGCTGGCACGCCATCCGCAGCGCCCTTATACACTGGACTACATCCAGGCCCTATTTACCGACTTTGAAGAATTGCATGGCGACCGCGCATTTGCCGACGATCCTGCCATCGTCGGTGGCCTCGCCAGGTTTGAAGGTCAGCCGGTGATGGTGATCGGCCATCAAAAAGGCCGCGATATTAAAGAGCGCCAATACCGTAACTTCGGTATGCCGCGCCCTGAAGGCTATCGTAAGGCATTGCGCCTGTATCGGCTGGCTGAGAAGTTTCATATTCCGGTTGTTACGTTGATTGACACCCCTGGTGCTTATCCAGGCATCGGCGCTGAAGAGCGTGGTCAGTCGGAGGCGATTGCACGTAACCTGTATGTAATGGCTGAACTCAAAACACCCATCATTGGTGTCATCATCGGTGAAGGCGGCTCAGGCGGCGCCCTGGCTTTGGGTGTGGTAGACCAGCTGCTGATGCTGCAGTACGGTACTTATTCTGTTATTTCACCAGAAGGCTGTGCTTCTATCCTGTACAAGAGTGCGGATAAAGCCTCAGTAGCGGCAGAATCACTGGCAATCACCGCGGATCGTCTTAAGGCTTTAGGCCTGGTCGATAGAATCGTGCCGGAACCAGTGGGCGGTGCGCATCGTTCACCTGAAGTGATGATGGAAACACTACGTACCGCACTGAAAGAAGAATTGACCCGATTCAAATCCAAATCAATCAAATCATTGTTGGTAACCCGTTACGAACGATTGATGAGCTATGGCAAATTCAAAGAAGTCGCTGAAAAATAGCGCTTTTTTGAATCGGAAAGCTAACAGCAACACCAAAACTTTCTCGCACCCATTAAGCCTCGAGCTTAATGCGTTTCTTGTTAAGAATTTGCAGGCCGGCGACTTGAAGCCAACGTTATTGTTGGCCTTGAGCGGCGGCCTCGATTCTGTCGTCCTGCTGCAATTGCTGGCAAAAGCCAGAGCTGCAATCCCGTTTGATTTGCATGCCATGCATGTACATCATGGCATTAGTGCTAATGCCGATAGCTGGGCTGCCTTCTGTGCCGCGCAATGCCAGCAGCTTGATGTGCCCTTGCAGACCGTGCATGTGAATGTCGCCAGAAACCCCGACTATAAAAACAGCGAGCAGGGCATTGAAGCTGAGGCACGGGAACTGCGCTATAGCGCTTTGTTTAATTTTACATCGGGTGAGCGGCTAGCCGATTTTGTCATTACTGCACACCATCAGGATGACCAGGCTGAAACGCTGCTGCTGCAATTATTCCGTGGCGCCGGCGTTAAAGGTTTGTCCTGTATGGCCGCCGTGGATGCCGCCAGGCGTTTGCTGCGGCCGTTGTTGAGTGTTTCACGCCAGTCGCTGCTTGAGTATGCATTACAGCACGATATTCAATGGTGTGATGATGAAAGCAATGATAACACGCAATATGACCGTAACTTTGTACGCCACGAGGTGATGCCGGTATTGGAATCGCGTTTTAAAAGCGTCAAGGCTGTGCTTGCGAGAACAGCATCGCACATGGCCGAAGCAAACGAACTGCTTGAGGTGCTGGCGGTGAGTGATGCTGAGAAAATACTGAAGGATAACAGCCTCTGCCTGCAGGGGTTGGGGCAGCTAAGCAATGCGCGTGCTAAAAACGTGCTGCGCTGGTGGTTCTCCCGAAACGGATTGGCGATGCCTGCGGCCGAGCATTTGAATGAAATTGTCGGGCAATTGTTTAACTCAAGAAAAGACGCCGACCTCAATATCAGGCTGCAGCACCTGTATCTGCGCAAATATCAGCACAGGGCTTATTTATGTGAAGATAAAATTGCCGAACCGTTTGATATGGTTTGGAGTGGTGAACCTGAGCTGATCTTGCCCAGCGGCGGCAAGCTGCTGTTCAAGCCTGTCATTGGCGCAGGGTTGGCACTTAAACAGGGCGTTACCAAGCTCAGGATCACCAACCGTGATGGTGGCGAACGCTTTAAACCGGATGCGCTAAGACCGACCAGGACACTTAAGTACCTGTTGCAGGAGGTTAACATGCCGCCCTGGCAGCGTATGTATATGCCCTTGATCTATTGGGAAGATAAGCTGGCATGCGTGCCGGGGATCGGTATCAGCTGTGAGCTGCACGCGCAGGCGGATGAACCGGGGCTGGAAATCACCTGGCAGGATTCGGCACATTAGGTTATTGCTTTAGTATGTGAATAACTCTGGATTGCCGCGCTTCGCTCGCAATGACGTCATCGCGAGGCCATAGGCCGTGGCAATCCAGTAAAGCAGGTTACGTCAAGAATTAATCGCATTGAATCTATAGGACAACGTTACGCTCTATTAGCGGGTTCTTTTTTTAATCAGACGCTGTAATGCAGGCCAGATATTTTCGAGAATAATCGGCTGGCCAAGCGTATTCGGGTGTAATCCGTCCTGCTGAATTAAATCCGGTTTGGTAGCAATATTTTCAAGCATGAACGGCACGACCGGGATTTTGTGCTGTGAGGCCAGCTTTATATACGTCTGGCTGAATTCCGCGGTATATTTCTGGCCGTAGTTGGGCGGTATTCTCATGCCGATCAGCAGCACTTTGGCGCCGGATTTTTTGCTTAATTGAATCATCGCATCAAGGTTGTCGCGCATGTTTTTTAGCGGTAGGCCGCGCAATCCATCATTGGCCCCTAGCTCAATGATAATGGCCTGCGGCTTAGACTGCTCAAGCGTGCGGGCAAGTCGGGTCAGGCCGCCGCTGGTGGTTTCGCCGCTGATGCTGGCATTGATGACGTCATAGCCCAGGTTTTCCCGGTCGAGTTTTTCCTTTAATAAAGCTGCCCAGCCCTGCTGTTGCGGAATACCATAAGCGGCAGACAAGCTGTCGCCATAAACGAGAATTTTAGGGTTTGCCGCAAAAGCCGGTATCGACCATGCAACGAAACTGATTAAACACAGACTAACTACTGAACTTTTTAATCTTAATTTTTTTAATCTGGAAAATAAACGGAATAACATTGATGCAGCAACTCCCTATCATTCAAGCGAACGATCTCTATTATGAAATTATTAACCATGATAACCAAATTCGTATTCTACAAGGCTTGAATTTAAGTATTAATTCCGGTGAGCAAGTCGCCATCATCGGCAGTTCAGGCTCCGGTAAATCTACTTTATTAAGTTTACTCGCAGGGTTGGATATGCCAACGGCGGGATCAGTTCAAATCCAGGGAGCAATATTCAGCAATCTGGATGAAGACGGACGGGCTGCAGTACGCTCTGCAAGCATGGGGTTTGTATTCCAGTCATTTCAGTTACTGCCGTCTCTGACCGCATTGGAAAATGTCATGCTTCCGCTGCAGTTGAAGAACCAGGCCAATGCCAAGGAGCTGGCTTTGGAAGCGCTGAATAAAGTGGGTTTAAGCGAGCGCGTGACACATTATCCTAAACAATTATCCGGTGGCGAGCAGCAGCGTGTGGCGATAGCCCGCGCTTTTGCCACACAGCCGGCGATACTGTTTGCCGATGAGCCTACAGGCAACCTGGACCATGCTACCGGACAGATGATTATCGAATTGCTGTTCAGGATGAATGCTGAAGCAGGAACAACACTGGTTCTGGTCACGCATGACATTCAGCTGGCTGAACGCTGCCAGCGTCAACTGAAACTTTCCGGCGGCGTGCTGCAAGAGGTGACAGGCTAATGCGGTCGATAATGCTGAATTTTATATTGGCCTGGTCGCAAACCCTGAATTTGTGGCGTGCCGGTGCGCTGCGGGTACTGGTGTTTGCACTGGTTTTAGCGGTATCCGCAATTACTGCTGTAGGGTTCTTTACCGAACGTGTCGAGTCTGCACTGAGCCAGCAGGGGGCTCTGCTGCTGGGCGGTGATCTTGCTGTATTGGCTGATCATGAGATTCCTGCAATCTTTTCTGAGCGGGCGCAAAAGCAGGGGTTTGTTGCAGTCAAGACTTATGAGTTTCCAAGTATGGTTGTTGCCGGTGATAACAGCCAGCTGGTAGAGATTAAGGCCGTTGGAAATAACTTTCCCCTGCGTGGCGACCTGACTTTAGGCGCGACGTCTTCTGATGCCGGACGGATTGTCAAGACCGCCCCGGCCAGTGGCGAGGCATGGATAGAACCCAGGTTGGCCAATGTGCTGGATCTGGCAGTAGGCGACCAGATTGCCGTTGGTGACAAAAGCCTTGTAGTTACAGCGATATTGCTGCGCGAGCCTTCGCGCGGCGGTGATATGTTCAGCTTTGCGCCGCGGTTGATGATGAATACTGAAGACTTGGCTGCAACCAAGCTGATTCAATACGGCAGCCGAGTCAAGTATCAGCTTTTGCTGTCCGGCGACCTGAAAAGAATGCAGCGGTTTCATCAGCAGATGAAGCCTGAACTGGGGCGAGGTGAGCGTATAGAAGACCTGCGCAATGCGCGTCCGGAAATCAAGCTGGCGCTGGATAAGGCCGAGCAGTTTTTAGGCCTGTCAGCCATGGTCAGCGTGATTCTGGCCATGGCGGCAATGCTGCTGTCCAGCATGCCTTACATCAGGCAAAGTCTGGATATGTTTGCCCTGATGCGCTGCTTTGGCGCTTTGCAGAATACGGTGCTGCAGGTGCTGGCGATGCAGACGCTGCTGATTGCATTTTTTAGTGCGCTGCTGGGTATCGTGATTGGCTATGCAGCACAAACAGGTTTGGCCAGACTGGCGGGCAGTCTGTTTGTTGAGGCATTGCCTCCGGCATCGTTCTTGCCAGTTGTGATCGGCCTTGCTACCAGCTTGGCGATGATGGTCGCTGTGGTCGTGCCGCACGCATGGCAGATGCGCAAGCTCACTGCAATGAATATTCTCCGGCGCGAAACGCTGGCCCAGCCTATGTCTGCTCAGGCTAAATACCTGCCGGCAGCTTTGGTGATGGCGGCCATGGTTTTCTGGCAGGCGCAGGATGTCAAGATTGCACTGTCAACTATACTGGCAATGATCGCACTTTGTTTTGTAGTGTTTGCATTTGCGTATGGGCTGGTATATCTCGCAAAGGCATTCATCCGCCTGTCTCCGCATAATAAAACTCTATCAACCATCATGATTGGCGTACAGGGGCTGAAAACGCGGCTTGCGCTGTCTACCGTGCAAACGATAGGGTTCAGTATGGGGTTGATGGTGCTTATGCTGTTGGCGTTGATCCGCGGAGACCTGATTAATAATTGGCAGGCATCATTGCCGGCAGATGCGCCCAACCGCTTTGTCATCAATGTTCAGCCGCAGCAGATCGATGGCGTGAAACGGTTTTTTAGCGAGCAGCAGATCAAGGAGGCTTCGGTCTTTCCTATGGTTAGGGCCAGGCTGGTGAAGATCAACCATGATGTGATCAAGAGTTCGCAATGGAAAGAAGACAGGGCAAGGCGGCTGGCTGAGCGCGAATTCAACTTGTCGTGGGCTGGTGTCATGCAAAGTGATAATAAACTAGTGGCAGGCCGCTGGTGGAATCAGGGTGAGCATGGCAAGCCTTACCTTTCCCTTGAGCAGGATCTGGCAAAAACTTTGGGTATACAGTTGGGCGATACACTCAGCTTTGATGTTGCCGGCACCCCTCTGGTATTGACCGTGACCAGTTTAAGAAAGGTTGACTGGGATACAATGCGGGCCAATTTCTTTGCCGTTACACCGCCCGGGGTGCTGGATAATTTTTCAGCAAATTATATCAGCAGCTTTCACCTGCCTTTAGGTGCAGATTTGCAGTTGAACCAGCTGGTTAAGCAGTATCCCAACCTTACGGTAATAGATGTTGCGGCATTGATGCAGCAGGTGCGCGGCATTATGCAGAAGATGAGCAGCACGATCGAGTATGTGTTTATTTTCAGCTTGATCACTGGAGTTGCCGTGTTATATGCAGCATTGGTGGCTACCAGAGCTGAGCGCGTTGCAGAAGCAACACTGATGCGGGTTTTCGGCGCATCGCGTCGGCAGGTGAGTATCGCCTATTTTACCGAATTCGCCTTGATTGGCTTGATTTCGGCATTGGTGGCGACAGTTGCCGCCAACCTGCTTGCATATTACATAAGCGTTAAAGTGCTGGATATTCCGTTTCAATTCAATCCGGCGTTAGCCGTTTCCGCCATGCTGATCGCAACTACGGCGATACCTTTTGCTGCATGGCTGGGATTGCGCGGTTACCTGAATATCCCGCCGCGCCAGCTATTGAACAGTATTTAACCAGGTGGTGGCTGTTTGCAGCCACCATTATGGCTGTAAACAGCCAATATTTCAGATACAATCCTTGTGTCAACAAATTCAATCGTGCGCTTAGTGATTGATAAATCATGACTTTTAACATTTTGTAACAATAGGCATGTTCAGGAATGTTTTTTGCTGTTTATATAGCGGGAGAATAGCTCTTTAGTTTAAGAACACAGGGAATATTATGCAGAAAACATTACAACCAAAAATAATTCTGACTGCAATTCTTGCGGCGTATGCTATGCAGCAGCATGCGGTGGCAGCAGAAAACGGCAAAATCACAACTAATAAGGTTGAGGTAATCAGTACAACCCCGCTTGCCGGCGTAGGTTTGCCGCTTGAACAGATTCCATCAAATGTACAGGTGGTGAATGGCGAAGCGTTGCTGGAGCAGCGCAGCTTGAATATTGCCGATTACATGAATAACAACTTGTTGGGCGTAAGCGTCAATGAGACGCAGAATAACCCATTCCAACCGGATATTCTGTTCCGTGGTTTTACCGCTTCACCTTTGCTGGGCACACCGCAAGGCCTTTCCGTATTCCAGGACGGGGTGCGCGTGAACGAACCTTTTGGCGATGCCGTGAACTGGGACCTGATTCCCGTGAACGCAATTGCCGGTATCAATCTGATGCCAGGCTCTAACCCTGTGTTCGGTTTGAATACGCTGGGCGGCTCTTTGTCCATTGTGACTAAAAATGGCCGTACCCATCAGGGCGGCGCCGTTGAGACCAGTTTCGGCTCATGGGGACGCCAGAATACAGCGGCTGAGTTTGGTGGCGTTTCTGCTGATGGCTCTGTAGATTATTTCATATCCGGCAATTATTTTGATGAAGATGGCTGGCGTGATTATTCACCGACTGAAGTTAAGCAGCTTTTCGGTAAGGTGGGCTGGCAGAACGAAACTTCGCGCCTTGAGTTAAGCTACACCGGCGCTGATAATAATATGATCGGTAATGGCCTGATTCAGGAAGAACTCATGAGGCAGTTCGGTCGTGAAACCATCAACACCAGGCCAGACCAGACTAAAAACACCATGTCTTTTCTGAACTTGAATGGCAGCCATTGGTTTAATGAAGATGTACAGTTAACGGCAAATACTTATTACCGTCAGTCAAAACGTAAAACCTTGAATGGCGATGTGAACGATGATTTTAATGCGGATGGTTTGTTTGACCCTGCTGTAGACGACTTGGCTACATATTTGGCGACGGAGTGTAATAACACTGGAGGCGACGCTGAGGTGGGCTGTTCCGGCGCACTTAATCGCAGCCAGACAAAACAAGATGGTTATGGATTTAATGCCCAACTTGCATTCAACCAGCCATTTATGCAAAAACAGAATCAGCTAATCGTTGGTGCTGGCTATGATTACTCACGCATTAAGTTTAATCAGTCTACAGAAATGGGATTGCTCAATGCATCACGTGGAGTAGATCCTGTTGGTGTTTCAAATGAAGAGTCTCTAGTAGATTTGCATGGAAAATCCCAATCATGGGGTATTTTTGCAACAGATACCTTGTCGTTAAATGATTTCTGGCATTTGACTTTATCCGGTCGTTATAACCATATTAAAGTTGATAATAGCGACAAAAGAGATGGGATTGATTACCCAATGGGAGATCCGCGGTCTTTAACTGGTAACCATAGTTTTAACCGATTTAATCCTGCAGTTGGCTTAAGCTTTACGCCAACCAAGGATTTGACGGTCTATGGTTCTTATAATGAAGGCATGCGTGCGCCAACCTCAATGGAGCTTGGCTGTGCCAACCCGGCTGTGCCATGCAAGCTGCCTAATGCGATGGCCGGTGACCCGCCTCTGGAAAAAGTTGTTTCCAAGACCTTCGAATTTGGCCTGCGAGGTAACTTAACATCAAATATCAAGTGGTCAGGTGCGGTATATAGAACTGAAAATCATGACGACATCCAGTTCATTTCCACAAACGCGGCAAATGGCATGGGCTATTTTGATAACGTTGGCAAAACCCGCCGCATGGGCCTGGATTTAGGCCTGACAGGCGATATTGGCAAGTTCAGCTGGAATGCGGGCTATAGTTACCTGAAAGCGACCTATGAAAGCGATTTGTCTTTGGTGAATCAAGTCAACTCAACTTCTTACACAGACATCAACGGTAACGATGTGATTGATGTCAAGAAAGGTGACCGCCTGGCTAACCTGCCGGACCATGCACTTAAGATTCGCATGCAATATCAAGTGACGCCTAACTGGTCTGTCGGTACCAATATCAATACCTTTGCTGATGTGTACGCACGCGGCAATGAAAACAACAAACATGTGGCGAATTCAGGCACAGGTTATCAGGGTAGCGGCAAAGTAAGTGGCTATACCGTTGTTAACCTGGATACGCGTTATAAGTTTGGTACCAGTGGCTGGCAGGTATTTGCCAAGGCAATCAATATTTTTGATAAAGAATATGCATCAGGCGGTTTATTAGGCGAGAGCTGGATTAATCAGAGCGGTGCATTTGCAGGTGAAGATTCTGCATCAAAACTGGTGATGCCGGGTGCGCCTCGCGCCGGCTGGTTTGGCGTGCGTTATGATTTTGGCGCTAAAAAATCAGTGTATGATTCAAAAGCCGATTAAGTTAAGTAAGGAGTAGTTTTTGCAATTAGCGCATCTCAGTCCAGGTGAAAATACCGCATCGCTTAAACAGCAATCAAAAGTATTGATTGTTGAAGACGAGGCACTTTTCGCGCGCGCTGTGATGCGCCGTTTGCAGAAGGCTGACTATGAGTGCGCGCATGTTGAGAGTGTGCAGGATGCGCGCGACATCGTTAAGCAGTTTGCGCCGGATATCGTACTGCTGGATATGCGTTTACCTGATGGCAACGGTCTGGACTTGCTGCCGTTCTTTGTAGCCAGGAATGCAATGGTGATCGTGATGACAGCACATGGGGAAATCAGTGATGCTGTTAATGCGATGAAGCAGGGGGCTGTCGATTACCTTAAAAAACCTATCGACCTTGAAGAGCTGCTGCTGTCCATTCAGAAAGCCGAAGCGGCCGCGATACAGAGCAATAGCCTGGACTATTCGCGCCAGCGCAATGCTCATGCCATTGAAGGCGTTGAGCTGCTGGGCGACAGCCCGGCCATTCAGAGTATTAAATCCCAGATTAACCGTATTTCACAGTTTGTGTCGTCAGACACGATCCCGCCTACAGTGCTGATCGGCGGTGAAACAGGCACAGGCAAGGATGTTGCTGCGCGCTTATTGCATTTGTCCTGCTCAGCTAACAATAATAAACCCTTTGTACATGTAGATTGTGCATCATTACCGGCCGAACTCATAGAAAGCGAGTTGTTCGGGCATGAGAAGGGTGCTTTTACCGGTGCGGTCAATACGCGTCCGGGTTTGATTGAGGCCGCGGAAGACGGCACACTTTTTTTAGACGAGATTGGTGAACTGCCGCTGATTCTGCAGGCAAAATTGCTCAATGTGCTTGAGCGTCGCGTTGTAAGGCGTATCGGCTCGACAAAGGAGCGTGCTGTACCGGCGCGATTTATTGCCGCGACTAATCGTGATTTGCATGAAATGTCCCAGTTGGGGCGGTTCCGGCAGGATTTGTATTATCGCCTGAATGTGATGAGTTTTACGATGCCGCCACTGCGTGAGCGGGCGGGCGACATGATGCTGTTAGCCAGGCACTTTGCTGCGCAGACAGCCCGGCGTTATGGTTTGCAGATGCCGGTATTCGCGCCTGAAGCAGTCAGCATGATTAAGAATTATACATGGCCAGGGAATGTGCGTGAACTGAAGCATCAGGTCAGCCGTTCGGTGCTGCTATGCCACAACAACCTGGTGACGGATGTGGACCTGGCGTTGCCGATTTACCGGATTGTCGAATCGAGCCTGAATACCGATACACAGCAGTCCACGCTGGATGCGGCAGAGAAGGCGATACTGCTGCAAGTGCTGGCCGAGACCAGGAACAATGTTTCTGAGGCTGCGCGCAAGCTTGGCATTACCCGCATGACCATGCGCTATCGCATGGATAAGCACCAGATCAAGCATTAGTTTTTTAGCCGCAGATAGACGCGGATAAAACCGAACTCTGTCATTGCGAGCCTTGAAAAGGCGCGGCAATCCAGAAGGGCTGCCTGGATTGTCGCGGGCTTCGCCCTCGTAATGACGATTTGTGCTTTTATCGGCGGTTAATTTGTTTTAGTTTTTATCTGCGTGCATCTGCAGCTAATTAGGCTTTTCTTTGTAAGTTTTTTCACACTTTTGTTACATCTTCAAATTTCTTAAAAAATTACCGCATGGTATTATTCATCCAATTAAAAACTGAAAGAATCCTATGCAGATCGGTACCCCTCTAAGCCCCAATGCAACACGTGTCATGCTGTTAGGCAGCGGAGAGCTTGGTAAAGAAGTCATCATCGCATTGCAGCGCCTGGGTGTGGAAGTCATTGCGGTTGACCGTTACAAAAACGCACCTGGCCATCAAGTTGCACATCGCGCGCATGTCATAGATATGACCAATGACCAGGCCTTGCGTGATTTGATCGCTTTAGAGAAACCGCATCTGATCGTGCCTGAAATCGAAGCCTTGAATACCGCTACTTTGGCTGATATTGAATCCTCCGGCATTGCCACCGTGATCCCGACCGTTAAAGCAGTGCAGCTTACGATGAACCGTGAAGGTATCCGCAGGCTTGCGGCTGAAGAACTCAAGCTGCCGACTTCACCTTATGCATTTGCCAAGAGCGAGGCCGAGTTGCAGGCTGCGATTGATGCCGGTATCGGGTATCCATGCTTCATCAAGCCGACCATGTCATCTTCCGGCAAAGGCCAATCCCGTATCACCAATGCCGGTGAAGTTAAGGCCGCTTGGGATTATGCAGCTTCTGCCGGACGTGTAAACCAGGGGGTGGTGATTGCAGAAGGCCAGATTGATTTTGATTATGAAATCACTTTGCTGACAGTGCGTGCAAAAAATGCGCAGGGTGAGATCACAACCTATTTCTGTGAGCCTATCGGCCATGTGCAGAAAAATGGCGACTATGTTGAGAGCTGGCAGCCACAGGTAATGACGGCAAAAGCGCTGGAAGAATCGAAACGCATTGCCAAAGCAGTGACTGACAGCCTAGGTGGTTTAGGCCTGTTTGGTGTTGAACTCTTCATCAAAGGTGACCAGGTATGGTTCAGTGAAGTCAGCCCGCGCCCGCATGATACCGGTATGGTAACGATGGCAAGCCAGCGCTTCAGCGAATTTGACCTGCATGCACGCGCTATTTTGGGTTTGCCGGTAGATGTTGCCTTGCGTGATGCGGCAGCAAGTGCGGTGATTTACGGTGGACATGAAACAACGCAATTGGTATTCGATGGCGTTGAAGAAGCGCTGGCTGTACCCAGTGCGGATATTCGCTTATTCGGTAAGCCGGAGTCTTTCACCAAACGCCGTATGGGTGTAGCGCTGGCAACCGGTAAAGATACCGATGAAGCCAGAACCCGCGCCAAACTGGCAGCCAGCCTGGTCAAGCCTACTGTAGTTTAGTTGATAGCATGATAGATAAAATTGAAGAAGCCGGCAGCGACAAAAGAACGTTTTTTGAACTGCTGGGTGGTGAAGAAAAAGGTGTTGAGAACATTCGCCAACTGGTCGAAACATTCTACGACATTATGGATAGCGACCCCAAGGTAAAACCGCTGCGTGATATGCACCAGTCGGATCTAACTTCGGCGCGCGAAAAGCTGTTCATGTTTTTAACGGGCTGGACCGGCGGGCCACAGTTGTATATCGAGCGTTACGGCCATCCCATGCTGCGTGCACGGCATATGCCTTTTGCGGTGGATGAGTCGGCGCGCGACCAGTGGATGTACTGCATGATCAAAGCCATGCATCAGCTGGCTTATGACGATGAACTGATGAAGAAATTAGCCTCGCAGTTGTACGGCGTGGCTGATTTTATGCGCAACCAGTAAAGGCTGCCTCGACTGATATAAAGTTAGCTTCCAGAATGGGCAGAGTTTCTGCCCATTTGACTGTTATTTGTTAGCTGGCAAGCCACCAAGTAATGCTGCCACCGGTTTTTTCTTACCGGAGAAGGTTCTGCTAGCACTGGTCTGCGTTTGCTGTGCGGCAGGCTCGTATGGCTTATCAAACCATGGGTCGCTGTTTTTCTGTTTTGCAGGGCGCCTGATTGGCGTTGCATCCTGCCCTTTATCCTGATAACCGGTTTTGGTGTGACTACCGGTTTTTGCATGCGCACTGCGTGATCGCGCAGCCGGTTTCTCCAGTGCAATGGTTTCTTTTGGAATCTGGCGTTTGATCAGTTTTTCGATTTCTACCAGGTATTTTTCTTCATCGGCAGATACGAATGAAATTGCAACACCCAGGGCACCTGCGCGGCCGGTACGGCCAATACGGTGTACATAATCTTCAGGTGCGCTTGGAATTTCGTAGTTAATCACCATCGGTAATTCACTGATATCCAGACCGCGGGCTGCAACGTCTGTTGCAACCAGCGCGGTTACTGTGCCTGCTTTAAATGCATCTAAAGCCTTGATACGCTCCAGCTGGCTTTTATCGCCATGTATCGCGTCCGCGGCAATGCCTTCTTTTGCGAGACTGCGGCTTAGTCGGCTGGCGGTTATTTTTGTTTTTGTGAATATAATCACTTGTTTTGCATCAGCATCTTTAAGCAGCTGTGTCAGCAATGCTTCTTTATCGCTTTGCGCAACCTGGTACACTTTTTGTGTCACATTGTCGTTGGTGGCGTTGCTGCGTGCCACTTCGATCAACTGAGGTTTGGTTAAGAACTCATCCGCTAATTTTTTGATTTCATTTGAAAATGTGGCTGAAAACATCAGATTCTGGCGCTGTTTCGGCAATAAGGCCAGGATGCGGCGTAAATCCGGCATAAAACCCATGTCCAGCATTCTATCGGCTTCATCAAGCACCAGCATTTGCACTTGGCCTAGCTGCAGCGTTTTCTGTTCGATATGATCCAGCAAGCGGCCAGGCGTTGCTACCAGTATTTCCACCCCGGTTTTGAGGTGAGGCGTCTGTGTTCTAATGTCTACACCGCCGTATACCACCAGTGAGCGCAGTTGTGTGTGCTTGGCGTAAGCCTTGACGCTTTCTTCCACCTGTATTGCCAGTTCACGCGTAGGCGTAAGGATCAGTGCCCGCACTGGGTGCTTGGCAGGGGAGGTGCTGCTGTTAGCCAGAGGCAGTAACTTTTGCAATAAAGGCAGGGCAAACGCCGCAGTTTTACCTGTGCCTGTCTGCGCACCGGCCATTAAATCTCCGCCAGCCAACGCTACAGGAATGCCCTGTAATTGGATCGGAGTCGGCGTAGTGTAACCAGATTCGGCAAGTGCCTTAAGTAGCTCTGGCGCTAAGCCTAAATTGTCAAAATTTACTGTTTCTGTCATTGATTTGGGTACTTTGAGATTGATTGATTACTGCAAAACAATTTAACCGCTGATGCACGCAGATAAATGCCGATAAAAACAGTTGCTATCTTTTGTTTTTAAAAAATCGGCGTGCATCGGTGTTTATCCGCGGTTAAAGGTTCTTAAGCGAAGCTACGTGGACGACGTGGCGCACCGCTGCCGGCATTTGCGCCAGCGCCTGCGAAGCCGCGTGATGCATTGCTGCGACCTTCGTTACGGTTGTTGTCACGACGTGCCGGAGCCGCGCCACGGTCTGCACGGCCTTCGCTGCGCTGACCGTCACGAGGTTGGCTGTCACGTGAGTAAGGTTTTTTACCGAATGCTGCGCTGTCACCGAAACTGCGGTTTGGAGCGCCTGCATTTGCACCGCGGTTACGGTCGCCGGAAGAGCTGCGATCGCCAAAGCTACGTGGACGATCACCCGTTGGTCTTTCTGAACGGTTAAATTCAGGTTTTGGCGCGTAACCGGCTGAATTGCCGTTTACTTCACGTGGTGCTGAATCGCGGTTACCGCGGCCTTCAAAACGGTTTTCGCTGCGAGGTGCGCTGTCACGGCTTGAACCATTGCGATCATCACGGCCTTTATAGCCGCCACGGTCGTCACGTGGTTTGAAACCACCGCGACCACCTGGCTTGTGACCATCACGACGGTCACCGCGGCCACCTGGTGCATCCATTTTCATCGGGCGTTTAGGTTCAAAGCCTTCAATGACTGCCGGTTCCATACGCTGACCAGTGAACTGCTCGATTTTACGCAGGATATGGCGATCCATATTAGATGCAAATGAAATCGCAATGCCGGTAGCGCCGGCACGGCCAGTACGGCCAATACGGTGAACGTAGTCTTCTGCGAATTTAGGCAAGTCGTAGTTGATCACGTGTGAGATGCCGGCTACGTCAATACCGCGGGCAGCAACGTCAGTTGCTACCAATACTTTTACATCACCGTGACGTAATTTAGTCAATGTGCGGTTACGCGCACCTTGTGTCATGTCGCCATGCAGTGCGGCTGTTTTATGGCCAGCTGCATACAAATCTTCAGCCAGAACGTCAGCGTGACGTTTTGTTGAAGTGAAAATGATGGTTTGGTTGACTTCCGGTGCAATCAGCAGATGCTCCAGCAGTTTGTTTTTGTGTGTCATGTCATCAACAAAGTGCAAACGCTGTTCAATGTTTGCATGTTTTTCTTTTTGCTGTGCAATTTCAATGGTTTTCGGGTTTTTCAGGATGTCACGGGCGATACGGCCGATGTTGCCATCCAGTGTTGCCGAGAACAGCAATGTTTGACGCTCAGCAGGCAATGCCTCGCAGATGCGTTCAACATCAGGCATGAAGCCCATGTCCAGCATGCGGTCAGCTTCATCAAGAATCAGCATTTGCAGGCGTGATACATCAATACGGCCACGCTCAAGGTGATCTATGAAACGGCCAGGTGTTGCAACCAGAATATCCAAAGGTTGTGACAGCAATTTGTTTTGCAGCGGGTAAGGCATGCCACCGACGATACTTACAGTACGTGCGCGGATGTATTTGCCGTATTTACGTGCAGATTCATTTACCTGGGCAGCTAGTTCACGTGTCGGTACCAGTACCAGAATGCGTGGGCCGCGGCTTTTGGATTCATGTGGCGTAGCCAGCAAGTTAAGTGCAGGCAATGTAAAAGCTGCGGTTTTACCGGTGCCGGTCTGTGCTGATGCCAGCAGGTCACGGCCAGAGATTACTTCAGGGATTGCCTGTGATTGAATAGGGGTAGGTGATGTATAACCGGCCTCTTCAATAGCACGTAAAATAGAAGGATGTAGATTTAAAGATTCAAAAGACAAAGTAGTCCCTTTCAAAAAAAACAAAAAAGGGCGCGAGCAAATACATCAATGTTTCTAGTCATGCAAAAACATAACGCAAAAAGCAGATTCAAATAATATAT
>Ga0208626_1000208_pt1 | contig 23062 bp, 30 predicted proteins | sample LakWasMet10_HOW4_2_FD_183860 | JGI IMG/M metagenome (GOLD analysis project Ga0208626, IMG submission 183860) | Freshwater sediment methanotrophic microbial communities from Lake Washington under simulated oxygen tension - Sediment Metagenome... | ecosystem: Environmental > Aquatic > Freshwater >... | reverse complement strand
CAGACCCGAAAAACACGTTTTCGTCTGCACCCAAAACCGGCCGCAAGGCCATCCGCGCGGCTCCTGTGCCGCTTCCGGTTGCGCCGAAGTGATGAACGAATTCATGCTGGAAATCCAGCGCCGCAATTTGTTCGACAAGATCGGCCTGACCAATACCGGCTGCATGGGGCCGTGCGCCCTCGGCCCGAGTGTGTTGGTGTATCCCGAAGGGGTGATGTACGGCAACGTCGGCAAGGACGACGTGCAGACGATCATCGAGCAGCATTTGCTCGGCGGCGAGCCGGTCGCGGCGCTGCAATTGCCGGCCGAGGTGTGGTGAACCATGAGGCAGCCATTGTTCGACGAAAGGGTGTTGTTCAGCCTGAATCTGCCGGCGGCAGTCAATCAGTTGTTGCAGGCCGGCGTCGCGGCCAGTCACGCGGACAAGCCGCGCGCGGAAGCCGCGTTTAAAAGCGCGCAGCAATTGGATCGGAGTTGTCTGCAAACTTATTTTGCCTTGTACAAGTTTTACTTTTATCAAGGCCGTTTGCAGGAGGCGGAACGGGAAGTGCTGGCCGCGCTCGAGGAAGCCGCACGGCAGGGAAACTTCCCCTGTGAACACCGACGCTTGGCCAGACAAGCCTGGCAATGGGATATGTATGCCGGCGAGTCGGCATTGTTTTATCTCTATACGCTGAAGGCATTGGCGTTCATCAAACTGCGCCAGGCGCAAGAAGGCGAAGCGCGAGCTATTTTGGCATCGATCGCGGCGCTCGATCCGGAAGACCGCTGCGGTGCGTCGGTGATCATGAGCCTGGCCGACGCTTTAGTGGAGGAGGCGGCATGACCTCGGACATTCAACATCATATCGAAACCAAGCGCGCCTACGGCAAGGCGGTCTGTCAGCGCATTGTCGAGGCGATCGTCAAACTGGGTTTCCCGCTGAAAACGCAAATCCGTTTACCGGATTATGATGCGGCCGAATTCACGCTGGTCACCGATCCCTTCACCCAGTCCCAGGATTTGGTCGGTTTTTGGTATAGTATCAGCAGGCAGCGCATCGGCCAGATCAAGTTTCACGGCGACGGCAGTTTTTATGCCGAATACGACGTGGTGCAGCCGCACCCGAGCAAGAAACAGCTTTTTGTCGAGGCAATCAATGCCTGGGGCAAGGCGGACAACATCAAGACCGATGCCAAGTTTCTCGACTTCCCCCAATAACCATGACCCTGTCCGCACCGAAACGGCTTTATGAATTGTTGTTGGATGCCTGCAGCAGCGCCGCGTTGGTCGACGAGCTGGTGATCGGTCTGGTGTGGACGCTGTGCCGGAACAGCGACAACGGCACCGGCCTGGCGATGAGTCCCGGCATTCCGACACGTACCCTGCCTTGGCCAGGTACCTTGCAGGGCAAGCCTATCGTCGATCTGGCGGCCTGGATAATGCAATGGGATCCTTATCAGGCGACCGTCGGCATGGCCGCGATCAACAGTTGCCTGAACAGCCGGCCGCTGCCGGACTCGGTGCCGGTCGCGATCGATGGCGAGCAGGCCAATCTGGCGGTGTTCGATCATTTCCTGCCGCAATTGCTCGGCAAAAACGTCGCTATCATCGGCCATTATCCGGGCATCGAACGCTATCGGCATTTGATGCAGCTGTGCGTGCTCGAACTGCAGCCGAGCGGCGACGATTTGCCGGCCGCCGCCGCGGAATTTTTGCTGCCGAACGCCGACTGGGTGTTTCTGACCGCCAGTTCGATTTCGAACAAAACCTTTCCTCGCCTGGCCGAGCTGGCCGCCGACGCCAAGAGCGTGCTGATGGGACCGACCGTGCCGTGGCTGCCTCAGCTCCATGAATTCGGCATCGACTATTTGGCCGGCATCGAAGTGATCGATGCCGATGCACTCTACCGTACCGCCGCGCAAGGCGGCGGCGTGCGCCTGTTCGAACACGGCCTGCGCTATCGGCTCGCCGAGTTGACGCCGGCCGCCAACATGCAGTGGCTGAAACGGCAAATCGCCGACTGCGCCGAGGAAAAACGTCAATTAAGCCAGGAAATGGAAGCCTGGTATGCCGGCGGCAGCGGCAAACGTTTTCCGAACTATGCGCAGTTGGAACGCATCAATACGCGTTTGTCGCGCCTGGACAGCAGCTACAAACCACTGTGGGACCGCTACGGCGCAAACGCAGCCGCCAAGTGAATCCCATGCCCGAATACCCAGATTTCCCGCAACACCGGCTGTTGCTGTATTACAAGGGCGACATCAGCGCATTGACCTTGTTCGCGCAACAGGCCAACGGCAGCGTGTGTTTTCCCTATGCTTTGCCGGCCTTGTCCAGCGCGCTCGAAGACGATGAGGTGAGGGGAGAGAAAGTCAGTCTGCATCCGGCTCAACTGGTCAACGCGATCAACCGGATTTTGCAACTGGACGACGATCTGTTGCGCATCGACGCCGGTTTCAGCGAACAGATCGACACCCCCGGCGGCGTGATTACCGTGCACATGGCCCGCTTCATGGTGCTCGACCCGCCGCACAAACTGCTGCAAAGCCGCGCTTGCCGGTTGCGCACACTGCCCGAATTGCGCGGCCGGCCGCCGGCCGAAATGGAATTACTGCGCCGGGCCTATGTGCAGGTGATGGAGGCCTGACATGTTCGATGACTCATTAATCGGCGACTGCCAAAATCACCGAGCCGGCCTTGAATACAGCCGTCGCCGCCTGACCTGGGTGTAATCCCAGCGCCTCGATGCTTTCGTTGGTGACGGTGGCGGCAATTTTTTCGCCGCCGCCAAGTTCGATATCGACTTCGCTGTTGATCGCGCCGGGCTTGACTTCCGTGACCGTGCCGGCAAGCTGGTTGCGCGCCGAAATGCGGTAGCCGCCGAAATCGGTCACGATGATCACATGCGGCGCTTTGATCATCGCGATCACGGCTTTGCCGGCCGCAATGGCCAATGCCTCGGCCGAATCCTGGGTGATGGTGGCGACGAGGGTGGCTCCCCCTTGCAGACGAACCGCGACCTCGGTATAGACCGAACCGGTGCGGACTTCGCTGACGATGCCTTTGAACTGATTACGTGCGCTGACTTTCATGGGATCTCCGATGAGCTAGTTTAAAATGGATGTGCCTTTGATTTGCACATAAAGGGGGTTGCCGACCTGCAAATTCAGGAGCTGCCTGGATTTGCAGGTGATATGCGCCAACAGCGGCAGGGTGCCGACCTTCAGGCGCAGGACCGTCTGCCCGTTACGGCTATCGGCCATGCCGGTGATCATCGCGGGCAGTACGTTCAGAATGCTGGTCGCATGCGGCGCTGCCAGCGTGACGCTGACATCGCGGGCGAAAATCTGTACGCGCACCGGCGTGCCGACGGGGGCATCGACCCGCGTCATGCTGAGTTCGATGCCCGCACAGTCGACCCGGGTCAGATGATAGTCGCTTTCATGCGCGGCGATGCGGCCTTCCCAGATCATCGCGGCCTGTTGATCCTCTGCCAGCGGCAGATCGATCCGGCTCAGCGTCTCGGTCAGGGGGCCTTCCGCCTGCACCCGGCCTTCGTGCAACACCACCAGATGGTTGGCCAATTTGGCGACCTCCTGCTGCGCATGGGTCACATACAGGACCGGAATGTCCAGCTCCTGATGCAGGCGCGTCAGGTAGGGCAGAATCTCCTGCTTGCGCTGGAAATCCAGCGCCGCCAAGGGCTCGTCCATCAGCAGGATGTCCGGATGCAAGACCAGCGCCCGGGCGATTGCGACGCGTTGGCGTTCGCCGCCGGACAAGCGCGCCGGCATCCGCTCCAGCAGATGGCCGATGCCCAACAACTCGATCGTTGGGTCGAGGCCGGCGTCGGCGGGCCGTTTGCCGATGCGCTTCAGGCCGAAACAGACGTTGCGGTAGACGTTCAAATGCGGAAACAGGTTGGCTTCCTGAAACACGTAGCCGAGCGCGCGCTGATAAGTGGGCAGGAATATGTTGCGTGCGCTGTCCTGCCAAATTTTGCCGTTGACGGAAAGAAAGCCGTGCGGCGACCGTTGCAGGCCGGCGATGCAGCGCAGCAATGTGGTCTTGCCGGAACCGGACGGGCCGAACAATACCGTGATGCCGGAGCCCGGCAGCGTAAGATCGGCGTCGAAACGGAAGTCTCCGTAGTCGAGACGAAAGCGGGCGCTGATGGTTTGAGTCATTTGCTTGGATGGGCGACGGGATGTGTTTTCAATAGGGTGTACATCAGCAAGAGCACGGTAAAGGAGAATGCCAGCAAGCCGCCTGCCAGCCAGTGCGCTTGTTCATACTCCAGCGCTTCGACATGGTTGTAGATTTGTACCGACACCACGCGAGTTTTATCGGGAATGTTGCCGCCGACCATCAGCACCACACCGAATTCGCCGACGGTATGCGCAAAGCCTAAAATGACCGCAGTCAAAAATCCGGGCCTCGCCAACGGCACGGCCACGCTGAAAAACGTATCCAAGGGGCCGGCGCGTAAAGTTGCCGCGGCTTCCAGGAGGCGCTCGTCGATCGCGGTGAACGCGGCTTGTAAAGGCTGTACCACAAAAGGCATCGAATACAGCACCGACGCGATCACCAGGCCGGAAAAAGTGAACGGCAAGGTGCCGATGCCTAGCCAGTCGGTGAGGCGGCCGATGATGCCGTTCGGACCCATCAGCACCAGTAAATAAAAGCCCAACACTGTCGGCGGCAGCACCAGCGGCAGCGCCACCAGGGCATTGATGACGCCTTTCCATTTGGAATGCGTTCGCGCCAGCCACCAGGCCAGCGGCGTGCCGATCAACAGCAGGACTAAAGTGGCGAGACTTGCCACTTTAAAGGTCAAAAAAAGGGTAACGATGTCGGCTTGGTTAAACATATGGCTGACCGGTTGTTAAGCATAATGTCCGAACGCCGGACGGGGCATGTTGCCCCGTCCGCAGGGTTTCAACGAAGCCTTAAACACAAGCTTTCGCGTGTTACCGGTTCGCTCGGTTCTTTGCGCGTCATTTCTGCAATCGCCTATTTTGGGCATGATCGAAACGCTGGGGACGGGTTTTAAAACCCGTCCCGCTCCGGTTATTTATGCCCTTATCCTTGGTTAGGGCGACCGAAACCATACTTTTCGATGATCGCCAAGGCTGCGGGCGATTTGAGGAAATCCACCAAAGCCAGTGCGGCCGGATTGTCGGCACCTTTTTTCAACAACACCGCCGTTTGTCTAAAAGGCCCGTGCAGATGGCTGGGAATGAGCCAGCCGGAACCTGTGCCGATGTTGCCGCTGTCGATGTCGATCACTTGCGCGAACGCGATAAAGCCCAGTTCGGCATTGCCGGTGCTGACAAACTGAAAGGTTTGCGCGATATTTTCGCCCTGTACGAACAAGGGCCGCAGCTTGTCCAAAACGCCCAGGCTTTGCATCACCTCTTCCGCAGCCACCCCGTAGGGCGCATGGGTGGGGTCGGCGAGGGCAATGTGCTTGAAGCCGCCCGTTTTCAGAATATTTCCTTGCGCGTCCACATACCCGGGCGTTGCTGACCACAACACCAGTTTGCCGATGGCGTAAACGAAATGACTGTCGGCGACGGCATGACCGGATTTTTCCAGCTCCAGCGGGTATTTTTCGCTGGCCGAGAGATACACTTCAAACGGAGCGCCGCTTTGAATTTGCGCGAATGCTTTACCCGACGAGCCAAACGACAGTTTTGCGCTGTGCCCGGTTGCTTTCTCAAAAGCGGCGGCAATTTCGGTCATTGGCTTGGTGAAGTCCGAGGCAACCGCGACCAACGTCGTATCCGCGAAGGCCGGCGAGGCCGCGAACAGCACGGCGGCTATGACCGCCAAACGATAACGATAGTTGCTAAACATAGATTGGCTCCTGCGAATGGGAAGAGTGTTTGGCCCGGTCAAAACCGGAGTTGGCTTTGCACGTAAAAATAATCGACGTCCTGGCCGTCCGGCGCGCCGGCGGTCGTTTTCGCGAATTGGCCTTTAAAGAGATGCGCCCAGCCGGTTTCAAAGTTCAGGCTGCTGTTGAAGTTCCAACGCGCGGTCATTTCCAGTTGCTGGCCGATAAAGTTATTGGTTTTGCCGGTTTTGTCGCGCAGGCCTGCTGTTGTCCAATTGTCCTTGTCCTCCGCCAGCCAATAAAAGCGATGGCTGACGAAGGCTTGTACGGATCTGTGCGGATTAAAGCCGATACGGTAGCCCGGCGTGTTGATGTTGCTGCGGGCAAAGGCGCCGTAGATGCCGGTCGGACCGAACTCGAAGCGGCGCGCGCCGAATAACGTGTCGAATTGCTGATCCTTGTTGTCTTTAGGATCGTGATCGCCGCTGGCATAGTCGTATTCGAGAGCGAAGCGTGGCGTCCAGGGCATATCGAAGGTGTAGCCGACGTCGAGATGCTGGTACCAGGCCGAATGATCGAGATTCTTGCCGTCGCTCGCCTCTTTTGTCGCCCGCACCGTGCCGAACTGGCCGATCGTTTCGCTTTGAAAGTCGAATTCCCCTTTGGCGGGCTTGATGTACCAGCGCATGCCGGGCGTAAAATAGCGGCGGTTGCGGGTCTGGTTGCGTTTGCGGTCGCCTTCGTCGAGATGGTACAAGTACAGCTCGGCGTTGAGCTTACCGGGCAGATCGTACACTTCCAAAAAGCCGCCGGAAAACCACGCTTGTTCCTCGGGTTCGTCGAAGCTGTGGATGTGATCGAGCAGTTGCTTGGAATCGTTCGGATAACGGCCGACCGGCTTGGTTACGAAGGCATTGAATTGCCAGTGGTTGTAATCGACGACCCTAACTCTAAAACCGTCGAAGCTGTTGATCGTATTGCGCATCGCATTGCGGGCGACCAGCCGGCGGCTGCCGAAATTCAGCGTTTGCCGGCCGGCGATCGCTTCGACGCCTAAACCGCTATGGGCCAGATTCTGATCGGACCAGGCCAGATAACCCTGGATGAAATCGGCTTCATCGACATGGGTATTGTTGATGCCGGAGCCTTTGTCGGAGCCGAATTGCCGTGCATCAAGAAATTCGCCGCCCAGCCGCCAGTGTTCGGAGTGCGCTTCCAGCCACAGGTCGGTTTGTAACGGAATCTGCTGATCGCCGCCTTTACTGTCTTTGCGGAAGCTGCCGTCCATCGTTTCATAGCGGGTGCGCTGTTCGAGCGAGAGGGATAGCCATTCGGGCAGGTGCAGCGCATCGTGCAGGTTCCAGATAGGTTTCTCGTATTTGTAAGAGCCGAGCAGGGCGTCCGGCATTTGGCTCGAAAAAGCGGCAAATGGCGGTTGCGTGTAGCTCTTCTTTTCTGCCGCCGCATGAGTCGGGCCTGGATGGGTGACGACGCCGGCGGAAATGCCCAGCAGTCCGAGCGCGCGGCCAAAACGGGACGCGAGAATGGATTGGCTTTGAGAATTCATGGATGCCTGCCTTTTGTGAACGTCAAACGCCGTTCGTTGGGTAGTCGATGTCAAAAAGGGTGTTGCCCAAGCATGTCATTGGGTTGGGATGGCGTTAGTATAAATCGTTATATACAAAAATACATAACGATATTTTGCGATACATTATCTCCATCCATGAAACAATAAAACACCGAGATTTTTTGCATTGGATAGGCCATGAGTACCCGCGACAACGCATCCCAACAATGGATAGAAGGCCAATTACGGCTCGCCGGCATGCTGGACAACCGGGTGATCGGCCTGCTGCGGGCGATCGAGCAGAGTGGCTCGATCAATCAGGCCGCCAAACAGATGGGCTTGAGCTATAAAGGCGCCTGGCAAATACTCGAACGGGCCAACAACGGCGCGCCGCAAGCCTTGGTGAGCACCGCGATCGGCGGCAGCAAAGGCGGAGGCAGTGTTTTGACCCCGGCCGGCCGCGCCTTGCTGGCGTTGTTCAACCGCCTGGAACGGCAGCATGGCGAGTTCATCGCCGAACTGAACCGCAGTCTCGCCGATGATCCGGATACGGTCTTGCTGCTCCAGCGTCTGGTGGTCAAAACCAGCACGCGCAACCAGTTGTTCGGTACCGTCACCGCCATCGACCGGGCGGATGAGGATGCGCAAGTGACCGTGCGGCTGAAAGGCGGAGAGCGGATCGTCGCCTCGCTCGGCTCGGCGCTGCTTGGCGAGATGGGCATCGGCATCGGCGTCGATGCGGTTCTGATGATCAACAGCGCCGACATCGTGTTGTCGCTTGACGCCGACCTTCGGCGCATCTCTGCCCGCAACCGCTTGTCCGGTCGTGTGCTGCGCATCCGGCATGACGTGGTGGATTCCGAAGTTATCGTGTTGTTGCCTAGCGGTGAAATTCTGGCCGCGATGGTGACCCAGCAAAGCCTGCAAAATCTGGCGCTGGCGCCGGGGATGCCGGTATGGGCGCTGTTTAAGGCGCATGCGCCGATTTTAGGTATCAGGCCGGCATGATGTGCGCCGGTTTCAAACCTTCCCGGTAATCCGTGTTCGCAGCACGAAAAGAGGCAGCAGCCGCGTCTGTATCCGATGAATCAGCGCAAAAGCCAGCAGCAACACCGACAGCGCGATTTCCGGCAGCCAGTTGTTTGCCATCGCAGGGGGAAGCAGACGATCGGCAAGACCGACGCCCGCCAGCATCAGCAACAAAGGCGAGAGATACAGCAGCACGGAGCCCAGCAACAGTGCCGAATCGTCGATGCTCACGCAGACTTTGTCGCCGACGTTTAGATCGAAGCCGGCATCGACCGGATATTCCCGGGACGGCAGCAGCTTCGCCAATGCCGCTGTCCCGCACGAAGCTTGCTGCACGCAACCGCCGCAGGCGCCGTTTTGCAGGCTTTTGATCCAGACTTTGCCGTTTTCGCTGCGGGTGACGACCGCAATTTCTTCGCTCATGCCGAGACCCCTTGCTATTTTTGTCCACGAAAAGCACGAAAAGCACGAAAGACACGAAAAAGTGACGTAGGTACTCTGAGCGTACCTACGTGGACGCCCAAGCAGACGCGATTTCTTCCAGCCAGGCGCTCAAACGAGCCTCGCTGAGCTCTTTCTGGTTGTCTTCATCCAGCACCAGGCCGACGAACTGGTCGTCCAGAAGGGCTTTGGAACGGTCGAATTCATAGCCTTCGGTGCCGGTAAAGCCGATGAAGGTCGCGCCGCAGTCGGAGAATGCGTCATACAGCATCCCCAGCGCATCGACGAAATTGCCTGGGTAACCGGCCTGATCGCCGAGGCCGTATAACGCGATCGTTTTGCCGGAAAAGTCCGCTCCGGCCAGATTCGGCATGAATTCTTCCCAGCTTTCTGCGGTCGCGCCGCTGGTGAGCCCGGGGAGTTCGCCTTCGCCGTAAGTCGGCGTGCCGAGGATCAATACGTCGCAGGCCAGCAAGTCGTCGACGCTTGCCTTGTTGATGTTGACCGGCTTATCGGCGGCGTCGCCAAGCTGTTTGGAAATGGTCTTGGCGACTTTACGGGTGTTGCCGGTGTCGGTACCGAAAAAAATGCCTACTTTTGCCATGGTGATAACTCCTTGTTGATCAAATTTGAATTTGCAGTAAACCGGCGTTTGCGGCGGCCGGCCGGGCTTGCCATTGTTCGGGGGTATAGGTTTTCAGGGTGACCGCATGCAGGCGGCCGGAGGTCAAAGGTTCGTTCAGAGCCTCCATTACACCTTGGTGCTGTTTGACCAGCGTCAGGCCGGCAAAATGGCCGCTGATCACGGTAATGCCAAGGTCGCAGCCTTGGCCTTCGATGTGGATTTCGGCTTGCGGAAACGCGCCGGCGATCAACGCTTCGACTTCCGAATGAGCGATGGTCGGCGCCGCGGCGGCCGGCAACTCTGCCGCCGCTTGCAGCAAGGCTAGCAGGCTGCCGTCGGCGTTCATCGCTTCGACGATGTCCGCGCCGCCGATCAGTTCGCCTTTGACGAACAACTGCGGAAAGGTCGGCCACTTCGATACCGACGGCAGTTTGTCGCGGATGAACGGCGCTTTCAAGACATCGACGTAGGCGTAGGGAATGTGGGTTTGATTCAGAATTTCCGCCGCTTTTGCGGAAAAGCCGCATTCCGGTGCCGACGGCACGCCTTTCATATACAAAATGATCGGGTTGTCGGCCAGTTGTTTGAGGATTTTGTCTTTGGTGTTCATGGTCTGTTTGCGTGTCTAAAAAAACAGTGCTCGTTCCCAAGCTCTTGCTTGGGAATGCCGTCCTGGAAGCTTCAGCTTCCAGACATTCGTGACACGGGAAGCTGGAGCTTCCCGTGCCGGGTTCCCAATCTGGAGATTGGGAACCAGAAAAATCCTTATCCGTCCGCCGATCTTTGCAAAACCGCTGCTCCGTCGTCGCACTCGTCGATCCGTATCTCGCTTTCGCCGCGTATCGCCTCGGCAGTGACGGTGCAGCGTTCGGCGCGCTCATGCGAAGGCAGGTCGAACATGGTTTTTCTCAGTACTTGTTCCATGATGCCGCGTAAGCCGCGCGCGCCGGTGTTGCGCTGGATCGCGAGTTCGGCGATCTCGACCAGGGCATCCTGAGTAAATTCCAGGGCGACGTCGTCGAAGGCGAACAACTGTTGATACTGCTTGATCAGCGCGTTTTTCGGCTCGGTCAGCACTTGGATCAGCGCATCGACGTCCAACGGCTCCAGCGGCGCCAGTACCGGGTAGCGGCCGATGAACTCGGGAATCAGCCCGAAACGTTTCAGATCGTCCGGTTGGGTCGCATTCAACAAGGCTTCCAGCGAAGGCTTTTGCTGGGTATCCTGCATGTCGGCATGGAAGCCGATCGCTGCCTTCGGCGGCAACAGGCGTTTTTCGACATGCTTTTCCAAGCCCGGGAACGCGCCGCCGGCAATGAACAGGATGTTACGGGTGTCGACCATCACCGAGTCGGCGGTGCTATTGTCCTTGCGGCGGCCCTTGGCCGGCACTTTGACCAGAGAGCCTTCGACCAGACGCAGCAAGGCCTGCTGCACGCCTTCGCCGGACACGTCGCGGGTGCCGAAGGCCTGCTCCGGGCTGCGCGCGATCTTGTCCACTTCGTCGATATAGACGATACCCCATTCGGCTTTGCTGATCTGGCCTTCGGCGACGTCGAGCAGGCGCACCAGGATGTTTTCGACATCGTCGCCGACATAGCCGGCCTGGGTCAGCGTGGTCGCATCGGCGACCGCGAACGGCACCCCGACGATCTTTGCGAGCGTGCTGGCGAGCAGGGTTTTGCCGGTGCCGGACGGGCCGATCAGCAGGATGTTCGCTTTGCCGATTTCGACCTCGGAATCGGCGGCGCCCACGCTGCCGGTCTTACGGCTTTCGTGCTTCAGGCGTTTGTAGTGGTTGTAAACCGCGACCGACAGGATTTCTTTCGCGAGATCTTGGCCGATCACGTACTGATCCAGCATGGATTTGATTTCGGACGGCTTCGGCAGCGGCCCCTGCATCTCGGCTAGTTCTTTTTTCTTGCCCCAGATCGATACCACCTGGCTGGCCAAATGCACGCAGGCTTCGCAGATGAAACCGTCGGTGCCGGCGATCATCGGCACCGAGGCCGAGGCTTCGATGCCGCAAAACGAGCAATGTTTGAGTTCTTGGGTCATCGTGTTATCCCTTGTTCAGAAGGGTGCGTATCGCGCACCTGAGTCAATGCCGAATTTTCATTGGTGCGCGATACCCTAAAGGGCATAAATGCGCACCCTACGACTCGACGGCCGGCAAACTGGCGAGCCAGGTGCGCTGGCAAGTGCGCCGGTAGCGTTCCTGGATCAAGTGTTTGATTTTCGGCGTCGCTTTCTTCAGCGAGATCGTTTCGGCGCGGATGATTTTCAGGCACTGGATCAAATGGAAACCGATTTCGGTTTCGATGACGGTGCTGATCTCGTTTTCTTTCAAGGCAAACAGCGCTTGGTCCAGTTCGGGATACAAGGTGCCGCCGGCGACCGTGCCGAGGTTGCCGCCGTTCAACGCCGACGGGCATTCCGAATGGCGCAGCGCCAGATCGGCGAATTTGTGCGGCTTGCGTTGCAATTGCGCGGCGAGTTCCGTGAGGCGCGCCAACGCGCGTTCGCGGGTGTTCTCGGGGTAATCCGGGTTGATGCTGATCAGGATGTGGCGCGCGCCGCGCTGCTCCGGTTTGCGGAATTTTTCCGGGTGCAGGTGATAAAAAATGCCGACCTCGACCTCGTTGACCCGCGGCGAACGCGCCGCGACCCGTTCCAATATCGCATCGACTTTGCATTGCCGCGCCAACGCGGCTTTCAAGCCGGCCTCGCTGAGTCCGTTGGCGGCAAGCGCGGCCAAAAATGCGTCTTCAGCGTCGAAACGGTTGCGTATTTCGTTGAAGGCTCGTGCCTGTTCCTGTTCGGAGACGATCACGCCGATCGCTTCGGGCGCATGCAGGACGCGCGTTTCGATGTCGTATTCGGTGCGCGCTTGTCTTTGCACCTGGCGCAGTTGTCCGGGTTCGAGCTCGGCCGGCGGCTTTTTGAACAGGTTCAGCGCGGTCCGCAGCAGTGTATAGGGTTCGATACTCACATCGGCAGTCAGCGTCGTCATCAGTCATCCTTTTGCTCGTCAAAACGGCTGGGGTCGGCCGGTTCCAGCACGCTTTCCGGGACTTGCAGGGTGCGCCCCGGAAAGCGCACGTGGTAGAGCACCGGGTCGGTATCCCGCAGCACTTTCAAAATTTCGCCTTCGGTGTTTGGTTCGGCGATCACCTGGCCGTTAATGCCGAGGCTGATCGTACAGACCACTTTGTCGCGGAACTCGAAGCGGCTGGGATTCCACGGCGCATCGGCCGGAATCAGCTCTTCGGCGCGGCAGCCTACCATGCGTCCCTGATCGAGAAAATGCACGGTGTAGATCACCTGATCCTGGAGGAAGGTGCCCATTTCGATCACGTGGCCGATGCTGCCGCGGCGGATCAGCAAGTCGCCGATCGCCATGCCGGGGTAGGTGCCGTCGTTGCGGACGTTGCGGGTGAGACGCACCGACTCGCCGAACTCGAAGCGTTCCTCGTCGAAGCGGTCGTCGTTCATGCCTTGATGTCGCCGAGCGAAATGAACACGGTTTGCGGCTCGGCCATTTTGAAGACCTTGAACACTTTTTCGGTCTGAGCGTCCGAGCCGACGAAATCCTGGTAGGCGCGCGCGAGCAATTGTTTGTAGATCGCGTGCAGTAAGTCCTCGTCGTCCGGCAACTGCGCCTTGCCCTGATCCAGATAGTCGTGAAAGCGCTGCAGGATGTGCAGGCGGTTGACGTGGACGATGCTCGGATCGTAGGGCAGCTCGAAATATTGTAAAAAATCCTCGGCCGATTCGAGTTCTTCTAAGTCGTCTAAAAAGCTCATGCCTATCCTCGTCAGGTTTATGGTGCGGTTTCGGGTGGGTTAGACGCGCCTATCTCGCCACCTTTCATTGTCTAGGAAACTTTCCGCGCGTCGTAACCCGCCATACCTGGCAAACGTTGGGCTCGACGCGCAGAAAGGTCCGGGCTGCCCGAAGGTCATCGAAGGGCGCGTCGAACCCAACCTACAGGGGGCCGATCTTGCTCGGGTCGCTGGTCAGCAGATAAAACATCAAGACTACGAACAACAGCAACGGTATCAAGGTGAGCAGGGTGTCGGTTTTTTCTTTGAACATGGGATTTCTCTATCGGTTAAATTCAGGGATAACATGCCGCGCTACAGCGCCGCATTACCGGTTTCCTGCCGACGGACAACCATGTCCAGCAACCCCTTTGCGCCTATCCTGTCCCTGTCGTCCAACTTGACCAGGGTCTCGAAGATGCTGCGGCTCAGATTCAGGTCGTGCATCCGCATGTGCAGAAAGCCGATCGACTTCAGCGTGAACAGATACAGGCGGATTTGGGTCAGCAAGTCTTTCGGCGCCGCCAGCAGATGATGCGGCTCCAGCAGTCGCCAATCCTCCGGAAACGGGATACCGCGGCGGATCAGACGCAAGGCTTGCTCGGCGATCGCCAGCGCTTCGGGCAAGCGGTGCTGGTAATAGTAGAAGCGGTTCAACGCGACCAGCACGTTCAACGACTCCGGCGCCAACGCATAGGCTTCGAGCAAAGGCCGTTCGGCTTCGCCGCTGCCGTACAGATGCGATGCGGCACGAATCAAGTCTTGCACTTCCGGGCTGTCTTCTTGCTCGAAATACAAATCCCTGGCGTCGAATTGCAGCAAGTCCATCAGTGGCCTCCCGCCGCTTTTTTCAAGGGCTCGCCGTGGCAAACGTCTTCCGCTTCGCACTGGCCGCACTCTTCGTCCCTCAGCACCACATAGCGTTTCTGACGGGCTTCGAGCGTATCGAGGCGCTCGCTCAGGCAGGCGATCGCCTTGCCGATCGGGTCCGGCAGATGATGATCCAGGTCGATGCCGCGCGGATCTTGAATCTTCGCGCCTTTTTGCTGAATGATGCGGCCGGGGATGCCGATCACCGTGCAGCAGGCCGGCACGTCCTTGACCACGACCGAATTCGCGCCGACCCGGACGTTGTTGCCGAGCGTGATCGCGCCGAGAATCTTGGCGCCCGCGCCGACCAGCACGTTGTCGCCGAGCGTCGGATGGCGCTTGTGTTGGCTCCAACTGGTGCCGCCGAGGGTCACGCCGTGATACAAGGTTACGTCGTTGCCGATTTCGGCGGTTTCGCCGATCACCACGCAGGCGCCGTGATCGATGAAAAAGCGTTTGCCGATCGTGGCCCCGGGATGGATGTCGACGTTGGTCAGCCAGCGGGTGAATGCGGCCAGAAAGCGCGCGGCCAGTTTCCACTCGGCCAGCCATAGGCGGTGGGCGATCCGGTGCAGCAGCAGCGCATGTACGCCCGGATAGGTCAACAGCACCTCTACAACGTTGCGCGCGGCCGGGTCGCGGGTAAATACGCAATTCACGTCGGCCCGCCAGTCTTGCCATAGACTCGGCCCAGTTGGCGACTTGGGCGAGATGAACAGCATCATTGCGTCAGGCTCCAGGTCGTTTTGCCGGCGACCGGCATGCGCGGCACCCGAAAAAAGGTGCCGGGGAAACGATCATCCTCCGGCACCGAGTGGTGCATAGGCAAGGGTGGAGCGCTTGGCGAATCGGCATCGAGCGGCGATTCGCGGCATTCGGTTGAGACTAATAACGATTCGGAACGACGGTTCATGGCGCACCTCGCTAGAGACTGTGTAGGAATTGATTCAATTCGGCGCTTTCGGGCGTGCGTTTGTGTACGCTGACGAACGCGCGGATCATCGGCAATAGGCGGTTGGCCTGATGGCGTTCGAGCGGTACGCCCATTTGCCGGTAGGCGTGGATCACGCCCTGGCTGCCGGAATGCTTGCCGAGCACCAGTTGATGGCGGCGGCCGACCAAGGCCGGATCGACGCCTTGGTAATTGTTCGGGTCTTTCAGCAGGCCATCGACATGGATGCCCGCTTCATGGCTGAATACGTCGCGGCCGATCAGGCTTTTGCGGCTGCCGATCGTGTCGCCGGACGCGGCGGCGACCTGATGCGACAAGGCCGGAAAATTGCTGAGATCGATGCCGGTCGCGATGCCGTAGAGTTGATGCAGGCCGACCACGACTTCTTCGAGTGCGGCATTGCCGGCGCGTTCGCCGAGGCCGTTGACGGTGGTATTCAAATGCGTCGCGCCGGCAACCGCGGCGGCCAGGGTGTTCGCGGTGGCGAGGCCGAGATCGTCGTGCGCGTGCATTTCGATGTCCATGCCGGTGACGCCGCGCAGCGCGCGGATCGCATTCACGACCCCGAACGGCTCCATGATGCCGACCGTGTCGGCAAAACGAATCCGGCAAGCGCCGGCGCGTTCGGCGGCTTCGGCCATGCGCGCCAGAAAATCGGCGTCGGCGCGGGAGGCGTCCTCGCAGCCGAGGCAGACCTCGAGTCCGGCATCGACAGCCGTTTTAATACAGGTGTCGATCGTGCTTAACACCCAGGCCCGGCTTTGTTTCAGCTTGTATTGGATATGCTGGTCGGACGCCGAAATCGACAGATCGACCATGCCGACGCCGAGGCCTAAACAATGGACTAGATCGTCCTTGCGCATCCTGGACCAGACCAGCAGCCGGCTGGATAGATTCATCGCCGCGATGGCGCTAATTTCGGCGCGCTCCTGTGCACCCATCGCCGGTATGCCGATTTCCAGCTCCGGCACGCCCAAGTCGGCCAGTTGTCTGGCGATCGCCAGTTTTTCGTCCAGCGAGAACGCAACGCCGGCCGATTGTTCGCCGTCGCGGAGCGTGGTGTCGTCGATGATGAGGGTGCGGGTCGGTATATTCATAATTCGTCGTATTTGCGTAGATACTCTGTTGCCATCCGCCGGTCGGGTTTTGTAAACCCGACTGTTACGTTTCATTGGCTATTGCTCAAGGCGCGAAACGTAAGCAACGGGGTTGCAAACCCCGTCGCGCCGAGGTACGCAGAGCGTGGGAACGATGAGCGGTATCAACCAGCCATCACGCATACGTCGGCTGGAACGCCTGTTCCGGGTTCGCGACCGGGCCGTCGCCATCCCAATACGGCGACAATTTCCGTAAATTGGCAGCAATGCCCGGCATCACCTTCAACACCTCGTCCACATCGCTCATCGTGTTGTAGCGCGAGAACGAAAAGCGGATCGTGCCGTGCGCGGCGGTGTAGGGGATGTCCATCGCCCGCATCACGTGCGACGGCTCCAGCGAGCCCGAGGTACAGGCCGAACCGCTCGACGCGGCGATGCCGGCCTTGTTCAGCAGCATCAAAATCGCTTCGCCTTCGATATATTCGAACGCAATGTCGGTGGTGTTCGGCAAGCGGTTGGTCAAATCGCCGGTGATGAAGCAATGCGGAATCTGCTCGGTGATGCCGCGCTCCAGACGGTCGCGCATCGCCTTGACCTGGGTATTCTCGAATTCCATGTGCTCCATCGCCAGTTCGCACGCCTTGCCGAGACCGACGATCGAGGCGGTGTTTTCGGTGCCGGCCCGGCGGCCGCGCTCCTGATGGCCGCCGCGCAACAGCGGGCGAAAGCGGGTGCCCCGGCGCAGATACAACACGCCGATGCCCTTCGGCGCATGCAGTTTGTGGCCGGACAGCGACAGCATGTCGATTTTCGTGTCCTGTAACATCATCGGAATCTTGCCGACCGCCTGCACCGCATCGGTGTGAAACATCACCCCGGCGGCATGCGCCAGCTCGGCCATCTCGACGACCGGGAAAAGGGTGCCGGTTTCATTGTTCGCCCACATCACAGAGACGATCGCGACTTGCTCGGACAACAGGTTTTTGTAGGCTTCCAGATTCAAGCGGCCGCATTTATCGACCGGCATCCGGTGGATCGTGTAGCCTTCTTTTTCGAGGTTCTCGCACAGGTTCAGAATCGCCGGGTGCTCGACCGCAGTGGTGATGATTTCCTTGCGGTTCGGCTGCGCCTTGATCGCGCTCAGGATCGCGGTCGAATCGGACTCGGTGCCGCACGAGGTGAAAATGATTTCGGAGTCGAGCTCCGCGCCGAGCAGTTCCTGCACCTGGCCGCGCGCTTTTTTGATAGCCCGCGCCACGCCGTCGGCGAAGCGGTGGATCGACGACGGATTGCCGAATTGTTCGGTAAAAAACGGCAGCATTGCATCGACGACCGCATGATCGACCTTGGTGGTGGCGTTGTTGTCCAGATAGATGTCACGCATGGCTGGCCTCCTGGATGTTGACCAATGGAGCAGGCATCTGCGAAGCCGGCACGACCTTAATGAATTCGCCGAGCACTTCCATCAACCGTTGTTGAATGCCGGCGATCGTCATCGCGGCCATTTGGCAGCCGTTGCAGGCGCCGGTCATGTTCACGTAGGCGGTGTTGCCGACCACTTCGACCAGTTCGACGTCGCCGCCGTCGGCCATCAATTGCGGACGCAGCGAGTTCAGCACTTCTTCGATCTTCTTGATGCGTTGCAGATTGGTCAGCGGGCCTTTTGCGGCAACTGCTCCATGCGTTGCTCTAGCTCCTGCATCCATGCAGTCGGCTGCGGCAACAATCGGTTTGGCGATCGGGGCGGCATTTGGATCGAATGTTTCGCCGCGCTCCTTCAGCACCTTTTCGAGGATCGCTTCGATGTCTTCATGACAGGCCGCGCAGCCGCCGCCGGCCTTGGTATAGTTGGTCACGTCCTCGACCGTGCGCAGTTTGTTGGCCCACACCATCTCCTCGATCATCACCGCATCGATCGCAAAACATTTGCAGACCAGCGCGCCTTCTTCGTGATCGTCGCGCCATTCCTCGCCGCGGTAATTGGCGACCGCGGCTTGCAGGGCCTCGCGGCCCATCACCGAACAGTGCATCTTTTCCGGCGGCAGGCCGTCGAGTTCTGCGGCGATGTCGTTGTTGGTGACTTTCAGCGCATCATCCAGGGTCATGCCTTTGATGATTTCGGTCAACACCGAGGATGAAGCAATCGCGGAGCCGCAGCCGAAGGTCTGAAACCCGGCCTCTTCGATCACCTCGGTATCTTCGTTGACCCGTAAGGTCAGACGCAACGCGTCGCCGCAACTGATCGAGCCGACTTCGCCGATCGCATTCGCATTGGCGACCGCGCCGGCGTTTTTCGGGTTGAAAAAATGTTCTTTGACTTTGTCCGAATAATCCCACATGGCGGCTCTCCTAATGATTTAAGAACAGGTCTTGGTGGGCGCGCCGTTGTCGCTGGTCGAGAACGACGAGCCGCAGGCGCAGCTTTTGACCGCGTTTGGATTGGTGAATTTGAAGCCGGAACCGTCCAGACTGTCGACAAAGTCGATGGACATGCCGTCCAGCTTGGGCAGGCTGAAAGGATCGACGAACACCTTGACGTCGCCGCAGTCGATCACGGTATCTTCATGCGCTTCCTTCTCTTCCAGTCGTAATCCATAAGAAAGCCCGGAACAACCGCCATCGGTCACTTCGATGCGCAAACCTCCGGTCGGCTTGTCGGAACTGGCGATAAAGCGGCCCACGGCTTTGATCGCGCTTTCGGTCAGGGTAATCATCGTTAAGTCTCCTAAATACGGTTTGGCAATGAACTTTGATTAAGATAAAGCAACCGCTGTGCCATGTTCGCCAAAGCTATATGTGGCGTGGTTTTGTGCGGGGAATGGGGGAGACGGCGGAGGGATGGGACGGGGTATTTCATAACAATAGAGAGGCTTTTGTCGGGTTTGCGACAATTCCCAGTCTGCGATAGAGAAGGTCGTTGCGAGTGGCGGCTGCTGAGGCCGATAGCAACTAGACAGCCTTCCGTGCAAGTCGATTTTTCATGCGGACAGGTTGGTCAAGGCTTTGCTTAGAGCGTAGTTTTTTTGAAAAGCCTCCGCTTGGCGAAAGGATGGGCTCTGCTTGAGGGCAGTGGAGAAATCACCGCAAATGGTCGTAAGCCGGCAAGCTTTGCAGCCTTGCATCTTCCAGTGGTTCGCCGATGGTAAAGTGATACAGGCTTTGCCAATGGTTGTCCGTTAAGCCCAGGACGCCGTGGACAGAGGTGGTACCAAAAAATTGAACAGCCGGTTAAGTGGAACACCTGCTACTTTTGAATGTCCAGAAGGACGATAAAACGGAGTAGAAGATGTCAATCAAAACGAGAAGAAAACATTCACCGGCTTTCAAAGCCAAAGTCGCCATGGCAGCGCTGGCGGGCGATAAAACCCTGGCGCAACTCACGCAGGAATTCGAGGTTCACCCGAACCAGATTACCGACTGGAAACGGCAACTGACGGAACGAGCGGCAGAGGTCTTTGGTAAACCCACAGAATCGGCGTCGCCCGCTGTCGATCTGCAGGTGTTACATGCCAAGATCGGCCAGTTGACGCTGGAAAATGATTTTTTAGAGGGCGCGCTCAACAAGGCGGGATTGCTGAGCGCAAAGCGATGATAGACCGTCACGCGAAATTGTCGATTAGCCGTCAGGCAGATTTACTCAAACTCAGCCGGGGTAGTGTCTATTACTTGCCTAAGCCCGTCTCGGAGCGTGATTTGGATGTGATGCGGCGACTGGATGAGCTGCATTTGAAACACCCGTTCATGGGTGCCAGAATGTTGCGCGATCAATTGCACGAGCAAGGCATCACGGTGGGTCGCAAGCATGTCAAAACCTTGATGCAGCGGATGGGTATTGAGGCGCTATATTGCAAGCCCAACACCAGTAAGAAGCAGCCGGGACATGAAATCTATCCTTACTTGCTGCGCGGCATGGCGATCCATCGTGCCAATCAGGTCTGGAAAACGGTTGCCGGCTGAGCATGGACGGCCGGGGTGCCTGGCGGGATAATGTCTTCGTCGAACGCGTGTGGCGGTCGGTGAAATATGAGTGTGTTTATCTACACGCTTATGATTCGGTCGCTCAGGCGAGAGCCTCTATCATGCAATATGTGGATTGGTACAATCGATCCAGGCCCCATTCAAGCCTGAATCGAAAAACACCTTATCAGGCTTATACCGGCATGTTGCCACCGGTCAAAATGGCAGCGTAATCATCGGCAGGGATTCCACTTTAAAATCGATGATCGCTGTTCAAAGGTTTGGGGCCACCTCTAACAGTGACCAAATGGCAGCTGTTATACTGTCAATTTATCAAAAAATTCGGCAACAGCATCCGTGGGGGCTACAATTTAGCGATGATTTACAGCCAGCTTTGCTTGAAAAAATCATCCACAGCCAATTGAAACCTCGATTGCTGCAGCGGGAGCTCATCGCCGCTTTCGGTAAAGCAGCACTGAGAAACATAGCTGAAGATGGCAAGCATTCTGTCTGTCCCGACGATTTTGTGCCTCGCAAAAATGGCAAACGGCTTGCCACCATTGGATTTATATCATATTGAGCTGTACCAGCCGTTGGGGAATTGTTGCTCAGCGGCCAATCACAAGTCGTCGTCGACCGCCCCCCCCAAAAAAAAAAATCAATAAAAAAACTTACGCGACTATAAATTATTTTATTCATCGATTGAGTTAAGCTACCTTTAGGATTATTCTGGTGGCAATTAGAAAAACGTTGGATAAGATGCACCTAAAAATCCTATTGTCGTGGCTAGGAATCGCCGACCTGAAAGCAGCAGGCCTGATTTCAGGTAACACCAACGAGCCTATTGGCGACGGTCCGATATTAGGCGCTCTCAAAAATCTCAGCTTCGACGAGCTCCATTTATTGCATGACCACAGCCAGCAAAAGGCGACCGCGTATATCAACTGGTTGGCTCAGTTTAACAGCATAAAAGTTGCCTCCATTCCTTGCTCGTTACGCTCCCCTATCGACTTCGGTGATATACACCATGCAGTAGACGGTTATTTGCAGAAACTCACTGCCGGCAACCCTAACCTGGATATCAGCATCCATCTCTCGCCCGGCACGCCGTCGATGACGGCTGTATCGATACTGCTGGGTAAAACCAAGTACAACACGCGTTTCGTGCAATCGACCAAAGACAAAGGCGGTGAGTTTGTCAGCATCCCTTTCGACATCTCGGCCGAGTTTGTGCCGCAAATCGCTAAGCATGCCGACAAAAAACTCTCCGAACTGTCGTCAGCCCAAGCGCCGCCGTCGGCAGCTTTTTCCGATATCGTGACGCAAAATCAAGATTTCTTACGCGTCATCCAAAAAGCCGAAAAAATTGCAGTGCGAGATGTGCCGGTTCTCATCATGGGAGAATCGGGTACTGGTAAGGAGTTGTTTGCCAAGGCCATTCATAATACCAGCCAACGCCAGGGCAAACCGTTTATCACCGTCAATTGTGGCGCCATTCCCAAAGACTTGATCGATTCAGAACTGTTCGGCCATATCAAAGGGGCTTTCACGGGTGCTGTGAGCAATAAGGCGGGATATTTTGAAGCGGCAGATGGTGGTACACTGTTTTTGGATGAATTTGGCGAATTGCCGGGAGATGCGCAAGTCCGCTTGTTGCGAGTACTCCAGTCCGGCGAAATCAGCAAAGTCGGAGATAGCGCTATAAAGACCGTCGATGTGCGGATTATCGCTGCGACCAACCGAAACCTCGCGCAAGACATCGCCTCCGGCCGCTTTCGAGAAGACCTGTTTTATCGTGTCGCTATCGGCATTTTGACTTTACCCCCCTTGCGCGAGAGAACTGGGGACATCGCCTTGCTCGTCGATCATTTGATGATTGCGATCAACCGCGAAGCGTCCAATCAGCCAGGCTATGTTGATAAAAAAATTTCTATAAAAGCAAAAAATATTATTCTGAACCATGCTTGGCCGGGTAATATACGAGAATTACACGGCACGTTATTGCGCGCTTCGATCTGGGCTGACTCGGATACCATTACCGACCTTGATATACAGGAAGCGATGATTGCCAGACCAACTAAAGGTAACTCAAGCGAGCTGCCAGACATTGGCGCAGGCCTTGATATTCAAGGCCTTCTGGATGGAATAAAACGCAAATACATTGCTCAGGCGCTGACTCAAGCGGCCGGCAATAAGAAAAAAGCCACGGAGTTATTGGGCCTGCCCAACTACCAAACCCTAAGTAACTGGATGGACAAATTAGGCATCCAATAAAATTGGCACGCTCTTCGCTATAGAAGGGACATGGATAGAATCGACATCATGCAATCACAGAATTTTGAATTCCTGAGAAGCGTCTGGCCGGAATTGGCCAGCTTGGCCGGATTTGCCGAGCACTATGCGTCCCTCGACCCGCAAAGTGCGCAGACCAAATTGCGCAACTTTGCCGAGCGTTCGGTTGCGATTGTCTATTCCCAGCTGGGTTTGCCCAGACCGCCGCAAGCCAACTTCATGGAACACTTGACCAACGCGGCCTTCGAAGCGGTGACGCCCAAAGTCGTCATCGACAAACTGCATGCGTTACGGATTCACGGCAATAAAGCCGCCCACGGCGACAAGGTCAGCGAACAAAGCGCCCAGTGGCTATTGAAAGAAACCTTCGACATCGCGCGTTGGCTGTTCATTACCTATGCCAGTGGCGATCAAAACAGCATCGCAGATTACCAAACGCCTAAACTGGCGCAATCGGAAAAAGCCGACTATAAAAAAGAACGCAAAGCCTTGTTGGAGCAATACGCCAAGCAGGAAGCCCGCATGCAGGCCATGCTGGCGGAATTGGAAGCGGAACGCGAAAAAGCCGCGCAACTCCAGCGAAAGAT
>Ga0208626_1000207_pt1 | contig 23167 bp, 26 predicted proteins | sample LakWasMet10_HOW4_2_FD_183860 | JGI IMG/M metagenome (GOLD analysis project Ga0208626, IMG submission 183860) | Freshwater sediment methanotrophic microbial communities from Lake Washington under simulated oxygen tension - Sediment Metagenome... | ecosystem: Environmental > Aquatic > Freshwater >... | reverse complement strand
TGCGTCTACCAATTCCGCCACCTGGGCTCTTTGGAATATACATTACTGTATAATTGCGATTTCGCTATTATAGCAAGCTATCTGATTTATGAAAACCCAAGATTTCGATTTTTATTTACCTTCCCCTTTAATTGCACAGCACCCAACCCAAGAACGTACCGCCAGCCGCATGTTATGCCTGGACGGATCTGACGGAAACCTTTCCGATAAAATGTTTTTAGATTTTCCGGATGCCTGCAAACCGGGTGACCTGCTGATATTTAACGATACGCGGGTCATCAAGGCACGCCTGTTCGGGCACAAAGATAGCGGCGGCAATGTAGAGGTGCTGATCGAACGCGTCATCAACGCACAAACTGCGTACGCCCATGTGCGCGCCTCACGCTCACCCAAGATCGGCAGCAACATGCGCTTAAGCGATGCATTTGATGTTGAAGTGACCGCACGCCACGATGACTTATTCGAACTGCATTTCTTGAGTGATGTCTCGGTATTTGACCTGCTGGAGCAGCATGGCGCTTTGCCCCTGCCGCCGTACATCACCCATGCCGCTACGGATGATGACGAAGAACGCTACCAGACTGTTTTTGCCAAGAACCTGGGTGCGGTGGCCGCGCCGACTGCCGGACTGCATTTCAATGAGGCATTGCTGGAACAACTGCAGCAAAAAGGCGTCAACATCGCTTATGTCACCCTGCACGTAGGTGCCGGTACTTTTCAGCCAGTGCGGGTAGACAATATTGCAGAACATAAGATGCACAGTGAACTTTTCAGCATTCCCCAGTCTACTGTAGATAGCATTAATGAAACACGGCGCAATGGCGGCAAAATAACGGCAATCGGCACAACTGCCCTGCGTGCCCTGGAAAGCGCAGCCCAGCATGGTGAATTAAAGGCTGGCGACGGCGATACGGATATTTTTATTACCCCAGGCTACAAATTCAAAGTGGTGGATCGTTTATTCACCAACTTTCATTTGCCAAAAAGCACGCTGCTCATGTTAGTGTCTGCCTTTGCCGGCATAGACCACATTAAAAAAGCCTATGCCCATGCAGTTGAAAAAGAATACCGGTTCTTTAGCTATGGCGATGCCATGCTGATAGAAAAACAGCACCACTAAACTTTAATATTGACCTTAACCAGACCTTTAGAGAAATCCAACTATGCGTGTTTTAAATTTACTCCTTTCTATCGCTTTATTAGCTACAGCACAGGTTACACATGCAGAAATCCTGCCTGAAGCGCAAGTCGGCATTAAAATTCCATTAACCAAAAAACCCACCACGCGCCCGATGACCGTAGCGCATATCCCGGTATTCAAACGTTACTATATTGCTGATGGCGGGTTGGCGCCGATGGGCGGCGAAGGCGAGGTCGCTTATTCAAAATCGGAAGTTCACGCTTATGATGAAGATGGCAAATACATCAACTCATCCCGCCCCGGCTATGACAACCGCTCCCTCTATTACAACCCTAACACCGCAAAACTGGAAACAGTGACCTACAATATCTCAAGTGACGTAGGCTTTTCGCCAAACTCTGGCATTTTTTCAATTGACCTGGCTGAGAACGGTGATTTAAAAAACAGCTCAGCTGAAATTTTCGGTTTCAACCCGGCATTTGGCGATTCGGCCACCATGCCAAGCTACAACCCGGAAACCAATCAATACTACGCAAAGCAGGAGCGCGGCAATAAAGTATGGGTCGTTGATATAAAATCCCGGGAGAAAGTCAGAGAAATCGCGCTTGACCTTGCTACAGCCGGCGCAGAACATCACGATGTGAGTGATCACTTTATCGGCTTCAGCGGCGTTAAAGGCCAAGAACTGGTGCTGCTGGATGTGGACCATAAAGCGGTGCTGATTTTTGACCTCAACGGCAAATATGTTGGCAGAAGTGAATTGCCTAAAGACCTGAAATTACGTGCGCAAAACCATTTCAACGGCACTGGCTATACCAATGACATGCTGTTTGTCTATCATGAGCCTGAAGGTGAGTTCGGCACTTATTATGGATTTAAAGTCTTGAAATAACAGATTGATACAGCCAATAAAAAACCGCCATTAAAGGCGGTTTTTTTGATGACTGGCTAGCTCTTATTTACCCAACATTCCGGCCAGCTTGCCTGATGCGGCACCGAACAGAGTACCAATCACTACAGACAGCGCTACCAGCAGCACCGGATTGGTCAGGTTCGGCATCGTGGTAAGGTTAGCCGTATTGGTACTCAAGGCATAACCTGCTGTAGCGGCATAACCATACACATTGGCCGGCACTACAGATAGCAGGTTGATGCCTGCCACAATCACCAGGAAGAACACGGTCACGGCTACGTATACCGGAGCCGCTATCGCAGCACCCAGACCTACCGGGTTAGCCACAACCAGCGCCAAAGCCACACCTGCAACCAAGGCACCGTAAATCATGCCAACAATTGTTTTTTGCAATGCAGCACCATCACCTCCGGTATGGAAATAGCTACCCCATGCGATAAATCCAGCCCAGACCAACACCGAGCCAGCAAGAGGTCCCAGAGCCAGAAATGCCCAGACTCCACCCAAAACAGCAATACTCAAAGCCAATGCAGTTAATTTCGACATACTTTATTTCTCCCAAATATATATTTTTAGTTGAATAACAAGGTAATACGAACAGCAGCGAGGCGCCAGGGCAGATTAGAAATGTTATAAGTTGCCCTAGAACAAAAAAATCGCTAGGGGCATACTGAATGAATTTAGCCGGGATGTAAACTTATTTGTAATATTTTGTTACAGTCTTTTACATAGACGAACGTGATGCGAAGCATGAAAACCTGATTAAGAACCTGGCCTGGGTGTGGATTGCAGGCGGCTTAAAACTGAACCGGCACTAGATGTTTTTAGGGGTGTTATTCCAGCTGCCAGGCGTGTAATCCCAATGCTTGCGCCATGCGCCCAGCACCAGGTTAGGATATTCCGGCCGCCCCAGGCTGCCGTTATAGCGCCCCAGGGCACGGTATAAATCACCGCGTTCAATATCGACATAATGCCTCAGGATCGTACAGCCATAGCGTAAATTGGTACGCAGCAGGAATAAGTTGTGGTCATTGGCGCCAATGCTGCGTACCCAGAACGGCATCACCTGCATAAAGCCTCGCGCACCTACAGAGGAAACTGCATACTTCTTGAAGCCGCTTTCCACTTGAATCAGGCCCAGAACCATCTGCGGATCAAGGCCGGCGCGGCTGGCTTCATAATGCACGGTACGCAGGAAATCTTCACGGTACCTGGCATCCGGCATACGTTTTTTAAGGCGTTCAGACATGGCATTCATCCATGCGCGCCCTTCTTCTTCCGTTGCAAAGGTCAGCGTGGGCGCAGCCCGGTCACTCACGCTGCGCTGCATCAAGGCTTTTACGCTGTTAGATAGCGGCTCTTCAATCTGTGAGCCAGCGTAGCTTAGGCCGGATATTCCGGTCAGCAACAACAACAGGCTTCCAAAAATGAATCTGCGCATCGTTATTTTCTCAATCCGAACAAGGCCTTAAGCGGCATCAAGGCAATGTTATGCCAAATTCCGCACAAACTCAACCACCGAAACCAACGCGACAGACTTGGCGTCAGCTTCCACCCTGGCTTTATACTCCACATTACCTTCGGCCAGTCCACGTTCGCCAATCACCAGACGATGCGGAATCCCCATCAAGTCCGCCTCGGCAAACATCACACCAGGGCGCTCGCCCCTGTCATCAAGCAATACATCTACGCCTGCTGCCTGCAAATCATCATGCAGTTTATTGGCAGCAGCTTTGACCGCTTCCGATTTGTCGTAGCCGATTGCGCAGATCACCACTTCAAACGGCGCCATGCTCTTGGGGAAAATGATACCGCGCTCATCATTGCCCTGTTCGATCGCAGCGCCTACGATACGTGACACGCCGATGCCGTAGCAACCCATTTCCATGATTTTAGTCTGGCCATTTTCGTCGAGGTAAGTCGCGCTCATGGCTTCTGAGTATTTAGTGCGCAGCTGGAAAATATGTCCGACTTCAATACCGCGGCACAGTGACAGCACGCCCTTGCCGTCCGGGCTGGCATCGCCATCCACCACATTGCGGATATCGGCCACCAGTGATGGTTCAGGCAGGTCTCGCCCAAAATTGACACCTGCCAGGTGATATTTAGGTTTATTGGCACCGCACACAAAATCGCTCATTAACGCAACGGTTCTGTCAGCGATAACGGTCACATTCGCAGCGACACCAACCGGGCCGATAAAACCAGGCGGGCAATTCAGGTTGGCGCGGATTTCTTCTTCGGTCGCGAACCTGAAATCCGCAAAGCCTGCCAGCTTACCAACCTTGACTTCGTTCAGGTTGTGGTCACCGCGCAATAGCGCTAAATAGAACCGGTCACCGGTAATTTCATCTTTGACTATGAGCGCAATCGCTTTCACCGTGCGCTCAATACCTATTTCCAGAAGCTTAGCCACATCTTCACACGAGGTTTGTTTTGGCGTATCCACTTCGCGCATCGTTTCAACTGCGGCTGCTCTTGCACTGCCTGCCGGCAAGGCTTCGGCCAGCTCTACGTTAGCGGCAAAATCAGAAGTGTCGCAATAAGCCAGGCCATCTTCACCGGAATCAGCCAGCACGTGGAACTCGTGCGAGCCTTCGCCGCCGATCGCACCGGTATCGGCACGCACCGCGCGGAACTTGAGCCCCAGACGCGTGAACACATTACTGTAAGCCTGATACATGGTCTGGTAAGTCTGCTCCAGCGAAGCAAAATCCGTATGGAATGAATACGCATCTTTCATCATAAATTCACGTGCGCGCATCACACCAAAACGTGGGCGGATTTCATCACGGAACTTGGTCTGTATCTGGTAAAAATTAAGCGGCAGCTGCTTGTAACTGCGGATTTCCTTACGGGCAATATCGGTAATCACCTCTTCGTGCGTAGGGCCGAAACAGAACTCACGCTCGTGGCGGTCCTTGATTTTAAGCATCTGCGGGCCAAATACTGCCCAGCGGCCGGTTTCCTCCCACAGCTCTTTTGGCTGCACGGCCGGCATCAGCAATTCCAGCGCACCCGCCTTGTTCATTTCATCACGAACAACAGCCTCAACCTTGCGCAGCACGCGCAGTCCCAGCGGCATCCAGTTATAAAGGCCTGAACCCAAACGCTTAATCAACCCTGCACGCACCATTAAAATATGGCTTGGCAGTTCAGCTTCATTAGGGGCTTCTTTTTGAGTGTTAAAGAAAAATTGTGAGGCGCGCATAATAGATTCAAATCTGTGGCTAAACGAAAGTGCGAATTTTACAGTTAATCAGCGCGTTAGTCAGCAACACTTATTGAATACGGCATCGCTTTATCACGTGTATATTACATTTTCTCTGGCAGCTGATGATGACAGGCCAGCTGATATTTGAACCAATGGCGATACGATGCATCCATCATTTATTGACCAGGAGCGCGCGATGAAAAATTTTGCTTTGCACACAATGCTGATACTGATGGGTTTGAGCCATGCCGCATCGGCGGAGCCTTCTCCCGAACTGGTGTACAACCTCAAAGGCACCATCGTGAAGATCCATACCGTCACGACCACCGGCGGCCAGGGCAGCGGGTCAGGATTTGTTGCGGCTGAGAATCTTGTTGCTACGAATTGCCACGTGCTGGGCAATGCAATCGGCGTTAATGTTGCTGCAAGAGGCGAAACCTATACACCGGTCGGGGTGCGGGCAGACTGGAAACATGATGTGTGCATATTGCGCTTTGAATACCTGCCCCTGAAACCCGCAACTTTCGGTGACAGCGAAAAACTCATCTATGAAACCGCAACATTTTCAGTCGGCTTTCCGGGCGGTGCGGCAAAACCGCTGACCACCACGGGCAAAATTAAAGCGCTTTACGCCATGGATGACAGCTATGTGATCCGCACCTCTGCATCATTCCAGATGGGTGCCAGTGGCAGCCCGCTGTTTGATGACCAGGGAAAGGTCATCGGTATGAACACCTTCAAAAGCCCCGGTGCGAATGGCTATTTTTACAATGTTCCGGCCAAATGGATCAGGGCGGCGCTATCATTGCCGGAAACCGATAAAATAATCAAAACCGCAGCCCCGTTCTGGGATGCGCCCCTGGAAGAACGCCCATACTGGATGCAGGTAGTACTGCCCATGCAGGCGGAGAAATGGCAGGAACTGCTGGCTATAGCCACCGAGTGGAAAAAGCAGGCGCCGGACGACCCAGAAGCCACCTACTACCTGGCGCTTGCCCAGCAGAATCTGGGAAAGACACAGGATGCCAAAACAAATTTTCGCATAACGCTGGCCGCCAACCCTCACCACACATCCAGCATTCTGGCTCTGGCGCGGATTGCAAGAGATCAGGACAACCAGCTGGAACTCAAGGACTTCAGTAAAATGCTCAGCGCTCTGGATAGCGAAGCGTTGGAATCGCTCAATCTGGCTGGACAATCAGGGCAATGATGATATGCCAAAATACTAAACCCGCTGTGCAAACTCATCCAGAAAATCCAGCTGCGCCTGTGTCTGCAGCCTATGTCTGCACCCAGTGCGGCTCTACGGTAGATTGCACTTCCCAGCATCTGGTGCTGGCTGCCCTTGGGCCCGGTGAGGACCACAATCCATTTTCAGGCACGGGATTTATCGCAGTTGCGCAAATTACATGTTTTAAAAAGTTTCAAACAGAAGCAGATCGCTGAATCAAAAGCATATCAGCCTGCAAGATTTATCCTTAAGCATGCGCGCTGGCTGCCGACCGCTATCGCATCATATTCTTGACGATGACACCAAGCGCATTTAACGACATCTCATAGCGCATATTCCAGGTCTGCCCATAATTCAGCCTGACGTAGTTCGTGAATTTCCTCTGGGCAGAAAATATAGGCCCGGGAGCTATGCTGATACCATCGACAAGCGCCAGTTTATGCAATTGCAGCGCGTCTACACCTTCAGGCAGCTTGACCCATAGAAAGTATCCGCCCTGCGGCACAGACAAGCATGTGCCCTCGGGGAAATAGCGCTCGATGGCTTCGATGAACTTGATCTGGTTCACCAGCAAGACCTGACGCAGGTTACGCAGATGCTTATCATAACCGCCCTGCTGCAAATACCTGGCGATTGCCAGCTGTGCCGGCAGTGAGGTTGCCACGGTGGTCGTGATCTTCAATCGCTCAACCGCCTTCAGATAGCGACCTGGCGCTGCCCAGCCCACCCGGTAGCCTGGTGCCAGGCATTTGGAGAATGATGAGCAATGCATCACCAGGCCTTCGGTATCAAAGGCTTTTGCCGGCATCGGGCGTTTATCGCCAAAATACAGCTCACCAAACACATCGTCTTCCAGCAGCGGCACCTGGTATTTAGTCACCAGTTCCACCAACGCTTTCTTTTTTTCATCCGGCATCAGGCTGCCTGAAGGGTTCTGGAAATTAGTCATGATCCAGCAGGCTTGGGGCTTATGCTGAATAATCGCCTGCTCCATAGCTGCCAGGTCGATACCGGATTCGGGATGGCTTGGTATTGTGACTGCGCGCAGGCCAATACGCTCAATCGATTGCAACGCTGCAAAAAAAGTCGGTGACTCGATCAGCACGGTGTCACCCGGGCGCGTTACCGCCATCAGACACAGGTTCAATGCCTCCATCGCCCCATTGGTGATGATGATTTCCTCGGCAGTGACATTTAAGCCGCCTATCATATAGCGCAGGGCTATCTGGCGCCTGAGTTCCGTATCTCCGCGATTGATATTACTCATCACCGACCACGGATCCATCGCCTGCAATGCCGGCGTCATGCATTTAGCCAGCTGATCGAGCGGAAACAGAAACGGGCTAGGAAATGCCGAGCCAAGGGGAACCGCATGATTGTTGATGATGGATTCCAGCACCTCAAACACCAGCTCACTGACATCGACCTGCATGGAATCCGTGTTAAGTTCGGCCTGCGGTACCGGTGCAGGCGGAATGCCGATTGCACCACCTGTGACAAAATATCCTGACCGTTCCCGCGCGGTTATCAGCCCCTTGGCTTCCAGCAAATAATAGGCCTGAAATACGGTCGCAGGGCTGACCCCGCGGCTCTCGCTCGCCTGTCGCACGGACGGTAATTTATCGCCGCGGCCGAGTACCCCCTCCTGAATTGATTGGGCGATAGAGTTGGCAAGCTGCTCATAAAGCTTCATGTGTAATAACCGGAGCCATAATTGAGGGTATATAACCCTTTTTAAAATAAGAGTTTATTAGTATCGCGGCCACTTTATAGGTGTTCAAACAAAGCCGCAAGCCAAAATTCCGCTTGTGTTGCCGAAGCATAAAAAAGGCTACCCCCAAGGTAGCCTTTTCACTGCAACGGGCTTTACGTTTTAAACAACGGCAGCAATGGCTCGCTTCACGCCCTCCGCATAAGACGGATCTGCCTTGGCGAACTGCGCCAGCATGCGTTGCTGGATGTCGGCATTTGCCTGGCTCAATCCACCCGCGATGTTATTGAACAATTGCGCTTTTTGCTCATGATTCATGATGCGGAATAAATCACCTGCCTGCGTATAGTAATCTTCTTCACTTTGGTCATGATAACCGATCCATGCATTCTCCAGCGCCGGCATCGGCGGCGGCGCTACTGCCGCTACCGGCGCCGGGGCACCGTTTGCGGTTCTATCATTCGGGTAAAAATTCAAGGCATCGACTGCCGCAGCTGCATTCGGGTAGGCGGCACCGCCTGCGCCATGCCCGACCGGGCAACCCATCCCGGCAAACGCGCCATCACGCTGATAATGGTTTACCGGGCAACGTGGCGCATTGACCGGAATCTGGTTTACATTGGCACCGATTCTGTAGCGTGCAGCATCCTGATAAGCCAGCAGGCGGCCTTGCAGCATTTTATCCGGCGACGCATTGATGCCGGGGACGAAATTACTTGGCGCAAAAGATACCTGCTCGGTCTCGGCAAAATAGTTATTCACGTTACGGTTCAATTCAATCTTGCCAATTTCGATCAATGGAAAATCCCGATGTGGCCAGATCTTGGTCAGGTCGAACGGATTGATACGATATGTGAGAGCCTCTGCTTCCGTCATGATCTGCACCTCAACGCGCCAAGATGGAAAGTCGCCGCGGTCAATCGCATTCACCAGATCCTGCTGGGCACCATGCGCCGGCATCTGCGCCGCTTCTGCATTGGTCAGGGTTTGAATGCCCTGATTGGTTTTAAAGTGCCATTTCACCCAAAAGCGTTCTCCTTTGGCGTTATAAAGGCTCAGAGTGTGCGAGCTGAACCCATGCACATGGCGATACGACAACGGGATTCCCCGGTCAGACATCAGGATCGTCATCTGGTGCAGGGACTGCGGATGGTTCGCCCAGAACTCAAATGCATTGGCAGGGTTGGGCAGGTTGGTACGCGGATCTTTTTTCTGTGAGTGGATAAAATCCGGGAATTTGATTGGGTCATTCAGGAAAAACACCGGCGTATTATTGCCGACCATATCCCAGTTGCCTTCTTTAGTGTAGAACTTCACTGCGAAACCGCGCGGGTCACGTGCATAATCGCTGGAGTCCTGGCCGCCGCCTACGGTTGAGAACCGCACGAACACTTCAGTCTGCTGGCCTGCATTCTGCAGGAAATCTGCAATCGTAAAATCTTTAAGGCTCTTGGTGACGGTAAATGTGCCGTAAGCGCCTGTGCCGCGCGCATGCACGACACGCTCCGGAATACGCTCACGGTTGAAGTGTGCAAGCTTCTCGAACATATAATGGTTATCGAAAGTCAAAGGGCCGCGCGCGCCTGCTGAAATACTGTTATTGTCATCGGCGACCGGCGCCCCTGCTGATGTAGTTAAAATCTTATTGGTCATACCATTCTCCTAAATATTGATTAAACAATGCCCAGATCAATGCCCAGACAAACGCGCAAATCAATACGCAAATGCATAACTTGCCAGCATTTCGTCAAGCGCATATACGGATAAGCTCAGCACATCCTCAACCATGGTTTGCAAACTTTGCCTGTACATCATGACCTCCTTATTCATCACATGAAATCAATTACGATGAAGACATCATAAACACCTGCTTTCTATATGTATAATTTAATGTTAAAAACTAAACGATAAATTTTATTTATCAAACTGCTGTGTCAAAATAAAAAAAAGGAGCTTGGCAGGCTCCTTTTTTGAGTATTCATTATTTTGTTGGTTCATAGCGGCATTTTCAATGCCGGGACAGGCATTCAACTTTTACCAGCTGATGACCTTGCCGTCATAAGCAATAAATTGCCCGCTATTGGCCAAATTCAAATTGGCAATCACCTGCCGCAGGCCTGAAACACTGGTCTGCGCATCAATCAGCGCACCGGGGCCGCCCATTTCGGTCTGCACCCAGCCTGGGTGCAAGACTGCAACGGAAATGCCGTATGGCTGCAAATCAATGGACAGGCTTTTCATCACCATATTGGCTGCGGTTTTGCTGCTGCGGTAGATATAACTGCCACCACTGGTATTGTCATCCAGGCTACCCATCTTGCTCGACAGCGTCACCAGCTTCCTGAGCTGGCTAGCGGCTATATTCGGCATAAAAGCGGTTGCCATTTTGAATGGTGCCATGCTGTTCACCTTGAAGGCATGCAGCCAATCCCCGGCATCAGCCGCTTGCAGGTCGGAGTGCGGGTAAACACCCGCATTATTGATCAGCACGTCGATCTTCACATCTTTCAATGCTGCCGCCAGTGCCTCGATTGCATCAAAATCCGCAACATCCAGCGCATAGGTTTTGATGTTGGGGTATGCCTGCGCGAGCTGCTGCAGGTCCGTGGCCTGTGCCAGGTCTCTGCAACAGGCAATGACGTTCCAGCCATCCCTTGCATACTGCCTGGTAAATTCGAGCCCGATACCACGGTTGGCACCGGTAATGAATACTTGATAAGTTGCAGTCATGACATATCCTGAATATTAAGGTGTAAAAATCAAAAAATAAATGCCTAAACTTTACGTACCGGTATGCGCCACAGAAAATAAATCAATACCGCGGCGAATACAAGTAATAACAGCTTTAACACAACCGGGTCAACGATCAATATAGAACTGCTGAACGAGATGACAGTCAGCAGATATGCCCAGCGTTTGATACCGGGGCGCAGGCTGCGATGCTCGTACCAGTCTGCAATCAACGGGCCGGTCAGGTGATGTGCCAATAACCAGCGATGGAAACGTTCCGATCCGCGGGCGAAGAGCGCGGCCGCCAGCAGGATAAACGGCGTCGTAGGCAGTAAGGGCAGGAAAATGCCGATCACGCCGAGCAATACCGCGACAAAACCCAAGGCAGTAAATACATGTCGGACATAAGATGAATGATGCAGTTTAAGCTGGCTCATCAGCGAATACCGTTGGCTGTCGGCGCAGGCTATTTGGACAGCACCGGGCTGTCTTCCGGGATGTAGCCTGATTTCCAGACATTGAAAGGCACGATGGTGGCCGGGAAACCATTGTCATAAAACCAGCTATCGACAGCATAGCGTTCCCCGGTTGCCGATTCTCTGATGACGGCGGTTGAATGCGGCCAGCCTGAAAAAAAGAAGTTGCGCGTACGCATATCTTCAACTTCATGAAACTTGAGCAGGCCATTCTGGCGCAGCAGCCGCATATAGGTGGTGCTGTTGATGGCTTCATCATTACAGTCCAGCTGGCCGGGATATTCCGAATTGCCAAACGTTCCGGCAAGATCGGTAGCGGTGCTGGTCTTGCTGCCGATAATGCCCTCAAACAGCCCGATCGCCACTGCGATCAGGCTGCGTTCCTGCGCGGCATCGGATACATTGCCGGCATTCAGGAACACACTGCTGATGCTATACCACTCGTCCTCGGTCAGCGACACCTGCTGCACTTCTGCGCAACCGCCGCCGGTGCATACATCGAAACTGCCCAATGCCGGCACTTGCTGATAAATGCGCGTGATGTCGCTTAACGCCGCATGCGCATGCAGTGAAAAAACCAAAAAGCCGCAAGACAGTAAATTAAATAATAACCGGCGCATTCGGTAGCTCATTATCGTTACGCCCACCTGGCGGATATTGCTGTGCCAGCAGGCTGCTGATCTGCGCAATGCCATATAACACACCCGCCTCGAATTGCCCCTGCCTGAACAGCACCTCCATTTCATGGCTGATGCGTGCCCAGCCATGGGTGCCGATGTGCTGGTGAATACCGCGGTCTGCCAGTATCTCAAAATCATGGTCCGCCAGCAGCAGGTAGATCAGCACCCCGTTATTCTGCTCGGTATCCCACACCCGCAGCCGGGAGAACACTTCAACCGCCCGCTGCTGCCCGGATTTTCTGCCCAGGATGTCCAGCAGCGGCAGATTGAGTTCAACCGCAAACCTGATTTCACCCAGATGCGTCTGCTCACTATCGGCAATCGCCTGCTCTATGCGCTGCATGACCGATTTAGGAAAGCGTTTTCTTAATGCCAGCGGAGAAATAAAAAGATGCCGGCATACGCGTTTAAAAAGATTCATGACCATTACCAGCTCCCCGAGGCACCGCCGCCGCCAAAACCACCGCCGCCGCCCCCGCTCCAGCCGCCGGAGCCGCCACTATAGCCACCACCACCCATGCCGCCCATGTGGCCTAACCCGGCAACACCGGCAAAGGTCAGGAAAAAGGCGATGATAGCCAGCACTATCGCAACGACCAAACCACCGCCAAAAACCCATATCAATAGGCCAATGATGCCACCATTGAGTACACCGCCTACAAACTTGCCGAAAATTGCACGTAAAATCCCGCCCACGACAAAAGCAGCGATGAGTACCACATACAGCACACTCATGAAACGGTCGCCATTAGGAGATGATTGCTGCGGCGCAGGCAGTTGCTCGCCTGCTATTAATTTGATGATCTGTTCAATGGCATGGTTAATGCCGCCGTAAAAATCGCCCTGCCTGAAGCTGGGCACCATGATTTCAGTAACAATGCGCTTGGCGATCAGATCCGGGATTGCACCTTCCAGTCCGTAACCGACCTCGATGCGCATTTTTCGGTCATTTTTTGCTACCAGCACCAGCACGCCATCATCCTGCTTTTCGCGCCCCAGCTTCCAGCTATCCACCACGCGGATACTGTATTGCTCGATCGCTTCAGGCTGCGTGGTCGGCACGATCAGCACGGCAATCTGGCTGCCCTTCTGCTGCTCAAAAGCAGCCAGCTTCGCTTCAAGCTGGCTTTGCTGCTCAGCACTTAAAGTCTGGGTGAGGTCAGTAACGCGATGCTGCAATGCAGGCACCGCTACAAGCTCTGCACGCAAGCTGCCGGATGCCAATAACAGCACCCAGCAGAATGCGAGCAGGCAGGTTTTCAGGACGGAGGTCATGCGAAAAAACAAGCTAGTCTGGATAAGATAAACGGAATTCTGCCGTAAGCTTGATGCCCTTATTTCTTATCTTCGAAACTCACAGTCGGCGCGACTGAAATGGCTTTCTCATTCTCTACCGTGAATGACGCCTTGGTTGTGTAACCGAACATCATTGCAGTCAGGTTCTGCGGGAAAGAACGCACTGCAACATTATAGTTTTTAATGGTTTCAATATAACGGTTACGTGCCACGGTGATGCGGTTCTCCGTGCCTTCAAGCTGCGCCTGCAAGTCCCTGAAGCCCTGATCCGCTTTCAAATTAGGATAGTTCTCGGAAACCACCAGCAAGCGTGAAAGAGCCGAGGTCAACTGCCCCTGGGCTGCCTGGAATTTTGCAAAGGCATCCGGGTCGTTAATCAGCTCCGGCGTCACTTGCATGCTGCCCACCTTGGCACGTGCATCGGCAACTTCTGTCAGCACTTTTTCTTCATGCGAGGCATAGCCCTTCACGACGTTAACCAGGTTAGGCACCAGGTCAGCACGGCGCTGATACTGGTTAAGCACCTCAGACCAGCTCGCCTTGGCTTCTTCATCCAGGGTCTGGAAAGCGTTGTAACCGCAGCCGGTTAAGCTCAATACCAGCAATAAAGCTGAAATTCTCAACATCAGGTTTTTCATTGTTGCTCCTTTAAAATCCAATAACAATATAGACTATATTGCGTTAGCCGGCTAAATTACAAGCGCTGTATCAGTTTCATCGCAAAACACAGGTCACGCCAGGCATCTGCTTTATCCGCAGTGTGTTCAAGCAAATGTGCGGGATGATGTGTCACCAGCAAGGGCACTCCCTCGTAAGTCAGCGGCATCTCTTGCTGTGCCGTGCGCCAGCCATCAATGTGCCGCTTTATTCCGAACAGCTGATTAGCCGGTTCTGCACCCAGGCTGATCATCACTTTGGGAACATGTGCCGCGAGTAGTTTATCTGCGCTATCGGTCACATCCACACGGCTATCGAGCTGCATGGCACGCATCATATTCCTCAACAAGGTTTCAACCGGTTCGGTATCGAACCCTGCCGCATATGGCTCCATCAAGAACGCATAGACATTGGCTTCGCTCAGCAGCAGGCGTAACGGCAGCGCCTGAACTTGTTCGGGCACCTCCTCCTGTACGGTTTCGGGCACAAGCACCTCGAAACTCACCGCAGCCTCGATTGCCGCCGGCTGCGTCACCGGCGCAAAAGCTGACGCGGGTTCTGATGGCTCTACTGTAACTGGCTCCGCTTTAACTGGCTCCATTTGAACCGGCAACGACTCTAGGACTGGCAGCGGCTCGGGTAGTTCAGGCACAGCATATTCGGCAGACTGGCTTTCAATGACCGACAACGCGGCAACCGTTGATTCCGGCGCAGCAACCTCAAGCTGGATTGGCTCGGGCTTGCTTAGCTCGGGCTGACTGACCTCTGGCTGATCTGTACCGGCAGATGATGCGCTGGTCTTTGGCTGCGCGGGCAGCGGCTGTCTCAACTGCCAGACCGGCAGCAGTTCCAGTTCGCGCAGCATGTCTTCGCGGCTCAGCTGATTTGCGAGGCTCATAATGCCAACCCCATCAGCACCGCATCCTCGCGGCCATTGTGTGCCGGATAATAACCGCGGCGTATCGCCATTTCGCTAAAGCCTATATTTTCATAAAGCGCGATTGCGGAGATGTTGCTGGGTCGCACTTCCAGGAACATATTGGCTGCATTCTGTCTTTTTGCGATGGCGACCATATGTTCCAGCAGCAACCGGCCAAGCCCCTGCTTCTGATATGCTTTGGCAATGCTCAGGTTGAGTAGGTGGGCTTCATCCAGCACCATCATCATCAACGAATAGCCAATGATCTGCGCACCATCCAGCAATACCCATGCCGAATAGCCGGAAACCAGCGAGTCACTGAAATTTCCGCGTGACCATGGGTGGGAATAGATATAAGGCTCAATTTGCATGATTGCGTCAATATCGGACTCAACCATCGGACGGAACTGGTAATCAGGATGCAGCGCACTCATAGACGCAAGCCCTGTTCACGCTCGGCTGTTTTAAGCGCCACCCGATTGCGGATATAGATAGGCATGGCCTCGGCGGCAGGCAGCGCCTGCCCGCTCGCAAACCTTGGCTGAGCCAAATGCAATATCGCAGCGGCACCCGGCAATAATTCAGGCATCGTCCCCCGCAACTGGCTTTGATATGCCTGACCCAGCAATGCTCCATAAGCTTTCCAGCCGCTGCCGGCACCGACCCACCCCTCATCTTCAATGACAGGCACTGCGTCCGGTTTATACAGACCCGGTTCCATCACGGTTTGCCAGGTACCGGACTCCCTGACATAAGCCGCATGATAAACCTCACCCATGCGTGCATCCAGGCAGGCAATCACTTTATCGGCACCGCTCGCCTCGGCCAGCGCCTGCAAGGTACAAATGCCGGCTACCGACAACCCGGCACCAAAAGCCAAACCTTGCGCGACTCCCGCCGCAATACGCACACCGGTAAATGACCCGGGGCCGGCACCGAAAGCGATGCCATGCAGGTCTGCCAGCCGCAGGCCGGCACCATCCAGTAAAACCTGAATCTGCGGCAATATCAGCTGTGAATGGCTTTGACCGGCCAACACGTCAAACGTGGATAGCCCATCCTCCTGCATGAGTGCCAGGGATAGGTATTCAGTAGAGGTGTCGAAGGCTAAGAGTTTCACTGGATGATTTAAAGAGTTTATTCAGCCGCTATTTTGCCACGTAATTGCTTGATATGCCCACGTTGCGTCTTACTTTCCAATCTGCGACGGGTAGAACTCCGCGTCGGGCGCGTGGCGTAGCGCATCGGGTTTACCTGATTTGCCGCATTCACTATCTCATGCAGACGCTGCACCGCGTCACGCTTATTCGATTCCTGAGTGCGATACTGCTGAGCTTTCAGCACCAGTACGCCATCATCATTGATACGGTTATCTTTGAGATGCAGCAGCCTGGCCTTCAACCAATCGCTTAAGGATGATGCGCCGATGTCGAAACGCAGGTGTATCGCGCTGGAAACCTTATTCACGTTCTGGCCGCCCGCACCCTGCGCCCGAATGGCGATGAGCGTGTATTCAGCTTCCGGGATATGGATAATGGACATCGTGTGTGCGCTTTTTATTGCTGTAATCACTGGCAGCACTATAGCGCTATTTAATATGTGCATATAGTGGAAATTAAAAAAGCCGACAGTTTTAACCGTCGGCTTTTAAAAACACCAAACATCCGGCGTTAACATTTAAAGCGCTTAGATTTGCGGTTTTTCGCCGGTTGCATTGCTGACTTTCACGCCCTTGGCAGGCGTTGCAGCTTTAGCGGCAGGCGCGGCTGCATTCTCTTTGCCTTTGACTTTGGTCACTGCATTCAAAGGGTTTTGAGATTGCATGTGTGGAGAAACGCCGGCTTCAACCTGGCCGGAGCAGCCGCCACCCATGACCGTTTTATTGCAGTCACCGGCATAGCTTAGTGTAGTAGATAATGAAAACAATGCAGCGCTGAATGCTGCAGATAAGAAATGACGCATATGAACTCCCCCGAAATACTTATTATTTTGTAAGGCGCGCATTCTATCCAGTTAGCCGCCCCAAAAAAACGGCAGTTACAATTCATTAATATCTTTTACACTTGATTTACAGGTTCAGGATGCCCGCGATAAACAAAGGCTATCGGGCAGGTATCAGGATTAAGATGGCATCAATTCCGAGGGCACAGCAAACCTGCGCGCCCGGAACCTAGGCAAAGAATGCCTCAACATCAGCCAGCAACCGGGTGCGTTTGAACGGCGGCAAACTCTGCCAGATTTTTCTGCCATAAGCCTTGCTGATTAACCGCGGGTCGCAGATCATCAATACACCGCGGTCATTTTCATCGCGAATCAGGCGCCCTGCCCCTTGCTTCAGGGTAATCACCGAATACGGCAGCTGATATTCCATAAAAGCATTTTTGCCTTCTGCATTGAGTTTATCAACGCGTGCTGACAGAACCGGGTCATCGGGCGGTGCAAACGGCAATTTATCGATGATCACGACACTCAGGGCTTCGCCGCGTACATCAACGCCTTCCCAGAAGCTTTGCGAACCGACCAGTACGGCATTGCCCAATTTACGGAAACGATCCAGCAGTTCGGTACGCGAGCTGTCGCCCTGCAAAAGTAACGGGCTTTCGATACCATTTTCAGAGAACGCTTCTTTTAACAGGGCATGAATTTCACGCATCGCACGCAAACTGGTCGACAGCACAAAAGCCCGGCCGCCACTGGCGCGCAACACTGGCAGCGCAGCTGCGGCTACACAGGCAGAATAGGAGGGGCTATTAGGATCCGGCATATCCGGCGGCACATAGAACAATGCCTGCTCCTGATAATTAAAGGGGCTCTGCCAGGCTGAGGTCGTTGCGTCCTGCAGCCCCATCTGCGCCAGGTAATGGCTGAAATCGTTCTTAACGGCAAGCGTCGCTGATGTGAATATCCACGCACGCGGCTGTGCATTCAGCTGTTTACCGAAACCCTCTGCCACACTGAGTGGTGTAGCATGCAGCTGCACGGACTGCGTGAATACCTCAACCCAACGCACCAGGTTATGATTCTCGGCAGATTGCCAGCGGCTCAATAAATCTTGCAGCATCATGCTGCGCTGCCAGCATTTCTCCAGCAAGGGGTCACGTGCAGCCTGCGTCTCCAGCACCCGTGCCAATGCCTGCAACTGGCTCAGCATATGTGCAAACGCCTCCTGAAAGCCTTTCAGCGCCAGCGCCTTCTGCACCGGCATACGAGAGCCTTCGTAGGCAAACACGAGTCTGAAATCCTTGCAGGCTTTTTCCAGCAAGGGAATGATTTCGCCCAGCTCGATACAGTCTTTAGCCATGCTCAGGTGCGCGGCGGTGCAATCACGGCTCAGCTCAATCAGTTGACTCGTTGAAACATCCTCACCGAAGAACAGCCCGGCCACCTCCGGCAGCTGGTGCGCCTCATCAAAAATCACCGTGTTGGCGCTAGGCAGCAGTTCGGCCACCCCCTCATCACGCAGCATTACATCGGCAAAAAACAAGTGGTGATTGACCACTACGACATCGGCTGCCAGCGCCTGCTTACGCGCTTCCATCACAAAGCAGTCTTTATAGAAACTGCAATCGCCACCCAGGCAGTTATCGCGGGTTGATGTCACGTTTGCCCAGATAGTAGCGTTTTCTGGCACGGTGTTCAGCTCGCTTTTATCGCCGGTCTTGGTATTCTCGGTAAAATTCTTGATGACATGCAGGTATTTGGCATCGTCACGCGATGCGAAACGGCCTTCGTTCGCGGCACGTTCCAGGTGGTAATGGCACACATAATTCGAACGCCCTTTAAGCATCGCCACGGTGACCGGTACTTTGAGTGCATCGCGCACATTGGGCAAATCACGATTGAAGAGCTGGTCCTGCAGGTTTTTAGTCCCGGTAGAGATAATGACTTTTCCGCCTGTCAGCAGCGCCGGCACCAGATAGGCGAAAGTCTTGCCGGTGCCGGTACCGGCCTCAGCCACCAGCTGTTTGTTATGCTCAATGGCATCGGCAATTGCCAAGGCCATTTCCAGCTGCTGGGTACGCTCATGGTAGCCTTCGATCTGCGTGGCTAGAACCCCATCTTTTTCAAAAACCTGGCGGATACTGTATTCACTCATAAGAGCGAGATTATCCCATGACTTAGCGTCCATCCTGCCAAATAATAGTGATAAATTCAGAATTTAACGGCACCTGCCGGTCGCCCTGCCGTGAAGCTGAAAACCCGTTTGGCACTTCGCGGCAACTTTACTATAATGTCTGCGTGATTAAGTTTCCCAATACCTCCGGCCTCGTTTGCCTCCTGCTCGCTATCGTCAGCACAGCCTGCGCGGCAAATCCTGCCGCACCGGCCAAAACCGACCTGATACTTGAACGTCAGATACAAACTTCCAGAATCGATACACAAGATATTGATGAAGCAAGCTGGCCGGAGCGTGCGCGTGAGGTGCTGGTCAATGCATTAAGCCTTACCGGCGTTCGCTACCAGTATGGCGGAAAATCGCCGGAATCCGGCTTCGATTGCAGCGGCTTTGTGCGCTATGTGTACCAGCAGGCAGGCAACCTGACGCTGCCGCATGGCGCCCGTGCAATCAGCCAATTAGGCAAAACCATCCCAAAAAGCGAATTACAGCCGGGTGACCTGGTGTTTTTCAACACCTTAAGATCTACGTTCTCGCACGTAGGCATCTATCTAGGCAACAATCGCTTTATTCACTCACCCAGCAGCGGCGGTGGCGTGCGTGTTGAAGACATGCAAAGCAGCTACTGGGAAAAGCGCTTTAACGGCGCACAACGCATTGATGCATCGGTGAAAGGCAATTAAAAAAAGCAGCCAGTTGGCTGCTTTTTTTATTACTGACACCTGGTTAGGTTGCGTCGCTGTAGATTTTCACGGCCCCAATACCTGTGCATTCATCAATAGCCGCACGCTGGAAGCGCTTGATGCGATGTCCATCCCCATCTTAAAAAGACACCTGCACACATCTCATCTCATCGCATCTCATCAGTAACCATGCCTCTGCATAACCGTCCGAGCAAAGCTAGCAGATGTGATAGGTTGTGCAAACGTTTTTAATGTGGGATGATTTCCCATTAATAATGTTTTATAACCTGGCTTTACTTTTAACCTGTTTCGTCTGATTTATAACAATAAGGAGTTCTCAAAATGTCCCTGTTTCTAATCGAACCATCAAGTATCAACTATAGCGATGACATCACAGCCAATGAAACTTTTGCCACGATTTACGGTGTGCTTAGTGCAATTAACTATAGCGGAGCATTAACTTTCGGCATCACGGATGGCATCAGCGACGGCACCTCGGTTTATAAAGACGAGCCATATGGCAGGCTTACCGTTAGCATCGCCACAGGGGCCTAACCGAGCATGACAATACGCGGCCCGCGCTAACGCCATAGCAGTTGCAACAACAATCATCTGTATCAAAATCGAAGCCGTCCCGTTGGATGACAGCAGTGTCATGGTGTATCGGGGCAGCACCAAGGCCTCACTGAAGCCTGGAATACAAAACGCCCGGTGCTATGCATCGGGCGTTTCTTGATCAACCTGAAAAATAAGTGGCTAACTGTCAACTTAATTTCAGGACAGGACATCATACTCAAAGTATTGAATCAGCTGCATTCATGTCACATCACTCAGCCATGAAATTTTGCCAGGTCTCCCGGCTTGCGCAGCATTTTATCCACTTCACCTAAATGCAACTCCTCTTGATAAATCATTTCCCTGGCGTATTCTTCAAGCATCACGGAATCACCTTCCACCAGTTTCAACAATGCTTTATAAGCATTCAGCGCAACCGTTTCATGCGCCAAAGATTCGCGCAGAATATCGCCGATGTCGTGGTTATGCGTTTCGAGCAGCGGACCGATAGACAATGATGGATGCCCGCCCAGGTGGGTAATGATCTCACCGGCTTTATTCGCATGATCCAGTGACTCGGTTGCCTGGCTGCGCAACCACGATACGATTGGGATACGGTTATAGCCAAACACCATCAATGAATAATGGGTATACCTAACCACTCCCGCCAGCTCAAGCTCCAGAATGGTGTTTAATGCGTTAACTACAGAATTATCTGTTTTATGGTCTGCTGACATATTCATGCTCCTTATTAGGAAATTTTACAAACTAATGGACAACTTAATGACATCTGGATAAATGACAGCTGCATAAAATTATCCATTACAAAAACGTATGGCGGCTCAAAATACAACCCAGGGTATGATCACTCTCTGGTTCTATCACTATGCCCCAAATCCCGCTCCGGGTCGATACGGTCACGTATCAATTGCTTAACCTCTTTGGCTTCCGGAAAGCGGCCGGCAGCTTTGCGTGAAAATATCAGCACATCATTAAGGGTGATTTCAAAAATACCGCCGGTACCCGGTTTCAAGGCGACACTGGTTAAATCCTGCTCGAACGTTGTCAGCAGCTCCTGGGCAAGCCATGCAGCACGCAGCAGCCAGCGGCATTGCGTGCAATAGGTAATTTCAACGATATTCTTACTCAATTTGTATGTCCTGACCGATATAGTTTAATATGTATCACTCAAATAATATATTCAATACTGAAACTAATCATATATTTGAAACTCTTAGAATGTGTCGAGCGCAAAACGTTTAATTGACGCATTTACAGACCGAATACAACATCATTTGCTGGGAATAATAATACATGCAAGTACAAAACAAACATCACCGTTTTACAAAAATAGGACTGGTAGGCTCCGGCCTCGTGCTTGGCCTCATGCTCAGCCTGACTTATTCTGCTGTAGCCGAAAAAATGGTGAAACCACAGTTGCCGCTCGATGACTTGCGTGCATTTGCCGAAGTGTTCGGCAAAATCAAAAGCGATTATGTAGAAACCGTAGAAGACAAAAAGCTGATTTCAGAAGCCATCAGCGGCATGCTGACCGGCCTCGACCCACACTCGACCTACCTGGATCCGGATGCATTCAAGGATATGCAAACTGCAACGCAAGGCGAGTTTGGCGGCCTGGGTATCGAAGTCGGCATGGAAGACGGCCTGGTTAAAGTAGTGTCCCCGATTGAAGACTCACCGGCATATGCGGCCGGCCTGAAAAGCGGTGACCTTGTGATCAAGCTGGACGAAACCCCGGTAAAAGGCATGACCCTGAACGATGCGGTAAAACGTATGCGCGGCAAGCCCGGCACCCAAATCGTGCTGACCGTTGTGCGCAAGAACGAAACCAAGCCCTTATTGTTCACGCTGACACGCGATGTGATTAAAAACAAAAGCGTGAAGTACAAAATGCCTGAACCCGGTTACGCTTATGTAAGAATCACCCAATTCCAGGAACGTACCGTTGAAGACCTGGCTAAAGCCATTAAAACGCTGCATACCGAAAATAAAGGCCCATTCAAAGGCTTTGTCCTGGATTTGCGCAACGACCCGGGCGGCTTGCTCAATGGTGCCGTAGGTGTTTCCGCAGCGTTCCTGCCTAAAGGCGAACTGGTGGTTTATACCGAAGGCCGCGCTCCTGACTCCAAAATGCAGTTGACCGCCATCCCGGAGAATTATGCCCGCGGCGGTGCAGCCAATGACTATATCCGTGACTTGCCTGAAGACCTGAAGACAGTCCCGATGGCTGTACTGATCAACAGCGGCTCAGCCTCAGCTTCCGAGATTGTGGCCGGTGCCTTGCAGGATCACAAACGCGCAGCCGTGATTGGCACTCAGAGCTTTGGTAAAGGCTCAGTGCAGACTATTATGCCTATGAACAACGGTGCAGCGATCAAACTCACGACCGCACGCTACTTCACGCCTAAGGGTCGCTCTATCCAGGCGAAAGGCATCGTACCTGATTACATCGTTGAAGACGGTACAGACCAGTCCGGAAATATTCACGAGGCCGACCTGACACGCCATTTGTCGAATCCCAAAGATGAAAAGTCCGCCGAGCCGGTAAAACCTGCTGCGACAAATGCCGCTAAAGAAGTCGCCAAAGAAAAAATCAATGAGAAGAAATATGCTGAGCCACCCGCGCCAATTGAGCCGGCAAGCAAGGATGACATTCAATTCGTGCAGGCAATGAACTTGCTGAAAGGCTTACCGGTAAAATCCGAGCCGCCTGCAAAGGCTGAAGCTACCAAGACCAATTAATCCCCACTGAAGCATGATTAAACCGCCTTTGTTAAAGGCGGTTTTTTTACATCTGCAATCCGTGGTCATCTGCGCCCCCTA
>Ga0208626_1000203_pt1 | contig 23304 bp, 16 predicted proteins | sample LakWasMet10_HOW4_2_FD_183860 | JGI IMG/M metagenome (GOLD analysis project Ga0208626, IMG submission 183860) | Freshwater sediment methanotrophic microbial communities from Lake Washington under simulated oxygen tension - Sediment Metagenome... | ecosystem: Environmental > Aquatic > Freshwater >... | reverse complement strand
CGCTGACGCTGCTGATCTCGCCGCTATCAGATACTTCCAGGCCTTTCTGCCCGTCAATGGTGGCGTTGCTACTGCCGCCAGTGGCACGGATTTTGGAGTCTGTCGCGGCCACTTTGAGCAGGTTTCCTGCCGTGACCTTGAAATCACCACTGCCGTCTGTTCTTTCTATGCCGCCGCCGCTTTGTACGGTCAGGTCATTGCCGGCCTGGACTGTCGCTGCACCTGCATTGGCAAATGCCAGCCTGCCTTGGGTGTTGATGTCGATGTTGCCGGTGCTGGATTGGACGCTGATATTTCCTGTATGCGCGCTGACGCTGCTGATCTCGCCGCTATCAGATACTTCCAGGCCTTTCTGCCCGTCAATGGTGGCGTTGCTACTGCCGCCAGTGGCACGGATTTTGGAGTCTGTCGCGGCCACTTTGAGCAGGTTTCCGGCCGTGACCTTGAAATCACCGCTGCCGTCTGTTCTTTCTATGCCGCCGCCGCTTTGTACGGTCAGGTCATTGCCGGCCTGGACTGTCGCTGCACCTGCATTGGCAAATGCCAGCTTGCCTTGGGTGTTGATGTCTATGTTGCCGGTGCTGGATTGGACGGTGATATTTCCTGTATGCGCGCTGACGCTGCTGATCTCGCCGCTATCAGATACTTCCAGGCTTTTCTGGCCGTCGATGGTGGCGTTGCTGCCGCCGCCGGTAGCGCGGATTTTGGCGTCTGCTCCCGCTACTCTGAGCAGGTTTCCAGCCGTGACCTTGAAATCACCACTGCCGTCTGTTCTTTCGATGCCGCCGCCGCTCTGTACGGTCAGGTCATTGCCGGCCTGGACTGTGGCTGTCCCTGCATTGGCAAATGCCAGCCTGCCTTGGGTGTTGATGTCGATGTCGCCGTTGCTGGATTGGACGCTGATATTTCCCACATGCGCGCTGGCGCTGCTGATTTCGCCGCTGTCAGATACGTCCAGGCCTTTCTGCCCGTCAATGGTGGCGTTGCTGCTGCCGCCGCTGACACGGATCTTGGAGCCAGTCCCCGCCACTTTGAGCAGGTTTCCGGCCGTGACCTTGAAATCACCGCTACCGCCTGTTCTTTCGATGACACTACCCTCTTGCACGGTCAAGTCATTGCCCGCGCTGAGGGCGGCGGTGTTAGCGCCGTTGTTGGCGGTGATGGCACCGTTGTTCACGCTCAGGTTGCCATCGGCTTTGGCTTCAAACGCGCCGTTATTGGCGGCTTCGATTGTGCCTTGATCGGATACCGTCAAATCCCCCCCGACTGTGGCATTAAAACGCCCGGTGTTGTTGGCGGTGATGCTGCCATTGTTTACAGTTAAGTCGCGGCCGGCTTCTACTGTGAAATCCCCATTGCTGCCGATAATGATTTCACCGTTATTAGCGACAGTAATGTCTTGTGCTGCCGCCAAGGTCACGCTATCGTCAACGGTAAATGTGTTTATCCCTCCGTCAACAATTATGTTGTTTGCAGAAACATCAATAGCTCCGCCTGCGGATAAGGTGGCTCCCATCATAATGATGTTGCCAGTGTCACCTGTGGCAAACATAAACCCAGTTGGGTGTACGTCGTTGAAATCAATAATCTGGTCCCTTGGGGTATCAACACTAAAAATTTTGTCGCCAAATGCCAATTGACTAGCCGTGCTGATATTCAGAGATCCTCCTACGTCAACCTTGGCTTCGCTACCAAAAACAACCCCCTTAGGGTTAAAAAACCAGAAATTTGAGCCACCGAGACCAGTACTCATCTCCACCTTGCCAGCAATGGTAGAAACATTGTTCCCTATAACCCGGGTTATCACATTATCGATAGCTCCCGGATTGTAAAAAAAGGAGGCCGTGTCACCTTGTCCTACACCAAAATCAGAAAAGCTGAAGAACAGATTTTTGTTGGCTTTTGTGCCATATACCTCACCGTCAATCTTGATCGTTCCACTTGTATCTAACGCGGGTAATGCGGGTTGTCCAGTCGATCCGTCAGGGATGATCAGGGATTGTGCCCAGGCGGCAGGGCTTAAACCCGCACCCAAGCCTGCAAATAAAGCGACCCACTGATGTCTTTTAAAGAATGCTGCGTTCATTTTATCCTCAATATTTTTCTTGTCTGGTCCTGGGTGCCGGGGATCTAAATGGATACAACCCGATGGCATTAATCAGTGCACGTTATAACGGATCTGCGTCCATGAATAAGGCCCTGTCCGCACTGGGTCTGAAACACTGCCATCTTCCGCCAGTAATTCAACGTTTTTTGGAAACGGCTCTTCACTGGCGATAAGGGTGACGGTACTGGTGCCTGCCGGCGAGTTGACTTTGGATTTTCCGCGCGGGGGAAATTTATACGTTTTATTGGCCGGCATTAATTTGTCGGCTTGCAGTTTATTTGGGAACAAGGGGCTGATTGCTCCGGCCGCATCGCGGTCGATTATTCTGAGGTACATGGGCTTGCGCAGCGTGTAGTTCAGCGCGAATGCTTCGCCTTTTTTGTAATCGGGTTTTGAGGTTTCAATGTGCACCAAGCCGTCGGCGCTGTCATTGTTGTAGTCGGACTGGGGAGGTTCCGATACAGGGGGCGCCGCTACAGGCGCGGGAGACTGTATTGCAGGAGGAACGGCTATGATCGGCGCAGGTGTTGTGGATGACTCCGCCGGCTGAACAGGTGGCGCAGGCAGCACAGCGACGGGCTTATCTTCCACGGGACTGCCTGCCTCGGGTGGCATTTCCGTTGGTGTTTTTGCCCCTTCTAAGGGCAAAAACCACCACAGGCCAATGCCTACCGACACCGCCGCCAAGAGCCCTAAATAGTTGGAGCGTGAAAGGCTTATTCCGGCTCCAGGCTGCATCATCCGCATTAATTCGGCAGCGCTCGCGATGCGCTGGTCTCTTATCACGGCCAGCGATTTTTTTAAAACATCCCTCTGACGGGGGCTGAGTTCGGGCAACGCCGCTTTTGAGATGGGCTCGGTCATCACTTTCTTTTGTTTAAAATACTGCTTCCCGGTCAGCATTTCGTAAATGACACAGCCGAACGCATAAATATCATCCCGGACATCGGGATCACAATATTCTTTCATTTCGGGCGAGGCATAAGCAGGGGTATATGCGCCTAGATCTTCGCCATTAAATCGGGTTTTGTCGCCTTCGCTATCGTTAATTTTTGACGCAATACCAAAATCCAGTACTTTAATTCTATCCGCAGAAATATTGTCGCCGTTGTCGTCCTTATTATTCCCAAGGATGAAAATATTATCGGGTTTAATATCCCGGTGTACGATGTTGTGTTTATGAGCAAAATCCAGCGCGTTGGCGATGCCTTGCATGATGGGCCAGGCGCGGGCAAAACTCATGGGTTTGGGTAACTTTTTAAGGTGATCGTACAGGGTCGTACCCACCAGATACTCCAAAGCCATGAAAACGTGTGCGCCGTCTTCGTCAAAATCCTGGACGTTGACAATATTTGGGCAACTGGAAAGCATTCGGGTGCGTTTGAAGTCGGCAAACAAGGACGCAACCAGTTGTTTATTGTCTGAATACTCGGGCCTCAACACTTTAATGGCGACATAGGGGTTACGGTCGCCATGCGCCTCCCATAGCGTATTGCGTGCCTTGAATACTGTGCCCATACCGCCTTCACCCAGTCTGGACTCTAAAAAATATTTATTTTTTAGCGTTTTCCCAACCTCCAGCTGCCGATTATTTGCCGGCAAAAGGCCGCTTTGGGTTCCGGTCTTCATCCCTGACGGGTCAATGGCCTGGATTTGTGAGGGTGATAGCAGCGCTTCAGGCTTCACCTTGAGCTCACGCTCCCGTAATGGCTGTACCCAGGTGAGGTCATCCGCTGGCGCCTCAAAAACTCGGCCGGATTCGGATGGCTCCTGAATTACCAGCACCTGTATTGGCTCGTTATTGGGCAATTCAGATATCCGGGTGAATTCTGGGGTTTCATCAACTGTATGGATACGGGATGCATCATCAGTATTATCTGAATCAGATTGGATAGGTAAGGACATAACTTAAGTGAGCCACTACGATAGGCTAAAAACAGTCAATTTCAATTAAACCAGTATTGCCTTATTTGGTGGCAACAATACGCACACGCCGGTTAGCTTCGTTATCGGGATCATTGGGTATTAGCAAATCACTTTCACCCTTTCCTATAATCTGTAAACGCGAAGCATCCACACGGTATTCACCAGTCAAATAGTTTTTGACTGATTCCGCACGCTGCTCAGATAAAGTTTTGTTGTACTCTGAGCCCCCCACAGCATCGGTATACCCTTCAATAACGAAACTAAGATTTTTCAGCTCCGTGGTGGCCAAGCCTTCACCCACCGGCTTAAGCATTTTTTTAGCAGCATCGGTTAAGTCTGCTGAATTGTATGGAAATAGAATTTCCATAGAAAGTGCGGTTTCTGCTTGTATCGGATTGAGACTGGGTGAGTCAATATCCTTGCCGGCAGCCGAATGCCTGATTTTATGCGGTTGTTTGCGTGGAGATTTCCGTTCAGACATCGTCCCAAAGTCGGAATCTATGGTGCGGCTTCGCCCCACTTCAGGATCGCCTTCATAATCCCCTGATGAGGCATTAACTGCGGACGTACTGGGATTGCTTTGGCTAAAATGTTTGACGACATCCTCTTTTGATGGAATGGATTTGCCGAGATTCCATTCATCCGCGTGAGCCAGCCCAGCCGTCATTGCCGCCCAAAAAAAACAAACATTAATGCTTTTAGTTTTCATAAAATATTCCATGTGCTTTGAAAATACTAAAAATTACAGTATTAAAATAAACGACTCAAGATCATCGATTAATACCATGAAATAAACCCTATTTTTGTTTCTTGCGCCCACCGAAAACATAATAAGTACACGTGCAAAACAAGCCCGGTATTTTTCAGAGTGCCCAAGGTATTTACAAAAAAACAATGATATGCATGGGCACTTATAATGAGAATCCAAATAAACAGATTTACTTAACCTCACTATATTATTTATAGTTTGTTAATTTCTGGGTCATTTACCACGCATCAGCTTGCCCGGCTGCTTTAGGGCGGAATCCCATAAGTATTCCCTTATACACAAGCCCGCCATTCCGGCCATAAAAAACTCCAAGCGCTCCAGCGACTCAATACCCTAGCTGGAAATTTTTCAGCGTTTCTCTCTCAGTTACATGAACCCAATTCGCGGCCTTCATCACCCAGGCTTGTTAACAGCTACCGAGGCCCCTAAACAGTCCCCCCCGTAAAACAGCAGACGGCCATTTCTGCTGTGAACCAGAGGATATGTGGTAGTCCTATACCTAAAATAACCGCAACCAAACATCAGTGCAGCCCCTCAAGGGGCCAGTATTCTACGCTTCAATCCATTCTTTTCTGTTAATGTCTAATTAAACTGAGCCAAAATTGGCCAATAATTTTGAGCCACTTTTGTAGATCTTATTTTTCACAACTAAAAATTATTTTAAATCAATAAGATGGCGCCATATTGACTTTTGATTCGTGGGACAGGTTGAAGACTGAGTTACGCCCCCTGTTGATTTCCTGCGATTAGGCAGTGATAGCACTGCGCCTAGCGGCTTATTGAGAACTGTTCAAGCTAGCGATTCCCGAAAGCTAGCTTAATGAGATAAGGGATGCGACCAACAATGCTATGACTTTGGGAGTCAGTCGCGTTAAGGAACAAATTCAGTTGCAATTAGCTCGGAGGGTTGAGCCTGTATCCAGAGGAAGCCGAAGCAATTTAAAATCAATCGAGCCTGCCCCTGAGGTATCCTTCTTTTCGCCCGCCAAAGGCCGCAAACAAGGCAAACGTGTGAAGGGGGGCGTGGCTGCTGGCGCTGCCTCCGCCTTTGCAGGCCTATTCGGCGTTGAGGGTGTAAGAATTTTTGTAGCACAAGTAGGCAGAGCAGAGAGCGGGCACACACCAGCCCCTCATCAAACCGTGCATACAGTTTTCCCGCACACGGCTTTCCGATGTTCTTCACACCAAAGCATGCGCCGAGCGCCAACCCGTTCATCGCCAATTTACCGCCCTGCCTCATCGGGTTGGAAGCAAGCGGCGTTCCAGCAGTTGAAACCGTCCCAACGCTTTCAGCGTCCGTTCCGCTTCCTGAATACGCCGTTGATAGAGATCGTGCTCATCCAGATAATCCTGGTCGTCGATCTGCTTGTGCTCCAGGTAAAACCGGGCTTGCGGCCAGGTCGATCAACTCCTGCCAGCGGGTCTTGCGCACCGCCAGAATAAAGCAGTATTGATAATGCTCGCTCATGACCGCGCCGATTTTTTGATGATTTGTCCAATCAGGCCGTTTTACGCCATCATACAAGCCGTGGATTCCGGCAATCCCCTCGTCCCCTGTGGATATGCCGGAATGATCGTCGATACGCGAGTTCCCTTCCTATAAAACGTTAAAAAACCGTGCGCCCGGTCATCACTGCCGATTATGGCAATGGCTGGAGCGAGGAAAAAATATGGCTGACCGCAACCGTGTTATTTTGATGGCAAGTGAAACAATTCGAATCGCCAACCGCTTGCGAACTGGTGCCTTGTTGAAAGGTTTCCATTGTCGTATTGGCCAATCGGCTCGTGCCTACCCCATTGCTATTGTTGGCAGGTATGCCGCCCGGCGTCCAGGTTGCCCCCGTCATGATGTAGTTGCCCCGCACGTCGCCAGCCACCAATTGTCCAATCACGCTATTATTGATCGAAATCACCTCGGTATTTAAGGATGTTGCACTGCCGGCATTGGACGCCGATCCCCAGGCTTTCCAGCGAATAATATCGCTTGCACCAATCGTATTGGGCGAATTGGCCACAATATTCGGATTTTGGAATGACATGCGCTCAGTATTGTAGGTAGCTGTCGGGTTATTAGTCGATGAAAACAGCCAGGCGCCGGTAGAGCTTTGCGGCACGTTGACAGACTGGCCCGTCGTATTGGTATAGGTATAACCGGCATTGGGGGCATTATTCAGATTTTCAAAGGTGGCCCAAATCATTTCCGGGTGACCCGCGGCACTGCCGACGACGTGCATACCCACCATGATTAATGGAATCTTTTGGGTTTTATTGGGTATCGGTACCCACATCTGGTTACTTGAGGTGTCGTAAACCGGCACGGTGGCGATGGCGGTGATGTATTTGCTGGTATCTATCCCGGCAATGGGTTCAATCCATGCGGTTTTGACTTCAATTGCCAGCGCTTCAGGGTCGGGAAACGTCACACCCTTGGTTTGGGCATAGGCAATGACCGGATTTAATTCCGCTTGGGTGGTAGGAAATTGGGGGGGAGTTGCGGGCGCAGGAGGAACGGGAGTACTGCTTTGAAAATAGGCAAATACATCATTGACAATCGTCGCGTAGTACACCAACGAGTTGTTTTGTGCCAGTAATACCCCGTTATCACCGGCCTGCCCTTGTGTTGGGATAATTTGCCCCTTGCTGTTCACGAAAACGACGGGAGCATTGGGCCCCGTGCGAAAACCTTGCGCCAGATTCATGGTGGCTACCGCCTTCAAATTCTTCAAATTCGGTGCAACGCGTTCTACCATAGTGGTATTTATCTTGAAGCGCTCCGGCATAGCAATTTTCTTTGCATTTTCATCGAAAAATATGGGTTTTTGGTCTTTCCCTACTTCGATACGGTGAATTTCGACCAATTTATTCGCACTGTTCAGGATCATCGATTTACCATTTTTGGCAATCGGCGCGGGCACGACTTCAAACATCGTCCCTTTTTTGTCAAAAATCAGTTGCAAACCATTAGCACCTACCTGTGAGCTACGCACATTGATAAGTTTCGGCCCCGCCGTGTGCGGGACATAATGCCGTTTATTATTTGCATCGGGTGCGGTGACATCAAAAAACACCGGCGAATCGAAAATGCGGCTATTGCCTCCTCCATAGGTCGCCGGGGTGGGCGAAGTGAGCCACAAATACATTTGCTCCGACCATTGAAAAAAGCTGCAATTGCCGGCAGCATTAAAGGTCAAACTATTGGCAGGATTGACTTCACCATTCAGACTGACAGAGCCCGTTTTGAACCAACTATTAAAGTCACTCGCAGACACCGTACAAGTGGGTTTGACATCACTAGGAATGACGGTTTGCGCACTGGCAACGCTCGCCGCAAAGGTGAAAAATAAGGTGCCTATGACTTGCGTTGAATAACGGCATTTCCAGATTTTAAACGCGGATTTATTCATTTCAGCTCTCCATTGATTAAAAAAGCACTGATTATGTGATTGTCACCTGCAAAATTCTCCATAGGCTTTCCGGCGATAGCGACAAGCCATGCCGATCAAACCCATTGCTCCTTGAAGGGTTGCAAATCATTTCGTCCGGTCTTTTATTTGCAAGACTGCACCACTCGTTATGCAGTTTGTTACGGCTCAAGGCCGTACACACAAGTCCTTTTGTGCGTTACCGCATCGTGCTGATGAATGATCAGCCAGAAAACTTTGGCAGGGCTATATGGGAAAACTGGTGTCGACGACTCGATCTAATACCGTATTTGTTCCTTGCACCAGAATACGCGCCGTGGTTTTCATACAGGGATCAAAACTTTGCAAGCCGCGTTGAATATCGATACCCTGAAAATCATCCGCGCTGTGAAACGCCGTTTCCAGGATCGGCGTATTTAATACCGCTTGCTCCAGGGCTCCGGGGACTCCCCAAGGTGTCCGCGGGCTAGAATTAATGCGCGAGGGGATGGCAAGTTGGTAGTTCTCGATGATGCCATCTTTTAAATTTGCCCAATGCGCCAGAAATCCGCGTCCCGCCCCCCACAAACCGACCCCCAGGCAATGTCCTGAAGGCGGCAGCTTCATTGGCGATCTGATATGGGTTTCGCCGCCAAGGATCAGTTCGCGGGCGATATGGTAATTTTCCAGCGTCACCATCTGATTAAACGCCAGGGCATAAGCGCGGGCGCGATTGCGCTCAAAGGCATTCCAGATTTGCGGGACAATCCATTCCACTTGCTGTTCAGGCAAATCGGCTTTGAGCAGGCGCAATTTGAGACTATGGCCGGTGGATTCTAGGTAGGTCGATGGCGGAATCTTTTGCGCCAACGCGGAGATATAAATACGCGCATAGGCGCCAACTTCAAAGCTATGCCGCCGCCAGGTCATCGTCGTTCCCCAGCTATAGGCTTGGGCGGCTAGCCTCGGGTCGGCAACCGGCAGGATTTTTTTATTCCAGGGGTGATGCAGGCTTAATGGATTACCGTTGGGGTCATGTAAAAACGGATGTTGTTGCCAGGGCTGATAAAAAGAATGCTCGACAAATTCTTCCAGTCCGGTATTGAGTTCGGACAATCGCGTGGTTATTAATTTTCCCTCGATTACCGCACCGGGTGTGGACCAGCGATGATCGCCCCAAAGATCGCAGTTGGCATAACTGGCGTCATAATACTGGTGATGATCCCACTGACCAAAATCAACCATGTTGGCCGATGTTCGGCCGACATCGGCATAGGCAGGGTTTTCCCGCAGTAAAAAATCGAAAAGATCATTCCACAAGGCAATGGTTTTTTTTGAGAAATCGTAAAAAGGCTGCAATTTTTCATTAAACGCATCCAGCGCCGCCAATGTTGGAAGAAAGGTGACGCCGCCCGGCACGATGGATTCCGAATGCGGATATTTGCCGCCCAAAATGGCATAGGCTTTGCGCGCAGTACGCACCATTTCCAAAGCTTGTTGATAAAGAGCGCCATTGGGCTTATTCAGCGCCCGCATAATATCGGCGATCGTTTGAAAGCGGTGAATATCCGCGCCTTGTGCTTTGACCTGCAGCGCCCGCTGCCAGATTTCCGGATTGGTTGTACGCACGATAGCTTCTGAATAGTCCGGTCCGGCCAATACAAATAAATGCATGGTATTATCATTGAGGTATTGGCAACTCAAAAGAAGATTGCGCACTTGAATACCCAGCGGCGGCGGTTTCATATCCAGAGCCATCTCCAGGCAAAGCGCCGAGGCGGTCGCATGTACGCCGCCGCAAATACCTGAAGCGACAGAACTGACCAAGCCGATTTTCGCTAATTCCTTGCCCGGCAAGATGGATTCATAGCCGCGAAATTTTGTTGCCGCCGCCGCCGTTTCGATAATCTTTCGTGCGGACAAATCGACATGGCAGTAAAAAGCCAATTCCCCTGCAATGTTTTCGAGTTTTTGCTCCGTGGTATTGCCCGCAGGAGAATGGAATTGGCGATGAATTTGTTCCTGCATCGGCGCGCTCCAATCAAGAGGCGGGATCGGGCAAGGCCATTCCAGCGGCAAATTTTTTATTCGGGACGATGCTGATTGGGGTGTTTGGTATGGATTATTCATCGAGTGATTCCTTTGCCAAATACCGATAGGCGGTGCTTGGCCATATTAAGAAGTATGGCAAACGAATTTGAATGGCCCTCCAGAAGTGTGCGGCAAAAATCCTCATGCTTCGGCTTGTTCTGGCGACCACACGTCTTTAAATAAAAAAATTTACCCGATTATCCATTGGCCTCAGCCGACCCATGCCACGCCGCAGGAACGAGACCCAGGCGCTATTGATCATCTGCAAGCGGGCCAACCTCGAAACGAAGATTAATACGATAAATTAACGCCGCTAGATAGATAGCGGCTTATTCGGCAACTCCAACCGCATGACAAACACTACGTTAACGCGGGTTTAAAGTATCAATTGGCACACACGACGGCTAAATTATATTAGTTAATTAATACATAACTATTATAGAAATTACCGAGACAGCCCGAAAAAAAAATCTTGCCGTGGATATCGTTATCACAAGGCTTTCACAGTAATAAAAGCCAATATATTTTAGAAGCATAAGTCTTTCTAAAGCTGCCTCCTATATAGCATTTAAGACACTCGCAACAAGCAATCTCCTTAAGCAAAACAAAACCATTATATATAAACGGTATTAGCCAGCCTATGTCTGATAAACATCAAAAAAAACCCCATAAAAAACACAATTATTTGAAATATAACGACTTTTTAAAATACTATTCAAATTGATTCATTACTTATCGGTTATACCGCCATGTCGATTTAGCTGAAACGGATCAGAAAAATATTTATATCACTAAAACACCGAGCAGGAAAGTTTTAAAAAAAAACTAGACTTGCGATAAATAATATCTTACCTTGGCGCAGGTAATAGTTCTGATTTAACTTAACCGGAATACACGGCAATATTTTCGCAAGGCTTAAGGCCACATAATAAGAAGGCCTCATGTCGGTGATTATTCAATGCCTTGTATAAAATGATTCCCCCAGATTAATAGTGGACAGCTATGACTAATTTGGTTGCTAAGGTGGTTCGGGTCAGAGGAATTGTGCAGGGCGTTGGTTTTCGTCCTACTGTCTGGCATCTTGCGCAAAATAATCAACTGGTGGGGGACGTATGCAACGATGGCGAGGGGGTATTGATTCGCATCGTGGGTACCGCACAGCATGTCGATAATTTTTTGCAACGGCTGCCCCATGAAGTGCCGCGTTTGTCGCACGTTGAATCCATCGAGGTTCAGCCGCTGTCCTCCGCAATCCATTTTCGCAGCTTCGACATCATCCACTCCCGCCTCACCAGCAACCACACCCAGGTCACGGCCGATGCGGCGCTCTGTGAGACATGTCGCACAGAAAGCCTGACGCCTGGAGCAAGGCGATTTTATTACCCCTTCACCAATTGCACTTTCTGCGGCCCACGCTTTTCGATTATTCATGGCGTTCCCTATGACCGGGAAAACACCACGATGGCCGCTTTCCGTTTGTGCGCGGCCTGCGCCGATGAATACAACACCCCCTCTGATCGTCGCTTCCATGCGCAACCCATTGCCTGCCCGGTGTGCGGCCCCAAAATCTGGCTGGAATATGCAGGTCATCAGGGTTCGTTTTACGCAGACAGCAAGACGATCATCGAACAGGCCGTTACCGCACTCAAGCAGGGGAAAATTCTCGCTATTCGCGGCCTGGGTGGTTTTCATCTGGCTTGCGATGCAACGAATGAACAGGTTGTAAACGCGTTGCGGGCAAAAAAGCGGCGTAATGCCAAGCCGTTTGCCTTAATGGCCCCTGATCTGGCGACCATTGAAAACTATTGCATCGCGTCGGCAGAGGAAAGGGAGCTACTGCAAAGCCCTGAAGCGCCCATCGTGTTATTGGCTGCAAAGCATCCCGGCAAATTACCCGCAAGCATTTCGCCTGATACCCGTTTACTGGGTTTCATGCTGCCCTATACGCCGCTGCATTTGCTGCTGATGCTGGAGTTTGACGGCCCGCTGGTGATGACCAGCGGCAACTTGTCCGATGAACCGCAAATTGTCGAACTGGACCGGGCCAGAGCTTCTCTGGCAGACATTGCGGATATTTTTTTGCTACATGACCGTGACATTGCCAATCGCATCGATGATTCCGTGGTCAGGGTTGCGGCAGGCAAGCCCCTGATGCTACGCCGCGCGCGCGGCTACGCGCCGCGCAGCATTAAATTGCCTGCCGGCTTCGATCAGGCTCCTGAACTCCTGGCCTTCGGCGGCGAGTTAAAAGCGACTTTTTGTCTGTTAAAAGACGGGGCGGCGATCTTGTCGCAACATCAGGGCGATCTGGAGGATGCCGCGACATTTGACGATTATGAAAAAAACCTGGGCCTCTACCAACAATTATTCAACCATCATCCGGTGGGGTTTGCGGCCGACCGGCATCCCGAATATCTCTCCACCAAACTGGCTCAAACGCTGGCGCAGGAACACAAGCTGCCGCTGTTCACCGTTCAGCACCATCACGCCCATATTGCCGCTTGCCTTGCCGAGAACGGCATTGCCTTGGATGCCGAGCCGGTGTTGGGAATTGCCCTGGATGGTTTGGGTTATGGCGAGGATCATAGCCTGTGGGGCGGCGAATTTTTATTCGCTGATTACCGCACAAGCCAACGGCTCGCCGGTTTCTCGCCCGTCGCGATGATCGGCGGCGCCCAGGCCATCAAAGAACCCTGGCGCAACACTTACGCGCATCTGATCCATTCCCTGGGCTGGCAAGCGTTCAGCGACAACTTCGGCGATACCGACCTGCATCATTATCTGAACAGTAAACCACTGGCGGTGCTCGATAAGATGCTGCTGAAAAAAATCAGCGCCCCCTTAGCCAGCTCTTGCGGCAGATTATTCGATGCCGTCGCGGCCGCGCTGAATCTGTGCCGTGACTATGCCCATTTTGAGGGGCAAGGCGCCATAGCACTGGAAAGCCTGGTGGATCAGGCGCTATTGCAGGATTTATTGCATCATCCCAATTCGGCGTATGCCTTCCAATTGTTATCCGACAACACCGCTGCGGAGCTGTTGCGGTTGGATGCGACCCCGTTATGGCGGGCCTTGTTGCTCGATATAAAACAAAAAACCCATCCCAGCGTTATCGCCACGCAATTTCACGCCGGTCTGGCGCGGGGGTTACATGCAACCGTAAATCAGCTATCGCACACATTAAAAATCCAGGGGCGCGGATTCGACAGCGTCGCCTTATCCGGCGGCTGTTTTCAAAACAAAGTGCTTCTGGAAGCCTGCATCACATTGCTGCAACAGAGCGGTTATCACTGTTTGTGGCATTCACAAGTTCCTGCCAATGATGGCGGATTAGCCTTGGGGCAAGCCGCTATCGCTGCAGCGCACTATTTAGAGTTAAACAAAACGCTTTAAGGAGACGCTATGTGTTTGGGTATTCCGGGAAAAATTATTGCCATCCAAGATCACCCACGTCAAATCGGCATGGTGGACGTGGGAGGCGTTCAGCGCGCGGTAAATTTAAGCTGTATCGCACCCGAAGATCAGCCCTTGGAAACTTGCATCGGCGCCTGGGTTTTGGTGCATGTGGGCTTTGCGATGAGTCGGATAGACGAGGCCGAAGCTCAGGCCACATTGGCGGTACTCATTGAATTAGGTGAAATACAAAGCGAGCTGGAAGCCATCCAGATGGGTGCTAGCTAAGAGCAAAAGGATAACTCGATGAACGAAAAGCCAGCTAACCAACAACCAGCCAGCCAACCAACAGCCAACCAACAACATCTGACATCGCTCTATCCATTTTTGTTTGCCGGAAAGCAGGATCCGCTAGCGATGAAGAACGCGCTGCTGGAATCGGTTCTGCAAAAGCAAGCGGAGCATCAACGCATCATCGAATGCTTTTTTGGCGAAAACGCTGAAGCCGTAGTCGATACCGCGCAGTCGCTCGCCAACGTGTACCGCCGGCATGGCCGCCTTTATACCATGGGTAACGGCGGCTCCAGCAGTGACGCTTCGCATATTTCCGTGGAGTTTCAGCATCCGGTCACGGCAGGCCGCCCGGCCTTGCCTGCTTACGACCTCAGTATGGATAAAACCATGTTGACCGCTATCGCCAACGACGTCGGCTTTGCTCAGGTATTCAGCCGTCAGGTGATAGCACTGATGCAGTCCCAGGATGCCCTGATCGGCATTTCTACCAGCGGTAATTCCGGCAATTTAATCAACGCCTTTGTGCAAGCCCAAAAGATAGGCGCCACGACCATTGGCCTGGTCGGGGGCAAGGGAGGTGAAATGGCAAAAGCGGGTTTGGATCATTGCCTGATTGTACCGAGTGACAGCATTCACCGCGTACAGGAATGTCATGTTGCGATTTATCACATCCTGTGGGACCTCGTACACACACTTCTGGCTGATGAGCGCGGCAATCTCGATGCCACTACTGAAAAACAACCGTCAGCCGTTGCTGATAATACCCAGGAGTCATTATGAAATACGTGGATGAATTTCGCGATCCCGTCAAGGCAAAAGTCTTGTTGAAAGAAATCACCCAACTTGCCAATACCATCAAAGAACAAAAATCCTATTCCGGCAAGCGCCCGATTTACATCATGGAGGTGTGCGGCGGCCATACGCACTCCATCTTTCGTTACGGCATCGAAACCCTATTGCCCGATACCATCGAACTGATTCATGGACCCGGCTGCCCCGTTTGTGTGCTGCCGATGGGGCGTGTCGATGATTGCATCTCCCTTGCAGAAAACCCCAAGGTGATTTTCACCACCTTTGGCGACGCCATGCGGGTGCCGGGCTCGAAGAAAAGCCTGCTGGCAGCCAAAGCCAACGGCGCCGACGTGCGCATGGTGTATTCGCCGATGGATGCTTTGAATCTGGCGCGTAAAAATCCTGAGCGCGAAGTGATATTTTTCGGCTTGGGTTTTGAAACCACCATGCCCAGTACCGCGCTCACGTTGCTCCAAGCGAAGGCGGAAGGCATCCGCAATTTTTCGCTGTTTTGTAATCACATCACCATCATTCCCACCATTAAAGCGGTGCTGGATTCACCGGACTTGCAACTGGATGGATTTTTAGGGCCAGGGCACGTCAGCATGGTGATCGGCAATCAACCTTATAACTTTATTGCCGATCATTATCACAAACCGATCGTGGTCGCCGGTTTTGAACCATTGGATATTTTGCAATCCATCTGGATGGTTCTGAAACAACTCGCAGCCGGCGAAGCCAGGGTCGAAAATCAATATAACCGGATCGTGCCGGAGGCCGGCAACGACGTCGGCCTGAATGCCATTGCCGAAGTGTTTGAGCTGCGGGAATTTTTTGAATGGCGAGGGCTGGGATCGATCGATCATTCAGGGGTAAAAATGAAAGACAGTTGGGCGGCCTACGATGCGGAAAAGAAATTTTCCGTTCCGGCCATTGCCATTGCCGATCCCAAATCCTGCCAGTGCGGCGAAGTGTTGAAAGGCGCCATCAAACCCTGGGATTGCAAGGTATTCGGCAAGGCCTGCACGCCGGAAACTCCGATGGGTGCGTTGATGGTTTCCAGCGAAGGGGCTTGTGCCGCTTACTATCAATACGGTGACCTGGATAAATTGGAGGCGTACAGGATTGCCGCCGCAGAAATCAACCACCCGGAGAGCATGCCGTCATGAACATGATGCAGACCAGTAAAAAACGTCACGGTAAATTGGTGAGTCCAATCATTACGCTTGCGCATGGCGGCGGCGGTAAAGCCATGCGGGATTTAATCGACGACGTATTCGTCGAAGCCTTCAATAACGACGCGCTGAATACGCTTGAAGATCAGGCACGGTTTTCATTGAAAGACTTGGCCAACCATGGCGATCGCCTGGCGATGACGACCGACTCCTATGTCGTCGATCCCATTTTTTTCCCCGGCGGCGACATCGGTAAATTAGCCATTTGCGGCACCGTGAATGACCTGGCTGTCGGCGGCGCCATACCGCTGTACCTGACGTGCGGTGTGATTATTGAAGAGGGAATGTCGATCGAAACCCTGCGCAAGATTGTCGATTCGATGGCGAAAACGGCGCGCGAAGCCGGCGTAACGATTGTAACGGGCGATACCAAAGTCGTTAACCGGGGCAGTTGCGACAAAATTTTCATCAACACGGCCGGCATCGGCATTATTCGCGAAGGCATCGATCTCGGTTCCGATAAGGCGCAGGCAGGCGATGCGATTCTGGTTAACGGTCTGCTCGGCGATCACGGGGCGACGATATTGAATGCGCGCGGCGATATGGAGTTAAGCGCCGCTATCGAAAGCGACTGCGCCGCCTTGCATGAATTGATCGACGTTCTGCTGAAGGCGGCGCCTTCGACGCGTTTTATCCGCGATGCCACGCGTGGCGGCCTTGCCTCGGTGCTCAACGAAGTTGCCGCTTCATCCAAAGTGGCGATTGAAATCATTGAAGAACGGACCCCTATTCGTCCCGAGGTCAAAGGTTTTTGTGAAATTCTCGGACTCGATCCTTTGTATTTGGCCAACGAAGGCAAGTTGGTTTGCATCGTGCCGGCGGCAGAGGCGGAGGCCGCCTGTGCCGCCATGCGGACCCACCCTTTGGGGCAGCATACCGCACACATTGGTAACGTCATGGAAAATGGTCGTGCCGGCCGCGTCACCATGCAGACCCTGTTCGGCGGCAAGCGGATTGTCGACATGCTGATCGGTGAGCAATTACCACGAATTTGTTAGTTCCAACACTCTTATTAACCCACCCAGGAAAAGACAATGAGTTCATTTTCTCCAACTGAATACCTTCCCGCAGAAGGTTTATTAATCCGTATTGTCGACGGAGGCAGAGTCTTGACGCTTGACTATCAAGATGCGACGGCCGTACACCAGCGCTCATTGTGGTGGGGCACGGCCGTCGGCTATCGCGCCATGCAGGTCGCCGCCATTGCATTATCCAAAAAACAGTTGTGGAGCCGTGACAATTTAACGGTCGTCAGCGGTCATCCGGGGCCCGGCGTCATCGATTCATTGAATTATGTTACCCGTTGTTCCGATAGCGGACGTTTAACGGTCATGCAGAATGCCAACTGCGTCAGCCGTTGTAATAGCGAAATGAAGTTTGAATGGTGGGTCAGCGACGGCCAGCAAACGGCGCACGTCCTGTTGCGCGAGGATTTTGTACCTCAAGAATTTTATCGATTGATCGATCGGGGCATTTATAACGAAGCGCGGGAAGGTGACGATAAATTGTTCGAACTCTACAAAGTCAATCTTTCCGCCCGTATTTGGGTTGCGCCACTGGATGAGAATTTTTCCGTCGAATTCCTGGCGCCTTTAGCCAAGGGCGAACTGCCGGCAAACCACGCCTGGAGCGCCGTTGCCGTTTAATAGCAGCGTTTAATTAAACCTTTTTAGAGGATTAATGCAATGAAATACAGAAAAACACTCGGCTTTTTTATTGGCTTGTTGCTCGGCTCTGCAGTTTCTCAGTCCAGTTTGGCGGCACCTGATAACGGCAGTGATATTACTGAAGCAGACCTGAAAAATCCGGTCACCAGCTTTCCTTCTGACCTGGTCAGCGGTGCAAATCAAACCCAGTTTGCTAACTATGCTTGGCGTTTATTCATTGCCGCTACGCAGCAAACGACGGCATCGCTGACTAGTGGTACCGGACGGGCTATAGGTAATGGCAAAAACAATTTTATTGATACCGGTAATAGTCCCTCCGTAGCGAATCCCTTGGTGTTTGAAAGTTTTTATCATCGTACGGAAGCATTCCCTTATTACACCTCCACAAAACCTGCATCTCCTATCAATCAAGCGCCCACTTATTACACTTTTTACGAAGATGCATCGAATAAAAAGATACCCGTCGCCCTTAAAAACCAGAACTATGTGTATTTGGACGAAACCAATGAAATCAGTCAAAATTTTTTGTATTACCAGCATTCCAATGACCCTGATTTCCCGGTTTTATTCATGGCCAAGGTTAATCAAGCAGAAGCGGGCTATGCCCTGGATCCTGCCCGTAGTACGCCGTCCCCAAAGGAGTCATGGGATTTCCCCGATGATGTCGTTGAAGTAAAAACGGCATGGCGACGGGTCAAGGACATAACAAATTCCGATCCGAATAAATACCATCAAGCCCAAGCGACTTATTATGTGGACAAAGATGGTGTCCCGACTCCAACGACTGACACGTTTGCGCTGATTGCAATCCATATCATTCAAAAAACCGCCAATTACCCGGAATTTATTTTCACGACGTTTGAACATGTTGATGCGGTGACGCGGGACAGCAACGGTAAGATTATTGATCCTGCCTACAAAACAGAATATAACAGCCTGTCCTATCAATCCCCTGACCAGGGACCCCATCCAGCCACCGTCAATGGCGCTTATTCAATTAACCGGCAAGGCCAGCCCAGCCAGAAGAACAAGCTGACGACCTATACCCTGCCTAATGCGGGTGCCATCTCCCAAGGTTTCACTACGGTTGTGCAACCGAATGAGATTATTAGTGAGGTCAATGATGTGAATAATCAAGTGAACTCACTGGTTCAAAGCCTAGATAAAAATAATGTATGGGCCAATTACCGCCTCAAAGGCGTACAAGCAGTACCCACCAGCGATTCAACCGCCAGTAATTTTTATCTGGCAAATATCGTTGTTGAAAGCAGTCAACCCGGCATCCAATTGTTTTCCGGAATACTGCTCAATGGCGGCGTTGCAGTGCAGGGTAAAACAGATTCAAGCAAGCTCTATTTTGTCAATTGCCGCGGCGATAAAGGCTCTTCAAACTGCGTCTATCCGGAATCCTCACTCAATCCCAGTCCATTGCCAAGCACCTATAACAATGTCTCGCTTGATATACAAGAAGGCAAACCTGTTCCTGCGCCTCAATACAATATGGGTGGTTGTCAAGGCTGCCACGGTGCGGCGCAACAAGCGGGGCGTGACTTCAGCTTCTTGGCTAACGGCGTAGGTGGCAAAGGCAAAGAACTCGATTCGGTGCCTGCAAGCAGCCTAAGCGCAGAGCAAAAAGCCGCACATAACCGAAAAATGGCCCAAAGCTCCAATTTTGATCTGTAAAAACCTATTCGGCGCAGCCGTCATGTTGCGCCGTTTTCTTTATCAGCCGATATTATTGTGAGTGGCGATGCATGCATATCGAAATAAACCTTCAACAAAAAACGAATCTCTTCGCTTTGGAAGAGATTCGCTCCTTGCCGTTGATGCTTAACAGCCCCCTCTATCGCAATTATCCGGCGATGAAACTTGGGCTGCGGCGTCCGATAGATTTTTTTAGCCGGAAACTTTGTGTTATTGCCGCCGAGCTTTTGCAAACTGGGCAAAACCAGAATTGGACGATAACCGCTCCGCCTTACTATCACTTGCCATCTGCTGCTAACTTATTATCCCGCAGGACTCATGCTTTATTGTTGCAACAAGGCTTTATCCTTTCATTGAATGAACTGCGCCATAACCCGCAACAACAAAGTGCAATCCGTAGCCAGGAAGAATTTAGAACCTATTACGATTACAGTAAAAACAATCTGGATCAACGCATCGCAGAGCGTCAGAGAGCCCAACAGACGCTTGACACCAATGGGCTAATACCACGATTTAAAGATCGCTCGGTCATCATCATCAATGATATTAACGTGACCGGCACCCAGCAGTATTTCATGCAACAGACTTTGGATCAGCTACAGGTGCATGAGTGTTTTTGGCTATACCTATTCAACGTTGAAAAAGCGTTGGCCAAGCGTCATCCTGAAGTTGAGCATCAAATTAATCATAGCCAAATTAAAGACCTTGATAGTTATGCAAAGATACTGGCCAATGAACAAACCGAGCATACGGCCCGGTGTATTTCGCGCTTATTCAATGAAAATATCGGCGATTTTCGTTATTTGATTGCATCGCTTAATAAAGAAACACGCACGCGGCTCTATCAACTGGCACAGCAGGAAGGCCGCTATAGCAGTTCTATTTTCGATGAAAAAATGCAGCTACTGGCAACCGGACATGACCACATTCACGCTTCATAAAATAAATCGCCGGATTCTGATATGTATGATATTGACTATAAAATACCCTTAGTAGATCTAGCTAAAGTCCGCATACCGCACAATCAAATTCCAGTGGATGACCAGTCCCGTCTATTTGATGAACCGCTCGTTAACCTGAAAGACTATGCCCTGCCTTTTCTATCATGGCATGCCATTACCGATGGCAGCAATGCGCCTTATGGCAAACCGATCGCGGGCAGCCATCAGGAGGGCTGGTTAAGGAAAACCGTTGCAGAAAAACTGGAAAGAGCCAATCGCTTACTAAGGCCTTTTAACGCCGAGTTATTAATACTGGATGCGTATCGATCCATTGAATGCCAGCGCGGTTTGTGGAGTTTTTTTTATAACCGTGGGCGCGAAGAAAATCCCGCGGCGAGCGAGGAGGATTTGCGTCAATATGCCTTAGGTTATGTGCGTGACCCACGCATTTTTAGCCCCTTCGATTCCCGCACATTCCCCATTCATATAACGGGATCCTCCATTGACGTCACCTTACGCCGGCGCGATACCGGCCAGTGGATGAACATGGGTTCCAAGTTTGAGGAGATTGTCGATATTAGCACTACCGATTATTTTGAACGCCAATTACAACGTGGGGCAATAGAGGAGCATGATGAACGCCTGTGGAATCGGCGCTTGCTGGATTGGGCGTTAAGAAGCGAAGACTTTTTAAATGACCCTATTCTTTATTGGCATTATGACTGGGGCAATCAGATTTGGATAAAGGTCAAAAATGCCATTTATGGTAATGCCCCTGCTAAAGCCTGGTATGGGCACATCGAGTTTCCTGAATGGCAGGTTGAAGGACACTGACTCTCCTGAATTATAAAAACGATCCTAACGGAGAAAACACAATGAATCCATCCCCCTTTAAAATTTTTACATCACTCATTGTCGCACCAGTTTTTTTACTGAGTAGCGATGCACATGCAAACTCCTCAATCGCAACCGCCCACAACGAAACACTGGATTGTTCAGGCACAGGTTTATATCAAGAGTTAATGGATCCCCCCTTAATCAAAGCAGAAAACCTGCGCATAAACACACGACTTAGTGCAAGACCCGCCATTAAGTGCGTCAATGGTAAAAAATTTTTATTGCAGTCCTATATTGATGAAAATGCGGGGCGTGATACGCGTGCCGTTGGGCCGACCTATAGTCTTGACGTGGACCCCAATCTTCCCGGTCCGAGACTGGATATTCAATTCACAAACCTGCTCGGTGATAGAAACAGGCAATACGATTGCCACAGCAGCCAGGACGTCAGGCTATGTAGCAACCTTCACGTTCATGGCCTCCATGTGTCGCCGAAGGGTTCAACCGATCCTGCAAAGATCCAGTCTGACTATGTGTTTCTAGCGATATCACCCGCCACTCAGACAGTCAGCTATCAATATGCTATCCCTAATGATCATCCCCCCGGCACGCATTGGCTACATTCGCACTTACATGGCTCGACGGCGCCGCAAGTTAAAAACGGCATGGCGGGGGCTTTGATTGTGAAAGGTGCGCTCGATAAAACCCTGGCCAAGGATTACGGCATTACGGCCGATAAAGACAAGATCATGGTTCTGCAGCAAATGGCTACCGATACCGATAATACGCCGTTATGCGGCACAAACAACGGCAATACGATTACCACCTCCATCAATGGTCAGTGTCTACCGATTATTACCGTTAAGGCCGGGGATGTTCAGCGCTGGCGTTTTATCGATGCGGGCATCTCTGCCAGTATCAATCTTGCCGTCATCCAGGCAGATGGATCGAAACTAAACCTGCATGAATTTGCCCGGGACGGCATTACGATGAATGGCGTCCAGATACAGCAAAATATCATGCTGCAACCCGGCTACCGCAGCGACGTGCTGCTCCAGTTCCCGGCGTGTAAGGGCGGGATATATCCCTGTGAATTATTTTTGATTGATGATGCAAGTCAGGCGAGACTCAGCTTGATGGGGGTAGCAGAACCCAGCAATCAAATTGCCAAAATCATGATTCAAGAAAATACCGACCCGGCAATGACCATGCCGCCACCGCAAACTTTTACCAATCCTTATCCATTTGTCTGTGACCCGGCGGACTTCAAAAATTGCAGTGAGCGTTTAGCCACGCAAAAAGTTTGGTTTGCCAATGTCGCTAACGCCAGCGGCGGCACCGATAAAACAGCAAATAACGGCATCTATCCTAATACGCCCACTAAGCAACTTAAGCTTAACGACAGCAATACCTGGAAGCTGTGGGTTGGTGATAAACAAACCTCGGCAGCTAATCATCCCTTTCATATCCATGTTAATCCATTCCAGGTCATTGATAAAAATGGCTTCAGTTATTGGAAAGACACTTTGCTAGTTTCCGGCGTTGACAACAAAGGAGAAAACAATGCGCTGACTGTGGTCTCGCGTTATGACGATTTTGATGGCGAATTTGTCCTGCATTGCCATAACCTTGACCATGAAGATCAAGGCATGATGATGAACGTCAGGATTAACCCCTAAACCAAGCCCATAAGCTAAAAGAGGATAGAACCATGCCTGCTTATTATTTTATTACCAGTAAACTCAACGGCAATGTCTTGGATATTCAAGGCTCAAATGTCACAACCGGAACACCGATAATCAGCTATCCGATAGATTCGCCCGCAGCATTTATGAAAGTACATCCCTGTACTCCGGATGAAACGGTTTCCCAGGTCAGCGACGCTTACACTCGCCAATCATTGACTGCCCCCCAGCATTGATAAACGCCTTCCGCGCTTCGACGCCGGTATCGGGAAATTCGGTAAACAGGCCATCGACGCCCAGGTCATAGTAATAAGTCATCTCCTCGCGAGGATCGAAAAAGCCGTAGCCGCCGGCGTCGTTGCGGAAGGTCCAGGTATGCACCTGCAAGCCCTTTGCGTGCGCTTTTTCCAAAACGCCGGCGCTGCCATCGACGCGGCGGTCGTTGATCGTGATCTGCCCGTC
>Ga0208626_1000201_pt1 | contig 23341 bp, 14 predicted proteins | sample LakWasMet10_HOW4_2_FD_183860 | JGI IMG/M metagenome (GOLD analysis project Ga0208626, IMG submission 183860) | Freshwater sediment methanotrophic microbial communities from Lake Washington under simulated oxygen tension - Sediment Metagenome... | ecosystem: Environmental > Aquatic > Freshwater >... | reverse complement strand
ATAGCACCTGAACTACCAACCAATGCTCCTGTTACAATTAATAAATCGTTGCCCAACATAAAGCCTGCTGCTGATGCTGCCCAACCTGAATAAGAGTTTAGCATAGAAACTACTACTGGCATATCGCCACCACCAATTGCCATTACCAATACTACTCCAATGAAGGATGCAATGGCTGTCATGATTAACAAGAATAACATTCCACTTGTTCCTTCGGCTTGGCAGAATAAAACACCAAGACCAGTACATGCTAAAAGCAATACCAAGTTCATGGTTTGTAATCCTTTAAAACTCCAAGGTTTTGAAGGAACTTTTCCGTCTAATTTTCCCCAAGCAATGATAGAACCTGTGAAGGTAATTGCTCCAATAAATATTCCGATGAACACCTCTACCAAGTGAATGATGTGTGCTGCACCAACTAGTTCATGTGTTTTTGGATCTAAGTAAGAACCAAATCCAACTAACACAGCAGCTAATCCCACAAAGCTGTGAAGGATGGCTACAAGCTGTGGCATGGATGTCATTTCTACTTTACGTGCCAACATTAATCCAATGATGGAAGCAATTGCAATGGCTCCAATGATGTAGATATGTCCGGCAACGCCTTGACCCAACACGGTAGCAATAATGGCTACAATCATCCCTACAATTCCGTAAAGGACACCGCGCTTAGCTGATTCCTGAGAGGACAATCCTCCTAAACTTAAAATGAACAGAATACTTGCAAATAAATATGCTGCTGTTTGTATTTCTTTTGCTATAAACATAATTTTTATTTTATCTCTTAATTTATATTTCGTTTAAAACTCAACCTTAACCTGCCTATGCGGCAGGCAGGCTTTTACAAGGTTTATTTCTTAAACATTTTAAGCATACGGTGTGTCACCACAAATCCTCCAACAATGTTGATGCTGGCAATTAAAATGGCAATGAATGCTAAAATGGTCATTGGGTTTGAAATATCATCGGTAGTTTGTAATAAACCACCTACCACAATGATTCCACTAATTGCATTGGTTACTGCCATTAATGGTGTGTGTAAAGAGTGGGCTACATTGGTAATCAATTGCCATCCTACAAACACTGCTAATATAAATACGGTGAAATGTTGAATAAATTCGGCTGGTGCATATTTACCAACGAACAATAACAACAAGCCTACAACTCCTAAACGGATAAGCATAGAGGTGGCAGCTTTTTTAGATTTTGCTTCTTCGGAAACACGTACTTCTTCGGCTGTTGGTGGAACTACTTTTTTAGCTCCGCCTGCAGTAGGACTTACTTGAAGTGGCGCTGGTGGCCAGTTAATTTTTCCGTTGTATGTTACCATTGCTCTTGACACAACAGCATCGTCCATGTCAATTTTCCATTTTTCGGCTTTGCCCATGTCATCTAATAAATGACATAAGTTGTTACCGTATAATTGCGAAGCTTGATTTGGTAATTGACTTAATTTACCAACAATGGTAACACCATTATCGGTTGTATAAATTTCTCCGTTACGTGTGTGTGCACAGTTACCACCTGTTGATGCAGCTAAATCCACAATCACCGATCCTGGTTTCATAGCATCTACATGGTAATCCAACCATAATTTTGGAGCTGGGCGACCAGGAATTTGTGCAGTAGTAATTACAATGTCAACTTCTTTTGCTTGTTCTAAGAACAATTTCATTTCGGCTTCGATGAACTCTTTACTCATTTCTTTTGAGTAACCCGAAGCTGTTGCACCGTCTTCTTCAATTTCAACTGTTAAGAATTGTGCACCCATTGATTCAATTTGTTCAGCAACTTCTTTACGTGTATCGAATGCTCTCACAATTGCACCTAATGAATTGGCAGCACCAATAGATGCTAAACCTGCAACCCCTGCACCAATCACCAATACTTTTGCTGGTTCAACTTTACCTGCTGCAGTAATTTGTCCGTTAAGGAAACGACCAAAATGATACGAACCTTCAATTACGGCTCTGTATCCAGCAATGTTTGCCATGGATGATAAAACGTCCATTTTTTGTGCTCTGGAGATACGAGGAATCGCATCCATTGCAACAGCATTTACTTTTTTATCGGCTAATTTTTGAAGTAATGGTTGGTTTTGTGCTGGCCATAAATAGCTTAACAATACCAATCCTTCTTTCATCATATCTACTTCTTCCATTGAAGGTTCTTTCACCTTTAATACAATGTCCGATTTACCATAGATATCAGCAGCAGTGCTAACAATAGTAGCTCCTGCTTCTTCGAAATCTTTATCAGAGAAATTTGCTTTTAATCCAGCATTGTGCTGAATGTAAACTTCAAACCCTTGCTTTTGCAATCGTTTGACAGTTTTTGGCGTTGCTGCCACTCTCAACTCATTTGGAGAAATTTCCGATGGAATACCTACCTTCATAATTAAACTATATTACGTTTACGTGTTTGTTTAGAACAAAATTTAAGGATGCAAAATAAGAAAATTTTTACGGATTGACCAAAAAATCGGTATTAACTTGAAATTACCTTTTGGAGGGGAACAAAGCACCTATTCCTATTGACTTATAAGGGGTTTTGCGAACAGGTTGGGATAGTCGGTAATGATGCCATCTACCCCCATTTTTTGCAGCTTTTTGTAGGTTTTTGGGGAGTTGACTGTCCAAACCACTACTTTGCAGCCATTCATGTGTGCTTGACGTACCTTTTTGGACGAACAAATTTTAGAAGCAGGATTGTAAAAATTGGGAGTGAATCCCAGCTTTTTGATGTTGTGTTTTACGGAAGAAAAATTGGCAACCAACAGTCCAATTTTTAGTTCTGGATTTAATGCATGGATTTCGTTCAAACAACGGGTATCAAAACTTTGAATTAAAATACGATTGTTGATGTTGAACTTTTTTAGCACCTCCGCAATTAAAGCAACTGTTGTTTTTGTAGGGAAATGATACTTGCGGTCGCCAAGGGAATGATTTTTAATTTCGATGTTGTACTTAATTTGAGGCAAGTTATTTTCCTTGGTGAATACTTCCAACTCTTGAATGACTTCGCTCAACAAAGGTTTGTAAGCAGGGATTTTTGCTTGTGCTGGAAATTTTTTGTTGCCACGTTTTCCGCAATCGTATTTTTTAATATCGGAATATGTTAGTTGATGTAAATTATTTTTCGTGCGTTTGGTTATTGCTTTCCCTTCGGGCGAAGTACATGTTTTAGGATTAAACCAAGGTTCGTGCGAAACCACTACTTGCGAATCCTTGGTGATGAGTACATCCAACTCGATGTAATCGACTCCTGCCTTTATCGCTTCTTTAAAAGCTATGAGTGTGTTCTCTGGAAAGTGTCCGCGAAAGCCACGGTGACCATGCACTTGAAATGCTGTGTCGGTTTGCCCGAACAAGATATTACTTAGTACTAAAAACAAAAAGGTAAAAAAGCGCATGGCGCAAAAGTAATTTATTATTCGTGTCGTTCGTAATTCATAGTAATTTGTAAATTTGGTTCTCCCTATTTCGCAGAAGATGGACATTGAAAAATTAAACGAAAAAGCAAAAAACGCTGAACCTGCAAACAAAAAATTGTTTGAGAAGTTAAAAAAGAGCAAACCAAAAAACTTGGATGATGTGGTGCATCAACTCCACGATGAAGCGTTTGAGCACATTGATTGTTTAAGCTGTGCCAACTGCTGCAAAACAACAAGTCCGATTTTTAAGGACATTGACATTGATCGTATATCGAAACGATTGCGCATGCGCCCTTCGGATTTTATTCAGAAGTATTTACACATGGATGAGGACAATGACTTTGTGCTGAACGTAGCACCTTGTCCTTTTTTAGATGCTGAAAATTATTGTTTGATTTACGAAGACCGACCAACAGCTTGCCGTGAATATCCGCATACCAACCGTAAACGTTTTTATCAGTTGCTCGACCTTACCATTAAAAACACATTTATTTGTCCGGCCGCATTCGAGATAGTGGAAGGCATGAAGAAGAAATACTAAAATTAAATTTTATACTGTATATTTGATATACATAAAAAACTACCTAATTAATGAAATCAACTTTTACCTTTTTATTTGCGATTGCTTTTTCTGCATCGGCATTAACGTATATATCACAAGGCGGTGATGAGAAAAAATTAAAACGTGCGAACAATGGCACGGATGAAGCCATGACACATGGTGCTAGCAAACGTTCTACATGGGAACGCAAGCGTTTGGCTGATCCTGCAACAGGACGTATTCCTGATAACATTCGCCAAAAAGAATTAGCATTTGCGGCAACATTGCCAAACGATGCATCATTATCAAGAACAATCAATTTTACAAACAGAGGACCGTGGAATGTAGGTGGTAGAACACGTGCATTTGGTATTGATGTGAGTAATGAAAATAGAATATTAGCAGGTTCGGCTTCGGGCGGAATGTGGTTGAGCACCGATGGTGGTGGAACATGGAACATGACCAATACACAATCGCAATTAAAAAATGCAACGTGTTTGGTGCAAGATAAACGCCCTGGACATACCAATGTGTGGTATTACGGAAGTGGTGAAGCATACGGTGCATCGGCAAGTGGTGGTGCAGCCTATTATTTAGGAGATGGTATGTTTAAATCAACCGATGGTGGAGTAACTTGGGCACCTATAGCATCAACAGCAGGTGGAGCACCGCAAGCATTTAATACCAACTGGCAATTGTTTTGGAACGTAGCAAACGATGTGTCGGCTCATGATACTATCAGTGAAATTTATGCAGCAACGTATGGTGCTATTTACAGAAGTGTAAATGGAGGAACCAGCTGGACTACAGCAAGAAGTGGTGGTTCGTACTTTACAGATGTTGCTGTTACAACAACAGGTGTAGTGTATGCAACATTGAGTGATGATGGAACACAAAAAGGAATTTGGCGTTCAACAGATGGTGTTACATTTACCAACATTACACCAACAGGATTTCCAACAGCTTATAATAGAATTGTAATTGGAATAAATCCTTCGAACGAAAACGAAGTTTACTTTTTAGCAAACACTCCAGGTTTTGGAAAAGTAACGGTTGACTGGCAAGGAAATTCTGAATGGAATAGTTTTTATAAATACACCTATGTAACAGCTGATGGAGCTGGTGCAAATGGAACATGGGATACCTTATCACAAAATTTACCAGGTACTGGTGGTATGTTCGACAAATGGCAAGTGCAAGGATCGTACGATATGATTGTACGTGTTCACCCAACACAACAAAACATTGTATACATTGGTGGAACTAATTTATACCGTTCTACAACCGGATTTACAGATTCATTAAATACAACCTTCATTGGTGGTTACGAACAATTCTCTGCTTTACCCGTAATTAACTCGTATCCGAATCATCATCCGGATCAACATTGGATTGAATTTTTACCTTCCAATCCAAATGTAATGTTCAGTGCAAACGATGGTGGTATTTTTAAAACTACTAACGATACAGCAACAAGCATCACTTGGCAATCGTTAAACAATGGTTATTTAACAAGTATGTTTTATACCGTTGCAATTGACCATGCAACATCGGGCAACAATATTATTGTGGCTGGTGCGCAAGACAATGGATCGTGGTATACCAATTCGGCAAACCCAACTGCGCCATGGGTAACACCTCGTGGTGGCGATGGTTCGTATTGTGCTATTGCTGACAATCAAAGCATGTATTATTTTTCGATTCAGAATGGAAAAATGATGAAAGCAACCTTGGATGCCAATGGAAACAAAACGGCTTTTGCACGTATTGATCCTATTGGTTTAGAAAAACCACAATTCATTAATCCGTATACACTTGATCCAAACAACAACAACATTATGTATTTGGCAGGTGGGAAATATTTATGGAGAAACAGTGATTTATCAGGTATTCCCTTGGCAAACACTTGGGATTCGGTGAGTACCAACTGGGTGCGTTTCAACGATTCGGTGCCAACTGCCAATGCTGAAATTACTGCTGTAACAGCTTGTAAAGTTCCAGCCAACAGAGTGTATTACGGAACCGATAAAAAACGTATTTATAAAGTGGACAATGCAAATGTAGGTTCACCTACACCAGTTGATATTAGTCCTACATCATTCCCTTCGGCAGGAAACATTAGTTGCATTGCTGTTGATCCAACGGATGGAGATAAAATAATGGTGGTATTTTCCAACTATGCAGTGTATAGTCTTTTTTATACCAGCGATGGTGGTGCAACGTGGGCGAAAGCAGCAGGTAATTTAGAAGGGAACGTAAGCGGAACCGGCTCGGGTCCATCTATACGTTGGGCAAGCATTATACCTGTGAGCGATGGTGTTATATACATGGTTGCAGGTAGCACTGGTGTGTATGCAACGGATTCATTAAATGGAACAGCAACAGTTTGGGTACAACAAGGTGCAAACACTATTGGTAATTCGGTTTGTGATATGATTGATTACCGTTTATCGGATGGATTAGTAGTTGTTGCGACTCACTCCAACGGAATTTTCTCGGCAAACATTACCAGTGTTAATGATATTGTAAGCATCAATGATATTACTGCGAGCAAACAAGAATTGCAATTAAGCAATTATCCTAATCCAATGAACCAATCAACAACGATTGAATTTAAATTGGATAAAAAAGAAAATGTGAATTTAGTGGTATGGGATGAGTGTGGTAGATTGATCCAAACACTTACAAACGAAAGTATGCAAGCAGGTGTGCACACGGTTAACTTTAACCGTAACAACCTAAAAGCGGGAATGTATTACTACAGTTTAACTGTAGGCGACAGACGCAAAACCAATAAATTGATTATTGTGAACTAATCAATAAACAATTCGGTGTTAGTTAAAAAGTCCTTCAAGCAATTGAAGGACTTTTTTTTGCCTTACTTTTACTATACAAAATTGATTTATACAGATGCTGCATTCTATTTTCGGAAATTTTGATTATTACAGTTGGATTGTATTGCCACTTATTATTTTTAGCTCTCGTGTATGCGATGTTAGTTTAGGCACCTTGCGCCATGTATTTATTTCCAAAGGATTTCGAAAAATTGTTCCGCTCTTGGGCTTTTTTGAAGTGTTGATATGGATTGTAGTGGTAGCACAAGTAATGAAAAACCTGAACAACATTGCTTGTTACTTAGCGTGGGCAGGTGGATTTGCAACTGGAACATACGTAGGATTGCGCATTGAAGAACGTTTGGCTTTGGGCTTGCAAGTTATCCGCATCATCACCAACCAAAGCTATGAAGCATTGTTAGAAGCATTAAAACTCGATAACCATGGCGTAACCATTGTGGATGCTCAAGGTGCATTGGGACCAGTAAAAATGATATTTACGATTGTAAAACGTAAAAACACACGTGCAGTGGTAAAATTGATTCAAGAACACAATCCAACAGCATTTTATTCGATTGAGGATATTAAAAATGCAAATCAAGGTGTATTTACAGAAAGTGGAAAAACGGGCTTTGCCTTTATCCGACAAGTATTACCAACTAAAAAGGGGAAATAAAAAAAGATTTTGAAAAAAAAGGTTGACCTTTGCTAAACTTTTGACAAAGTTGTTCGTCATAGATACAAAACATACATAAAATGAAAACAAAAAATAACATCAAAATCCTTAGCCTATTGCTTGCAACAGGTATCTTCATTACTTCATGTAAAAAAAATGAAGACAAAGACAATGATACAGCTGTAGCTGGTGATCATTCCTTAGCGGAATCGACTTTTAACGATGTGAACAACATTGCTGATGAAGCAGCAAGCGGCTCCTTGAGTTCTTATTTAACACCCAACAATTCGGATGAAAAAGCATTTTTTAGTGCTTGCGCAACCATCACGAACGACACAACTGTAACACCAAAAATGTTAATAATTGACTTTGGTGCTACCAACTGCTTGTGCAGCGATGGAAGAAATCGTAGAGGGAAAATAAATGTAGCGTATACTGGTCAGTACCGCGACTCTGCTTCTACACATACAATCACCTTTACCAATTACTTTGTAAACGATAATCAAATTTTGGGAACAAAATCAGTAACCAACAATGGTCACAATTCGGCTGGTTATTTAGTGTATACAATTCAAGTAAATGGACAAATCATCAAAGCAAATGGTGGTGGAACAATTACATGGACATCTGCTCGTCAGCGTACCTGGTTTGCAGGCGAAAGCACACCTGCTTGGAGCGATGATAGTTATTACATTGCAGGAACAGGAAATGGAACAAGTGCTGCTGGAACTTTTTATACGGCAAACATTGTACAAGCATTGCGTAGAGATATGAGTTGCAGAAACATTGTTGCTGGTCAATTAGCAATTACTCCTGATGGAAAAGCAACACGTTACATCAATTTTGGAACAGGAACTTGTGATAACGATGCAACAGTTACAATAAACGGAAATGTTTACAACATTACACTTCCTTAATATTTAACATTAGAATTTAAAAAGCTGTACAAAACTGTACAGCTTTTTTTTATACCTTTAAAACATGAAATCATCGTTAAAACAATTCCGCTTAATTGCAGCACTAGAGGGTGTGTCGTTTATTTTATTAATTGCCTTGGCAATGCCTTTAAAATACATGTTCGACATGCCAACACCGAATAAAATAATCGGAATGGTACACGGAGTGTTATTTGTTGCCTATGTATTTTTCCTTTACCAAGTGGCGAGCGATAGAAAATGGTCATTAAAAAAGGTAGCGATTGCATTTATTGCTTCACTCCTACCTTTCGGAACATTTGTGTTGGATGCTAAAGTTCTTAAACCAGAACAAGAGCAAGCATAACTTACTTTTTAATTTTGGAATCGTCTTCTTGAATGTATTCCTCTTCAAACCCATTGCTTGTAGCATATCCTTTCCATTTCGAAATGGCAGCTTGCATATCGGCAGGCAATTCAGAATCAAAATGAATGTACTTTCCTGTAGTAGGATGATTAAAGCCTAATGATTTTGCATGCAAAGCATGACGAGGTAATAATTGAAAACAGTTTTCTACAAACTGCTTGTATTTTGCAAAGGTTGTTCCTTTTAAAATTCGATTTCCACCATAGGTATCATCATTAAATAATGAATGACCAATGTGTTGCATGTGTGCACGTATTTGATGTGTACGACCTGTTTCTAGTTTACATTCAATTAAGGTAACATAACCAAATCGTTCGAGTACTCGGTAATGTGTTACGGCATGTTTACCATATTCACTTCCCTCTGGAAAAACATCCATCAGCTTACGGTCTTTTAAATGACGACCAATATTTCCAACCACTGTTCCTGAGTCTTCTTTAAAATCGCCCCATACCAACGCAATGTAAATACGATCCAAGTTACGATCAAAAAAATCTTGTGCTAATTTGGTCATTGCAATTTCACTTTTTGCAACCACCATAATTCCACTTGTATTTTTATCCAAGCGATGTACCAAGCCCGGACGCAAAACTGCTTGCTCTGTTGTTTTTTTGTTCTTCTCTAAACTTGCTCCTGTTTTACTTATTGGTAATTGTTGAAAGTGATATACCAATGCATTCACCAAGGTGCCTTTGTAATTACCATATCCAGGATGCACTACCATTCCGGGTTGTTTGTTAATGATTATCAAATCATCGTCTTCAAAAACAATGTCCAATGGAATGTTTTGTGGAATCAATTCAATCTCACGAGGAGGATGCGCAAATACAACTGTAATTACATCGTGTGGTTTTACTTTGTAATTTGATTTTACTGGCTTATCGTTTACGTGGATATTTCCATTCTCTGCAGCTTGTTGGATTTTTGTGCGGGTCGCATTTTCAATGCGGTTCATCAAAAATTTATCAATTCGTAAGGGCGCTTGTCCTTTATCTGCAGTTACGCGGTAATGTTCAAATAGTTCTTGATCACCATCTTGTTCTTCGGGCAATTCTAATTCTTCGTCAATCATTTTCTGAGATGGTTAAATGCAATTAGTTAGCAACAACAAATTTTTGTGTTGCCGTTTTTGTAGGTGTAGCAATGGTAATAAAATAAATCCCATTCGAAAGCATTGAAATATCAATTGATTCGTCATTCACGAATGTATTCGTTAACAATACTCTTCCTGAAACATCGATGATTGAATAACTTGTTTTTTCGCTTGCTGCTTTGTTCGATTTCAAAAACAACTTATCCGATGCAGGATTTGGATACACTGTAAACTGTTGGTCGTTTTTTGAAATGGTATTTATTCCAGTAAAATCAGATGCCGGTCCGAAAACAGGACGCATCATTAATGATCCAGGATAAGGTGATAATAACCAACTACCCGCAATGTTGTAATATACTTTATCGGATGTATTGATATTTTTATCCAAGCCTACATTTAAAAACTGATTGGTATTTTGGATAAAGCCAATAAAAAATGTTCCAGGATTTACTGCTACTGGTTGATCTAAATAATAACGTATAAACTGGTTGGGTAATACATGACCGTATCCTGGATAAAGTGTTGTGTCGCTTGTAAAAACAGCTGTACCAGGAATACTACCTGCAGCTGCCCACACTTTTAAACGAAACGTATACGGTTCGGCATTCGTTAAAATTGGATTAAAAAAGATATCAATGCAACGCAAGGTATCAGCAGTGGTAACCGTAAATTTCTCAGCCAATTGCGCATACAAGGTGCTTAATCCCAAAGCCGATTCGGCTGAGCCATCATCGTATGAATAATAATTTGCAAACTCTTGAGCATAACGAATAGTATCATTTCCTCTATAAAAATCCGGTGTTGAATTTACAGCACACTCAATCGTATAAACACTTGAATCAACCAATGTTGGAATGGTATAATTAAGTGCTGGTGAAGTAAATGGTGCATAGGATAAATTGCCATTCGGATTGTATGGATCAATATTGATGTTTCCACCCGAATAGGTTGTATTTACTTGCGTTCCTAATTCATCATAAATGGCATAAGTAAAACTTCCGTTTTTCACTGAATTGTGATTGTTACGGATTACGGTTGAATATGTTGTTTTCATATTCGCAGGAGTATAATGTCGCCAAGGCATTGCCGTGTAATCAACCAATAAAGAAGTATTGTTGTAAACAAAAGAGATGTCTTCGAAAACAGTATCTGTTTTTGATCTAAAACGATTCAGATAAATATAATCGACACTCCAATGATCGAGATTACCACTTAATGTTGCATAGTTTTTAAAACGGAATTGAAATCCATCTTTTAGATAAGTCGTATCCGTAATAGGAATCATGACCAATGTCCAGCTGCTATCATTAATGGCAAGTGTAGTTCCTTTTTTTGCCCAAATACGATCCCATGAAGCCAATGTTCCTCTTCCTTTAAATTCCAGCACCAATGAATCGGATTGTTCGGGAGCATTTCCCAATCCTTGAGGTTGATAATAGAAACTAAAATAAACTGAATCAGAATCAGGATAATTTAATCGAATTGGTTTTGATGTTAAATAATCAGCGATACCCGTTGCTCCGGAAGCCATGTTAAAATTATAGGGATAACCAGCCGAATCAACACCATCAAACGTTACCACACCGTATGTGATAGGAGCTTTTGCATAACCTTGATTTACAAATGTTTTTTTATCCAACCAAAGAGCGGTATCAGGGAAAGGACCAGCATACGAAAAATCATCGAGTATCCCTTTTGTACCCAAACTAACTGTATCGTATACAGAAGGTGCTTTCAAAGATGCTTTCAATCCATTTTGATAACTTACCAACGTTGGATTTACTGAAAGCGGTTGTTCTTCTAATCCTTGTGAAAACAAAGAGAAAGAGCCTAAAATCAGTATCAATAAAAGTAGGTTGTTCTTATTCATCAAAATTAGTTTCTTTAGTTGTTTCACCTGGATTAGAAGCTGAAGCAGGTACTTTACTTTTATCTGAAGTAAAATACAAATCAACGGTAGCTCCTAAATTCACTAGATTATCTTTTCCACAAGCAGGACTTTGTCGGTACACAACCGAACTTAATGAATCCTTGGGTGCATCGTAGGTAACAATACCAATACTCAATGATGCTTCGGCCAAGGCTTGCAATGCTTCTTTTTTTGTTAATCCAAATAAACAAGGAACACCTACTTCTTCTTCACTCAATCCTTTTCCTACAACCAATGTAATTACAGTTCCCTTTTCAATTACTTCACCAGGCTCAATGTGTTTTCCTTTTACCAATTGATCCAATACACAGTTTGCGCACTGATCCGGAACAAATTTTATTTTCGGATTTAATTTCAAACCATACGTTGTAACCATTGATGTTGCTTGACGCAAAGAACGGTCGATTAGTTTTGGCATTTCGATACTTGGAGGCAATATAGAGGTTACGTACAAGAAGATGATTCGGTTTTCTTTTACTTCTGCATTTGGTTCCGGTTCTTGTTTAACTACGGTTCCTGCAGGAGCCTTTACATCATAGATAGAATCGATTACCAAGAAGCGTACACTTTTATCTTCTACAAATTTCTCTAAATCAGCAATTTTCACCCCATTAAAATCGGGAACCTTAATTGCTTCGCCATGCTTAGTAGAAGAATTTAACCAAAAAGTGATGATTAGGAAAAGCACTACCATTACTGCTAGGTATATTCCTAAATTTTTAAAAAATGTTTTGGTTTTAATAAACTGAAAAATGCCCTTCAACATATATTCTTAATAATCTCTGATTTAAGCTACGAATGTACGAATTTTAGGCAAACGCTGAAAGCAACAATTAATTGTTTTTAAACGAAAAAAGCAGGCAAAATGCCTGCTTTTTTCGTTTTTTGAGTGTGTATTATTGTTTATTAATCACAATTGTTTGTGTTTTGGTTCCAGAAGCATTTGTAGCTTCAATCAAAATGGTATTGGTACCATTTGCCAAATTTAAAGTTGCAGAAAATGTTTTCTTGGTTGTTAAGTAGTTAAATGGAACTACCACATTGTTCTGCTTAATCACAATATTAGCTGCAGCTACTACTCCTGTGATAGAACCGGCAATGGTATAATTTGCATCAGAAGTAGTAAATGGAGTGCTTGCTGGCAATCCAACAGTAATTACAGGCAAATTTGCTGTATTAGGTGTTCCTAAATTCAAATTTGGTTTATTTGGTCGGACCACATTTGGAGTGTTTAGTGTATCTGGACTAATAACATCCATTACACGAACATAATTAATGGTTACCGATTTGGTATCCGTTCCTGAATTGTTTGTAGCGGAAACGGTAATTACATTCGCACCTAAGCGAAGATTAGCGGTGAATGATATTTTCTTAGTTATTGGCTGCATCACAAAATTTGTGATTGCAGTACCATTTACAGTAACGGTAACCTGATTGCTTGTATTCACATTTAACGCTTTTGCTACAACTGCATATGTTGCTGCATTTGATGTTTCTGTAGCTGCTGCTGGAGTTATAAATGAAACCACTGGAGGCAACAATTGTACAGGTATGCTGTAATTAAATGTGATTGTTTTTGAATCAGCACCTGCAGCATTTGTAGCCGTAATCACAACTGTGTTTGCCCCTACTATTAAATTAGCAACAAAATTCAATTGATGCGTTAATGCATTATAGTTAAAGTTTGAGTTCACACCATTTAAGCTCACCGTAATCTGGTTGGAAGCATTTACATTCGCAATGGTTGCACTCACCGTTTCGGAGTTTACACTCGTAGAAGAAGGATTTGCATATGGTGTAATTACAGTAATAACTGGAGGCACAACAACCGGTGCTGGCTGATTGTAGATAACTGTTTTTGTTTTTGAATCGGCACCAGCAATATTTGTTGCAGAAACAGTTATTGTGTTTGCACCTTGCACCAAATTCGCATTAAAGTTCAATTGACCGGTAGTTGAATTAAAATTCAAAGCACTTGTCATAACCGGACCGCCATTAACAGTAACCGCAAGCTGACCAACAGCAGTTACATTTTGAATAGTTGCACCAATAGCAACTGTATTTGTTGTAGTTGTAAACGGTGATGCTGCTGGACTTGTAATTGTAACTACAGGAGCTGGCACAGTAGCAGGTTTGTTGTAGATGATTGTAATTGATTTTGAATCGCTGTTCACCGCATTGGTTGCCGTGATACTTACCACATTTGCACCTTGAATTAAATTAGCAGTTAATGATAACTGATGTGAAGCTGCATTAAAATTAAATGGAATTGCTGCACCGTTTAGAGAAACGCTAATTTGATTTTGACTGTTTACATTCAACACATTTGCATTTACTACTTGTGTAGAAAGTGTTGTTGTAAATGGATTTGCAACTGGGTTAGTAATTGTAACACTTGGAGGCATTACAGGAGGAGCGGCTTGCTCATATACAATTGTAATTGATTTACTATCCATGCCCGCAATGTTGGTAGCGGATACAGTAATTGTATTGGCTCCTACAATTAAATTAGCATTAAATGATAATTGACCAGAAGCCACATTGAAATTCAATGCACTCGCCATTACAGGACCACCATTTACAGTTACTGCTAATTGACCAATTGCAGTTACGTTTTGTACAATTGCATTGATTGGTGATGGACTTAGTGTGCTATTTGATACTGCAGTTGCTGGATTTGTAATTGTAACAATAGGCTGAGCAACAGTAACAGGTTTATTGTAAATAACAGTTGCTGTTTTTGTATCACTTCCACCAGAATTTGTAGCAGTAATAGTGATTGTATTTGCACCAACAGCCAATAAAGCATTGTAGCTTAATTGATGTGAATTGACATTAAAGCTAAATGGTGTAATGATTCCATTTTGAGTAAGTACAATTTGACTTTGTGATGTTACATTCATTACACTAGCAACAACATTTGTTGTTGGAGTAGAAACGGTGTATGGATTCACATTTGGAGAAAGAATAGTTACAACAGGAGCTGGAGCTGTATTCTGAATGATTTGTTGCTGATAGATAACAGTAACAGATCTTGAATCGGTACCACCTGCATTTGTAGCAGAGATAACAAATGCATTAGCACCTGGAATTAAATTAGCAGATACCGAAAACGTTTTTGTGCTTGGTGTATAAATAAAATTATTATCTACCACACCATTAACGGTAACCTGCATTTGAGATTTAGAACTAATATTTTGAACTGTTCCGTTCACAATGATAATTCCTTGGCTTGTATTAAATGGATTTGCTGCAGGGTTCGTAATTGCAACAATTGGCGCAGGTGTAGAAACAACAGGAGCAGAATACGTAACATTCGTACTCGCTGTAACTGTTCCGCTTGTATTTGTAGCATTCACTACAAAATTATTGTTTCCTACAACAAGTGGTGTTGTGTAGGTTAATACATTGTTTGAATAGGTAAAACCATTAACAGTTGCACCATTGTAAATCAAGTTAATTCCAGAAGAATTAGCAACATTTAAAACATTCGCTGTAATTGTGATTGTGTTTTGAGTTGTGCTAAATGGATTTGATGTTGGTGATGTGAATGTAATTTTAGGAACTTCTACAGCAGTTGTTGTAGTTGTATTTACAGTTGAGTTGGTAGTTGTATTCGTATTGGTATTTGTGTAAGTATTTACATTATTATTTGTATTGGAGTTAGTAGTAGAGGTAGTTGATGTTGTACGTCCCTTGCCACCAAAACTAAATTTCATCCAAACAGAAGAATAGTGATACATATCGTTTGTTCCTGTATTTTCGTTGGTGCTTGTCCATTGCTGACCATCCACTAAATCGTTGCGTGTCCAAGTCATTTTATGTTCGAATCCCATCGAAAAACCTTTGGTAAACTGGTATCCTAAACCGACACCAACATAAGGCATAAATCTCCATTTTGGATTTTTACTTCCTTCAGCTAATGTTTCATAACTTCCATCGTAAATATCATTCAAACGTGATAAGATATCTGATTTACTACCATTACCTGCAGAATCAACCAAATTATAATTATAGCGTTTATTGTTTTCATCCAATTGATCCAATTTGGTAACTGCTTTTATTAAACCAGCACCACCAAATACATACATTAAAATGTTTGTTTTTTTTCTTAACTGATTGGCACCAATTTTAACTTCTAATGAAAATTCACTTAGGGAAGTTTTATAATTTTGATAAACATAACCACCATTCGAGAAATAGTTAAGTGTAGTATCATTTTGACCATTTAGTGCAAAATTATTTTTTAACCCAAAGGACTTTTGATAATCTTGTCCGTAGGTAGTGGAACCTAAATATCTGAATCTCCAACCCCAAAACAAAGGACTTGTTTCGTTGTAACAATAGGTTTGTCCGAATGTAAATCCGAAGCCAGGCCCCAGTTTTTTCATTTTTACATCACTTTTAAGCCAAGCGGCTCCACCATTTAATCCTAATTCCCAAGGATGTGGATTTTGTGCTATTGAGTCGCTAACAGCAATAAGACTTAGCAAAACAATTAAAAAAGAGTATATTTTTTTCATAACAATGGATTTTAATATCGGCAATACATTTTTTATGCCGTAAATTTTATTTTATTCTTGAAATCTTAAATTCTGTTCGTCTATTTTTTGCATGCTCCTCTTCTGAACAGGTTACGCCATCAGAGCAATTGTTTACCAAATTCGATTCACCATATCCTTTATAAACGATACGTTTGCGTTCAATTCCTTTTGAAACGATGTACTCAACTGCAGAACGAGCACGCTTAACAGAGAGTTGTAAGTTGTAATTAGCAGCACCACGAGCATCGGTATTTGCCGATAATTCAATTTTAATTTTCGGATTTTGTTTCATAACAACCACTACTTTATCAAGTGTAACTTGTGCTTGAGGAAGAATATTAAACTTCGCAAAATCGTAATAGATATTTTCCAAATTGATTACAGAATCAACCAAATTATTATTAACTGCATTCATGGCTTTCAACCATGGATCTTCATCATAAATAGTTCCTAAACTTTTTTGTTCACTCGCTAATACTGTAAAATTAAATGCTCCTTGGTAGCGTTTGAATTCTTTAATGATATTCCCATTTTCATCGGTTAAATACAAGGTAGCAAATGGCTTAATCACTTCTTCGTTTTCATCTAAAGCAAATTGTAAATCTTTATTTGCCTGTAAACCTGTAAATTTAAATTCACCTGCATCACCCGTTTTTGTTGTTTTAATAATTTTACCAGATTCGTCCACTAAATTTATGGTAGCATTTACCAAAGGTGCTTTTGCATCTGTAAGTAATTTCCCTTTCATATCAAACTTCAAATCCTTGTTGGTTAATTTCAACATTGGATCTTCGGCAGAGAGTGTTCCTAATTTTTTCTGTTCGCTTGCTAATACCGTAAATTTAAACTGACCTTGGTAGCGTTTAAACTCTTTAATAATCTTCCCTTCAGAATCCGTCAAATAGAGTGTAGAAAAAGGTTTAACGGCTTCATCATTTTCATCCAATGCAAATAATAAATCTTTATTAGCAGGTAAATTAGCAAATCTGAACTCACCAGCATTACCCGTTTTTGTAGTTTTTAAAATCTGTCCGTTTTCGTTCACTAAATTAATAGTAGCATTTGCTAATGGTCCTTTTGAATCATTTAACAACTTGCCTTTCATATCAAACTTAAGATCACTGTCAAAGGCTGTCATTTGATCTAATGATTTATTATCGCCCGACAATAATGTATATACAAAATCTGCTTCGGCCTGACTAATCATGGTGGCCATTACCTTACCATCTTTATTCGTTATTTTAACAACAGTACCTGTAGGAAGTTTAATTTCAGATTGTTTTAATTTAAGTGAATAATTTTCAGTTGGAGATACGTCAGTAAAAACAAAAGCACCAAGTTCGCTTGTTAAAGCAGATTGAACTAATTCTCCTTTGGCATTGTACAAATACACATTCACATCACCCAAGGGTTTCTCGGGATTACCACCATACAAGACATTTCCTGCAATTGAAATTGGCTTGTTCGATTTAACAATTGGTTTTAAAGCAGGGTCTTCTGCATAGATTGTTCCCATTTGTTTTTGGTCGGCAGGCAACAACGTAAATTTAAACTGTCCTTGATAACGCGTAATTTCCTTTATAATATTCCCTTCGCTATCGGTGATGTATAAAGTTTTAAATGGTTTTAGTTGTTCTTCGTTTTCATTCAATGAAAAATTCAAATCTTTATTCGCTTGCAATCCATAAAACTTAAACTCACCCAATGAATTAGTCAATGTCGATTTCAACACAACACCTTTTTCATCCACCAAATTAACAGTTGTATTATTTAATGGGTTTTTCAATTCATCCAACAATTTCCCTTTTAAATCTAATCGTAACTCAGAATCAGCAACACTTAATTGTTTTAATGAATTGTTTTCACCTGCTAAAAGCGTGAACACAAAATTCCCTTTTTCATTTACATTATCAGAACCTATAACTTTACCATCCTTGGTCGTTAATTTAATTTTTGCGTTTGGAGAAAGCTTTGCATCTGACTCATCCAATTTTACCAAGAAGTTTTTATCAGCTGGTAAATCTGTAAATACAAAGGATCCATTTTCATTAGTAGTAGTAGTTTGAATAATTTCTCCTCTTTCATTTAACAAATTCACAACTGCATTGGCAATTGGTGTGGATGGATTTTCGCCCATTAACAAGTTACCAGCAATACTAACATCGTTTGAATTTAAATCAGGCAATGAATTGGGATCGGCAGGCAAATTTTGGAAAATGAACCGTTCTCCACGATCATTAATAACTGTTACACGAATAATTTGTCCTTTATCATCCGCTAAAAAATATTTTTTCTTGGCAGCAACAGCTGGGTCGCTCTCATCCAATTTTACTAAATATTTATGCTCAGGATCAAGCTTGTCAAATTTGAAATACCCAGTAGAGTCTGTATTAGAAACGGCAATTATCACCTCATCACCTTCTTTATAAAGCATCACTTTTGTATTCTTAACAGGATCATTGAGATCTCTACTAAATAGAATTTTTCCAGAAACAGCAATTACTTTATTTAAACATCCAAATGCATAAATATCATCAGAGCCTTTTCCACTTTTTCGGTCAGATGAAAAATAACCTTTCGAAAATTCGTCATCCGTAAATACAATTCCAAAATCATCGGTAGATGAATTTAAAGGCGTACTTAAATTTTTAATTGCAGTATATTTTCCATCAATTTTGTTGGCCGAATAAATATCTAAGCCTCCAAATCCAGCATGTCCATCGGATGAGAAATACAGTTTACCATCTTTACGAATAGAAGGGAAAACTTCTGTTCCTGATGTATTCACTTCATCCCCTATGTTTGTTGGCTTGCCCCATTCTTCGCCTTCTTTTTTACAAACATAAATATCCATCCCTCCAAATCCACCTGGCATATCCGAAGCAAAAAACAACCATTGTCCATCAGCAGAAATACTTGGATGAGCAATGGAATATGAATTATCATTGTATTTGAAGGGCTGTAATTTACCCCATTTATTGTTTTTTAATTGACTAATGAACAACCTGGGTTTATTAATAAAATTGGGATCCTTTTTATTTAGCACATAATTTACGCGCGTTAAATACATGGTATTTCCATCAGCACTAAAACATACGGGGCCATCATGAAACTCTGTATTGACCAACCACGAATAGGATTTTGCTTTTTTTGAAATTTGAGATTTACCATCAGGTTGTGTTTTTATCTCGGCTTCGAAAACATTTAGATAAGGAGTATCATCCCAGGAGTAAGTTGAATTATTAACTAAATCTTGAGAACGATCGGATGTAAACACTAATTTATTTTTATAAACTACTGGTGAAAATTCGGCATGTGGTGTATTGATATTATCAAGTGGTGTAACATCAAACTCTTGAGTTTGTGAAATCCATGTTTTTATTTCACTAAACGACTTTAAGGTGATTTCCGTTTTTTTATCTTCAGGAACGGCATTGGCATAAAATTTCAATTGCTCACGAGCTTCGTCACGTTTGCCATTTGCTTTTAAAACTTGTCCATAAAAAAAGTGGTTAATTGGGCGAATATCCGGTTGTTTCATTAAGCGAGCATAGTATAACTCTGCTTTTTCGTAATCTTTTATTTTTCGGTAGGAATAAGCAATTTTTTCAAGTGCTTCGGTACTTTCTTTTTTCTTGAGCGCTTTTTTATAGAGGTCAATTGCTTTGGCATATTCAAAATTTTCATAATGCGTATTCGCACGCTTTAGCTGAGCAAAAGCTGCTGAAACAAACACTATAAAACATATTAAGAATAATACACTCTTTTTCATACCACATCTATCACAACACCTTTAAGCTTAAAAATAAGCATGTCGTGGAGATAACATTTTTGATTTTTTAATATTGAAATCATACCCTAGCATAATTTCATGACTTCCTCTACCTACTCTCGCAATCTTGCTAAAACCAAAATCAAAAGCATATCCAATTTTAAATTTTTCGGTAGCATAAAACTGCGTGTATGCTACTAATGATTTATCGGAACGAATAGATGCACCTACCCATAATTTTTTCTGAATTAAAAAACTAAAGTTCACATCTGCATTTATTGGTGCGCCCTTAACAGCTTTAACAACAACAGATGGATTAAACGTTAATTTATCATTGATCTCCCAACCTTTTCCAACTGTCAAAATTAAATGTGGTGAAAGGTGTGCATTGTCGCCATTCAAATTTGAAATTGTCGTTAATCGTCCATTGTAAAGATGTGTTGCTGCTAAGCCTGCATAAAAGGTACGTGTGTGATAATACAATCCTGCATCTGCAGTTGGAACAATCGTGGATGTTCTATTTTGTGTATTGTAAATATCTCCTTGGTCTTTGTAATTTATTTCATTCCAGTTATACACGTATTGATAAACACCCGCACGAATTCCAAACGCTAATTTTCCACTTCCTACTTTTATGCGATAAGCGTAAGAACCCATAACGCCAATACTACTTTTGGGACCAATTTGATCGGCCACTAAAGCGAAGCCTAAACCTACCTTACGTTTACGTGTTGGCCCATGAATAGAAAGCGTTTGAGTGTTTGGAGCACCATCAACGCCTGTCCATTGACTGCGTAGAAAAACAGCCGCATTGATGGCATCTTTACTACCTGCATAGGCAGGGTTTAGAACCATCTGATTGAACATGTATTGACTGTATTGAGGATCTTGCTGAGCAATAGCATTCTTACTCAAGCCAAAAGCTATGAGTAAAAACAACACTACTATGTTCCTCAATTTATTCATCTTAATTTGTTAATTCAATCCAACCTTTAAATTTTTTATCGCCTACTTCTACTAAATAGAAATAAGTAGCATCTGTCATTCTGTTTCCATTTTTATTTTTCCCATCCCATACAACGTTGGTATTATCATAATTTTTTCCTTCCCAAATTAAATCACCCCAACGATTATAAATAGAAACCATGTTTTGTGGAAAATCGGCAACACAATCAATTACCCATGTATCGTTATTTCCATCACCGTTTGGTGTAATACCATTATAAAAATTACATAAAATAGAAATACATTCTACTTGATCTTCGGTAACTACCACCGTTCCACTTATCATGGATAAACTATCCGAAATGGTGTATTGGTAGGTACCAGGAGGCAAGTTGCTTGCAACATTTGTATCACCAACGATGGCTGGATTCCAAGTGTAAGTAACATTTCCAACGGCATTTAAAGGAGTTAATGCAACACTTCCATTGTTTCCACCAATACAGGTTGAATTAACACTTGCTTGTGTCACACTTAATGTTCCTGCAACAGAATTCGGTTGCTGAAAACCTTGTGTAACTGTTTTAATAACAAAAGGAGAACCTTGTGTATAGGTTTCCGTCATCACTTCACCCACCGTATAATCAACAGTTCCCCATGGAGCAATACCAGTACCACCAGTACTTCCTAACACCTGACGAGGGTTAGTTTGTACTTGTGCAATTATGCTAACAGACATTAGCATAAAAAACAAGAGTGATATGTAGTAAACTACTTTCAATTAATCAGCTTTTAAAACGGTATAAGTTACTTTTGCATGGTAAAATCGATGAGTCGTTCCTGTTGTTCCAAATTGAAATCTTAAATGATAATTCGTTGTATTGTTATTTACTACTTCACTTAATACTCCTGATGTATACGTTGTATTTGCAGCATTATCAACGGATGATACAGATCCAATATCCGTTGAAGTAGCTCCTACAAGTTTTACAAGTGCTAACGTCATGGCGCCTGCTGCATTATTATCATTACAAAAAAACGATATACTTGTAATTGTAGCTCCATCTGGCAGATACAGAGGTGCAATTAAATAACCATCAGAAGCCGTTACACGATATGAATAAACAGGACCTGATGCTCCAAAATTTTCTACTACCGTTGCTGCTGTGGTATTAAATTCTCTAAACCCTGCTAATGGAACATTAACATAACCCGTTTTTGCAGTTGCATAGGAATAATCATTTGCTGCAGGAATTTCTACGTCTCCTTCTACTTTTAACATTGCAGTAGTAGGAGCAACAGTGGTACCTATACCAACATTACCGTTATAATACACCGTCATTCGTTCTATAACAGCTGCTGTATTTAATTGTGATGTAGAGAATACAAGATTAGAACCAGCCGCATTGATAGCTGTAAAACCTTGTGCTGCTTCTGCGGATATAGAAGCACCTAATTGCATAGAACCATTAAACGAATTATATCCATAAAAATCAAGATATCCCAAACCATCTCCAGTTGTCACAGCAGCAGGAACCGCTTCTGTACCTCTTCCTTTTTGAAATGCTAATGAATTGGCGAAAGCACTTGCTGCATAACTTTTTATTGATTGTAATGTAGCACCTCCTGTATTGGAAGAAACAGTTAAAAGCTCTGTTGGAGTAGCTGTTCCAATCCCCACTCTACCGCCTGAATTAGGAACTATAATAGCATAATTATTAGTCGCGCCTGAAGCACTAAAAAAACCTGCAACATTTGTGCTTGTAGTACCAGTATTGGTTATTGTACTTTGTAATCCATAGGCTGTATGAGTAGCACCCGCATTCGCACCTGAACGAGCAATTGTAATCATTCTACTGTTATTAGTGGCGGTACCAGTTGTTGATGTTGATGCTAAATACAACACCGATCCATTTGTCAATGTATTATCCTCCACATTTAATGTACTACCATTACCAGCACCTACCACATGTAATTTTGAGGAAGCAGAAGGTGCTGCGGTGTTAATACCCACAGTTGTACCATTGTCGAAAATCAAAGAAGTAGAAGACAATGAATTTGCTGAAGACCATTTAGGAACATAATTGGTTGTTCCACCTGCTAAAACACCAGCTGTACTCCATGTAAGTGTTCCAGCACCATTATTACTCAAAAAACCAGCAGCATTTGCAGCAGGCCAAGCATAAGGCACATCATTTACTCTTGTCAAATCACCAGTTGTACTTACTCGGAATT
>Ga0208626_1000200_pt1 | contig 23466 bp, 30 predicted proteins | sample LakWasMet10_HOW4_2_FD_183860 | JGI IMG/M metagenome (GOLD analysis project Ga0208626, IMG submission 183860) | Freshwater sediment methanotrophic microbial communities from Lake Washington under simulated oxygen tension - Sediment Metagenome... | ecosystem: Environmental > Aquatic > Freshwater >... | reverse complement strand
GGAATCGAACTGACGACCTTCGCATTACAAGTGCGCTGCTCTACCAACTGAGCTAATCCGGCGTTAAATTTGAGTTGCGTATTATACTGAGATTTTTAAAAATGCAAAGCTATTTTACGATTGTTAATGTGGGTTTTTTATTATTTCTGTTTTTTGAGCGATCTTCAGGTGAAACATCCGCAGTCGAAGCCAGTTCTTCATCAGCGGCCCGCGCCTCTGTGTCGGTGGCATCTTCCAGCTCAAAAAACATACCCTGCCCGTTTTCGCGCGCAAAAATACCCCTTACTGCATCCATCGGCACATAGATATTTTGAGACACGCCGCCAAAACGAGCCGAGAATACTACCGACTCATTATCCATATGCAGATCTTTGGTCGCGCTGTAGTTGATATTCAATACAATCTCGCCATCCTTGACGTAAGCCATCGGCACACGCGTAGAGCCATTAACTGCGACCACCAGATGCGGCGTAAGGTTGTTGTCGACGCACCACTCATGCATGGCACGCAACATATAAGGCTTAGTAGAAATCAATTGCGCCATTAAAACAACCTTACTATCGAATAAGAAATCGCAAGTTAACTGAAAAACACGTAATTACTTACGCATCGCTTTTTCGGACGGCGTCATCGCATCTGAATACAAAGGCCTTGAGAACAGGCGCTCCGCATATTTGAGAATCGGCGCTGCCTGGTTTGGCAATTCAATGCCATAGTGCCCCAAGCGCCACAGCAACGGCGTTACCGCAACATCCAGCATTGAGTAATCATCTCCCAGCAGGTAGTTTTGCTTGGAAAAAATAGGTACCAGCTGCGTCAGGTTATCGCGAATAGTGGCGCGTGCCTTATCAGCCTTCTGTTCATCACCCGATTCAATATCCGCAATGTAGCTGAACAAATCCTTCTCAAAACTGTACAAGAACAACCTGGCACGGGCACGCATCACCGGATCAGGTGGCATCAGCTGCGGATGCGGGAAGCGCTCATCAATGTACTCATTGATGATGTTAGCTTCAGATAGCACCAGATCACGTTCAACCAGAACCGGCACTTGATTATAGGGATTGATAACTGCCAGGTCCTCAGGCTTGTTTGCCAGGTCAACATCAATCACCTGGAAATCCATGCCTTTTTCGAATAAAACAATTCGACAGCGGTGGCTATAGGGATCAGTCGTCCCCGAATATAAAGTCATCATATCTAGTGTATATCCTTCCAATAAGCTTTCTTGAGTTTGTAAGTCAGAACCAACAACACACTCAAAAACAGTAAAACCAACCAGCCCAGCTGGTTACGTTGTTGTTTTGCAGGCTCAGACATGTAAGCCAGGAAATTGGTCAGATCACCAACCAGCACATCATATTCCTCAACAGAGAGGCGTCCCGGTTTCACCAATTTCAACTCATGCGTTTCATGGTTAAGCTCTTGCTCACCTTGCAACTCATAGAGTACATGCGGCATACCCACCTTATCGAACACTGTGTTATTCCAACCGGTTGGACGTGAACTGTCACGGTAGAAGCCACGCATATAGGTATATACCCAGTCCGCACCGCGGGCGCGCACTTCAACCGACAGATCAGGCGGCGCAGCGCCTAACCACTTGGCAGCTTCTTTCTTGTTCATTGCCACCTTCATGGTGTCACCCACTTTTTCGCCGGCCAGCAGCAAATTGTCCTTGATCTGCTTTTCCGTCAAGCCGATTTCAAGCAGGCGGTTATAGCGCATGTAATTCGCGCTATGGCAGTTAAGGCAGTAGTTAACAAATGTACGCGCACCGCGCTGCAATGATTCATGGTTTGAGGCATCCACCGGCGCTTTATCCAGCGCCAATTCCTCATTGGCGGCTGCAGTAAGCGATAAAGCAAACAATGGCGCTAACAATACTGCTGATAAAATATTTTTCATATTATCTATAGTTTTCATGGCTATTATCCTGTCACTCTTTCTGGCACTGGTTTAGTTTTGTCTTTTTTGGTATACCAAGGCATCAAAGCAAAGAACAAGAAATAAACAACCGTAAAGAATCGTGCAACTACGGTAGCGCGATCCGCACCACCCATCCACGCACCAAACTGACCCCAAACGTTTGAAGGTACGGTACCCAGATAACCCAGAATCAGGAAACTCACCACAAACGCAGCCAGCCAAGCCTTATACAACGTACCGCGATGACGAATGGACTTCACTGGGCTTCTATCGAGCCAAGGCAGGAACGCAAAAGCCACTACTGACAGCCCCATTGCAGCCACACCCGGGAATTGCGAGTTCAGGATAGGCGGCACCGCACGCAAGATTGAGTAGTAAGGCGTGAAATACCATACCGGCGCAATGTGTGCAGGCGTTTTAAGCGGGTCGGCAGGCACAAAGTTATTCGCCTCAAGGAAATAACCACCCATTTCCGGTGCATAGAAAATAATCGCTGAGAATACAATCAGGAATGCTGCTACACCGACAAGGTCTTTCACTGTGTAGTATGGATGGAACGGGATACCATCCAACGGAATGCCTGTTGCTTTATCTTTCAGCTTCTTGATTTCTACGCCATCCGGGTTGTTTGAACCAACCTCATGCAATGCAATCAGGTGTGCAGCAACCAAACCTACCAATACGAACGGCAATGCAATCACATGGAACGCAAAGAAGCGGTTTAGCGTAGCATCTGAAACCAGATAATCACCGCGCAGCCACTGAGACACATCAGGACCAATGAATGGAATTGCAGAGAACAGATTCACAATGACCTGCGCACCCCAGTATGACATCTGACCCCAAGGCAACAGGTAACCAAAGAAAGCCTCGCCCATCAGCGCCAGGAAAATCGCCACGCCGAACAGCCAGATCAATTCACGCGGATTGCGATATGAACCGTAAATCAAGCCACGGAACATGTGCAGATAAACCACAACAAAGAACATGGAAGCACCGGTAGAGTGCATGTAGCGGATCAGCCAGCCCCATGGCACATCACGCATGATGTACTCCACAGAACCAAACGCCAATTCAGCATCTGGCTTATAGTGCATGGTCAGGAAGATACCCGTCACGATTTGCAGCACCAGCACCAGCAGAGCCAAAGAACCAAAGAAATACCAGAAATTGAAATTCCTGGGTGCATAATATTCGGTCAGGTGCGCCTTGACATTGCTGGTCAAGGGAAAGCGTGCATCCACCCAATTCAAAGTGTCATTCATGACACCAGCTAATTTTGACCTACCTTGAGATTTATTTTTGTTAGTCATGATTAAGCCTTACCTTCAGTATCAACACCAATCAGCAACACAGTATCGCTTAGATATTTGTGCGGAGGCACCACCAGATTAATTGGCGCCGGAGAGCCTTTGAACACACGACCCGCCAAGTCGAATTTAGAACCGTGGCAAGGACAGAAGAAACCGCCGGTCCACTTCTCGCCCATATCGCCGCCAGCCTTCATTTTCTCAGTCGGCGAGCAGCCCAGGTGCGTACAGATACCTACGACCACGGCAACATTAGGTTTGATTGAACGGCCTTGATTTTTACAATACTCAGGCTGCTGGGAGGTTACGTTACTGGCAGGGTCGGACAATTGATCATCATGCTTTGCCAACTCTGCAACCATCTCCTCGGTGCGGTTAATGACCCACACCGGCTGACCACGCCATTCCGCCGTCAACATCGTACCCGGCTGAATTTTGCTGATATCAACTTCTACCGGCGCACCAGCGGCTTTCGCACGCTCACTTGGCGTCATGCTCTTAACAAAAGGTACGGCGACTGCTGCACAGCCCAGGGCACCTACTGCTGAAGTTGCTATTAGGAAGTTACGCTTATCTAAATCTACTTGAGAACACTCGCTAGCTTGCGAGCCAGCCTGCTGCTTGTCACTTTGGTTGTCTGACATGTTTTCCTCATGCATGAAAGGATTGACCGAATTCAGCATCAGGTCCTTTTGAGACCAATGCCATCATATACATTAAAATAGCGCCAGCTATAAGAGCATTACTCACAGATGGCACAGCCTGAAATAGAGCGATTTTTAATCGGCGAATTATACATTTGTTTACAACCCAATTAAAGCTTTATTTAATAAGTGACTGAAGTAAAACAACTAAACCGGATTATCAATATCTATAAATTCATGCTCTAGATTAAACCTGGCCGCAAGGTGCGCCCCAAGCGCTTTAACCCCATAACGCTCAGTTGCGTGATGCCCCGCTGCAACATAAGCCACCCCCATTTCAAGCGCCTGGTGCGTGGTTTGCTCTGAAATCTCACCACTGATAAAAACCTCGGCACCAAGCGCTGCCGCCGCTTCAATATAGCTCTGCGCAGCCCCGGTACACCAGGCAATCTTGCGTACCAGCCGATTTCTATCGCCCACCACCATAGCACTGCGCTGCAGGCAACTTTCAATTTTCAGTACAAAATCCCCTAGCGTTGCTGGAGCATCAAGATCGGCATAAGCGACCAGATTTTCATCACCTGCGTAATCGACGGCATTCAATCCAAGCAACTTGCCAAGCTGCACGTTATTCCCCAGCTCTGCGTGCGCATCCAGAGGCAAATGATATGCCATCAGGTTTAAATCATTTTTTAATAAATAGGCTATGCGATTACGCTTGATACCGACAATTCTGGCATCTTCGTTACGCCAGAAATAGCCATGATGCACCAACACCAGGTCAGCATTCGCTTTGTGGGCAGCTTCCAGCAGCGCCATACTTGCAGTCACTCCGGACACAATTTTGCGAATATCCTGCCGCCCTTCAACCTGCAAGCCATTAGGACAGTAATCCTTGAAACGCTCTACACGCATGAGTTGTTGGGTATAATGTATTAACTCATTGATTTTTACCATAAACTATAACCTTTAGATTCTGTGCTATTGATTTCCGATTGCTGTGACCCGATATCCAAACTACTTATTTTCTTTACATCTAACTTATGAATAACCAGCTGCATAAAAAAGTATGGCTCATTTTTGCACAAACGGCGACCGTGTGCATGGCATTACTATTCGTATTGCGCATTTTCAATCCTGATTTTTTAAATCAAAAAGAACATGCGCTAACAGCAAAGCCGAATGATCAATCGCAGGAGGCAACTCCGGCAGGTTCTTACCGCCATGCGGCAAAAAAAGCGATGCCTTCTGTAGTCAATATCTTTACCAGCAAGGCAGCCGCTGCCAACCCGCATGAGAAATTCCTGGATGACCCGGTTTTCCGGCATTTCTTTGGTGATCAGTTCGACGACATGGAAACCCCGTCGCAACCGGAAAACAGCCTGGGCTCCGGCGTTATCGTCAGCGAAAAAGGTTTGATCCTGACCAACAACCATGTCATTGCGACAGCAGATGCAATCGAGGTTGCGCTATCAGACGGCCGCAAGCTTTCCGCAAAAGTGGTGGGCACTGACCCCGACACTGATCTCGCACTGATTAAAGTAGATGCCGATGATCTGCCTGCAATCACTTTTGCGAGTTCAGACAAGCTAAGTGTCGGCGATGTAGTATTGGCTATCGGCAATCCTTTTGGCGTTGGCCAGACTGTTACACAAGGCATCGTCAGCGCACTTGGCCGCACACACCTTGGCATTAACATCTATGAAAACTTCATCCAGACAGATGCCTCGATCAATCCCGGCAATTCGGGCGGTGCATTAATCGATACCGAAGGTAGCCTGGTAGGCATCAATAGTGCAATCTATTCACGCAGTGGCGGCTCCATGGGCATTGGCTTTGCCATACCGGCAACGCTGGCACAGCAGGTGACTGAGCAAATCATTGCACAAGGCAACGTAACCCGGGGCTGGATAGGCATTGAGGCACAGGACATTACACCGGAACTTGCAGAATCATTCCGCCTGAAACGGCCGCAAGGCGCACTGATTGCAGGCGTTCTGCGCAACAGCCCGGCAGATAAGGCTGGCCTGCGCGCCGGTGATATTTTATTGGCGATCGAGGGTAAACCTGTGATTGACAGCGGCACCATGCTGAATCTGATCGCAGCCCTGAAGCCTAATCAAAAGGCCACTATCCAGATTGCGCGTGCCGAGGCGATTATTAACATCTCGATTATTATCGGAAAACGCCCGAAGCCATCTGAAATTGTAAGTGAATAACTTTTTCAAGCCGGCGGTTGAATGGTCGGCTCGGATTTCTTTCTGGTGAATGCGGCAACAAAAATGCCCAACTCATACAACAGCCACATAGGAACCGCCAGCATGAACTGTGAAATGATGTCTGGCGGAGTAAAGATTGCGCCGATCACAAATGCCGCCACCACTACATAACCGCGTGCGTCTTTAAGTGCTGCGATATCCACCCAGCCAAAACGGACAGCCATGACCACTGCGATAGGCACCTCAAAAGACAACCCAAAAGCAAAAAACAAAGTCATGACAAAGTCGAGGTAGTTCCCAATATCGGTCATGACCGCAACACCTTCCGGTGCGGTACCTACGATAAATCCAAATACCACCGGAAAAACCAGAAAATAAGCGAAAGACATGCCCAGCAGAAACAGAAAACTGCTAAAAACTATGATCGGGATCATGAATTTCTTTTCATGCGCATAAAGGCCTGGGGCTACAAATGCCCAAACCTGGTAAAGCGTATGCGGCAGCGAGATCAAAAATGCAGCCATCATCGCCACCTTCATCGGCACAAAAAATGGGGTAGTGACACCGGTGGCAATCATCTGCCCGCCCATCGGCAGCTTGCTCAGCAAAGGCGCTGCCAGCAATGCATAAATATCATTGGCAAATGGGAACAGTGCGACAAAAACGACGATCAAGCCCACAACTATGCGCAGCAAACGGCTGCGCAACTCAATTAGGTGTGATATAAAATTTTCGGTAGGGGTCACGTGCCAGCACTATTCTTTATCTGGGTTAGGATTGGGCTGTTTGTCCAAGGCTGGCTTGATGCTTTGTTCTGCTTCGATAATTTGCAAATCCTGGCTGATCTTTTCAGCCTCGGATTGCAGCTTTTCCTGCACAGCACTACCGGCGCTCCGGATTTCATCCTGCAACTTTTGCAGCTCTGCAAAACGCGTCTCCCGGTTTACCTCTTCTTTAATCTGCGTCATGTATTTCTGCATACGTCCAGCCAGCGCACCCAGCATACGCGCAACTTTCGGCAGCTTTTCCGGGCCAATCACAATCAGTGCAACGATTGCGATGACCACCAATTCAGAAAAAGCAATATCAAACACGGTTGAGAACTAAAGCCAAATAATAAATAACAGATACAGTCCTGATCTGAACAATCAAGACTCGGCTTTTATCGCAGCCGCTTTGGGCTTAGCTGCCGAAGCTTTTTTCGCCGGTGCTTTGGCTTTGTCCGCTGCGGCTTTAGCTGCAGCAGGTTTCTTGGCGGCCGTGGCCTTTGCAGCCGGGGCTCGTTTTTTTACAGGCGCCTTGGCTGCGGGGACTTCAACGGCATTGGCTTCGATTATCAGCGCTTTCTCTGATTGGTCAGTGATCGCTGCTGAAGCGCCAGATCCATTTTTTTCTTCGGCCATCGCATCCTTAAAACTCTTAACAGCACCGCCCACATCACCGCCAAGGTTGCGTAGCTTTTTTGTACCGAATATCAGCACCACTACCAACAAAACAATCAACCAATGCCAAATGCTTAATGATCCCATGATGCTCTCCTTAATAATATCCGCTTACTGTGATGCCGCTAAATTCTTGGTAACGACTCGCCGCCGCCAAACACGTGTACGTGCATATGAAACACTTCCTGCCCGCCTTCGCGTCCAGTATTGATCATCGTACGAAACCCTTTCAAACCTTGCTCTTCGGCGAGTTTGGGGGCTAGTAATAATATTTTACCCAGCAACGCCTGATGCTGCACTTGGCAAGTCTGCAAACTTTCAATATGCAGCTTGGGCACAATCAGGAAATGTACCTTGGTAATCGGATGTATATCATGAAAGGCGATCACATCGTCATCTTCATAAACCTTCTTTGAAGGAATATCACCCTTGATAATCTTGCAAAAAATACAGTCTGCGCTCATTCCTGCCTCACTATCCTTTTGGTCTGGCATTTTTCTCGTCAATACCAGACAAACCTTCACGCCTGGCCAGTTCTGCCAGCACATCCGATGGTTTCAAATCCGCTTTCGCCAGCATTACCAGTGTATGAAACCATAAGTCGGCAGTTTCATAGATGATTTCCTCTTTATTACCGCCTTTAGCCGCAATCACCGTCTCGGTTGCTTCCTCACCGATTTTTTTAAGAATGCTGTCCATGCCTTTGGCATAGAGCTTGGCAACATAAGACGATGCAGGATCGGCAGACTTTCGCTGCTCCAGCAACTCGGACAAACGGTCTAGAACGTCATTCATTGAATCACTCATGCTTATAAATATCTTCCGGGTTCTTGATCACAGGCTGATCTACCAGCCAGTTTTCATTCTCAAGTTTCTTGAAGAAACAGCTATGACGGCCAGTATGGCAGGCGATACCGCCAACCTGTTCTATTTTCAGCAGAATCACGTCTTCGTCACAATCAAGACGGATCTCATGTATTTTCTGCACATGCCCGGACTCTTCACCTTTACGCCATAGCCGGTTGCGCGACCGTGACCAGTAAACAGCCTGCCTGGTGTCCTGGCTCAACTGCAATGCTTCACGGTTCATCCAGGCGAACATGACGACATCACCCGTATCATGTTCTTGTGCAATGACCGGCACCAATCCGTCAGCATCCCAATGAACCTCATCTAACCAGTTCACAGCCTGACCTCTATACCGTGCCTGGCCATATATTCTTTCGCTTCCCTGACCGTATATTCGCCATAGTGGAATATGCTGGCAGCCAGCACTGCATCAGCTCCGCCTTCCTTGACGCCATCAACCAGATGCTGCAGATTGCCCACACCTCCGGATGCAATCAGGGGCACTTCTACGGCATTGCTGATTGCCCTGTTAAGCGGGTTGTTAAAGCCGATTTTAGTACCGTCTCTATCCATACTGGTGACCAGCAGCTCACCGGCGCCCAGGCTCACCATATATTCAGCCCATTTAACGGCATCAAGTCCGGTTGCTTTACGGCCACCATGGGTAAACACTTCCCATTCGAAAGGTTGGTTTTCAACTTTTTTGGCATCAATCGCCACAACGATGCACTGCGAGCCAAAGCGGTCAGCAGCGGCTTTCACCATCTGCGGATTAAGCACTGCTGTCGTGTTAATACTAACCTTATCGGCGCCGGCATTCAACAGGCGACGCACATCTTCAACCTCGCGCACACCGCCGCCTACGGTTAGCGGAATAAACACCTGACTCGCCACTTCTTCGATAATATGCAGAATCAAACCACGGTTATCGGAACTGGCCGTAATGTCCAGAAACGTCAACTCATCAGCACCCTGATCATCATAGCGCTTGGCAATCTCAACAGGATCACCAGCGTCGCGCAACTCAAGAAAATTCACGCCTTTTACAACACGGCCATCCGTCACGTCAAGGCACGGAATAATGCGTTTAGCCAGACCCATTAGACAAGCTCCATTAACTTAACTCATCCGCAAGTTTCTGCGCGGCAGAAAAATCCAGCGTACCTTCATAGATGGCACGGCCGGTAATTGTGCCGATAATACCTTCACTGGCAACTGCGCATAGCTTCCTGACATCGTCCAGATTGGTCACGCCGCCTGATGCAATGACAGGAATCGTCAATGCCTGCGCCAGCGCAACAGTGGCTTCAATATTAACTCCGCTCAACATGCCATCACGGCCAATATCAGTATAGACAATTGAATTAACGCCATAATCTTCAAATTTTTTCGCCAGGTCAATCACGTCATGGCCTGTCAGCTTAGACCAGCCGTCAATCGCCACCTTGCCATCTTTGGCATCCAGACCCACCATGATCTGCCCCGGGAATGCATAGCATGCCTCATGCAGGAAACCAGGCGTTTTAACAGCTGCCGTACCGATAATCACATAATCAATACCATTATCCAGATAACGCTCTATGGTTTCCAAATCACGGATACCGCCGCCCAACTGAATCGGTATATCGCCGCCAACCGCGCTTACGATAGATTTGATAGCACCTTCATTGACCGGCTTACCTGCAAATGCACCGTTCAAATCAACCAGATGCAGCCGCTTGCCGCCTTGATCCACCCAATGCCGGGCCATCGCGCCCGGGTCTTCGGAGAACACCGTAGACTCTTCCATTAAGCCTTGTTTAAGTCTGACACACTGGCCGTCTTTGAGATCAATTGCTGGGATAATTAACATAGTGAAAAGTAAATCTAATAAAAAATCAGTAATTAATAAAGTAACTGCTATCCATCATTAAACTGGCGTTCAGTTTGGCGACCAGTTTACGAAATTGCTCAATAATTGCAAACCCGCATCAGCACTTTTTTCCGGGTGGAACTGTACTGCAAACAGATTATCTTTTGCAATTGCACAGGTAAACCTGTTTGGGTAATGACTATAGCCAGCGATGATACCGTCATCATCAGGCTGCACATAATAACTATGGACATAATAGAATCTGGCGGCATCCTGAATGCCCTGCCATAAAGCATGCGGAGTAGCGCCGGTTTGATATACCTGGTTCCAGCCCATGTGCGGAACCTTCAGTTTACCGCCCTGGGAGTCAACCATATCTTCTGCCGCAAAGCGTTTAACACTGCCTTTAAACACGCCAAGACCCGCTGCATCACCTTCTTCAGAATGCTCAAACAGCATTTGAAGACCAATACATATGCCTAAAAAGGGTTTGTTCTGCGTGGCATTCATGACCGCATCACGCAGGCCTCTTGCATCAAGCTCGCGTATGCAATCCGGCATGGCGCCCTGCCCAGGAAAGACAACGCGCTCCGCTTCTGCAATCGCATCAGGATTGCTGGTTACCAATACATGCTTTGCCGGCGCGACATGCTCAAGTGCCTTTGATACTGAGCGCAAATTGCCCATGCCATAATCTACTACCGCGATATCTATTTTGCTCATGTTATTTTTTGGTATTGCTGTGACCTGTTTTTACCGGCGATGGAATCTCCGGCAGCAAAAGCATTACAAACTGCCTTTCGTTGACGGCATGATACCCGCCATACGCGTATCCAACTCCACTGCCATACGCAGCGCACGGCCGAAAGCCTTGAAAATTGTCTCGGCCTGATGGTGGGCATTGTGACCTTTTAAGTTGTCAATATGCAGCGTAACGTTGGCATGGTTCACAAAACCCTGGAAAAACTCATGCACGAGGTCAACATCAAACGTGCCGATCGCTGCGCGCGTGAACGTACAGCCGAACTCCAGACCCGGGCGTCCTGAAATATCCAGAACCACGCGTGATAACGCTTCATCCAACGGCACATAGGCATGCCCATAACGACGAATGCCTTTTTTATCACCTACTGCCTGCGCAAACGCCTGACCTAAGGTGATGCCAATATCTTCAACAGTATGATGCGCATCGATATGCAAATCACCCTTGGCATTTACTTCAATATCCATCATACCGTGGCGGGCAATCTGATCCAGCATATGATCCAGAAAACCAAGGCCTGTGTTAAATGAAGAAAGACCAGTGCCATCAAGATTGATGCTCACTGCGATCTGGGTCTCTAATGTATTTCTGTTAACTTTGGCTGTACGCATAGAATGTATATCAAATGTTATGTAACGGCATTTTAACCCATTACAAGGCGATCACGTATATTTACATGACTAAATAGAAATTTGACATAAAAAAACCCCAGTTTTAAGACTGGGGTTTTTTTCAATCAGTTAAAAAATTAGCTGAATAATTTTTTAATAAAACCGAATAAACCACCTGTTGAACCGCCATGAGCGATACCAGTGATTTCAGCAGCAGCAGCAGCTGGGTCAGCAGCGCCGTAGATAGCAGCACCGGCAACAATGATCGTTGCACCAGCGTCACGCACTTGAGCAGCCGTAGCAGCTTTAACACCGCCGGCAACTGAAATATCAACACCCAGGTTCAATCCTGCAACCAAAGCCAAGTCGGCAAATGGTGTCTGACCAGCAGCTTGCTGATCCAAACCAGTGTGAACACCGATGATGTGTGCGCCTAATTTTGCAACTTCTTGTGTGCGTGCTTTTTTATCAGCTACGTTGATCAAGTCAACTTGTGCTTTTTTACCGTATTTGTTTGCAACATCAATAACACCTTTGATTGTACCGATGTCTGAAGTACCCAGTACTGTAACGATATCTGCACCAGCTTTGAAGAATGGCTCAGCTTCGTAGTAACCGGCGTCCATTGTTTTCAGGTCAACCAGGATTTTGTTGTTCGGGAATTTTGCGCGCAGTGTTTGCAGCAGTTTGATACCGTTATGCTTAATGCATGGAGTACCGATTTCTAAAATATCTACATGTGGAGCAACTTTAGTTGCCAAGGCAACTGTTGCGTCGAAATCTAATGAATCTAATGCCATTTGGGTTTGTGCCACGATACATCCTCCAACGAATAATAAACCAATACTTAATGATTGATTTACTTAGGTTAAAATTACGAAATTGAAATTAATTATTATATTGTGCACAAAACGCACATTTCGCTATGATAACCGTAGTTACGCAGAAATTTCAAACTTTTCGTGTTTATTTTAGCGGTTTTTTACAATTTCCGCGCCACTTAAAGGCCAAGCCGCAGCTGCATTGGGATTTATCACCCAACGCCCCCCCTATAGAATATCCGACAATGCATCAATCAATAATGCAGATTGCGCATCGGTACCTATCGTGATGCGTAAATAAGGCGAAATACGGGCTGGTGATTTGAAATGACGTACGATAATGCTGCGTTCGCGCAATTTTGCGGTCACTTCCGCACCATCCCATGCCGGATGTCTGGCAAATATGAAGTTAGCGCCTGATGGCAGCACTTGAAAACCAAGTTTCACCAGGTCATGTACCAGCGCGTCCCTGGTAGCAATAACCTGTTTGCAGGTTTTTTCGAAATATTCAGTATCCTGCAAGGCAGCAATGGCACCTGCAGATGCAAACCGGTCAATCGGATAGGAGTTGAAACTATCCTTCACACGAATAAGCGCTTCGATCAGCTCTGGTGAGCCCATGGCGTAACCGACACGCAACCCCGCCAGCGAACGTGCTTTTGATAAAGTGTGCGTCACCAGCAGGTTAGGATATTGATTAATCAGCCGCACCGCCGATTCTGTGCCAAAATCCACATACGCTTCATCAATCACGACAACCGAGCCGGGATTGCTCTGCAGTAAGCGCTCTATCTGTGCCAATGCAAGCGGAATACCGGTCGGGGCATTGGGGTTAGGAAAAATAATGCCGCCATTAGGCTGATTATAGTCATCAACATCAATCGAAAAATCTTCCGCAAGCGGAACCGTCCGGTAGTCGATGCCATAAAGGCCACAATATACTGGGTAGAAACTATAAGTAATATCAGGAAATAATAATGGCTTATCATGCTTGAGCAACGCTTGGAATACATGTGCCAGCACTTCATCTGAACCGTTACCTACAAACACCTGATTCGGACTCAAGCCATAGGCATGTGCAACTGCCGCTTTCAATGCATCTGAATTGGGATCAGGATACAGGCGCAAAGTATCTGCAGCTTCTGCTTTCAATGCCGCAATGACCTTAGGGCTAGGGCCATAAGGATTTTCATTTGTATTCAGCTTGACCAGATTGGTTAACTTCGGCTGCTCGCCAGGCACATAAGGGGTTAACTTATGTACGATATCACTCCAGAATTTACTCATACTAAAACCTCTGACATATTGCTTAATATCTCATATGCTCAAACGCGATATTAAAAGCGGCAAAAGGAAAGCTTTAAACACCGTACGGTTCAAGTACGGTACAAAGCGAAGACGATGCCGGCACAGTTAATTGCGTGCTTTGAGGCGATATTCTGCGGAACGTGCGTGCGCCTGCAAACCTTCGCCATAAGCTAATGTAGCGGCAACCTTGCCCAGCACCTGGGCACCCTCTGCAGACACCATGATCAGGCTTGATCGTTTCTGGAAATCATAGACACCCAGCGGTGACGAGAACCTGGCCGTGCGTGATGTAGGCAACACGTGGTTTGGCCCGGCACAATAATCACCCAGCGCTTCACAGGTATCACGGCCCATGAATATGGCGCCAGCATGTTTGATTTTCTTGCTGAATGCCAATGGATCTTCCAGCGACAGCTCCAGATGCTCCGGAGCGATGTAATTACTGATTTCTGCAGCCTCATCAAGGTCGCGCACCTGTATCAATGCACCGCGGCTAGTCAGTGAGGTCGTGATAATGTCTTTACGCGGCATATCGACCACCAGCTTTTCGATGCTGGCAGCGACTTTATCCAGGAACGCAGCATCCGGACTTAACAATATGGACTGCGCCAATTCATCATGTTCAGCCTGGGAGAACAAATCCATCGCAATCCAGTCCGGATCGGTCTTGCCATCGCAAATCACCAGAATCTCGGATGGGCCTGCCACCATATCAATGCCCACCACGCCAAATACACGGCGTTTTGCAGCCGCCACATAAGCATTGCCGGGACCGACAATTTTATCCACCTGCGGCACCGTCTCAGTACCATAGGCTAAGGCACCTACGGCCTGTGCGCCGCCAATGCAGAATACACGGTCAACACCGCAGACCGCCGCAGCAGCCAGCACTAACTGGTTCTTCTCGCCGTTAGGCGTCGGCACCACCATAATCAGCTCCTGCACACCGGCTACTTTGGCCGGAATCGCATTCATCAGCACCGATGAAGGATAAGCCGCCTTGCCGCCAGGCACATATAAACCTACGCGATCCAGCGAAGTGACTTGCTGCCCCAGCAAAGTGCCATCAGCTTCCGTGTAGTTCCATGAACTCATGAGCTGTTTCTCATGATAGCTGCGTACACGATCAGCTGCAGTCTGCAACGCAGCACGCTGATCAGCCGGCAGGCTGTTCAAAGCGGACGCAAGTTCTGCGTGGCTGATTTCAAGCTGCGCAATACTGGTCGCACCGGTTTTATCAAATCGATTGGTATATTCCAGCACGGCTGCATCACCACGGCTTTTCACATCCTTGAGGATACCTGCCACCACCACGTCAATAGAATCATCCTGCGCCGTCTCAAACGCAAGCAGATCTTTCAGATTGCTTTTAAAATCACTATCAGTAGTTGAAAAACGTCTAATTTTCATACGATTGAACCTATAAGCTAAATTTATTTTCCGGCAGAGATGGCTGTTTTGAACGCATCCATAATAGGCTGCAGTTTCGCCCTGTTCAACTTGAACGAGGCCTGATTCACAACTAAACGCGAACTGATCTCACCCACTTCTTCCACAGCCTTGAGGTTGTTGGCGCGCAAGGTTCCACCCGTACTCACCAAGTCTACGATCACATCCGCTAAACCAACCAGGGGCCCCAGTTCCATGGAGCCATACAGTTTGATCAAGTCAACATGCATCCCCTTGGCTGCAAAATGCTCGCGTGCAGTTTTGACATATTTGGTGACCACTTTCAAGCGAGCGCCGCTTCGGATTGAGCCGAAATAATCAAAATCCTCGCGTACCGCCACCATCATCCTGCACTTGGCAATCTGCAGGTCTATCGGTTGGTACAGGCCTTCCCCACCATGCTCATCCAGCACATCCTTACCGGCTATCCCTAAGTCAGCTGCTCCGTATTGCACATAAGTCGGCACATCGGTCGCACGGACAATAATCAAGCGGACATCTTCGCGATTGGTGCCGATAATGAGCTTGCGTGATGACTCAGGATCTTCAGCCGCATGGATACCTGCCGCAGCAAGCAAGGGTGCGGTTTCTTCAAAAATACGGCCTTTTGATAGTGCTATCGTAATCATTTTATGTCTGTTTCTCTTTAAGCGATCCGCTTAACATTGGCGCCCAAGGCGTTTAATTTATCTTCCAGATTCTCGTAACCGCGATCCAGATGATAGATACGCTCAATCAGGGTATCACCGCGTGCCACCAGCCCCGCCAGCACCAGGCTCGCTGAAGCCCGCAAGTCCGTTGCCATGACAGTTGCTCCATCCAGTGAAGGTACGCCTTTCACCAAGGCGGTATTGCCGTCGATACTGATATCCGCACCCATGCGCTGCATTTCCTGCACATGCATGAAACGGTTCTCAAAAATGGTTTCGGTCACTTTTGCCACACCTTCCGACATGGTGTTAAGTGCCATGAACTGCGCCTGCATATCGGTCGGGAAAGCCGGATGTGGTGCCGTACGGATATTCACGGCTTTTAATTTACCATCACTTTTCACAGTGATGGTATCGGCTTCAGAGGTAACGGTCGCGCCTGCTTCACGCAGTTTTTCGATAACGGCATCCAGCAAGTCAGCGCGGGCATTAAGCAACTTCACCTCTCCGCCGGTCATTGCTGCGGCTACCATATAAGTGCCAGCCTCGATGCGGTCGCATACTACATTATGGGAGGTGCCGTTAAGTTTCTCCACGCCCTCGATCGTAATCACGTCAGTACCCGCACCCGTAATCCTAGCGCCCATTTTAATCAGCATCTCGGCCAGATCAATCACTTCAGGCTCTTTAGCCGCATTTTCCAGCACGGTTGTGCCTTCAGCCAGAGCGGCGGCCATCATGAGGTTTTCAGTACCGGTGACGGTCACCAGGTCCATATAGTAACGTGCGCCTTGCAGACGGCGATTCGGCAAATGCAAAGTACTCGCCTGAATATAGCCGTGTGTAATGTGTATTGCAGCACCCATGGCCTGCAAGCCTTTGATGTGCAGGTCAACCGGACGCGAACCGATGGCACAGCCACCCGGCAATGACACACGGGCAGTGCCAAAACGTGCCAGCAGCGGTCCCAATACCAGAATGGATGCACGCATGGTTTTGACCATTTCGTACGTTGCTTCGAACGAAGCAACCTCACTCGCATCCAGCGTCACTTTATCTGCATTACGGGAGATCTTGACCCCCATGGTATCCAACAGCTTAATCGTCGTGTCGATATCCTTTAACGCCGCTACACTACTCAGGTGCAATGGCGTTTCTGCAAGTAGTGATGCGCACAAAATAGGTAGCGCAGCATTCTTGGCACCAGAGATCGTGACTTCACCATGAAGGCGGTTACCGCCGGTAATGAGTAATTTGTCCAATTATTTAGCCGCATTCAATAAGGTTTGCAGTTCACCGCTTTCGTACATGGCACGCATAATATCGGAGCCACCGATGAACTCGCCTTTAATGTAAAGCTGCGGGATAGTTGGCCAACTTGCATAAACCTTGATACCTTCGCGAATATTCTGGTCTGCCAGCACATCCACTGCCAGGTAATCTGTGTCACAGGCTTTCAGTATTTGCGTTGCGAGATTTGAAAAACCGCATTGTGGGAATTTTGGTGTGCCCTTCATGTAAAGAACTACTGGGTTGCTTGTTACCTGCTCTTTAATAACTGCTTGTATATCCATTTTCTTTCCTATTTCATCATGCCTGTTACAGCGGTTGTAAAAAATATAAACGCCGTAATTAATTTTTATTATTCAGCTTCTGCCATGCATCGGGCGTCAACGTGCGCATTGATAACGCGTGTATTTCCGCCTTCATTCTATCGCCTAACGCAGCATATACGCGCTGATGCTGCTGCACCATCGATTTACCCACAAACTCCGGGCTGACGATGACCGCCTCAAAATGAGTGCCATCATCACCCAATACCTTGATGTGGTCACAAACTAGATTCTGCGTGATATATGTTTCTAATTGCTGAGCGCTTAACACTGACGATTACCTTTTAAATTCCAAATTAAACTTAAGATCTTAGTTTATAACCGGATTTTAGCATTTTTAGGGTGATCAGTGCCAACACTAAGAATGCACCGCCCACAACCAATAAACTGAACACTGGCGAAACATCGCCTTTACCGAAGAAACCATACCTGAAACCATCAATCATGTAAAAAAACGGATTCAACTGTGACACCTTTTGCCAGAACGGCGGCAGCGAGTGAATAGAATAAAACACACCGGATAAAAAGGTAAGCGGCATAATAATGAAGTTCTGGAAAGCGGCCATCTGGTCGAAACGGTCTGCCCAGATGCCGGCGATAATACCAAAAGTACCCAGCAGCGCACTCCCCAACAGCGCAAATGCAGCAATCCACCAGAAACTCGCCACACTCAGGTCAACAAACCACATGGCCACCAGATAAATGCATAGCCCTACGACCAGGCCGCGAATGATCGCAGCGATCAAGAATGCCAGAAAAAACTGCATATGCGTAAGCGGGGTTAACAGTATGAATACGATATTGCCCATCACTTTTGACTGAATCAGGCTGGAAGAACTGTTTGCAAAGGCATTCTGCAATACAGACATCATGATCAGCCCCGGAATCAGAAATGCCGTATAGGGGACTCCGTCATATACCTGCACATGACTTTCCAGCACATGTGAAAAAATCAGCAGGTATAACAGTGCGGTGATTACAGGCGCAGCCACTGTCTGGAACGCCACTCGCCAGAACCGTAACAATTCTTTTTTCAGCAGCGTCCAGGGGCCTCTGAGACCAGCAGGCAGTTTCGAGCCCGAACAAGTTTCCGTATGATGAATCAAGATGCGCTCCTTGCTGCATTCTGTGCCGGATTGCCGACCAGCGATAAAAATACATCTTCCAGGTCGGCTTCGTTTAACTGCATGTCCAGTACTTTAATGTCAGCAGTACGCAAGGCAGACAACACCAGCTCGATCTGCGCCATGTCATCCAGCGCAAAAGTATAAACGCCATTTTCGACATGTCGCACCAATTGCTCAACACCTGCCGGCAGGGATACATGACCCAGAGTCAAGCGCAAATGCTTACCTGAAAACTTATTGAGCAAATTGGAAGTACTATCCAGAGCCACCACCTGGCCTTGTTTCATCATCGCAACACGATTGCACAAAGTTTCCGCCTCTTCCAGATAGTGCGTCGTCAGGATGATCGTATGGCCTTCGCGATTCAATTTCTTAATGAACTCCCACAGCATCTGTCTCAACTCAACATCAACCCCGGCAGTAGGTTCATCCAGAACCACGACCGGCGGTTTATGTGCAAGCGCCTGCGCAATGAGCGCCCTGCGTTTCATGCCGCCCGAAAGTCTGCGCATATTAGTGTTGGCTTTATCTGTCAGGCCAAGGCCTTCCAGGATTTCATCCACCCAGGCATCATTTTCACGGCCACGGCCAAAATAACCGGCCTGGAAGCGCAGCATCTCGCGCACATTAAAGAAAGGGTCAAACACCAGCTCCTGCGGCACCACGCCCAGCAAGCGACGCGCTTGCTGATACTGGCTCTGCACATCAAAACCCATGACAGAAAGATTACCTGCACTTGGCGAGATCAAACCAGCCAGAATATTAATCAGGGTTGACTTGCCGGCACCATTCGGCCCGAGCAAAGCAAAGAACTCTCCCTGCTCTATTGTCAGATCTATCCCTCTCAGCGCATGCAATGCACCAAAATGCTTATGGACTCCACTGATTTTAATTGCGGGCAGACTCAAAATTTTACTTTCATTGACGTATTGAAAAATAGGATGATTTGTAGATTTGATACACTTGCTTTAAATTCGCTGATCGGCAAAAACACCTGAATACTTAATAAAGTTAAGATTCTAAAAAAACAATAGGCCAATAAATATTGGCCTTATTAAAAATAAAACGGTCGGTCTGACTTAATCCGCTACTCAGCACTGAGCGGTATAAAATCTGTAACGCCATATAACGCTGCCAGACTGATTAAGTTTTTGGGCAAATTATTAAACATCACAGCCTTATTCGCAGCCAAAGCGCGTTTTTGCCACTGAATCAATATACTAAGGGCAGCAGTATCAACATCGTTCACAGCCGACAGGTCGATCTGCAGATTATCCGTAATTTCCAATGCATTACTTTCATTCAGCACAGCATTGGCGTTATCGACAAGGATGTCACCAGAGACATACCACTGATTATCCTGCAACTTAATACTCGTCATACCCCTGCCGCTTTATTTTTCTCTGCAAGTTTTTTGTTCAGGCTATCCAGGCCATTGGTGCGGATTTCATTGCTGAACTGGCTACGATAGTTGGTCACAAGGCTGACACTTTCAATCACGATGTCGTAAACCTTCCAGCCGCTATCAATTTTCACGAGGCTGTAATCGACTGTAATCGGTTGGCCGCCAGGCTGCAAAATCTGGGTTTTAACACTGACATTTTTCGCGCCTGGTTCGGCACGCATAGGTTTGTACTCGATCACCTGGTTTTTATATTTACCAAGAGCAGTCGCGTAAGTACGCAGCAACAGGCTTCGGAATTCTTTCTGGAAAGCGGCCTGCTGCTCAGGACTTGCTGACTTCCAGTTTTTACCTAACACCATGCGGCATACACGGTCAAAATCAAAGTTAGGCAGGATTTTTTCTTCAGCCAGGGCAAATATCTTCTGCTGGTTACCGGCCTGGATTTCCTTATCGTTTTTAATAGTAGACAGCACATCTTCAGCGGTTTGTTTAACAAGATCATCCGCAGAAATCTCTGCTACAGCTGCGCCAGAACCGGCCATCAAGCCTGCTGACAAAATAAAACCAGTTAATAATCCTAAAAACGTTTTCATTGATACCCTCTTAATTACTTAATATTGAATCAGGTAAACTGCCATTGGCAGAATTGCAAGCCGCGTATACTGGCATTCACATTAAAACGGCGCATCACCTAATTCAGTTGACTTGTCCCCGCCTGACTTCTCGCCGGAAGCTTTCGCATCCGGCTTGGCGCCACCTGCATCAGCTTTCGAATCTGTTTCCGATGCCTTGTTGTACAGGAACTGGCTGATCATTTTTTCCAGCACTACGGCATCCTGTGTCTGCGTGATTTTATCACCATTTTTCAAAACATCATCTTCGCCGCCAGCCTCAAGACCAATATACTGCTCTCCGAGCAAGCCAGCCGTATAGATATTGGCGAACGTATCTTTGGGAAACTGATAACGCTCATCGATGCGGATAGTGACTACAGCCTCATACGACTTGGCATCAAAGCTGATGTCGGCAACCCGGCCCACTACGACACCAGCGCTTTTCACGGGTGCATTTGGCTTTAAACCGCCAATGTTCTCGAAAGCAGCCGACACGCTATAGGTATCACCGATCTTATTTGACGTAAGATTACCGACCTTCATGGCAAGCCCCAGTAAAGCTGCGACACCTAACGCCACAAAAATGCCAACCCATAAATCTATTGTAGTTCTATCCACTTAACATCCCCTCATTCTGTCTCTTATGCGCCGTTTAACAATATGGTTTAAACGGTAATCATGAAAGACGTTAAAACAAAATCCAACGCCAGCACGGTCAATGACGAAATCACTACAGTCCGTGTAGTAGCATGACTAACGCCCTCTGCCGTAGGCGGAGCATCAAAACCCTCAAACAAGGCAATCATGGTACATGCCACACCAAATACTACGCTTTTAATGACGCCATTAATAATGTCTTCCCTGACATCCACACTTGCCTGCATTTGCGACCAGAAAGCGCCGTGATCCACACCGATTAAAGGCACAGCCACCAAGTAACCGCCCAACACACCGACCATTGAGAAAAGTGCTGCCAGAATAGGCATGGAAATCACGCCAGCCCAGAAACGGGGAGCCACAACACGCGCAATCGGGTTCACCGCCATCATCTCCATCGCCGATAGCTGCTCGGTCGTTTTCATCAACCCGATTTCTGCTGTAATGGCAGTGCCGGCACGGCCTGCAAATAACAGCGCTGTTACCACAGGCCCCAGTTCACGCACCAAGGAAAGCGCAACCAGCACGCCAATCGCTTCCGACGAGCCGTATTTCTGCAAAGTGTTATACCCTTGCAGACCCAACACCATACCGACAAAAAAGGCAGACACAATGATGATCAGCAATGACATCACACCGGTGAAATAGACTTCTCGCAGCGTCAGGTGGAACCTCCTGAAACTTTCGCCGGAATAAATAATGGTAAGGAAAAATAGCCTCGCCCCGGCACCCAGACGCCATATACGCTCTATCATGCGCCGGCCAATACCGCGTAGCAGCTTTGACGGGCCAGTAAACAAAATTGATTTCATATTTGCGTTTATAATTAAATTTAGATTCTTATAAGGCAGGCTGCTTCAGCAACTCAGACCTGTAATTCTCTGCCGGATAATGGAATGGCACCGGACCATCTTTTTCACCATGCACAAACTGATGCACAAACGGCAGCGTAGACTGCATCAGGTCATGCGGAGTACCTTCAGCCGCCACTTCGCCGTTAGCGACAAAATACACATAATCTGCGATCAGGAAAGTTTCTTTAACATCATGCGACACGATAATGGAAGTGGCGCCCAATGCATCATTCAGGCTACGGATCAGGTCACAGATCACCCCCATTGAAATCGGATCCAGCCCGGCAAAGGGTTCATCATACATAATGATGTTAGGATCAAGCGCCACAGCGCGTGCCAGTGCTACGCGCCTGGCCATGCCACCTGAAAGCTCAGTCGGCATCAACTGATGCGCACCGCGCAAACCCACCGCATTCAATTTCATCAACACCAGATCCCTGATCATGGATTCAGGCAGGTCCGTCAGTTCGCGCATGGGGAAAGCCACGTTGTCGAACACACTTAGATCGGTAAACAAGGCACCATGCTGGAACAGCATGCCCATTTTGCGGCGCAGTTTATAAATACCTTCACGGCTTTGCTCATGCACCACTGCTCCGTCCACGCGCACCTGTCCACGCGTAGGCCTGATCTGACCGCCGATCAAACGTAATAACGTGGTTTTACCGCTGCCGCTGCCCCCCATGATCGCCACGACTTTGCCGCGCGGAAATACCATATTGATATTCTTATGCAGCAAACGGCCTTTGTAACCAAAGGAAAGATTGTCAATTTCTACGATATTGGACGTCATGGATAATGTGGTGATTCTATTGGTATTTATTGGCTTTTACTCTCAAGGTGCTATTCTAAAACAAATTAGCCTCTAAGCAAGCGGTTAAATTAAGCGCACAGCTGATTAAGCTATAATTGCCGCCAACAAAAAACCCGCGTTAGCGGGTCTTATCAAAATCACTTTTGCTTAAATACCGTAACAAACTATATATGATTTTGCCGCATCAATGTCTTTTGTCGAACTTAATTCCAATGCTGGTTCATCAGATGCTGTATATTCTGCCGCAAGCATGCTCCCTGTAGATGAGTCACCATCATCCATAGTGACATCCAACTGGGTTACATACTTACCTAAAATGCCTTGAGAACAAATCACATAAGAACCCTTAATGGCTTTACCGGCACCATCCTTCATAGCGCTATTTGCAACAGTATTCGTACCGGCCATAATCCCAATGGAGCCACCATCAGCATTAGTCGGACGCCAATCGGCATTGGCTGTATCTGTCGGCCCGGCCGCCAAATTGGCAAGCCTTACATGCTGCCAGAAATTATATGCTTCTGTATCGGCAGTT
>Ga0208626_1000197_pt1 | contig 23602 bp, 17 predicted proteins | sample LakWasMet10_HOW4_2_FD_183860 | JGI IMG/M metagenome (GOLD analysis project Ga0208626, IMG submission 183860) | Freshwater sediment methanotrophic microbial communities from Lake Washington under simulated oxygen tension - Sediment Metagenome... | ecosystem: Environmental > Aquatic > Freshwater >... | reverse complement strand
GGCGGTACAAACCTGCGTTTAGGCGTTGTGGAGTGCGGTGATGCGCCAGGCACCACTGTGCAGCTGCTCGAGGAGATGCGGTTTCAGGCAGATTTTTCCGGATTCTGCAAATCACATCAGCAAGCGCCTGAACAAGCCTGGCGAAAAATCCTGGATACAATAGCGCAAGCAATCGGCACCGTGCGTACGGCATACCCTGCAGTGGCCGCTGTCGGCATCGGCTTCCCCGGGTTTATCGACCCATGCACACAGAAAATCTCCCTATCTCCGAATCTGCCGGGCTTGTCTGATGTGGATTTAAGCAAAGACCTCAGCGGGCTGATCGCAATGCCTGTGGTTACCGAGAACGATGCGCTGGCAGCGGCATACGGTGAATTTGCGGTTGCCGGGACTGCTGGTAGCCTGGTTTACTTGGGGCTTGGCACCGGGGTGGGCGGCGGCCTGATAGTGAACCGGCAGCCTTTTGCCGGACAGCATGGTGTGGCGATGGAAGTCGGGCATTTGATCGTTGTGCCAGGCGGCCGTTTATGCGGTTGCGGGAATCATGGCTGCATGGAGCAGTATGCCTCGGCCAGCGGAGTTGCGATCACCTATATGGAATCCACCGGCAACAATTGCAGTGCGGCAGAAATTGCCGCCCGCGCCCGATCCGGTGACCCGCATGCGCTGGCCGCTTATTCGCTGGCTGGCGAATCGCTGGCACAGGCTTTGGCGCATATTCTGAAAGTCATCGATGTCACGGATGTGGTGATTGGCGGCGGCATGAGCGCCGGCTGGCAATTCATGCGGCAGGCATTTGAGCAAAGGCTGGATCAGGACTTGATTCCTGTACTGCGTGGTAAGGTCAATGTGCGCATTTCCGATATGGGCGACCAGGCCGGTATCATCGGGGCAGCGCTGCTGGCACGGCAAAAAACCAGAGGCTGAAATACACAGCGCCGGATGTCAGCCTGTCATGCCGGGCCGACAGAAGTGGCTGTCTTGATATAGGCTTCGAATTGATCTGCAGGCATGGCTTTGCTGAAATAATAACCCTGCACTTCATTACAGCCTTGTAAACGCAGGAAAGCCAGCTGGCCAGCGGTTTCCACGCCTTCGGCAATGGTGCGCACCCCCAGGCTGGTCGCCATGTTGATGATTGCGGCTACAATGGCTTTATCTTCAGCATCTTCCGTGATGTCATGCACAAAAGACCTGTCAATTTTCAGCTTGTATACTTTAAAGCGTTTCAGGTAGCTTAATGATGAGTAGCCGGTACCAAAGTCATCTATCGACATGCGTATGCCCAGGCTGTCCAGCTTGTCCATCATTGTAACGGCGGCTTCCGGGTTATCCATCGCGGCCGCTTCCGTCAGTTCCAGTTCCAGGTAGCGGTGCGGCAGGTTTGCCTCATCAAGTATGGAAGTGACCAGCACCGGAAATTTGCTGTCACGGAACTGTATCGCCGAGATATTCACCGCAATCACGGGTACGGCTAGCCCGGCATCAAGCCATGTTTTCATCTGCCTGGCGGCATTACGCAGCACCCATTCACCGATTTTTGCAATCTGTCCCGTGTTTTCGGCAACCGCAATAAATTCGGCGGGGGAAACCATGCCCAGATCAGGATGCTGCCAGCGGATTAAAGCTTCTGCGCCGACGATATGGCCATCATCTACAGAAACCTGCGGCTGGTAATGCAGAGCGAGCTGGTTACGTTCAATCGCAAAGCGCAAAGCGTTTGCCAGCTGCAGATTGCGTTCAGTGTTGGACTGCATTTCCTGTGTAAAGAAGCGGAAGCCATTGCGGCCAGCCTGTTTGGCTTTATACATCGCGTTGTCGGCATTTTTATAAAGCATTTCTATATCATTGCCATCATCCGGGTAGATCGCGATCCCTATCGAGGCTGTGGTAATCAGTTCATGCTGGTCAACGATGAAGGGGACGGAAATGATTTCCAGCAATCTATCGGCAAGGTTGGCAGCATTGTTTGCCGATGCCGTAGGTAAGACGATCACAAATTCATCACCGCCTGAGCGTGACACGGTATCTTCATCGCGCAGCACGGATTTAATGCGTTTTGCCAGCTCTATCAGCATCTGGTCGCCTGTGCTGTGGCCAAGGGTATCATTGATGTATTTGAAATGGTCTAAATCTACGAGCATGATCGCAAGGTTGTTACTGCTGTGCTGTGCCAGGCTGAGTGCGTACCGGAAGTGATCCTGCAGCAGGGTGCGGTTAGGCAAACCGGTCAGCTGGTCGAAATGCGCAAGAAACTGGATGCGTTCGCCAGCCTGCAATTTCTCGGTAATATCGTCTTTGATGGCAAGATAGTTCGAGATATTGCCTTCATCGTCACGAATCGGGGAAATCATGACATATTCAACATATTCAGTGCCGTCTTTGCGGCGGTTGATGAGTTCGCCTTTCCAGATTTCACCGCGGGTGATGGTTGCCCACATATCCACGTAAGTTTGTTTCGAGGTCTTGCCGGATTGAAGAATGCGCGGGTTTTGGCCGATGACTTCACTTTCGCTGTAGCCTGATGATTTGAGTAAAGCTGAGTTCGCAAACACAATTTTGGCATCCAGGTCGGTAATGACGATGGAGTTCGGGCTTTGCTCTACGGCCAGTGATAATTTACGCAAATCATCCTGCATTTTGTTTTTTTGCAGCTCATCTTCAAAACGGTTTATGGCAGAACTGATGTCCGAAGCCATCTCCGACAGTAGTTTCTGTACATCTTTTTCAAATGCATTGAGTTCAGTGGAGTAAAAAGTAATGGCGCCAATGACTTTATCTTTTAGATGAAGCGGCAAAGAGGCTGATGCGTTCCAGCCGAATTTTTTGCCACGCTCGTGCCATGGGCTTGTCATCGTGCTGCGAGTAAAATCCTGGCACCAGACCGGTCGGTTTTCACGTATGGAGATGCCGGTAGGACCCTGGCCTGAAGGGTGGTCGGCAAGTGTCGATATCTCGATGCCATCCAGATATTCGGTATATTGCCCATAGGACGCAACCGGGTTCACGAAATGTGTGGTTGCATCGTGAATGCCTATCCAGCACATGCTCATGCCGCCATGCACCACGCCATCACGGCAGATCGTGCTAAACAGCTCCGTCGAGTCTTTGCTGCGTACAATCGCCTCGTTGCAATAACTCAGCGCGGCATAGAAACGTGTAAGCCTGTCGTTATCGGCGCGTGCTTTGGAAAGTCGCCGCTGCGTTTCTGAAAGCCAGCTCATGACACTGTTTTCCATGCCTTTGCTGACCGGGATGGCGTCATGGAAATCACCGCTGCCAATTCTGGCAATTTGTGATTGCACATCCTTAAGCGGGGCGCCCAGCGTTGAGCGCATGGATTGGTATGTTCTCCATAAAAAGAACAACAGCATGAGCCCAACCAGAATAAGCGCATAACGGCTATACAGGGCGAGCTTTAATTCGGAGTTCACCAGGTCAGATGTGCGTTTCTCTATCATGCGGTAGCCATCGCCGATGAGTTTCATGATTTCGGTTTTTGCCTGATTGTAAGCATCGTCATGCAGTAATCTCAGCGCTGCGATGTGATGTTCATCGCCGGCATGTTTCGAGGCTTCAAACAGCTTCATCGCCGCGAACTCGGTACTGGTGAGCTGGTCAGATTTCTTTTTAGCTTCGGATAGCTTGGCAAGCTCTTTTTCGCTGAATCCCGCTTTGCTTATTAATTCCATCAGCGGGTGAGTTTCACCGGAAGCAAGGTCTGATGACTGGTGATCCTGTTGGCTGAAGTCCCAATAGGCAATGTGGTATTCAAGGCGGCGCGGGAGCTTGCCGTCACGGATGGCGATGATTTCTGAATAGTGCTGTTTGTAAGAGGGATCGCCGCTGGCGACATAGGTGCGTGCGGCGCGGGTCAGGTCATCCGAAGACTGGCGCAGTTCGTTTGCTAACAGAAAGGATTGGTGACGTAACTCATTAGCGGAATCGATGCGTTTTTCCGCCAGTACATAAATCGTGAATAAAATACTGTAAATCACCAGGCATATCGATGCCAGGAGCAGATTTAGCGTAAATGAGCTGGAATTGTTGTTGCGCGCGGTCATGAGTGAGGATTGTAGATGAATTTGATTGCTTGTACATTCATATCTAACTGCACGGCATATTTTATGTTTTGGCCAGGCATTGAATGCAGCATCTGTTTTGACTGGGGTAAGCGTTATCGGTATGGGCGGCATGATACCTCTTTTGCAGCACTTGAATTTGCTGGAAATCAAGTCTTGAATAAACCATCATGAATAAATCGTCATGAATAAATCGTCATGAATAAATCGTCATGAATAAATCATCGTGCCATAATGAATCAAATAGCTTGCGCCCAGTCTACCGACAAGTGCCCGACGATAATGAAAATAATATTGAAACTTTAATCGACTACAATCGTTATAGCGATGGCTGCGATGCAAATTTCAATGGGAAGGTCATGTATGCCGGATCGAATTTTTAACAATATTTTTAATGATGCCTAGGAATAACACCTGGAAATAACACCTGGAAATGATACTTAGTTATGTTGCATAGATCCATTATTTCTGCCCTGGTGCTGACATCCGCCTTGGCGGCAGTTCCACAGGCAATGGCCGCAGGCTCGGTCTGGTATGGGGATGCAGACCCTTTATCTACTGCACTGGAATTGCCGCCCGCCGTTTATGGCGCAGGATTCAAACCTGAAATGGCAGGGCAGACCTGCGCCGGCCTGGATTTTAGCCGGGCGCTGACTTTGGCCGATGTTACTGAAGCCGCTTTATGCAACAACCCGCAGACGCGGGAATCTTATGCAAATGCCAAGGTGCAGGCGGCGCAGCTGGGCATTGCCAAGTCAGCATTTCTGCCGACCGTGACTGACAGTATCAGCGTGAACCAGAATTTTGTAAGGCCTGAATCAGCCAGCAGGGGGCCTGAGTTCAGTAATCTGAGCAACAGTCTTGCCGCTTCTTACCTGCTCTATGACTTTGGCAACCGTGATGCTGCGTTGGAAAACGCGCGCCAGTTACTGAATGCAGTCAGTGCGACCCAGAATGCCATTGTCCAGAATATATTGTTGTCGACCGTAAAAGCCTACTACCAGGTGCAGACAGACATTGCCTTGCTGGACGCCACCCGGGAGTCGGAGCGCTTTAATCTGGAAAGCTTCAAGGCGGCAGAGGCTAAATATAAAGCCGGCGTATCCACCCCGGCTGATAAGCTGCAGGCAGAAACCGCTTATGCTCAGGCTGTGCTGAACAGGATCAGCGCAGAAGGTGCGCTTAAAACCGATTACGGTATTCTGGCTAATGTCATGGGCTTGCATGCCAATACCCCGCTCAATCTTGCACCCAGTGTTAATTCGCCGGTCAACACAGCGGAAATAGAGCGTGATATCAATCAGCTTATCGAATATGCGCGTGTGCGCCGCCCGGACTTGATGGCAAGCGAGGCACAGGTCAGTGCGGCAAAAGCCGGTATCGAAGCAAGCCGTGCTGCGGCTAAACCCACTGTTTCTGTCGGGGTGTCCAACAGTTTTCAGGATGGCAGCAGCCTGTCTTCCAGCAACACATCCACACTGGGGCTGACGGTGACCGTACCGATTTTTGCCGGCTACGGGCCAACATATAAGATACGTTCGGCAGAAGCAGCAGCAGAAGCAAGGGAAGCGCAACGCGAACAGTTGAAACTGCAAATATCGCTGGATGTATGGACTGCGTTCCAGAACCTGCGGACCGCGCATGAAACGATCAAATCGGCCGAGGCGCTGGTAAGCAGCGCAAAAGAATCAGCCCGTGTGGCGCTGGGGCGTTATAAGGCAGGCGTCGGCAACATCATTGATACACTGAATGCGCAGAGTGCGCTGGCAAGTGCGGATCAGCAGAAAATCAAGGCCGATCTCGGCCGGAATATCGCCCGTGCCGCATTGGCGCAAGCGATCGGCTCGCTTGATAGTGTGATGATTCAGTCCTTGCCGGGTGGCGGTAAAGAACTAACAGAAGGGGCTCCTTAAAAGCAAAGCCATGAAGAAAATCATTCAACAATCCATACTGCCGCTGCTCGTTATCCTGTTACTGGCAGGCGGCTATTATTTTTACAAAAACAGTCAACAGACGCAGCCGGAAGACCTGTATAAGTTCGGGGCGGTGACACGGGGACATGTGGAGCAGACTGTATCCGCTAACGGCACGATAAACCCGGTGACACTGGTCAGTGTAGGCACGCAGGTCTCAGGCCGGGTCAGCAAGCTGTATGTGGATTTCAACGATAAGGTGGAAAAAGGCCAGGTGCTGCTGGAGTTGGATGATGCTTTATTCACAGCGCAGATAGCACAAACGCAAGGCAGTGTGCGCAATGCGGAAGCCTCGGTAGAGCTTGCCAAAGCGAATGAGGCCAGAATCCGATCGCTGTATGAACAAGAGTATGTGTCCAGGCAGGAGCTGGATCAGTCGGTACAGGCATTGAAGTCTGCCAGGGCGGTGCTGGAAAGTGCGCGTGCCCAGTTGCAGCGTGATAAAACCAATCTGTCGTATTCGATCATCCGCTCACCGGTATCGGGGATTGTGATCGATAGGCAGATTGATATCGGCCAGACAGTCGCCGCGAGTTTCCAGACGCCGACATTGATCAAGATCGCACAGGATCTGTCCAAGATGCAGATTGACACCAGTTTTGCTGAAGCGGATATCGGCAACATCAAAGTTGGGCAAGTTGCCAAGTTCAGTGTGGACGCATTCCCGAATCTGAATTTTGAGGGAACGGTTAAGCAGATACGCCTGAATCCGGTCACGACCTCTAATGTGGTTTCATATAATGTCGTGATTTCCGTAGATAACCCCCAGCAGATATTGCTGCCCGGCATGACCGCTTATGTGAGCATCGTCTTTGCAAAGCATGAAAACGTCATGCTGGTGCCTAATGCCGCGCTGCGCTACAAACCCAAGCTTGATGGCGATGCTGAAGGCCCCAGGCCGACGGCGAATGGGAACGATGCCAGCCAGGGGCAGGGCAAGAGTCGCAGGAAAAAACCAGCCGAGATGGCAGAGGCTGGCAGTTTCGGACGTGGCAAAGTATTTGTGCTGCAGGACGGCAAGCCGCAGGTGAGGCAGGTCAAAGTCGGCATTACGGACGGCAAGCTGACTGAAATCATCAGCGATACGCTCAAGCCGGGCGACCAGGTGATTACCGGCAACGCGCAGGCTGATGGACAGGCGCCGGCTAACGCGATGCGTGCGCCGCGAATGTTTTAACTTTTGACGGCAAATGACCCCAGATGAGCAATGTGATTGAAGTGCGCCATATCTACAAGGATTACCAGACCGCGGCTGGCGCTTTTCCTGTACTTAAAGATGTGAATCTGAGCATCGCGCGGGGTGATTATGTGGCCATCATGGGGCCTTCCGGCTCCGGAAAATCCACGTTCATGAATATACTGGGTTGCCTGGATCGGCCGACGGACGGTGATTATCTGCTGGATGGGCATCAGGTAGCGCAGCTGGAGGGCAATGCCCTGGCACGGCTGAGAAACAAGACGATAGGCTTTGTGTTTCAGGGCTTTAACCTGCTTGCCCGTTCCAGCCTGCTGGATAATGTTGCTTTGCCGCTGGTGTATTCCGGGGTGGATAAAAAAACGCGGCATGAAAAAGCAGCGCAGGTGCTGGCTAAAGTCGGTCTCGGCAATTATCTTAACTCGCGCCCCAGCCAGATATCGGGCGGGCAGCAGCAGCGCGTGGCGATTGCCCGGGCGCTCATCAATACTCCGCGCCTGATACTGGCCGATGAGCCGACCGGCAACCTTGACAGCAAGACCAGCGAAGAGATCATGCAGCTGTTTGATAGCCTGAACAGCGAGGGAATTTCCATCGTGTTGGTAACGCATGAAACCGATATTGCCGAGCATGCAAAACGCCAGGTGCGTTTTCTGGATGGAAAGATCGTGCATGACAGTTACGCACTACCCACAGCAGCGGAGGCCGGCTGATGTTTACGGCAATGCTGGGTGAAGCATGGCATGCAATGGGCGCCAACCGCATGCGCACATTTCTGACCATGCTGGGCATGATGATCGGTGTGGGCGCGGTGGTGATGATGATGGCCATAGGCGAAGGCGCGCAGGTGTCCATCAAAAAGTCCATCAGTTCCATGGGCAGCAATCTGTTTATTGTGTTATCCGGACCACCGAATGCTGGCGGGGCGAGGTCGGCCACGGGCAATGCGCTTTCGTTGAATGTAAAGGACGCCGATGCCATTGGCGAACTGGATGGCATCGCAGGCGTTGCACCGACCACGATGGGCAGTGCGCAGGTGATCTATGCCGGCAACAATTGGAATACGACGATTATTGGCACTACGCCAAGCTATATGGAAATTCGTGACTGGGTGATTGATGACGGTTATGTCTTCTCCAATTCTGACATGCGCTCTGCCACGCGGGTTGCGTTGGTCGGAAAAACCGTTGCAGATAACCTGTTTGGCGACACTGTTGACCCGGTAGGCAAAACGATCCGGATCAGGCAAAGCCCGTTTATGGTGGTTGGGGTTCTGAACCCTAAAGGCCAGAGCCTTGATGGGCGCGATCAGGACGATACCATCATCGTGCCGCTGACCACGGCGCAGCGTAAACTGTTCGGAAACCAGGTTCCCGGCAGCGTCAGGATGATGATGGTGCAGGCTGAGTCAGATAAAGCCATGGCGCAGGCTGAAGAAGACATCAACAACCTGCTGCGGCAGCGGCATAACATACGTGAAGGTTCCGACAGCGACTTTTCAGTGCGCAACCTGACCGCTATCGCCAACACTGCCGCCGAGACGACCCGCACCATGGCGCTGCTGCTGGGGGCGATTGCTTCCATCTCACTGCTGGTGGGCGGCATCGGCATCATGAACATCATGCTGGTGTCGGTGACCGAGCGTACGCGTGAAATCGGCATCCGCATGGCGATCGGTGCCAGGGAGCGTGACATCCTGCTGCAGTTCCTGCTGGAAGCGTTTGTGATTTCCATCGTAGGCTGCGTGATCGGTATTCTGATCGGGGTGGGCGGTGCCATGCTGGTAAAGCACTTCACCGGTACTGATGCAATCGTGACTACGCAGTCAATTACATTGGCGTTTGCGGTAGCGGCCAGTGTCGGCATCTTTTTCGGGTTTTACCCGGCGCGCAAGGCGGCACGGATGAACCCGATAGAAGCGCTGCGCTATCAGTAATTTTTCAGTGTAAATGATTGTTTGGTTGTTAGTAATTTTAGATTGCCGCCACGCTACGCTCGAGGCTAAAGGCTGGATCGCCCGCAATGACTTCATCGTGAAGCCATGCAAGATAACCTTGTTTACCACATAGCCGTCATTGCGAGCGAAGCGCGGCAATCCAGTTTGTCATCTTGAAGCAATCAGGTGCTTATTCAGTGCCCAGCTGATATGTTCCCGCAGCATTTCAGAGGCTTCATTCAGGCGTGATTGCAGTGCGGTAACAATTGCAGGCGAGGTCTTTGCGTTGCCCAAGCCTATGGCGATATTGCGCAGCCATTGCTCATAGCCTATCCTGTAAATGGCAGAACCTGCCATGTTGGCCTTGAATTGATCTTCGGTCCATTGGAAGCAATCTATAAGGTTAATGTCGTCCAAGCCGTTTCTTACTGCAAAATCGGTTTCTTTGGTGATTTCGGCAAACTTGTTCCACGGACAGTAAAGCTGGCAGTCGTCGCAGCCATACACGCGGTTGCCGATGAGCGGACGCAGTTCTACAGGAATGCTGCCTTTTAATTCAATGGTCAGGTAAGAAATGCAGCGCCGTGCATCGACTTCGTACGGCGCGGTGATGGCTTGGGTCGGGCATACATCCATACAGCTAGAGCAGGTGCCGCAGTGGTTGCTTGCTGGTGCGTCGGTTGCCAGCGGCAGGTTGGTGTAGATTTCGCCCAGAAAAAACCATGAGCCGCGATCCTTGTTGATGAGCAGGGTATGCTTGCCACGCCATCCTAGCCCGGCCTTTTCTGCGAGAGCGACTTCAAGCACCGGTGCGCTGTCGGTAAATACCCGGTATTCAAAGTTGTCTGCATCCAGGCCGGGCAGTTCGGCTTGAATCTTTTCGCATAGCTTCTGCAGCTTGTTACGCATTACTTTGTGGTAATCACGCCCCAGTGCATAGCGTGAAATAAATGCTTTTTCACCGTTGTGCAGGATACTTTCACTGTCGGCGGCATTCGGCGGCAGGTAATCCATGCGCACGGAAATCACGCGCAGTGTTTTTGGCACTAATTCGGCAGGGCGGGTGCGCTTAATGCCATGTTTTGCCATATAATCCATTTCACCATGGAAACCTTTTTTTATCCAATCCTGATGCCTCGCTTCGGCCTCATGCAGGTCAGTGTCGGTAATGCCGACATGATTGAAACCCAGTGCCAGTCCCCAGTCTTTGATGCTGGCACTCAGTTTTTGCATTTGCAGATTGACGGGTTGGGTGATGGAGTCGGTCATGGGGGGTGATTTTACACTTGATTTGGCAGACGAAGCGGCAACGATTGATTTTGGTGCTGCGATAGCCGGGGTGATCATACCTGACCTGACCATTTACCTGCATGGGGATCTGGGCGCCGGCAAAACGACCCTGGTACGCGGGTTGCTGCGCGGCCTGGGGTATGTGGGGCGCGTGAAAAGCCCGACTTATACGCTGGTCGAGCCTTATGAAATGCTGGATAGCCATTCTGCGCAGCTGGATCTGTATCATTTTGACCTGTACCGGTTTAACGACGATGAGGAATGGGAGGCCGCCGGGTTTCGGGATCACTTCAATCCCCATAGCGTATGCCTGATCGAATGGCCGGAAAAAGCGGCACGGGTGCTGCCGGAGCCTGATATTGAAATCAGTTTCATTATCAGAGAAACTGGTCGCAGTGTGCGTGTTTCAGCGCATACTGCACGCGGACAGCAGTGCATTCAACACATCAAACTAAAATAAGTATGTTGAGTATTCACAATATGATTCGATACTTTATGACTCACGGCATGGAAAGTTTTATGGCAAAGCGCATATTCGCTGTAGTTTCAGGCCTGGCTCTTGTTTTTGGCATTTTCGCCACTCAGGTAGCATATGCGGCCGACAATATCATCACTGCCGCACGCGTTTGGCCTGCACAGGACTACACGCGTATTACGCTGGAAGCCGGTAAGCCGATTGCTTATAAAATGACGCTGCTCAAAGACCCTGAGCGTATAGCGATCGATGTTGATAATGTCGATATTAATCCCGCCTTGAAATCGTTAAGTGAAAAGATACTTAGCAATGACCCGTATATCGCCCAGCTGCGCATGGCCAGGTATAAACCAGGCACCGTGCGCCTGGTTGTGGATTTAAAAACAGAAGTCAAACCTGCGATCTTTACGCTGCCACCGGCGGGTGATTATAAACACCGGCTGGTATTGGATATTTACCCGGTTAAAGACCCGCTCATGACCATGCTTGCGGAGCTTGACCAGGGCACCAGGCCGGCAGAACCCACTGCGGCTGCGCAGCCGCAGCTGACACCGGAACCTAAGCCGTTACCGCATGGCAATGTTGAGCAGCAGATCATTACGCAGAAAAATGAAGTAAAGCCTGAGGTTGAACCGGCAATGCAGGAAGCGCAGACTGCTGCAGCCAATCAAAGCGCTGCAGCTGGCGCGAACGCTGCAAAAAGCGGTGATAAAGCCGTTGAAAAAACTGTATTTGTTCCGGATGGCACCAGCATCAAAAACATTCCCAATCCGGGCATGGATAATAACGGGGTACGTAAAATCACGATTGCGATTGATCCGGGGCATGGGGGTGAAGACCCGGGTGCAATGGGTGCCAGCGGCAGCAGGGAGAAAGATATTACTCTGATGGTGGCTAAAAAACTCAAAGCTAAAATTGATAGTGATCCCAATATGCAGGCAGTACTGACGCGTGACGGCGATTATTTTATTCCGCTGCATGGCCGCGTGGTGAAGGCGCGTAAATTGCAGGCTGATCTTTTTATCTCCATTCATGCCGATGCGTTTACCAACCCGGCGGCACGCGGTTCATCGGTATTTGCGCTTTCTGAAAAAGGGGCAACCAGCGCCAGCGCACGCTATCTGGCTAAAAAGGAAAATGAGTCTGACCTGATCGGTGGCGTAAGCCTGAATGTTAAAGACCCCGTGCTGGCGAGGACACTGCTGGATTTATCGCAGACCGCCACGATTAACGATAGCCTGAAACTTGGCAAGGCTGTACTGGGTCAGATCGGTAACATCAACAAACTCCATAAAAACCATGTGGAGCAGGCCGGTTTTGCGGTGCTGAAATCACCGGATATCCCATCTATCCTGGTTGAAACCGCGTTCATCAGCAACCCGGAAGAAGAACGCAGGCTGAATGATGAAGCTTATCAGGATACTTTGGTCACTTCTATTTTTGAGGGTGTCAAAAAGTATTTTGCGACCAACCCAGCGCTTGCTAAAACCAAAATCGCGCTGGATTAATCAATTCCAGGCTAGCCGGCTGATGTCGCAGATTTGAAAGCAGGCAGTTTCTACCAAGGAGGGGTGGCATGCAACTCAAGTTTTTAGGCGCAACGGGTACCGTAACCGGATCTAAATATTTACTGACCAGTGATAAATATCGAGTCCTGATTGATTGCGGCCTGTTTCAGGGGCTGAAACAATTGCGCCTGAAAAACTGGGCACAGCTGCCGATCAAGCCTGCGGAGGTCAATGCCGTGGTGCTGACCCATGCGCATATTGACCACACCGGTTACCTGCCGCTGTTCGTGAAGAACGGTTTTTCCGGTAAAGTCTATTGCACGGAGGCAACGCGTGACCTGTGCAAGATTCTGCTGCCCGATTCAGCGCATCTGCAAGAAGAAGAAGCGGAATATGCAAATCGGCGCGGATTTTCCAAACACCATCCGGCATTGCCCCTCTACACAACGGAAGATGCCTTCAAGGCGCTGGAATTGCTGACCCCGGTGCCATTCGACCAGGACATCAATATCGGTGATGACCTCACGCTCAGGTATTATCCTAACGGGCATATCCTGGGTTCGGCATTTACGCGCATCCATAACAAAAAGACATCCATCCTGTTCTCGGGTGACATAGGCCGCTCCAATAACATCCTGATGAAGCCCCCTGTGACGGTGAAACAGGCTGACTACCTGCTGCTTGAGTCGACTTACGGCAACCGCCTGCATGAGCGTGATGATCCGATGCTGAAACTGGCGACGATCATCAACAGAACCGTGAAGCGCAAGGGTGTGGTCGTGATCCCGGTGTTTGCCGTGGGACGCGCACAGGAGTTGCTGTATTACATCCACCTGCTCAAAGCTTCAGGCGCTATCGCAGATAATATCCCGGTGTACCTGAATAGCCCGATGGCCGTGGATGCAACAGCGATATTCAGTAAACACCGCGGTGAACACCGGCTGTCAAAAGAAGAATGTGCGGCATTGAGCCGCACCGCGCGTATGGTAAACAGCGTCGAGGAGTCGCGCGCCCTGAACCAGATGAAAGGCCCGATGATTATTTTGTCAGCCAGCGGCATGGCCTCGGGCGGGCGGGTGGTGCATCACCTGAAAGCGTTTGCGCCAAAATCCAATAATACCATTTTGTTTGCCGGGTTTCAGGCAGCAGGCACACGCGGCGCAGCCATGCTTGATGGCGCAAAAGAAATCAAGATACATGGTGAATACGTGCCGGTGAGGGCAACCGTTGCCTCTATCACCAATCTTTCGGCACATGCCGATTATTCCGAGATCATCACCTGGCTCCGCGGTTTTGAATCAGCACCTAAAAAGACCTTTATCGTACATGGTGAACCGGTAGCCGCCGATAGCATGCGGCGCCATGTTGAAGAAGAATTGCATTGGCGCGCAGAGGTGCCGGATTACCTGGAAACAGTGAATCTCGATTGATTCATCGTATTGATTGCATCCATCATCGGCCCCTGGTCATCAGGTAGTCAATTTCCCTGCTGGTGTCACCGTAACCGGCCTGTGTCAGCAAGGCGCGTTCGATATGGCGGCTGACTTGCTGGCGCAACGTTCTGACCTTGTCACCATCCACAAAGAACTGTGGAAATTTGAAACTGAGCCATGCATACAGGCTCAGGTTGTGGCTGAGCAGCTCTGCTTGTTCCAGATGTTTCGGGCTTTCTGAATCGAGCCAGGCAGGGCGAGGAGGGAGATGTCTTGTGCTGGATTGTGCGACACTTTGCAGGCACAGCAGGTAGTAGTCTTTTTCAAAGGCCACATTGAGAGAGATGGGAGCGCAGGTAAATATATACTTATCTTTCAAAGACATATCGGGTGCATATTCATCTATCAGCAATGCCTGGCTGATCTGGCTGTCAAGTGAAGCCATTGTGAAAAGCGCATGCGCGAAACGCGTGCGCTCCTGATGGTAAATCAGGATCTCGGATATTTTGCGCGTGTGCAGTTTGGCAGCAATGCCGTCAATCTGCATCATGTTGATATTGACAGGCAGCTTTGCCAGGTCTGCGGTGTCATCCGCTGACAGCATGTGTTCAATATGGATCAGTTCATCATCTTCCAGCACATTCACATAGCCGGTGTCATAAATGCCAAACCTGCCGGCGCGGCCTGCGATCTGCCGCACTTCTGTCATGTTGAGCATGCGCGGGGCAATGCCGTCAAACTTATGGATATGCGAAAAGATCACACGCCGTATCGGCAGGTTCAAGCCCATGCCAATCGCATCGGTTGCAACCAGTATGTCTGCCTGGCCGCTGCTGAAACGCTCGGACTCGGTGCGGCGCACTTCCGGCGCCAGCGCCCCGTAAATGGTGGCTACCGTGAATCCCCATTGCCTGAACCTTGCGCTGAAAGTCAGCACGTCTTTGCGGCTGAAGGCAATCACTGCATCGCCTTTCTGCAGTTTCGGTTTTAACTTTTGTTTGCTGTAGCGTTTGCCGCACAGGCTTTCATGCTCCAGCACCAGTGGGGTTTTACGTTCCAGGTAGGTGATCTCGCTGGTTTCGCCTAAAGCTGCAATGGCCGCTGAGCAGGGTGCCGTGACGGCGGTCGAACCGCAGATGAAAACCTTCGCGGCAGGGGCACCCACTAAAGCAGCCGTCCATGCCGAACCGCGATCCGGATCCAGCAGCATCTGGATTTCATCAATGACGGCAACTTCAACCTGTGTGCGGGGGTTCATCATTTCAATGGTGGAAGCGGTATGTCTCGCGCCTTCCATCAGCACGCGCTCCTCGCCGGTAATCAGGTTGCAGGGTACGCCTGCAGCAACCAGCCTGTCTCGAACTTCCATTGCCAGTAGTCGAAGCGGCGCCAGGTATACGCCGGACTGCGCTTTCTCCAGTGCAAGCAGCGCCTGATAGGTTTTGCCGGAGTTAGTCGGCCCCAGATAAAAATGATGGTGGCGTTTTATGCTGCGGGCAACGCTGAAACCATCCGTGAAGCCGGTGAGTGATAAATCTTTGGAGTTTGATTGCATACTTTCAGGAATTTATCTTAAAACAGGTAAAATAACCATCGTTAAAGTTACCTTGAACCTATTGATTAATCCCATGCATATTCAGTTATTACCCGATCAGCTTATCAGCCAGATCGCCGCAGGCGAGGTGGTGGAGCGGCCGGCATCTGCATTGAAAGAGTTGCTTGAAAACAGCCTTGATGCAGGCAGTACGGATATTCAGGTGGCTCTGCTGCAAGGCGGCATCAAGCAGATACGGGTGGCAGATAACGGCAGCGGTGTGGCGAAAGAAGACCTTGAGCTTGCGCTTACGCGTCATGCCACCAGCAAGATCGCCAGCCTTGAAGATCTTGAGTCGGTCGCCAGCCTGGGCTTTCGCGGTGAGGCGCTGGCAAGTATCGCCTCCATTTCGCGCACGCAGCTGTTAAGCCGCCAGGCTCAGGAAAAACACGCATGGCGTATCGCCTCGGAAGGCAGTGATATTTCCGCGATTGAACCTGCCGCGCTGGATGCCGGAACGGTGATTGAAGTTTCTGACCTGTATTTCAATACGCCGGCTCGCCGCAAATTCCTGAAAACGGAAGGCACCGAATTTGGTCATTGCGAAGAAGTGTTTAACCGAATTGCTCTTTCACGTCCGGATGTGGCGCTGATGCTGCAGCATAATGGCCGCGCCCTGAGCCGTTATGCGGCGAGCCAGCCCGAACGCAGGTTTGCCGAGGTGTTGGGCAGTGAGTTTGCCGCAGAGTCGATCAGCCTGGATGAGTCCGCGGCCGGCTTGCGTTTATGGGGTATGGCAGCCAAGCCTACGTTTAACCGTAACAGCCGTGATACCCAGTATGTCTATGTGAACGGCCGTTTTGTGCGCGACAAACTGATTGCGCATGCGATCCGCCAGGCATACCAGGATGTGCTGCATCATGACCGCCATCCGGCATTTGTGCTGTTTCTGGAACTTGACCCTGTGTTGGTTGATGTGAATGTGCATCCTGCCAAGACCGAGGTCAGATTCAGAGATGCACAGTCTATGCATCGCTTTATATTCCATGCGCTGAACAAGGCCTTAGGTACGCCTACCGGAGTATCCAGTGCGGTGACGGCCAGCCAGGCTGGGTATAACCCGTTCAGCCAGCAACAGGCTGTGAATGCCGCTTACCCTGCATATCAGTCGCAAATCAACCTGCGTGCAAGCGAGCCGGGCAGCTTTTACGATACGATGTTCGGCAACCGCGGAATGGGTGCAGGAGTCAATGCTGGTGCGCAGGTGCAATATGCAAGCCCGGTGTGTTACGCCCCTGAATTTGAAACTGAAAGTGCGCTCAGCCAGCCACAGCCTCATACGGAGGAATACCCGCTCGGTTTTGCCGTTGCGCAGATTCATGGCGTTTATGTACTGGCACAGAATGCGCAGGGACTGGTGGTGGTCGACATGCACGCCGCACATGAACGCATCATGTATGAAAAACTGAAATCCGCGCTGGATAGCAAAAGCGTACCGATGCAGCCATTGCTGATCCCTGTGAGTTTTAATGCGGATAAGCTTGAAGTGACAGCGGTGCAGGAAGTACTCAGTATGAATGATGACAGCTTACGGCAACTGGGCTTCGATATTGCCGTACTGTCACCGACCACACTTGCGGTGCGTGCGGTGCCAACCATGCTGCAGAGTTCGGATGTGGTGGAACTGGCGCGGGATGTACTCAGGGATTTGCGCGAATATGGCGCAAGCAGGGCGCTGACCGAGCGGCGTAATGAATTGCTGGGAACCATGGCCTGCCATGCGGCCGTGCGTGCAAACCGCAGCCTGACGATTCCTGAAATGAACGCATTGCTGCGTGATATGGAAGCGACCGAACGCTCCGGCCAGTGCAACCACGGCCGCCCAACCTGGTTTCAGGTGTCAATGGGTGATCTGGATAAGATGTTCATGCGAGGGAAGTAACTGAAAATGCGCCATCAGGGAAAAGTAATAAAATGGATTGATGAAAAGGGTTTTGGTTTTATTGCTGAGAATGGCAGCAGCGGTAAACAGATATTTGTTCATATTAGTGGTTTTAAAAGTGGACAGCGCCCAAGTGTTGGCGAGAATGTTAGTTTTGAAGTCGCAGATGACGTGAAGAAAGGCATGCAAGCGTATAACGTGATTTATCTGGACAGGCAGCAGTCTGCATCCATAAAAGCAAAAAGAATTGATAAAAAAATGCCAGCGACAAAGTCGGGTAATCAATCAGGTGCTTTTGTTAAAGTTCTTGGGTTGGTTTTGGTCGGTGTATTTGTATTTCAAAATACTGATATTTTAAGTTCTGTGTATAAAGGTGATGAGCCTGCTGTCACCAGCGCTAACTATGTGAACTCTGACGAGGAGCCTATAAGTGAACAGAATTTTCAATGTATGGGTAAAACAAGATGCTCGCAGATGGCATCGTGTGAAGAAGCTAAATTTTATCTAAAAAGTTGCCCAGGCACTATTACGGATGGTGATCATGACGGCATACCATGTGAAGATCAGTGGTGTGGGCATTAAAAATATTATTTTTTCAGTTTTTCTCTAAACCAGCGCCACACTACGCTATCAGGCACTTCAATTCCATCAATGACGTAAGTCAGGATTTTGCTATTGTTGAGAAGTGTGGGCAGTGCTGATCTGGCATCAGACGTGCCGCAGAACAGAACACGGTCATCAATGTGCAACGAAGTCGAAATCGGCGGTACCAGCATGGGCACACCGTCGCGCAGCAGTAACAGCGGTACGAGATTGAGCCTGATGTTGCGGTCGGCAGGGTCTTGCGTCAGGTTGTGCAGGGAAACCGGGATGTTCTTGCCCAGCAGTTCTGCAATGGCTGGGGTGCTGTCTTTATCGACGGTGATTGCCCATCTTTCCGGCACGGTCTCACCGACGATCGAAACCAGCTCACTGATGAGCTGATTAGCCCAGCTGTTGCTTTGGTTGCGCACCAGGGTCAGAAACTGCGCAAGCAAGGGTGCAATCATGTGCGCCAGGCACTCATGCGCAATAATCTCGGTGGGCTGCATGGTGATGTCGGCATTAAACTGCCTGAACAGGGTATCGTTATGGCGCCTGTTTTTCCGGATGACCACAAACAGTTTTGGATTCAGCTCGTAAGCCGTCATGACGATGGACAGGTTGCTGATGTCATTGTCGGTGCCGGCTACGATGCCGACAGCGTTTTCAATATCCGCTTCCAGCAGTGTTTTCGACTCGGTGCCGCTGCCGACAATGCATTCATCACAGCCAGTCAGTTCCGGCATCGCTTCCACGATAGTGGTCGTAATGTTTGCGCGTTCCAGGTTTTCTACCACGGATTTTCCGAAACGGCCGTAGCCGCATACGACCCAGCGGCCCCTGGGGGGCGTTTCAGGGGGCAGCAGTGTGTCACCCGGAACATCTGTCAGCCACTCATGCAGGATATAAGTGCCGATAGCATGTACCCGCATTGCCAGCTGGTCACCAAATAAGGTGTAAGGGTTGATGATGTGGTCGGTGCCGAACGATGCCATATTGGCTGCGATATCATCACGCTCGGCGCGTGCCAGTACCGGCAAGGTCGGGTTCATGAGCTTGACGGCAACCGCTACGGCAAGGTTGACTTCATCGTTATCGGTCAGCGTGACTACGCCACTGCAAAGCGGATGATGCACGCCTGCGCGGATCAGGTTTTCGGGCAGCTTCGCATCCGCACACAGATGCGGGATCACGCTGTAGGTTTCGGCCAGGTCCAGCTCGTTTAAACGCTCCTGCTGCGATTCAATGACCACAACACGCATGCCTTTTTCGTCCAGTGTTCTGGCCAGCACGCTGGCAGATTCGCCATAACTGCATAATATGTAGAACGGTTCCTGCAGCGCTTTTACGGCGCGGGCGAAACGCTCTGTCGTGATTGCCACCCTGAGCGCGGTGTCTTGCAGCAGCGTGATGATTTTACCGATGGCGTAAAACCATGGGATCACCGTCAGGTAGATCGAGATTGTCAGCCACAGCCGTTGAGACTGGCTGTAGGTATACGGGATTTCGCCAAACCCGATGGTGGTAGCGGTGTAGCTGATGACATAGAGCGCCTCGAATATGCTCATGTGCCATGGACGACCTTCGTTGTCGAGCCCGGGCATGAGCGTAAGCCCGAAAATGGCAATCGCAAAGCAAACGATGATCAAGATCAGCGGTCGCCGCAGGCGACGCAGAATCAGGAACAGGATGCTATTCATTTAGAGCTGTGCGCGTCGGTTGATGATGTGCCAGACTCCGTTAACGACGCTGGCCTATGGTTTCCGCAATCAGCAGTATCACCGAGACGAAGTTAGCCATGAGCGCGCCGCCAGAAAGTGAAACGATATACACAGTCAAGCTTGCATTATCCATGCTATTGCCGACAGCTGCCCATAAAATAGCGGCTGTGATCAATTGCAAATCAGCAGCCAGGCTTGTGGATAATAGAATGGCACCGACATGTGTGCGGTCGCCGAATTTGAGTACCGTGGCAATCAAGCTGACAACGATTGCCGCATATAGCTCGTAGACATGATGGTGGCTGGGGTTGTCGATATCACCCAGGAAAAAACCGAAATTCAGTGTCATTGCCAATACGATAAAAAAACCGAAAATAACTTTTTCTAAATTCATCGATAAACCCGCCAGTAAAATGTGTGCTAAAAATTGAATGCCTAAAAATTGAATGTGATGATGAGTAACATCATATGGGTGAAATCATAAAGCTGCAGTAAGATGTATTATATACGCACTTATATTCACTTTCTTAAATAAGCACATAAATCCGCCGGCAAGCGGGCAAGTATAGATTGCATCATGCCGGCATATGTCATTGCAAAACCATAGCTGATGAACCATACCGCATTACCCCCTGCAATTTTCCTGATGGGCCCGACTGCCAGCGGCAAAACCGGCGCTGCTGTCGCACTTTATTCCCAATTGCCGATAGAGCTTATCAGCGTCGATTCTGCGCTGGTGTTCCGCGACATGAATATAGGCACGGCAAAACCCGATGTCGAAACCTTAGCCAAAGCCCCGCATTATTTGATTGATATTATTCCGCCGACAGCCGCTTATTCTGCGGCTAATTTCAGGACGGATGCCTTACGCCTGATGGCCGATATTACGGCGCGCGGCAAGGTGCCGGTACTGGTAGGCGGTACGATGCTTTATTTCAAGGCGCTGCAGGGCGGTTTAAGTCATTTGCCTGAAGCAGATCCGCAAGTGCGGCAGCAGATCGAGCATGAAGCGGCGCAGGTCGGCTGGCCGGCCATGCATGCAAAACTAGCGCAGGTTGACCCTGAAACGGCGGCGCGCCTGCAGCCTAACGATGTGCAGCGTATAGAGCGTGCTTTGGAAGTGTATCGTTTGACCGGGCAGGCAATGACCGCTTTGCACCAGGCGTCTGCCGGTGAGGCGTTGCCATATCGCTTGCTCAAGATTGCATTGGTACCCAGTGACCGCAAAGTGCTGCATGAACGCATTGCGCTCAGGTTTGACCAGATGCTTGCCGATGGATTTATTGATGAAGTGAAAGCGCTCGTGAAAAAATATCCCGAGCTGACCGCAGACAGCACATCGATGCGCTGCGTGGGTTATCGCCAGGCGCTGGAATACCTGGCCGGCGTATATGGCGGCAAAGAGCTGCGTGACCGGGGTATCTTCGCAACGCGCCAGCTGGCTAAACGCCAGCTGACCTGGCTGCGCGCTATGGATGATATTGTCGAGATTGACTGCCTGAGCCCGAAACTGCATGAAACTGTACTGCATGAAATAACTGCATTTATCAAGGAGTAAAGTCATGAAGGATTTCATTAAAGCCAATCTGGTGCTTGTGGTTGGCCTGACATTGCCGCTGTTATTGATCATGCTTTTCTTTGCTGCTACCGTAATTCCCAAGGCATTCGGTACGCCGCCGCAATATGAAATGCTGTTTACCACGGTGCGTTATGATTATCAGGCTGCTCGCGATGATGAGATTGATTTTGCAGTGAAAAATCAAAAGCTCATTGTGAAGTCCCGCAAGAATGATCATAAGGACCGCGGCTATCAATCGAAATTATTAATGGTCTATGATGCAAAGAGTGAAACCGTCCGTGAAATCAATGTAGATGCCGTTAAAGCTGAGGGTGCGCTCAATAATAATGAAACGGTGCTGGATGAAACGGCTGGCTGGACGATCGATACATCCAGAGTGTCTCCGGATGACTATATTCTGGATGGGCCCAGCTACAGCGGTGGCGGCATGCTAGGCGGTATGTTCGGCGCTGGCTATCGCAATGGCGGCTTCAGGATTAAGAAGGGCAGTGCCGCTTACCGGATACCTGACACGCAGGGCGATTACTACTACAACCAGGTGCAATTCGTCGGCTGGGTCGTCAAAAAATAAGGGGGCAATATGTCGCTGAAAGAAGATGCATTGCAGGATATCGTCTCACTCGCCAGGCACCACCAGGTTACGCTTGAAGAAATAGCCCAGGCGCTGAATACCCCTGAGTCCTGTCGTGAAAAACAGTCAGCCGGTATTTTATCCAAACTTTTTGGCTATATGGGCGGCATTTTTGTATTTGCCGGTATCGGCGTCTTTATCTCAATGTATTGGGATGACTTTGGATCGGCAGCACGGGTGATTGTCACGCTTGGGGTTGGGCTGGTGGCTTTTTTGATGGGTTTGGTGTGCCTGGCTGACCAGAAATATGAACGCGCCGCTACCCCGCTGTTCCTGATGGCATCTTTGTTGCAGCCGGCCGGGATTCTGGTGATGCTGCAGGAATACGCCTCAGGCGGTGACGCCCGGCATGGTTTGCTTTTTATGGCGACTTACATGCTGATTCAGCAGGGGAGCGCTTTCTGGGCTAAGCAACGCAGTGTTCTTGCCTTCAGTGCCATCCTGTTCGGTTGCGTTTTCTTTGCCAATCTATTTGATATTCTGGGCATCAGCGAAAGGCTTGCCGGGCTGGTGATCGGCACCTCACTGCTTTTTGTTGCGTATGCGCTTAACCAATCGAAACACATTGCAATAGCGGCTTTCTGGTATTTTGTCGGCTCTGTGATACAACTGTGGTCGATATTCGACCTGGTGAAAAATTCGGCGCTTGAACCTGTTTACCTCGGTGCATCTGCATTGATGATATTCATCAGCACTTACGTGCGCAGCAGGACGCTGTTGCTGGTAGGTACGCTGTCAATGCTGTGCTACATTGGTTATTACACGGCAAAGCATTTTGCGAATGCCGTAGGCTGGCCGATTGCGCTGGTGCTGATCGGTATCGCCCTGATAGGGTTGAGTTCACTGGCAGTGAGGCTGAACAACAGATATATCAAAGCAGCAGCTTAGAAAAAAGCACCGGTAAATCTGCAATCAGAATTTAGCGGTGCTTTTTCTCCCGGCTTGGAGCGGCGGGCTGTTCCAGTTCAAGAATGCAAATTACAAATGCAGATGCTCGCGTATGCGCTGCGCTGCTTCCATGCACTCATCATAAGATGCAACCAGCGCGATACGTACGAAGTTTTTCCCCGGGTTGACGCCATGTGCCTCGCGTGCAAGAAAGCTGCCCGGCAACACTGTTATATTCAGGTCGCGGTAGAGTTTTACGGCAAACTCGGTGTCTGAATATTGGTCACTTTTGATTCTGGACCACAGGTAAAACGCGGCGTCAGGCACTTCAGCTTCCAGAATGTCAGCCAGCAGCGGCGTCATGTCTTTGAATTTTGCTGCGTATTGCCTCCGGTTTTCGATCACATGGGTTTCATCGTTCCATGCGGCAATGGACGCAGCCTGCACTGCAGGGTTCATGGCACAGCCATGATAAGTGCGGTACAGCGCGAATTTCTCGATAATGGCTTCGTCACCAGCCACGAATCCTGAACGCATGCCGGGCACATTGGAGCGTTTGGAAAGCGAGCTGAAAACAACCAGGTTCTGGTAGCTTCTGCCAAGCCGGTGCGCGGCTTGCAATGCGCCTAATGGCGGGTGTGCTTCATCAAAATAGATTTCTGAATAACACTCATCTGCCGCAATGACAAAGCCGTAACGGTCTGATAACTCAAAAAGGTTTTTCCACTGCGCCAGGCTCATTACTTTGCCGGACGGATTGCCGGGGCTGCATACATAAACCAGCTGGGTACGGGCGAGTATATCAGCCGGTACGCTTGAAAAATCCATGACAT